>Ga0247843_1000595_pt1 | contig 84295 bp, 54 predicted proteins | sample LaCruzMarch2017__FD_192420 | JGI IMG/M metagenome (GOLD analysis project Ga0247843, IMG submission 192420) | Freshwater microbial communities from meromictic Lake La Cruz, Castile-La Mancha, Spain - LaCruzMarch2017_8m | ecosystem: Environmental > Aquatic > Freshwater > Lake | place: Spain... | reverse complement strand
CCCGGCCCGTTGGGCCTCGAATGGAAGCAAATCGTATCGGTAAGCCTAAAAAGGGAAATGTATGCCCACGGAATACACGGAAAGCACGGAAGAAGACTATTGAAACACCGATGCCGTCGTCATCGACTGGGGCAGGCACTGGACTCCCGGTATTCGCCTCTGTGTCAGTGTATTCGGTGTCTTCCGTGGGCCGCCAACTCCGAATTTAGGGTAAGGCTCAGTTCGAGCCTGGGACAGTCCCAACGTGCGATCGATTACCCTTATCCTGACGCCAATGGGCTGGAAGCCACCGCCACAGTGTGTGAGCCGCTGCTGCGGCGGGTGGGTCTGCTACGAGGTTTGGCGACGGTCGCTCCGGGCAAACGGGGATTGACAAGCTGCGTCATTCCCAAGAGGGTAAGGAGCCCATGGACCCTTTCGCCGCAATCACGCAGTTCCTGTCCTCGTCTTCGTTCGGCTTCATCCTCTTTGCCGTTGTCGGGGTTGTCGCTGTCGTCGTTTTTTTCATCGTCATCCGGTTCTTTAACGTTTGGCTGCGGGCCGCCGTTTCCAGTGCGCCGGTCGGAATGCTCAGCTTGGTGGCCATGTCGCTCCGCCGGGTCCCCGTGGAGTTGATGGTGGACAATCGGATCACCGCTTGCAAAGCGGGGCTGGAGATCAACACGGATCAGTTGGAGGCCCATTATCTGGCCGGTGGGGATGTCGGTCACGTCATCCTGGCCCTGATCGCGGCGGACAAAGCTGGTCTGGGTCTTACGTTTGATCGTGCCTGCGCGATCGACCTGGCGGTCAAGGGCACCCGGAAAACCGTGCTCGAAGCCGTCCGCACCAGCATCAATCCGGCGGTGATCGATTGCCCGCCGCAGACTTCCGCCACCTCCACGAACAAGATCGAAGCGGTCGCTTTGGACGGCGTTTCCGTCTTTGCCCGGGCGCGGGTGACGGTCCGGACCAACCTGGATCGGTTCATCGGCGGGGCCACCGAGGAAACCATCATCGCGCGGGTCGGGGAGGGGATCGTCACTTCGATCGGTTCTTCGAAGAGCTACCAAGCCGTGTTGGCGAATCCCGACCACATCTCCAAACTGGTCCTCTCCAAGGGGCTCGATGCCCACACCGCGTTCGAAATCCTGTCGATCGATATCGCTGACGTCGATCTCGGCAGCAACCGGGGAGCCAGGCTGCAGATCGAGCAAGCCGAGGCCGATAAGGAAATCGCCCGAGCGAAAGCCGAAGTCCGCCGCGCCGCCGCCGTGGCCACCGAACAAGAGATGCAGGCCAAGGCTCAGGAAATGCGCGCCCGCGTCATCGAGGCCGAAGCCCAAATCCCACTGGCCATCGCCGAAGCCTTCCGGAGCGGCCGTCTCGGCGTCATGGATTACACCCGATACAAGAACGTGCTCGCGGATACCGAGATGCGTGAAAGCATCGCCCAAGGCCAGAAGGTCGATGAGACGCCGCGGTGATTGGTTCTTGGTTCTTGGTTCTTGGTTCTTGGTTCTTGGTTCTTGGTTATTTGACTGATGCGCTTGATTGCTCCGCTCTTGGCTGAGACTGACTTCCCTTGGGTGGTGGTCGTGATGATGTTCATCGCGTTCGTCCAGTGGATCATGGGCAAGCTCAGAGGGACGGAACCCGATCTTGAAGAGCAAGTGGACGTCGAGGAACCTCCCTCTCCGCCCCGCTCCGCCTCGCAAGGGCCGCCCCCGATTCCGGGCCGCCCGGCGCCGCTCCAGCCGAAATCCACAGAGGAATTGCGCCGGTTCCTCGAAACGGTTTTGGAGACCCAAGCGCCCGTCAAACCGACGCCGCCAGCGCTCCAACCGCCTCAACTAATCGCGCGCCCAAACGCTCCGTCCGCCGTTCCCGTCTCCCGCCGTCAATCGGTGCCAGTTCCCATCGAAGCCCGCAAGCGTGCGACCCGCCCGATCGGCTTGCGTCTCACGCCCCAAGCCATCCGCGACGCTGTGATTCTGAAGGAGATCCTGGATCCGCCGCCGTCGATGCGGGATGACTGGTGATATCATGATGGGATTGGTCTCGCCATAAGCATTGCGACGACATGGACCACATGCCGAAGAACGGCCAAAGCCTGTGGCTGCGCCTCGCGTTGATTGTTGCAATCCCGCTCGGCACCCTAGGGGCAGGATTGATTCTCGCCCTTCAGACCGGGCTGTTACGGCCGTTCCGTATGTCGACTCGCCCCATGGCGCCGACCATTCAACCCGGCGATGTGGTGCTAATGGACGGATTCTCATTCCGCTGCCGAAAGCCCCGGCGAGGGGAAATCGTCGTCTTTGACACGAAGGGAATTGCCCGCATCCAGATTCCACAGACAAAATCGATGTATTTCATCATGCGCGTGGTTGGGCTTCCGGGCGACAAACTGGTGCTCCGGGATCGCCGTTTATCGGTCAATGGGAAGGTCGCCGAGGAAGTGGCCCACATCGACTATGACGGAGCCTTCGAGGTTGAAGTGCCGGCAGGGAAGTATTTTATCCTCGGGGACAACAGTTGGAACAGCTTCGATAGCCGGAGTTGGGGCCCGCTTGAGGGGAGTGACATCTTGGGACGACCAATCCTTCGGTACTGGCCGCCTGGTCGATTCGGTGAAGTTGATCGCGGTGAAGAGATCTGTGGGCCGCAAGGCACGACGAGTCCATCCGCGGCGCCGTGATTCTCAAGGAGATGCTGCATCCTCCGCCGTCGATGCGGGACGACTGGTGATCCCTGAACGTAACCGCTCTCAGATCACAGAAACCGTGGCGGATTTCCCAGGATCGGCTACGATGGGGAAGTGACGTCTCATCCGGCCATCAATCTGCAGGAGACGATTGGCAAGGTGGTGGGCCGCCGAGTTCCTCCCGCCGCCAGCTCGGAATTGCAAAAGACGCTTAACGAAGCGTTCGCCAGCCAAGGGCACAAGCTCTGGCCTCGCGGCGTCTATCGTTTCATGACCCATGAGGAGGCTGACGCATGGAAAATGAGGATGATCCGTCCGAAGAAGGTCAGCTGACCTCTCGGGCACCCACCGAAGACGACCTCGTCTCTCTGTGCCGAGCCCTGAATGACCTCGGTGCGAAATACCTGATCGTCGGCGGGTTCGCGGTGATTTATTCCGGGTACGCAAGGACGACGACGGATGTCGATCTCCTGATCGCCGTTGACTTGGAGAACGAAGCCAAGGTTTTTCGATCTCTGGAGGCGTTGCCGGACAAGGCGGTCCTGGAACTGCTTCCCGGCGAGGTAGAGCACTACACGGTCGTCCGCGTTGCCGATGAGATCACCGTGGATCTGATGAAATCCGCCTCCGGCATCGACTACGCCGCCGCCTGCAATGACATTCTGATCCGGCGGGTGAGGGACGTGGACATACCCTTCGCGTCGCCGAAGCTTCTCTGGCGAATGAAGCGGAACACTCATCGCGAGAAGGATGTACTCGACCTGCTTTTTCTCCGGCAGCATTATCCAGAGGTTCTCGACGCCTAAAGAGCCGCTGAATCGGCCGATCTTCGTGGCGCACGCGGACGCTCTTTCCGCGCGCGATTGATGCCGCACATGTGTGACCCCACAAGATGACTTCCAACAGTTGGTTCCTCTGGGCTGCGCTCTCCGCCGTGTTCGCGGCGCTTACCGCGATTTTCGCTAAGATTGGGATTCGGGGCCTTGACTCCGACTTCGCTACGTTGGTGCGAACCGTCGTCATCGTGTTTGTCTTAGGCGTATTCGTGTGGCTTGCGGGCAAGTGGAGCAATCCCTTCGATCTGAAACCAAGGACGTGGCTTTTCCTGACCTTGTCCGGTCTGGCGACTGGAGCTTCATGGGTTTGCTACTTCCGTGCCTTGCAGCTGGGGGACGCTTCTCAGGTGGCACCTGTGGATAAGTTCAGCCTGGTCCTCGTCGCCATCTTTGCGTTTGCCTTTCTGGGAGAGCGCCCATCAATGCGAGAGTGGTTCGGCATCGGCCTGGTTGCGGCAGGCGTGCTCATCCTGGCAATTAAGCGCTGAATTTCGTTCAGATCCCCGGTGTCTGAACTGATCCTCTGGACAAGAGCGCCCGGAAGGCAATCTTGACCGACTTTCGCGGTCGATTGTCCAATTGCGGCTGTCTTCCGGGGAAGCTTAGCGAACCGATTTTTCAGAAAACCGACTCAACCCTCTGCCAATCATGAACGAACCCCACTCCTCTTTGGCCGCCAGCAGGCGCGGTTTCATCAAGACCGCCGCCGGAGCCGCTGCCGCCTCCCAGGTCCTTTTTCCCAACGTGAACCTGATGGCGCAGGACAACAAAAAGCTGAAGATCGGGCTGGTCGGCATGGGCGGCCGGGGCAGCGGTGCCGCGCGTCAGGCCTGCATGGCGGATGACAACTGCGAACTCCACGCCGTGGGCGACATTTATCCGGAGATCGTCGAGAACCAATTGCGCAACATTTCCGGGGCTCTGGGCGACAAGGCCGCTACGAAGATCAATGTCGGGGACCGCAAGTTTGTCGGGCTCGACGCCTATCAAAAGGTCATCGAAAGCGGGGTCGATGTTGTCCTCCTCTGCACGCCTCCGGGCTTCCGGCCAATGCATTTCGAAGCCGCCGTGGCCGCCGGCCTGCATTGCTTCGTGGAAAAACCGGTCGCGACCGATGTCAACGGGGTGAAACGTATCATCGAAGCCTCCAAAAAAGCCAAGGAGAAGAATCTCTCCGTGCTGGCCGGCTTCTGCTACCGCTACAACGACCACGCTCGCGAGCTCTTCAAGCGCGTGCTGGACGGCGCGGTCGGCGATGTGAAGTCGATCCACGCCACTTACTGGACGAACGTGGTCAAGCCGATGCAGCCCGAGTCCGCCCGTCCCGCCGGGATGAGCGATACGGAGTGGCAGATCAAGAATTGGTACAACTATTCCTGGCTGGGTGGCGACGGAATCGTCGAGCAGGCGATTCACAGCGTCGACAAAGTATTCTGGGCGATGCGCGACCAAATGCCGGTGGCGGTTTACGGGATGGGCGGACGGCAGCGGCCCAACCACGTTTGCAACACCTACGACCACTTCCACATCACCTATGAATTCCCCGGTGGCGTGCGTTGTCACGTCGATTGGAACCAGTATTTCTCCGGGCCCTACAAGGAGAATGCAGACTACATCATTGGGACCGACGGGGAGGCGCAATTCGATCTGAAGACCGCGCAGATCACCGGGAAGAATCCTTGGAAGCATCGCCCGCGCCGAGACGAAGAGGAGCGCAACATGTACCAGACGGAGCATGATGAATTCTTCGCCAACATCCGCAAGGGCCAACGTCACTCGGATGAAGAGTGGATGGTGCGTTCCACGATGTTCGGTCTCGTCGGCCGGATGGCCGCTTACACGGGCCAGAAGCTGACTTACGACGAAGTGATGAACAGCGGAGAAAAGCTTGTTCCGGACGTGATCGACTGGAACGCGCCGCTCCCGGTGCATCCGATGCCGATTCCTGGCGAGGTGGCGTATCCGCCTAAGGCCTGATCGGCCTAGAGCTGGAGGAAGGAGAGCTTGAGAGCTTGAGCGGACGGGCCGGTCAGGCCTTGCTCACGCTCTCATACCTCATGCTCTCACGCTCTGAAGCAAAACCGGGTAGGTCTGGGAGGCGTTCCATTGGCAGACGATGAGGTCGCCGTTTTCCAGGACGCAGACGTCGTGGCCGTGGTCGAAGACGCGTTCGGCTTGCATGAGCGGTTTGAGTTTGCCTTCTTCGTAGACTGGTTCCGTGCCGCCGGGGGCGCTGATGACCTTGCTGGTGGCATCGAGGACGACGGTGAAGCCTGAGGGATTTTGCGGGAGCTTGTTGATTTCCGGGGTCGTGGACCAACAGACTCCGGCGTAGAGTTCTTGGCCGGCGATGACCGGACGGCAGACCATCGCCCCGGGCACCGCGATGGTTTCGAGGTATTTGCCTTCCAGGGTGAAGCGGCGGAAGCAATGATCGGCGCGGGATGTGACGATCACGGTGGCTTGATCCGCGCCTTTCCGGGTGTCGATCGCGATGCCGTGGGCGTTATTGAGGCGTTCTTCGGCGGGGACTCCCTCCTTGCCACCGAAGCGGCTGATGAATTTCCCGTTGTGATCGTAACGGAGGACGAACTGGGAGCCGTAGCCATCGACCACGTAGATGTCCCCATTGGGAGCGACGGCGACTTCGGTGGGGTTGAAGACCATGCCGGGCTCGTACGCGCCGACGGACATCGGGTGGCTCAGGCTGAAAAGCTCTTTCCCGGTGAGATCCATTTTGGTGACGCGCCCGGTTTGGCGGTAGCCACCGCCGCCGCTTTTCCAGAGACCGCTGTCGGTGAGGAAGAGAAACTCCTCGCCGTTCTCGTTGCTCAAGGTGAGCCCGTGGCCGCCGGGCCAGGCGCTGCCCCAGGAATCCAGGATGGTGCCGTCGGTTTTGAAGATGAGCATCTGGTTGTCCCAGTGATCTCCCACCATGAAGAGGCGGCCGTCGCGGACTTGGACCATCTCATGGCAGTTGAGAATCGGATGGAAGCGGCCTTGGCCGGCGGGGACCCAATCCTTGACCACTTTGTAACGATGGGTGCCGTGGCCGATAATGACATCCTTGGCCGGATCAGGCGCGGCGCGCAACGATTCCACCCAGGTGGCGGCGAGAGCGGTGCTGAGACCGGAGAGGAAGTGACGCCTTTTTTGCATAGAGGTTGCCGGGTTTAGAGCTTGAGAGTTTGAGAAAGGAGATCGTGAGCAGCCTGACCGGGTTGGTCCAGCGCAAAGTTCTCACGCTCTCCTCTCTCACGCTCTTGCGCTATGGCGCCTTCGGGGGCATGATAGGAGACCGGGGCCGCAGCCGAGGCACGGACTTTTCGTCAGACAACCCATGCGTCGCTCGTCGCAAGTCGCCCTCGTCCTCTTTGTCCTGGTTGTCCTCGGGGGTGCTTGGGCGGCGTATTACGCCCAAGACAAGGGATTCACTCATCGGTGGCGGAACATCGTCACGGAGGAGTTTGAGAAGCGTGGCCTCCACGCGAGCATCCGGCGGCTCACCCTGGACCCGTTGCGCGGCTTGATTGCCAAGGACGTCCTCATCTATGAAGATCCGGCGCGTCAGATCCTGCTCATGCGGATCAGTCAGATCGCGCTCGACATCAATCTTTCGGACATCCAGGACCGGGATTTTTCCCTGCGGGCGTTTGAAGTTCGCAACGCCGCGATCACGATCCCCCTCGATCCCGCCCGCAAGCTAAAAGGGGAGAAGCTGGTGCTGGATAACTTCAGTGCCCGGATTCTGATGCCGCCGGACCAGATTGAAATCGTCCGCGCGGAAGCCTTCATCCACGGGATCGGCATCACCCTTTCCGGCTCGCTCTTCCGCCCCCCAGCTCCGTCCGGGGCACACGACGGTCCTTCTTTGGGACAGCAGCAGTCGAGCCGCCTCAGCGAAGTGCGGCAGCGCCGCGAATTGATCGCCAGCTTCCTCGCGCCGCTCCAGGAAATCGGCTTCGCCGCCGGGGCAAACCCGCGTCTGGAAATCCAAGTTCAAGGGGACACCGCCAATCTCCGCGGAATCCGGCTGAACGGCTCGTTCCGCTCCGGTCCTTTCCGGTATCGAAGCTATGAGGCAGATTCCCTCAGCGCCAAGCTCCGCTTTGAACGGGACAGCATCATCGTCCGTGAGTTGGAACTCCGCGATGGACCTGGGAAGCTCCAGTCGGAATTTGAACTGAATCTGCCGACACAGGATCTGCTTTTCCAGTTCACCTCCTCGATCGATGCCATCGCGCTGCTCAAAACGGTTTTTCCCTCACCGGCGCTCAATGAGTTGGTCTTCTACGAACCGCCCTTGATCGAGGCATCGGGCACTTGGCACCTTTCCCGTCCGTTTTCGTGGGAACTTCCCCCGATTCAGGCGATCGGACGAATCCGGGCGGAACGGACCACTAGCCGCGGCGTCATCTTCGAGGCGATGTCGGGCAGTTTTAGCATCGACGAAAACCAGCTCTATCTGCGGGACGGAAAGGTGGAGCACAAGACCGGCGTCATGTCGTGCGACATCATGAAGGACGGAGAGGGGGTTCGTTTTAGCGGCGACATTCGGCTGCATCCGACGATTTTCGCGCCCTTCGTGGCGATGGAGGGAACGCGGCAGTTTCTCAAACGTTGGACCTTGAATGATCAGTCCGCCGTGTTCATCAACGTGGAGGGCCACGGGGCCACGCTTTCTCCGGAAACGTGGATCACGACGGGAGTGATCGACCTGCGCAACTGTTGGCTGAACCAGCACCCAATCGACCAGTTGCAGTGCGATCTCTACTTCGAAAAGCAGCTCCACAATTTCTACAATGTGGTGATCCGGAGGCCCGAGGGCGAGATCACGGGGCAGCACATCCGCTTGGATGACAAGGCGCAGATGTGTAGTTTTCACAACGTCCGCGGCAAGGTGTTCCCCGCGCACGCCGTTGGCTGGTTTGCGCCTGATGATGCCCGGCAATTGTTGGTTTACGACTTCGATACCCCGCCGCAACTCACCGTCGAGGGCGTCATCGATACCCGGATGCCATCCGATATTGGAGAGTCGGGGCGGCGACACAATTACACGATTGCCTTCGAGGGGGATTCGACGGCGCGTTACGCGGTCCTTGGCAAGGACATCGAATTGTTCCGCCCGTCAGGCACCGTTCTCATGAAGGGGGATTCGATCATTCTTCAGGGGTTCAAGGCGAAGGCGCTCGAAGGCACCGTGCGGGCGGATGTGAAGATCGACTATCCCGACGCCAAAACCGAGATTTACGAGATCGGCATCGAAGTGGACCGGATCGACTTCCAAAAATTGGCCAAACTTTACGGAAGCGCTCAGGAGACGGGCGGCCTTCTCAGTGGGAAGGCTCGATTCCAGACGAATCGTCCTGGGCTGGAACACCTCTGGGCTCAGGGCACTGCCCGGGTCGAAGGAGGGAACATCTTCTGTCTTCCCTCCTTTGGACCTCTCTCCAAGCCTCTCGCATCGGCTTTGCCGCGAATCCACGATGGATTCAACGTGGCCCGGGAGGCCGAACTCCGCTTCCACATTGAAAAGGGCGTGTTCGCGGTCGATCAGCTTCAGGCGGAGACGGGGGCTTTCCATCTCAAGGGGGAGGGGACGATCGCCCTGGCGAGTCAGGCGCTCAACATGGAGACCCTCGTGAACATCAAGGGACCCGCTGGCGCAATCCTGGTTCCCGTCGCCAAGCTCTTGGAATTTGAGGGCACGGGGACACTGGCGGCACCGGTTTGGCGGACCAAAACATTGAGCCGGGTGAAGGACGCTACTGTGGACAATATCACCCACACCACGATGGAGGCTCTTCGCCGCGTCGGAGATGCCCTACCGAAACGGCTTCCCCTGCCCCAGGGACAAAAGGAGACTCCACCTCCTGTTCCGCCCGCTTCCGACAATTGAAAGCGTCCAGGGTTCCAAGCCTGCCGTTTCTTCAGAGGACCTCCGCTTCATCGTCGTGCAATCCCCGTTGCGGTCGCTTGCGGTTGTGGTATCGGTGTTTCTCTACGGTTTTTTTATTTTTCTCCGATGTTTCGTTTAGCAATCCAGATGCTGTTTGGTGATACCGCCAAGTATTTGATGCTGATCGTCGGACTGTTTTTTGCGACCTTTCTCATCGTTCAGCAGGTATCGGTCTTTTGCGGATTGATGCGCTGGACCTCCTCTACTCTGCGGAACGTTCCGGCACCGATTTGGGTTGTCGAGGAGCAGGTGGAACAGGTCAACGAGACCAATCCATTGCGGGATACCGATGTGGGCTTGGTCCGCTCTGTGGCGAGCGTGAAGTGGGCCATGCCGATTTACTCCGGCATTCAGCGTGTCCGGCTCGATGATGGCAGCTTCAAGACCGTGCAGCTCATCGGGATCGACGCCGCCTCGTTCGCGGGGGCGCCGCCCAAGATGCTGGAGGGAAATCTCGAGGACTTGCGTTTGCCCAATACCGTGGTGGTGGATGAACTGGCTACGACGAGACTGGCGCGTGACAAAGATCATCCGCTGCGCATCGGTGATCAGTTTGAGATCAACGATATCGAAGCCCGGGTCGTGGGCATTTGCGACGCGGAAAGATCGTTCACGGGGGGGGCCTATGTCTGGACGATTTACGAGCGGGCGCTCCAATACTCTCCGCCGCAGCGGAAAATGCTTTCGGCGGTGATCGCCGCGCCGATTGACGGCGTGGGTGTGCTCCAAGCGGCGGAGGAGATTCGCCGGGTGACCGGGTTGCGTGCGTATGTGACCGGGCCGTTCGGCGGCGAAGGCGAGAATTTCGGCTGGGCCACGATCTGGTGGTATGTGCGCAACACCGGAATTCCCATCTCCTTTGGCACAACCGTGGTGATTGGCTTCATCGTTGGCATGGCAATCGCTTGCCAGACCTTCTATGCCTTCGTGCTGGATAACCTGCGTTACCTGGGCGCTCTGAAGGCCATGGGCATGTCAACGCTGCGGCTCAGTGCGATGCTGATGGTACAGGCGCTTACAGTTGGGGTGATTGGCTTTGGGATTGGTCTCCTCGCTACTTCTGGGTTCGCCAGCGCCGCTCTGGAGAACAAGCAACCTCCCTTTTTCATGCCGACCGTGGTGCCCTTCGCCACGTTTGGCGTGATCGTCCTGATTTGTTGTCTTGCGGCCATGCTGGGGATCTTGCGCCTGGCTCGCTATGAACCCGCCATGGTCTTCCGTGCCTGAGCCAGACGACAGCCATCAGATCGCCGTCCAGATGCACGGCATTGACAGAAGCTTTGGCGACGGCGCCTCTAAGCTCCAGGTCCTCAAACAGATCGATCTCACGATTCGCAAGGGAGAGATCCTGATGTTGGTGGGTCCCTCCGGATGCGGCAAGACCACTTTGCTTAGTATCATCGGCGGAACTTTGCGTCCGGATAGTGGCGAGATCACCGCCTTTGGAAAGCCGCTTCACCGCATGCGCTCCGGAGAATTGACCCGGTTTCGGGCGCAGTTTATCGGCTTCATCTTTCAGCAGTTCAATCTCATTCCTACCATTTCCTGCGCGGAGAATGTCGCCGTTCCTCTTCTCATCGCTGGCGTTCGCTCATCGGTGGCGATCCGCAAGGCGCGGGAGACTCTCGAGTTGGTGGGCCTGGCGGATCGCGCGGGTGATCGCCCCAGTTTCCTCTCTGGAGGGCAACAACAGCGGATCGCCATCGCACGCGCTCTGGTCCACGAACCTCCCATGGTGATTTGCGATGAGCCGACGGCCGCGCTGGATGCCTCCAATGGTGAGATCGTCATGAATCTCCTGTCGAACGTCGCAGGATCCAACGATCGGGCGGTGATGATCGTGACCCACGACAACCGGATTTTTTCCTACGCGGATCGCATCGCCCGGATGGACGACGGCCGCATCATTGAAGTGACTTCCGCAGCGCCCCGGCACGAGCGGCATTTTGTTCACGAACTTCCTCATTAAGCACTCATGCGCTGGATTTCCAAAATCGTGCCCTACGGCAGTGTCCTCCTGGCTCTCTTCGGATTGTTTTCGATGTGGTCGTTCAGCCAGGCTCAAGCCAAGGAAGCGGCCTTGCCCCCAGCGGCTCCGCCAGTGCCGCCGCCCAGCAAACCGTTTCCTTCCTCGGTCGCCGCCACTGGATTGTTGGAGGCTCTTAGCGAGAACGTCAGCATCGGTGTCCCCGTCCAATCGGTCGTTAAGGAAGTCTTCGTCGACGTGAATGATTCCGTGAAGCGCGGCAGTCCGCTTTTTCAACTCGACGATCGAGAACTGCGAGCATCGGAAATCGGGGCGACCGCGCAGATCGAAGTGGCCCAAGCGCAATTGGCTGTGGAGGACGGCTCCGTTCGCAAGCTCGAATCCCAACTCAAGCGCTTGGAATCGGCCGGAGTGCCCGCCGTGAGTGTGGAGGATCTGGAAAACCGGCGCAACGATCTCCTGGTAGCCCGGGCGCGGACACAGGCGGCCCGCGCTCAAATCGCCGCCGCTCAGGCCGAAGTCCAGCGCCTCAGGCTGCTGATTGAGCGACTCACCGTTCTCTCGCCGCGGGATGGCACGGTGATCCAGGTTAACATCCGCGCAGGAGAATTCGCCGCCAGCTCCCCCAAAGATCCTGCGCTCATCGTGGGCGAAACCGGTCGGCTCCAGGTCAGAGCCGATGTCGACGAGCAAAACGCCACCCGAATCCGGCCCAATCAGCGGGCGGTTGCTTTCCTCAAGGGAAACCGAACGGTCGCGATTCCTCTGGAATTCGTGAAGATTGAGCCGTACGTCATCCCCAAGGTTTCCTTAACTGGTGCCAGCACAGAACGAGTGGACACCCGAGTGCTTCAAGTGATCTTCTCTCTCGACAGGCCTGAGGAGCCGCCGCTCTACGTGGGGCAACAAGTCGACGTCTTCATCGAGGCGCCAGACTCATGAGGACGCAACGCGCCTAGTTCAATCACCGCGCCGCTGTTTGCGGATGTAGGTGGGCAGGTCCATGTCCTGACCTTCGATGATCGTGGGCTCTGCATTCTCAAATCTTCCGCGGTGGCGCATCGCCAGCAGCGATGAGGTGGCGGATTCCTGGGGGGGCGCAGGCCTTTGAGCCGGCATACCGAGCATCTCGCGGATCGGAGAGTTCCCCGGGGGCAGGGGCGGAGGCGTCTTCGGGCCGCTATCGCGGTTGACGAAGGAAGGGGTGGGTTGATCCAACGTGATCGTGGTGGATCCTCCGGTTCCGTTTGCGCCGCGCGGAACATAATCGATCTGCACGCCAGGCGTGGGTGCTGCAGGGGGAGGAACAGGCCGGGCGATCGGAAGCGGCTGATTGACCGCTGCGGTCGCTAGAGGTGCCGCGCCAAGGTGTTCCTCGGAGATCAGGTGGCCAGGCGCGGGAGCTGGCTTGGCCGGAACTGGGGCCGGTGAAGCCGGCATGGGCAGGGGAGCCTTGAGCCTGGGTTTGACTGGCCCCTGCGCAACCAACGGACTTTCCTCGTCGGCGTCTTGCGGAACCCGTTCCGCGAGCGGAGCGGAGATCAGTTGACCAGGAGCGATCGGCTTGGGCTGCGCGACGGCCATCGGCTGGGCGGCCGCAATCGGTAGAGCAGCGGCGATTGGCTGGGGGGGCGCAATCGGTTGGGCCGCAGCGGTTGGTAGCGCAGCGGCGATGGGCTGGGCCGCTGCGACTCCGTTGACCCGGCTCACGGAACTGATGATGGCCACCCAGAGTTCTTCGCCGATCTCCTCGCTCGCAGAGACTCCGAAGAGAACTTCGATCGCCGGGTCCAGGCGGGAAGAAATCTCGCTCATCACCTGTTCGACTTCAGCCAGGGTCACGCTCCGGTTTCCGGACATGTGGACCAGCACGGTGGACGCCGAGCCCAGCAAATCCCCGTCATGGAGCAGCGGGTTCTCCAGGGCGGCCCGGACCGCGATCGTGGCTCGATCTTTCCCCGTTGCTTTGCCAAAGCCAAAGAGGCAGCGGGCATCCTGACCGTTGAGGACGGCGAGCAATTGGTCCAATCCGACCCGGATCATCCCCGGCTTCTCCAGCATCGTGGTGATGGCGCGGATGCTGTGGCAAATGGTGGTGTCCGCCACCGCGAAAGCCTTTTGGACGCCTTCGGTCGGCACGATAAGCTGACCCATTCGGTCGTTCTCGAAAGTGAGCAGGGCTCCCGCCTGGGGCTTGATCAACGCCAGAGCCTCGCGGGCTTGGGTTTGTCTCCGGCGTCCCTCGAAATGAAAGGGCAGGGTGACAAAGACCAGAACGAAACAGTTCTCCTCGCGGGCATAGCGTGCGATGATCGGAGATGCTCCGGAAGCGGTGCCGCCGCCGAGTCCGGTGCACAGAAAGACCAAATTGACGCCCCGGAAGGCTTCCCGGATTTGGGGCTCGCTTTCCTGAGCGGCTTCGCGGCCCAGATCGGGATCGCCTCCGGCTGTCAACCCTTTGGTGAGATTGCCTCCGAGTTGAATACGCTTGGATGCGGCGCAGGAGTTCAATGTTCCCAGATCCGTATCCATGCAGACGAGCAGGGCGGGATCGCCTCCGTCCATGACGATGCGGCGGAGGATGTTGGCACCGGCTGCCCCGACTCCAACCACTAGAATTCGGGGGCTCTTTGATGTGAGGGCGGAGATTTCCCCTGCCTTGCGATGAAATTCCATACGGGCTGCTCTGAAAATGTGACGGCGAACCTGGCGAACTGATTCAGGCAACCCCGAGCCAACCGCCGATTCTTTCTCCGAGGGACATAGCCCCCTTTTTTGGGTTCAGGCGGCGCTCCCTGACCTGGGCGTAGCGGACCAATCCAATCAACGTGGCGTATTGCGGCAATCGGAGGGTAGTCTTGCTCCCGCTGGAGACATCCTCGGGTTGCTCATTGACCTTCATCATGAACACGTTGCCCACCAGTTCCGCCATTCCTTTGAGGAGGCTCCCTCCACCGGTCAAAAACACCCCGGCATGAGCGGCTTGCAGCCGTCCTGTGGCCTCAAGCCGCTGCTTCACCAGTTCGAGAATCTCGCGGACCCTGAGGTGGATGACTTGATTGAGTAGATTTAAATCGATCTCCCGGCCCTCCAAGCCGCGGACATCAGGGAGCGGGGTCAGTTGGGGCGTGGCCTTCGAATTAAAATACACGGAACCTTCCCGGGTTTTGCAAGATTCTGCGGCCTGCAGGGGAATTTCCAGCACCAAGGCGATGTCGTTGGTGACATGCTCGCCGCCCAGCGGGATGCTTCCGGAGGCGATCAGGGATCCGTCGGCATAGAGAAGGTAATCCGTGGTTCCTCCGCCCAGATCGATGAGCACGGCCCCTTCCTGTTTCTGCGCTTCACCCAAGACTACATGGCCTGCTGCCAGGGGCGAGAAAACGATGTCCGCCACGCCCAACGAGAGTTGGTTGACGCAGCGCACCGAGTTGTGAATGCGATTGCGGTCTCCGTGAATGATATGGAAATCGCCTTTGAGGACCTTGCCAAACTGCCCCACCGGATTGCGCTCCAATCGACCATCGATCTTGAATTGGCGGGGAATGGTATGGATGAGCGCCTGGTCCTGCGGCAACTTCACCTCACGAGCAGCTTCGCACAATTCCTCCAGATCGACGACTTCCACCTGGCCGGGGGGGCTGGGGATATCCAGATCCGTGCTCACGTTCACGTAACCCACGTGGCCGCCGGTCACGGCAAGGTAGACTTCCGAAACCTCGTGGCCAGATTCCGCCTCCACCTTCAACAAAGCTTCGTTGATGCTCTGCTTGGCCGCTTCCACATCGACGATCTCTCCTTTGCGGACGCCACGGGACTGAGTATGCGCCAGCCCGAGGATTTTGATCCCGCCGTCCGGACGCGATTCCCCGACGACGAACCCCACCTTCGAGGTGCCGATCTCTAGTCCCACATGTAGCTTTGCGCGCGCCATTGCAGGTCCGCCAACGTCCCAGCTTACTTCACCACGATTGGATTTCAATTTTATCCCGGCAGAATTGCCCCACGGTGTTCTTTATCGGAACGTCACCGGAACGTTGCGCACCGGGATCAGGTTTACCGTGGCGATTTCCCGCCCCTCCTTCTGTGAATGACGCCAGATCCAGGCCAGATTGCGAAACTGGCGATCCAAGTCCTCGGCGACAAATTCCAGGGTTACTCCTTCTGCGGTTTCCACCGTGACGCAGCAGCCCCCTCTCGCCGTGATCCCCGTGATTGGCCCAAGCCGGTCCTCCCATTCCGACCGCCACTTCTGTGCCAGCCCGGCGGCCAAGTCGAACACCGGTTCCGGACCCGGCTTTCCGATGACGATACCTTGGACCGGTTCGAACACAAATGGCGGCAACGCTGCTGTCGCCGTTTTGTCCGGTGGACGGATCACTCCCGCGCCGTCGAGGATCAAGGGCCGAGACCCCTTCTCGGATCCGATCTCCAACTCGGCGCATTCCAGTCTCAGCTGGGGGATTCCGGTCACGGCTACGACCGACTCCTCGGTTTTGGCCGGTCCCACATTTCCGCACAGCCGCAGCCACGCCACCGCGCCACCCGCCAACAGAAGCGCCGCCACCGCCAGCGAGACCGGCCTGTGCCTCCATTTTTCAGGACGCCGATCCGTTAGTCGGATGCCGCGCCACCGTCTCTGCGAACGCCCGGTCATGGTCTGTTCGGGTTCACCTTTCATTCTTACCGGTTACCTCCATCCGCTTCCACAACTTTCGCCCGGCGCGGAGGGTCCTTGGTTGACTTCTGCTGATTCTTGACCATTCGTGCGCCGCCACGCATCCTGGCCGGGCTCCCCTTCGTTCTTCGTCTGGGCTCCCGGTTCGGTACTTCCTCATCCATGCAGAGCGATTCTTCTCCCCCAGGAACCGACGGCCTGACTCCAGGCGAGCCAGTTCGAGTCAATTTGGGCAAGCCCAAGCACAAGGCTGCCGGGTCCCAGGCCGTGATTCAGTCCTTCAAGCACGTCTTCGGACAATCCGGCCTCGTTCGCGGTGCCAAGTTGATGACGCAGTTGAACCAGAAGAATGGATTCGACTGCCCCTCCTGTGCCTGGCCAGATCCGGATGATCACCGCTCCAGCTTCGAGTTTTGCGAGAATGGTGCCAAGGCCCTCGCCTCGGAAACCACCCTGGCCCGGGCCAACCGGAAGTTCTTCAAGCGTCATTCCGTGGCGAAGCTTCTTGAGAAATCCGATTACTGGCTGGAGAAGGCCGGCCGTCTCACGGAACCGATGCTTCTGGAGCCCGGCGCCACGCATTACCGGCCGGTCGGCTGGGACGAAGCCTTCACGGTCATCGCGAATCATCTTCGCGCGTTGCCCAGTCCTGACGCAGCCGCGTTCTACACATCCGGCAGGGCGAGCAACGAGTCGGCCTTTCTTTGGGCTCTATTCTCCCGCCGTTTCGGGACGAACAATCTGCCCGATTGCTCCAACATGTGTCACGAGTCGAGCGGGTTCGCTCTCGGTGCTGCCATTGGCATTGGCAAAGGCACCGTAACCCTGGAGGATTTTGAGGAAGCGGACACGATTTTCTGCGTGGGCCAGAATCCCGGGACCAATCACCCGCGGATGCTCACCACGCTTCAGGCGGCGGTGCGCAAAGGCGTCCGGATCGTCGGCATCAACCCCTTGATCGAGGCCGGGCTCCAAGGCTTCGCCCATCCTCAGGAAGCGATCGGAATGATGGGCGTGGCCACTCCGTTGGCCTCAGAATACCTTCAAGTGCGGATCGGTGGCGATCAGGCGCTTTACAAGGGCTTGGCCAAGGCTCTCGTCGAAATGGATCAACACCGCCCCGGAGAGGGGATCGATCCCGCCTTCGTCCGGACCCACACGACCGGGGCTGAGGCATACATTGCCCATCTCAAATCGTTGGACTGGGGGCAGCTCGAACGCGCCTCCGGCATCGCCAAGGCCGAGATCGAACGTATCGCCGCTCTCTGCGCCAAGGGACGCAAGATCATCACCTGTTGGGCGATGGGCTTAACCCAGCAGCCCCACGCCGTCGCGACCATCCAGGAGGTGGTCAACTTTCACCTCTTGCTCGGAGCGATCGGCCGGCCGGGGGCAGGGCTCTGTCCGGTGCGGGGGCATTCCAACGTCCAGGGAGACCGCACCATGGGCGTGTTCCACCTCATGCCGGATACGTATTCGGATGCCTTGGAAGAGCGCTACGGATTTACTGCCCCGCGTGAGGAGGGCTTCGATGTGGTCCATGCGATCCGCGCCATGCATGAAGGCAAGGTCGGTGTGTTTATCGGCTTGGGGGGCAATTTCCTGCAGGCTTCGCCCGACACCGCGTTCACTGCTGCTGCATTGCAATCCTGCGAGCTCACGGTCCAGATCTCGACCAAGCTCAACCGGGGGCACCTCGTCACCGGGAAAACCGCGCTGATCCTGCCGTGCCTGGGCCGGAGCGAGAAAGACCTGCAAGGGAAGCGGCCCCAGTTCGTCACCGTGGAGAACAGCATGGGCGTGGTCCACCAATCCACCGGCCGGGAAAAGCCTGCCTCACGACTGTTGCGCAGCGAGTCCGCCATCGTGGCGGGCATCGCGGAAGCCACTCTCGGGCCGGATTCAAAGATGCCGTGGAATGATTGGATCGGCGATTACGATCGGATCCGCGACGAGATCGAAGCGATCATCCCCGGCTTCACCGACTTCAACCGGCGGGTGCGGCATCCGGGTGGGTTCTATTTGCCCAATCCAGCCAAGCAACGGGCGTTCACCACGCCGAGCGGCAAGGCGGAATTCTTTGTGCATCCCATCACGGAACTCACGCCGGCTCCGGGGCAGCTGATCCTCCAGACGATGCGGAGTCATGACCAGTTCAATACCACGGTTTACGGGATGAACGATCGCTACCGCGGCATCAGCAATCAGCGCCGCATCGTTTTCCTCAATCCGGAGGACATGAAAGAGCGCGGCGTCCGCCCCCTCCAACCCGTGAACTTGACCAGCCACTGGAAGGGGGCGGAGCGCAAACTGGAGAACTTCCTCGCCATCCCCTACGATCAACCCAAGGGCATGGCCGCCGCCTACTTCCCGGAAGCCAACGCCCTGGTCCCCATCGACAGCACCGCCGCAGTCAGCCACACGCCGACTTCGAAATGCGTGTTTGTGACGGTTGAGGCGTCGTAGACCGCGCTCACGTTCCGCAAAACGTCGCTTGGACCACTTCGTGCGGTTGTGGCGGGGTTTCGTATTCGGTGTGCTCCGGCTGTTCGTCGTAGGGCCGCCGGAGGATCTCGTGGAGTCGCTGGAACGGCCCAAAATCCCCGGTCCGGCCTGCTTGAATCACTTCCTCGATCCGGTGATTGCGCGGAATAAAGATCGGGTTGGTTTGGCGCATCAAGGCTCTGGCATGCTCGGCTCCGATCCCGCGATTGCGCAGGTGCGCTCTCCAATCACTCAGCCAGATGATTGCCGGGGCGGGCTCGCGGAATTGCGTGAGAATGGCTGCGGCGTCCTCCTCGATGGCGGAGGCCAGATGCCGGAAGACCAGGGTGAAATCCGCTTCCTGTTCGCGCATCAGTTCCAGGAGCGGATGGATCACCTCAACATCCTCAGCGTAGGCTTCTCCGATCCCCAATTTGGCGGCAAACGCCTCGGTCCAGGCCGACTGGTAAATGCCGGCGTATCGCTGCAATGCCTCTCGGGCCCGGTTCACCGCCGCTTCCTCGTCTTCGCCGAAGAGCGGCAGGAGTGCTTCGGCCAAGCGGGTCAGGTTCCACAAAGCGATGTTCGCCTGGTTTCCGTATGCATACCGGCCCCGCTCATCAATGAAACTGAATCGCTTCGCCGGATCAAAGGTGTCGAGGAAGGCACATGGGCCGTAATCGATCGTTTCGCCGGAAATGCTGGTGTTGTCGGTGTTCATCACCCCGTGGATGAATCCCAGGCTTAGCCAACGCGCTATCAGCCGGGCCTGACGCGCCATCACGCCTTCGAGGAGCGCCAGCGCGGGGATCTCCGCATCCTGCGCCTCCGGGTAGTGTCGCGCGATCGCGTAATCCGTCAAAATCTTGAGGTTCGCGACGTCTCCACGCGAGGCAAAAAATTCGAAGGTGCCGACCCGGAGATGCGATTGCGCGACACGGGTAAACACTCCGCCGGGTTCAATTTCCTCGCGGTAAACGGAATCGCCGCTCCACACTGCCGCCAGAGCTCGCGTCGTGGGCACTCCAAGCGCCACCATGGCTTCGGATACGAGGTATTCCCGCAGCACCGGCCCTAGCGCGGAACGACCGTCCCCCCGCCGCGAGAACGGAGTCGGCCCCGCTCCCTTGAGCTGGATGTCGCGCCGGATTCCATCGCGACCGATGACTTCGCCCAAGAGAATCGCCCGGCCGTCACCCAGCTGGGGAGAAAACCCGCCGAACTGATGGCCGGCGTAGGCCGTCGAGATCGGTTCGGCTCCGGCCGGAATCTGGTTGCCAGCAAAGATCGCGAGGCCCGCGTCCCCCTCCAGACCGGCGAGATCCAAGCCAAGCTCGGTGGCGAGTTCCCGGTTCAGGGCGATCCAACGCGGGTCCCGGACCGGTGACGGATCGACCCGGGCGAAGAACGCTTCGGGGAGGCGGGCGTAGGTGTTGTCGAACGGGAAAAGCATCGAGGCCGTTCTACTCCGCCTTGAATTGCACCGCGTCGATGATCACGTGGCCCTTGGTCCCGGTGTTGCTGATGGCTACCCAGCCGGATTTCCCAGGTTCGAACCGATAAGTGCCCAGCGGCTGAAAACCGTTGGCACCCGAGGGCTTTTGTTTCTCATCCACCGTGACCGTGGTCTCGCCATCCGCGTGATGAATGGTGACGGGAACACTCGCGGCCCGGTTGCCGAGGGCTCCGTAGATCATGGCCACTTGGTAGTGGCCCGCTTTGGGCAGGTCGGGAACAAACTTGGCGGACTGTTCCCCTTTGATGGAGTCGCCGTCGTGGCGATAACCGGATTCGACAAACCCGCCGACGGCTTGGCCAGTGGCTTCGAAGCCGTGCAATTCGGCGTCGTTGTCGTCCACGATGATTCCGGGCAACTCACCCTTCAATACGGAATGAAGCTGCGGAGCGGGCGAGGACTCAAAGTCGAGCATCTGACCGTCCTGAAGGAGGCGCTCTTTGAGCTTGGCCGCATCGATGCCTTGGACCGTCGTCCCTTCTTCGATCGCCTGAACGGCGGCGGTCGCGGCGCTCTGGCCCAGCACCATGAAGACCGGTTCCATCCGGATGCTGCCGTAGGCGATGTGGCTGGCGCTCAGACAGACCGGCACGAGGAGGTTCGTGCATTCCGTGGCCTTGGGGCGGATGCTGCGGTAGCTCACTGGATAGGGACGGCTGGGGATCTGGACATCGCCCTCGTTGCGGACGAAGCCGTCCTTGGTGACATAACGCTGAATATTGTGGGAATCCATGTTGTAAGCGCCCATGCCGACGCTGTCCTCGACGATCTCCAGTCGTTTGCAGTTCTTCTCCGTCATCACATAATCTCCGATCATGCGGCGCGCTTCACGCACATAGAGTTGGCGTGGCCAGTTGTCATTGTCGGTGAACTCGTCCTTGGCGAGGCCAAGCTTCTGGAAAGCTTCCCGGATGGCTTCAGGTACACGGGGATGATGGGCATAGGTCCACATCAATCCCTTCTGCCAATCCTCGTGCGCCTTCCAAATCTTCTCGCGGGTTGCGTAATCGGCGTCGGGATACTCCCAATTCATGCCAATGAAATCCGTACTGATCGCGAAGTTGTTGTTCGTATCCGTCTTGCGATTGGGCATCCAAACCGGGTTCCAGGAGATCCGCGCATCCCCGGCCTCGACATTGCGCAGAGCCAACTCAAACCAGCGTTCATCATAACTGTCCGGTTTCTCCCAATTCCGCCGGTTCTCCGGGACATCGGTGGTGCACATCCGGAAGTTGTAGGCCTGCACCTTGCGATCGCCGCTGAATTCCTCGCCCGGGTCTTTCTCGATGCCCGGAAGCAGTCCGCTCGAAGGATCGCCGGGAGTGACATAGGGATCGACGTTCTTGATGAATTGATGATGGATCGTGCGGACCGTCTCCACGCCATTGATCGTCTCGCCATAGACACTGTTGGCTTCCCGGCCGACATTGTATCCGACCCCCGCCTTCGCCATCAGATCTCCTTCGTAGGTCGCGTCGATGAACATCGATCCGGTGAATTCCCGCCCGCTCTCCATCACGATTTTCGCGATGCGCCCGCCCTCCTTGACGACGCCGTTTTTCAGCTCAAGTCGCTCGCCAAAGACAATCGTGATCTGGTCCCCGGCGGCCTTGAGCATCGCGTCGTAAATCCCCGTGGCCACGTGAGGCTCAAAGGTCCACATCGTGGTTTCTTCCGCGCTATTTCCGTGGAGCTTCTTCGCGAAATAATCCTCACGGGATTGCCGAGTCCATTTCGCCGGATCGGCGTAGTAGCGATACACGTTCGCATAAAACTCCCGGGAAATTCCGCCGATCGCTTTCTTGTTGCCAATATCCGTGGCGCCGAGCCCGCCGGTGGTGAGTCCACCCAGGAACTTGGTGGGTTCAATGAGAATCGCCGTCTTGCCCATCCGGGCCGTCTGAATCGCAGCAGCGATCCCACCCGACGTCCCGCCGTAAATGACGACATCGGCGGCGGGAAGGCTGAGAGGAACGAGCAGGAAACCAAGGATGAGGGGGATTTTCATAGCATCAAGCGTCCCCAGTCCTGCACGAAGACGGCACCAGACGCAAGAGATTGGTCCCAGCAGCACAACTCGTCCTCGAAATCGAAATCGAAATCGACGCGTCGATCACAATCCGTCCCGCCGAGCAGAGCATTGCAAAGCAATCCATTCCAGCGATACTGGAAGCCGTGAAAAGGTCGAATCCATTCCCGGGAATGAACCCATGGCTGGAAGAGCACTGGCCGGGGGTCCATTCCCTGCTCATCAGCTGTTTCGCGATGCAACTCTCCTCGAAACTCCCTCCGGATTTGGCGGCGAGACCCGAGGAAGGCGTCAGCATTTCCACCGATGGCACGGATCCGGACCAATCCTTCTGCGCCGACGTCGCCATCAAGGAAGCATGGCAATCCGCCTCGACGTCCGACTGGAACCCCGCTGCGGATGCCGGACTCGAAGCCCGCGCCGCGATTCCCACGATCGTGCAAACCGCCCCGATGACCGAGCGCTGGATCGAGATCCGGGAGGCGACGGGCCGACTCATCACCGTCATCGAAATCCTCAGCCCCGCAAACAAGAGCGGCAGCGGCTGGCATGATTACATGGCGAAACGCCGGACCCTGCTGGAATCCCCGATCAACCTCGTGGAGATCGACCTACTCCTCGGGGGGAAGCAGGTGTTCCCGGAGGGCTTCACCAAGCTGCCGAGGCTGGAAGCGGCGCATTACTTTATCAGTACCAAACGGGCAGGCCAAACGAATCGCCGTGAGATTCACCGGCCCCTGCTGAGAGATCCCCTCCCGGTCATCCGCATCCCCCTGCGAAGAGGGGAGAAGGATGTGTTCATCGATCTCCAGCCGCTGGTGAATCAGGTCTACGAGGCCGGGCGTTACCACATGCTGGACTACAAGCGCGTGCCGGACCTGCCCCTTTCGCCCGCCGAGCAGGAATGGCTCACGGGAATGCTCGAAGCTTGAGCGGGTAAGGTTCAGGACGAGTCGCCGCAAAGTAGGATGGGCATGTTGCCCGTCCGGAACAACAGTTGACGGGCGGACAGGATGTCCACCCTGCAGGAAGGCCGACAAGCGCGAAAGGTGCACCGACGCGCTCGGGGCAACCTCCACGGAACGTGAAAGGTGCGCTGACGCGGTGGGGCCACCATCTGCGAACTACGAAAGGTGCGCCGACGCGGCCAGTAAGTTCGCTCTCCTTCTCTTCGCCTCCGGAGTGGCCCGAGGGGCTCCCGTTCACAGTCTCAGACCTCCTGACCTGCGGGGAAAGGAAATGAGCTGACTGTGCGGGGCGGGGCGCTTGGTCCTCCAAGCGCTTTCGTTTCGCCCGTGGGCTTCGGGGCACCGCGACGACGGGTTGAGGACAACCCGCCCAGCCCGAAACAGTGCGTTGATGGATCAAGGGGATTTCTACCAACTCCTAATACTGATCGTAGGAGGTCAGTATGTCTGAGCCTCAGAAATCCTTGGGCATCCAAGCCTCCAACGACTCGATCTGCGCCTTCGCACCAGCGCTCACGGGAATCCCCCAGCGATCGTAAAAGGGGCCAAGGTTCTTCTTCACGACCTGGGAATAGCGCACCATCCATTGGTCGCGTTTCTCCGCCTCGGTCTTCGGGCCCGGGCCGAAATCCGGATTGTCGTAACTGGCGATGACCTCTTTGAGTGCGTCCCAGCCGAAGGCGTCCACGAGTTGCCAATAGCTGATCAGAGCGAGGAAGGGATCGCTCTTCCACGCCTCGAACGGGGCCCGGATCGCGAGGTGCTTCTTGATGTTCTTCTCCCGCATGGCCAGGGCCATGGCGGTGTGGCCATCGGTCGGGTCTGACTTGCCGAGGCAGTGGTGGAAGATATAGAGGGAGAAGAGGTTGCAGGTCACTTCCGTGGTGCCTTCCGGAGTCCAAGCGGGACGTTGGTGGTTATGACCCAGTTCGTGATAAAAGCCCCAGCCGGGAGCCTTGGAACCGCCATCGTAGGTCACCATCTCTGCGGCCGCGCTGGTGGGCACCATGATGGGATAGCCGCTGTGCATATAACCAGCGCTGATTTGCACATCGCAGACGATGCGCTCCGGATTGCGGCGCGACGCCGTTTGGCTGGCGAGATCGTCTTGCGCGGCGACCACTGATTGCCAATAGGTCATCAGTTGCGCCGGGTTGGATACTTGACGCGCGGCTTCCGCCGGACAGGCCAGGACCACGTTGTTACACTCGAACTCCGCCCAGGGGGCCAGAAGTTTCTTCTGTTCGCGATTCCAAGTTTCGTCAGTATCTTTGCCAAGAACAAAGCGCGGGGCGGCGACGGCTCCCGCGATGGTCACCTCGAAGGGCGCGGTCAGTTTTTCCTTGGGGACATCGATGTAGATCAAGCCGCCAAAGGCACTCGCCAGGGTGGTGATCGATTCACGCAGGGGCAGGATCCGGGAAATATCCGGGGCACGTTCCCATTTGGGCAGGTGGTAGAGCGTGTCCGTGTGGCATCCGATCCGGACATTGGCGCCTTGGCCGGCCACGGATGCGGGAACCGTGATGGTGATCTTTTCTCCGGCGGCGGCATAGAGTCCCGTTCCGTGCCAGCCGGGGATCGCTGGATCCACGGGAATGGTGAGTGAAATCCGCGGCGCGTTCCGAGGGACGGAGCCTGGAAAGACGACCGAAGCGGGATGCGCTGCGGGTTCGGGGAGGCTTTTGGCGATCCGGCATTCCATGGCCAGTTTCATTCGGGCGGCGGCGTCCGACTCCAAAACTGGCTTCTCCGGCGTGGGGACGACGCTGCTGGAGGAGGTGAACAGCCCCGCAATCGCTGTGGCCAATGGAGAGTTTGCCGGTTGCACGGAGAGGGCCAGATTGATGGAATCCGCGATTTGGGAGCCCTCCGCGCCCTCGATCTTGCCGGTCCGCACCGCGCGCATGGCTTCCAAGGCGTTCACGGTGACGGGGATGTTCTGGGTGACCTGATACGGGCCCTTGCCCGAGAGGGATTCCGTCGTCCAGGCCAATCCGGCGCTGCGCAGGGCCACATTTGCGGCATATTCCTCGATGGTCACCCGGCCGCCACTGGTTTGGGACAAGGCCCATCCGGTCATGCCCGCGATGAAGCCGCCGCCCTTTTCGATGTAAGCCGTTAGGGTTTCCGACTCTTTGGTATCGATGAAGCCCTGGGTGTTCGCGATGACCACGTTGCAGGAGTTGAGGACCTTGGCGTCGAGCGCGCCCTTGAGCGTTTCCGTCTGGTATCCCTGCCCGGTGAGCCACGGTCCGAGGGAGCTGTTCCACAAGCCGATCACCGGCTTCCCTTTTTTGGCGGAACACCAGGCAACGACATTTTCCAGGAGCATCGCCAGGCTGCTATCCTCTGCCGCTTCCTTGCTGATGTAACTGTTGTGGCCGAAAAGCACGACGCGCCCCTTGCCCAAGCCGGCCGCTGCGCAGACCGCCCGCAGCTTCCCCGGCTCCCCGCTCACCATGACGGGAAAGGCCGTCGGACCAAAGATCGCGATCGGGCCGGGCGAACCGAATACCGGGATGCTGGAGACACCGCTCAGGAGTTTCGTCCGTTCCGCCTCCTGCCATCCGGGGCGCGGGCCCTGGGCGGCGATCGGAAGTGCGCAGGCAAAGAGGAGGGCAATCGCGACCGGGGCGAACTGGGAGTTTTTCATCAGTAGATGCCTGATGAAATCGGAATCATCGCTCCAGCGCCATCACGATTTTCGGGCCGCGTCTGAATGGCGAGGCATTCTTGTCCGCTTCATATTCGTTGTTGTTGTCGCGATCGAATCATCGATTGGCCGACAACGACAACGACAAGCAAAAAGGTCCTGTTCACCGCGAGGCGCTCAGGGCAGATTAGTCACCCCCATGAGGAAGCGATCGCACTCGCGCGCAGCACCGCGGCCTTCATTGATTGCCCAGACGACGAGGGACTGGCCACGGCGCATATCGCCTGCGGCAAAGACGCCGGGGAGGTTGGTGGTGAACTTGCCATGATCGGCCTTCACGTTGGAACGCGGATCGGTCTCAAGTTTGAACTGATTCACGATCTCCGTTTCGGGCCCCATGAAACCCATCGCGAGGAGGACGAGTTGCGCTGGGATGACGCGCGCGGTCCCTTCGACTTCCTTGGGCGAGAAACGACCGTTGTCGTTGATCCACTCGATGTGGCAGATCTCAAGTCCGGTGAGGTTGCCCTCGGCGTCCTTGATGAATCGCTTCGTGTTGACGAGGTATTGGCGCGGATCGTCGCCTTGGACGGCGGCGGCTTCCTCCTGGCCGTAATCCATCTTGTAGACCTTGGGCCATTCGGGCCAGGGATTGTTCGCGGCGCGTTCCATCGGCGGCTTCGGCATGATCTCGAGCTGGATGACGCTCTTGCAGCCATGGCGGAGGCTCGTGCCAACGCAGTCGGTACCGGTGTCTCCGCCTCCAATGACGACGACGTCTTTTCCCTTGGCGTTCAGCGCCGGAATCGTTCCATCGAACTGGTGATCGAGCTGGTATTGGGTATTCTCGGCGAGAAACTCCATCGCGAGATGGATGCCCTTCGCATCGCGACACTCGATCGGAAGATCACGGCCCAAGGTGGCACCGCAGCAGAGAACGATGGCGTGGAAATCCTTGCGCAGCTTCTTGGCGGTCCATTTGGCGTCCTTGCCAATGTGGATACCGGTCTTGAAGACGACGCCCTCAGCGGCCATGAGATCGACGCGACGCTGCACGACCTCCTCCTTGTCGAGCTTCATGTTGGGGATCCCATACATGAGCAGCCCACCGATACGGTCGGCGCGCTCGAAGACGGTGACGCTGTGACCCGCTTGATTGAGCTGGTCGGCACAGGCGAGGCCGGCCGGACCGGAGCCGATGACGGCGACCTTTTTGCCGGTGCGGATTTCGGGGATGCGTGGCGTGACCCAGCCTTCCTCCCAGCCCTTGTCGATGATGGCGCACTCGTTGTTCTTGATGGTCACGGGCGGCTCGATCACGCCGAGGACGCACGATCCCTCGCACGGGGCGGGGCAGACCCGGCCGGTGAACTCGGGGAAGTTGTTCGTCTTGTGGAGACGGTCGAGGGCCTCACGCCAACGACCGCGGAAAATGAGATCGTTCCACTCGGGAATCAGGTTGTTGACTGGGCAACCGCTCGCCATTCCGGCGACGAGGTGGCCGGTGTGGCAGAAAGGCGTGCCGCAGTCCATGCAGCGCGCCCCCTGCGCGCGTCGTTCCTTGTCATCGCCGTGGATCTTGAACTCTTTCCAGTTCTTGAGGCGTTCGATCGGGTCGAGTTCGGAGTCGGTCTTGCGAGCGATCTCCATGAAGCCAGTGGGTTTTCCCATAATAAAAAAGCGATTGGTGTGATGCGGATAGGATTCGGTCGTCGACTCGGGAGGTTTCAGTTTCCGCCGACGCGGGCGAGATCCTTGAGATTCTCCTCGAAAGCGGCCATGGCGGCTTCGTCTCCTGAAAGGCCCTGCTCCTCGACGCGGCGGAAGCACTCGAGCATGCGCTCGTAGTCGCGCGGGAAGACCTTGAAGAACTTGGCCGACTCGGCCTCCCAGTTCTCGAGAATCGCCTTCCCACGATCGGAACCGGTTAACTCGACATGCTTGCCGACCTCCCCCCGAACGGTCTCAATGTCCGTATCGGAGCACTCGATGAGGCGATAGAGGTTCACCATCTCGCGATTGAGGCGTTTCTCGAATTGTCCATCGATGTCGTAGACGTAGGCGACACCGCCAGACATCCCAGCGGCGAAGTTCCGGCCGGTTTCCCCGAGGACGATGACTTGGCCACCCGTCATGTATTCGCAAGCGTGATCGCCCACGCCCTCGACGACGGCGTTCACGCCTGAGTTGCGAACGCAGAAACGCTCACCCGCGATGCCGTTGATGTAGGCGGTGCCTGTCGTCGCGCCGTAGAAGGCGACGTTGCCGATGATGATCTGCTCCGCCGCCTTGAACTTCGAGCCGTGCGGGGGGTAGATGATGATCTTTCCGCCGGAGAGGCCCTTGCCAACATAGTCGTTGGCGTCCCCTTCGAGCTCGAAGGTCATTCCGTTCGGGCAAAAGGCGGCCAGCGACTGTCCCGCGCTGCCTTTGAACTTGAGATGGATCGTGTCATCCGGCAGACCGGCCCCACCGTGGTGGCGGGTGACCTCGCTGCCGGTGATGGTTCCGACGACACGGTTCACGTTGATGATGGGCAGCTCAATGCTCACCTTCTCGCCGCGCTTGATCGCGGGTTCGCAGAGTGCGAGGAGGTGCGTGTTGTCGAGGGCCCTGTCGAGCCCATGGTCCTGCGTCTTCTGGCAATAGGTGCCCACTTCGGGACCGACATCAGGCTTATGGAAGACTGTGGTGAGGTCCACGCCCTTGGCCTTCCAGTGAGCGGTGGCCTCGTTCGTGTCGAGGCATTCGACGTGGCCGACCATCTCGCTGATCGAGCGGAAGCCGCACGCGGCCATGATCTCGCGCAACTCCGACGCGATGAAGGTCATGAAGTTCACGACATGCTCGGGCTTGCCGGTGAAATTCTTGCGCAGCTTCGGATCCTGGGTGGCGACGCCGACCGGGCAGGTGTTCTTCTGGCAGACGCGCATCATAAGACAGCCGACGGAGACGAGCGGTGCAGTCGCGAAACCGAACTCCTCAGCTCCGAGCAGCGCGGCGATGGCGACGTCGCGACCGGTCTTGAGCTGGCCATCCGTCTCCAGGACGACGCGGCTGCGCAGATCATTGAGTAGGAGGATCTGATTCGTCTCGGCGAGACCGAGTTCCCACGGTGCTCCGGCGTTGTAGATGGACGAGGTCGGGGACGCACCCGTGCCCCCGTCGTGACCGGCGATGAGAATGACGTCGGCATGAGCCTTGGCGACCCCGGCGGCGATCGTGCCCACGCCGACTTCGGCCACGAGCTTCACGTTGATGCGGGCGCGCGGATTCGAGTTCTTCAGGTCGTGGATCAGCTCGGCGAGATCCTCGATCGAATAGATATCGTGGTGCGGCGGCGGGGAGACGAGCCCCACTCCGGGCGTGGAGTGACGCACCTTCGCGATCCAGGGATAGACCTTGGATCCGGGAAGTTCGCCGCCCTCACCGGGCTTGGCCCCCTGCGAGATCTTGATCTGGATCTCGTCGGCATTGACGAGGTACTCGCTCGTCACGCCGAAACGGCCCGAGGCGACCTGCTTGATCGCGGAGCGCTTGCTGTCTCCGTTCGGGAGCGGGATGAAACGTTCGGGGTCCTCTCCGCCCTCACCCGTGTTCGACTTGCCGCCGATGCGGTTCATCGCGATAGCGAGGGTCTCGTGGGCCTCCTGCGAAATCGAGCCGTAGGACATCGCCCCGGTCTTGAAGCGCTTCGTGATCGCCTCGACCGGCTCGACTTCCTCGAGCGGCACCGGGCTGCGGTTGTTGCGGAACTTCATCAACCCGCGCAGGGTCGATAAGTTGGCGCTGGAGTCGTTGATCTTGGCCGCATACTGCTTGTAGACCTCGTAATTGCCGGTGCGCACCGCCTTCTGGAGGAGGTGGATGGTCTCGGGATTGAAGAGGTGATACTCGCCGTCGCTGCGCCATTGATAGACCCCGCCGGAGTCAAGGGCGCGTTCCTCAGCGTCGATGTGACGATCGGGAAAGGCCTCGCGATGGCGGATGAGAGCCTCCTCCGCGACCCGGTCGATGTCCGAACCTTCGCAGCGGCTCGAGGTGCCGGTGAAGAACTTGTTCACCAGCTCGGTGCTGAGACCGATCGTCTCGAAGATCTGCGCGCCACGGTAGGAGGCGACGGTGGAAATGCCCATCTTCGCCATCGTCTTGACGACGCCCTTGATCGATCCCTTGAGGAAGTTGTAGACCGCCTTGTCGAACTCGATGTCGAGCATGTTCTCCTCGATCATGCGGTGGATCGAATCGAAGGCCATGTAGGGATTGATCGCGTCGGCACCATATCCGATGAGGGCGGAGAAGTGGTGCACCTCGCGGGCCTCGCCGGTCTCAAGGATGATGGAGACCCTGGTTCGCGTGCCCGCCTTCACCAGGTGGTGATGTAGGCCCCCCATGACGAGGAGGGTCGGCATGGCCGCGTTCTTCGCGTCGATGTTGCGATCGGAAACGATGAGCAGGTTGTAGCCGTCGGCGATGGCCGAGTCGGCCTTCGCGCAGAGAGCGTCAAAGGCCTCCTCGAGACCTTCGCCGCCGCGGTCGGCGGGGAAGAGCGCGTCGAGGGTGATGGATTTGAATCCGTCGAGCTCGATCTCGCGCAGCTTCGCGAGCTGCTGGTTGTCGATGAGAGGATGATCGATGCGGATCATGCGGCAGCTCTTCGGTCCGGGCTCGAGGAGGTTCCCCTCGGAGCCGAGGAAGGTCTCCGTCGCGGTGACGAGTTCCTCGCGAATACAGTCCAGCGCCGGGTTCGTGACCTGGGCGAAGATCTGCTTGAAGTAGTGGTAAAGGTGCTTCGGCTTCTGCGAGAGCACCGCGAGGGGCGTATCATTTCCCATCGATCCGATTGGCTGCACGCCGCTTGTGGCGGTCGGCCCGAGGAGCATGCGGAGGTCCTCGTAGGTGTAGCCGAAGGCGAGCTGGCGCGCGACGATGCGATCGGCCTCGACCGTTTTCGGTGCCTTGGGCGCGGGAAGATCCTTAAGGAAGACGCGGTTGTCGTCCAGCCACTGCTTGTAGGGCTTGGCGGAATAGACGCGCTTCTTGACCTCCTCGTCGGGGACGATGCGGCCTTCCTTCATGTCCACGAGGAACATACGGCCGGGGCGGAGGCGTCCCTTCTCGACGACGGTGAGCGGATCGATGTCGGGCACGACGCCGACTTCCGAGGCCATGATGACGAGATCGTCCTCGGTCACGTAGTAGCGGCTCGGGCGGAGACCGTTGCGGTCGAGCACCGCGCCGATCATCTGGCCGTCGGAGAAGGTGATCGAGGCGGGACCGTCCCACGGCTCCATGAGGCAGGCGTGGAATTCATAAAAGGCCTTTTTCTCCTCGTCCATGAAGGTGTGGCGCTCCCACGGCTCGGGGATCATCATCATCATGGCGTGGACGAGGTCGTAGCCTCCGAAGTGCATGAACTCGAGCGCATTGTCGAAACGGGCCGAGTCCGATCCGTCCTCGTTGATGACGGGGAAAATGTTCGTGATCTCGTCGCCATACTTCTCGCTCTGGCAAAGGGATTGGCGCGCCTTCATGAAGTTGGCGTTGCCCATCACCGTGTTGATCTCGCCGTTGTGGGCGATGAAGCGGTTCGGATGCGCCCGCGACCAACTCGGGAAGGTGTTCGTCGAGAAACGGGTGTGCATCAGCGCCAGGGCCGACTCGAAATCCGGATCGTGGAAATCGGGGAAATAATCCGCGAGCTGGCAGGGCGTGAGCATGCCTTTGTAGACCATCGTCTGGGACGAGAGATTTGGCACGTAGAGGTAGGCAGCGCCGGGGAATGAGTTCGATCGGTTCCCGTGCACGTCGGTGTAGCCGTTGGGCAACTCGTTGTTGCGGATCGCGTAGGCGACGCGGCGGCGGATGACGTAGAGCTTGCGCTCGAAATCCATCGGATCGGTGATCTCAGGATTTTTCCCGATGAAGATCTGGCGGATCGCGGGCTCGTAACGGCCCGAAGTCTTGCCGAGGATCTCACTTTTCACCGGCACAGTGCGCCAGCCGATGAACTTTTGGCCCTCCTCGCGGGTGATGTGTTCGAAGACCTGCATCGCCGCCTCGCGCTCGCTCGCCTCGGGTGAAAGGAAAACGAGCCCGGCCCCATAGTCGCCTTCAGCGGGGAGCTCGATGCCCTTCTTCGCCATTTCCTTGCGGAGGAACTTGTCGGGGATCTGCACGAGCATGCCCGCGCCGTCACCGGTGAGTGGATCCGCGCCACTCGCACCGCGGTGATCCATGTTCTCGTTCATCGTCAGCGTCTTCAGGACGATGTCGTGCGACCGTTTCCCCTTCAGGTGGGCGATGAAACCGACGCCACAGGCGTCTTTCTCATGCGAAGGATGCCAGAGGCCCTGCGGTTCGGGCCAGCCAAGCGGGGATGTCTTCGGGTCGGACATGGAGTTCGAAGTGTAGGATAAGTGCGGAAATCGGATCCAGACCCCGGGATCGCTCCGGGGGGCAGGAACATTGTCGAAAGTTTCAGAAAATCCAGCAGCCAAAGTGGAACAAAGCTAAGGATTTTTGCCGCCACAGCAAAAATCATTCCTTCCGAAGGCTTTTTAGCTGAACTCTTGGGAAATTTCTCCGTAGAGAGGGCCGAAATCGAATCCGTGGGCCTGGGCTGGTGGCGCAAGGGCCATTTCTGGCGGAACCGGCGCAGAAAGCGGAGCTAGTTTCGCCTTTGAGACAAAAGGTCGATAGAGGCGACAACGACAACGATCAAATTTGGGGAAGGCACCAATGGCCTCCACTATTCGCCAATCCGGAACAGGCCTTTCTCGGTGCGGATGAGTAGGTCGTTTTCGACCACCGCCATGGAGGCGAGCGCGCGCTGGCCCAGGGGATTGGTGGCGAGCACCTTGAAGTCCGGTTCCGCTGCCAGCACGGTGCAGGTGCCCTCTTCATCCAGCACGTAGATTTTGCCCGCGTGAACGAGCAGGGACGCGGACGTGTCCGTGCCGACCCGTTCCTGCCATTTCACATCGCCGTTGGCGGCTGCGTAGCAGGTGCCCACTCCTTTGTCGTCCACCGTGAAAAGATGGTCGCCGGAGAGGACGAAGGATGCATTGCGCGGCACGCCCTTTTTCGCGGTCCAGACGATGTTTGTCTCCGTGACGTCTCCCTTGCCGCCCGGACGGACGGCGTAGAGGACTGGTTGATCGTAGCCGCTGCTGGCAAAGATCAGGCCGTGTCCGAAGACGGGCCGGGGGACCACGGAATAACCTTCGCCCCAGTTGCAACGCCAGAGCTCCTGGCCATTCGCGGGATCGTAGGCGTGGATGTTCCCGCTGCCGGGAATGATGAGTTCCCGGTCGACTCCGTTGCCGATGAGCAGGGGCGTGCAGAAGGAGAAGAGCCGCTTCGCTTCCGTTTTGCGCGGCGTTTTCCAGACCTGCTTTCCGGTCGCGATGTCGAGGGCGATGACGAACGGGTCAGGCGGGCCGTCGCAAGCAAAGATCAATTTGCCATCCACTACCACCGGAGAACCGCCGTTCCCGTGAATCGGGGAGTAATGGATCGTATCCACCTTCCAGATGATCTTGCCATCCAGATCGAGGCAGGCGGTGCCGTGCGTCCCGAAGTGAACGAAAAGCTTGCCGCCGCTGAGCACCGGGGTGGGGGACGCGTGACTGTTCTTCTTGTGGATCCGGTTGGCGTCATCGCCCTTTTGCAGAAAGACCTCTTTGTCCCATAGGATCTTCCCACTGGTGGCGTCCAGGCAAAGGGCGCGCAGGGAGCGGTCTACCGTCGGCGGAGCGTCGTTGTCGCCCCCTTCGGAAACGGCAGTGGTCAGGTAAATCTTGCCTTGATCGACCACTGGGGACGACCATCCCAAGCCCGGGATGGCCGTGTTCCAAACGACGTGTTCCTTATCGCTCCAGGTGAGCGGTAGCTTCACATCATCCGGCACCTGGCCCTGTTCCGTAGGGCCGCGGAACTGTGGCCAATCGGCACGGGCCGACGGCGAGGCGAGGACGAGGACGAGTAGGAGAACGAAGACGATTGGATGCATGCGCCCCCCTGACACGCTCAAGCCTGGCGCTCTTTATCGAACTGAGCGTCGAAGACGATGTTCGAGGTCGGGAAATCGAGATCGTGGACGAAGGCCGCCGATTCGGCCGCCCCGTGTTCACGGTCCATCCCGCCGTCTTCCCATTCCACGGAAAGCGGGCCGGCGTAGCCGATGTCGTTGAGCGCACGAATGATTTTCTCGAAATCGATATCGCCGCGGCCGACGGACTTGAAGTCCCAGAAACGCTTGCGGTTGTGGAAATCCACATGACCGCCGAAGACGCCCACGTCACACGGTTTTTCGCTCCAGGCGACATCCTTCATGTGGACGTGGAAAATGCGCTCAGGGAAGCGGTAGATGAATTCCACGTAATCGACGCCCTGGTAGCCGAAATGGCTCGGGTCGTAGTTGAAACCGAAAGCCGGGTGATTGCCCACGGCCTTGAGGGCGCGCTCGGCGGAAGCGATGTCGAACGCGATTTCCGTGGGGTGCACTTCCAAGGCGTAGCGGATCCCGTTATTCTGATACTCGTCCAGAATCGGGCCGAAGCGCTGGGCGAAGTCTTCGTAGCCGCGGTCGATCTGGCCGGGCAGGTTCGGCGGAAAGCTGTAGATCAGATGCCAAATGGAACTTCCGGTGAAGCCGTTGACCACCTTGACGCCGAATTCTTTGGCAGCCCGGGCGGTCGCTTTCAGGTCGGCGGCGGCGCGTTGGCGGACGCCCTCGGGATCGCCATCGCCCCAGATGTGGTCCGGAAGAATCTGCTTGTGCCGCGCGTCGATGTTGTCGCAAACCGCCTGGCCGACCAAGTGGGTGGAGATGGCGTGACACTGCATGCCGTAGTGGTCGAGCAAGGCGCGCTTGGCCTGGCAATAGGCGGCATCGGCCTTGGTGACCTCGAAATGATCTCCCCAACAGGCCAATTCGACTCCATCGTAGCCGAATTCCTTGGCCTTGCGGATCATCGTCTCGCAACTGAGATCGGCCCATTGGCCGGTGAAGAGGGTAACGGGGCGTGCCATAATCCAGCCTGTGTTAGCTCGGAAGCCGGGGCCGATCAAGCGGATTTGGTGGCAGCCATGAACGGCGCGGGATGAACCCGGGTAAGACCAAGAGTCCGAGGGGTAGACCTAGGGAGCGCGGACACTCCTGTCCACCCTTCCGAGATCGGCGAAGTCCGAGCCACTAAAGAAACCGCAGCCTGCCTCCGCCCCTCTGTAAAGAACCGCGCAGCGGCTGGTTTCCAACCATGAAGTAACAATACCTCGGTCCAGAGGCCAGAGCCGAGTCGTGCTCGGATCTGGTGCCCGAACCCATCGAGCGACGGAAGCTTCAATCTCAGCGTCCCGAAAATCTTGACGGATCGGCCAACTGAGGCTCCAATCACCCCAACGAAAGAGGGAAAAATCCTTTTTCGATTATCCTCAATCTTGTCCTGATCATGGCGAAGCCCAGCATTCCGGAAGACGATGCCATAGCGATGGTGCGTTTGCTCGCAAACCTCGCCATCCCCGGCACCATTCAAGAGAAGCGCACCCAGTTGCTCAGTGAACTGGCCCGGATGATTGATGCGGATTTCTGGACTTGGTCGCTCTTCGGTGAAATCTGCACGACCCCGCGCCTTACCCATACCGTGATCCTTAGCGGCGGGCTCACTGACGAACAGCTGGCTAAGTACCTCAAGGTTCAGGAGCATCCGGACCTCGTGTGGATGACGGCTCCACTCTTCAATGCCCTTCTTGAGACGAACCGGCACACCACCCGGCTCCAACAAGAAATGGTCACCGAAGAACAAATGGTCAACGCGAGCATTCTTCCCGCTCTCGTGGAAGCCGACACCGGACCGATCATTGTTTCCGGCCGGCCGACGTCAACAGGTCAGTTCAGCGTCATCGCCCTGTTCCGGAGGTTTGGACGTGCCATGTTCTCCGATCGGGAATCTCGCATCGCTCACATCTTGCTCAGCGAGGTGGGCTGGCTCCACGATACCGCTTGGCCTCAACATCCGGCGTCTGGAATCGCGGCTCTCTCGCCGCGGCAAAGAACCATCCTGAATCTCCTGTTACACGGCCAGGGCCGCAAACAGATCGCCGACTCAATGGGGCTATCCATCCACACGGTGCATGGCTACGCCAAGGAAATTTACGAGGTCTTCGGGGTCCACTCCCACGCCGAGCTGATGCGCCGCTTCATGGAGGGAGACGGAGGGGACACCCCGGATTTGGGGAGGTGACAATCGGGAAGCCGTCGTTAGGAGTGTCGTGCGGCCAAGCACTCGCCTCCGCGACTACCCTTTCCTCCCCACCAACTGAATTCGATGCATCCCCATGGCATGAAAGCCGCCCCCTCCGCCTTGGTCTTCCTTGTGACTCCCCCATTCGCCATTACGGCCCGCGCCGCCCTCGGAATCCTCAACGACTAGGACCACCTCGCCAGACAGACACGCCGACCTTCCCCCTCGATCGCTCGCACCCCACTCTATTTCCTCATGAAGCGCCTCATCGCCATCCGCGCACGCGTCTCCGCGCTGGGCATCCAAGCCATTCATTTCCTCCTCGCTGTCACCGCGCTCCTAGTGCCCGCGTTCGCGCAGGATCCGGTCTCGGCTCCGCCGGCCAGTCCAACGGCCTCCACCGCCATCCCCTTGGATCAACTCGGCACCGCAGCGCAGAAGCAGTATTCCGGTGACGGCATCGGCATCACACCGACAGCCAACGGCGCCCGCCTCGAAGCCCTCTTCCAACGCCTCGAAGCCAAGGCCACCCCGGAAGGCCTCTGGCTCACCTCGACCGCTGAAGCAGACTCTGGCAAGGATACCAGCTTCCGAGTCCGCGCGATGGCCATCGAACGTGGCGGGGACTTCCAGTCCCCGCTTCCCCCCACCGGCGAAGTCAGCGCCACCAAAGAAGCCGCCGCCTGGCTCCGCCCCAACCTCATCGAGGAATACCGCACCAGCATGGACGGCATCCGCCAAGATTTCATCGTCCCGATCCGCCCCGCCGGAACCGGCGACCTCACCCTCTCCCTGGAACTCACCGGCGCCCACGCCGAACCCGCCACCGATGGCGCCAAGCTCATCGTAACCGCTAGCGGTCGCGAACTCGCCTACAACCGACTCCATGTCACCGATTCCACCGGCCGGGAACTGACTGCCCACATGGAAGTCCGTGACGCCGGGACACTCGCGATCCGGGTGGAGGACCAGGGCGCGACATATCCCGTGCGCATCGACCCTACCTTCAGCGACGCGGATTGGACGAGCATGGGGGGTGTTCCTGGCGCAAGTGGAACCGTTAGGGCTCTTGCGGTGCACAGTTCTGGTAATCTTTACGCAGGGGGTGATTTCACGATTGTAGGAAATGTGATCGCAAACTACGTCGCCAAGTGGAACGGCAGCGCCTGGAGCGCCTTGGGCAGCGGAACCAATGCCGGGGTGCTTGCCCTGGCACTGGATGGCTCCGGCAACCTCTACGCTGGAGGAGAGTTTACCACCGCGGGGGGGGCACCCGCCAATTACGTCGCCAAGTGGAACGGAAGTGCCTGGAGCGCCTTGGGCAGCGGGACCAATGAGGTTGTGTCGGCGCTGGCGCTGGATGGCTCCGGCAGCCTTTATGCGGGGGGATCGTTTACCACCGCGGGAGGAACTACCACCAACGGCGTCGCCAAGTGGAACGGCAGCGCCTGGAGCGCCTTGGGCAGCGGAACCAATGCCGGGGTGCTTGCCCTGGCACTGGATGGCTCCGGCAACCTCTATGCAGGGGGATACTTTACAGCTGCGGGGGGAACGACCGCCAACCGCGTCGCTAAGTGGAACGGGAGCGCCTGGATCGCCCTGGGCAGCGGGACCAATACCCACGTGAATGCCTTGGCTCTGGATGGCTCCGGCAACCTGTATGCGTGCGGATCGTTTACCACCGCGGGAGGAACGGCTGCCAACCGCGTCGCCAAGTGGAACGGGAGCGCCTGGAGCGCCCTGGGCAGCGGGACCAATAGCTACGTGAATGCCCTGGCTCTCGATGGCTCCGGCAACCTCTACGCGGGCGGATCGTTTACCACTGCGGGGGGAACGGCAGCCACCTGCGTCGCCAAGTGGAACGGGAGTGCCTGGAGCGCCTTGGGCAGCGGGACCAATGGCATGGTATTTGCGCTGGCGCAGGATGGCTCCGGCAACCTCTACGCTGGGGGAGAGTTTACCACCGCTGGCGGAGGAGGGGGCGCCAATTGCATCGCCAAATGGGACGGCAGCGACTGGAGCGCGCTGGGGACCGGGATGAATAACTTTGTGAATGCGCTGGCCTTTGACGGGGCAGGCAACCTCTATGCGGGGGGAGAGTTTACCACGGCTGGCGGAGGTGGGGCCGCCAACTACATCGCCAAATGGGACGGCAGCGACTGGAACGCCTTGGGCACCGGGGTGGACAGCTCCGTGCGAGCGCTTGTCCTCGATGGCTCCGGCAACCTCTATGCGGGTGGAGCCTTTACCAATGCGGGCGGAACGACCGCCAACTACGTCGCCAAGTGGAACGGGAGCGCCTGGAGCGCCCTGGGCAGTGGCACCAATGGCGACGTGAATGCCCTGGCGCAGGATGGCTCCGGCAACCTCTACGCGGGCGGATCGTTTACCACTGCGGGGGGAACCGCCGCCAACTACGTCGCCAAGTGGAACGGAAGTGCCTGGAGCGGCTTGGGCAGCGGGACCAATGAGGTTGTGTCGGCCCTGGCGCAGGATGGCTCCGGCAACCTCTATGCGGGGGGATACTTTACGACCGCTGGCGGAACGACCGCCAACTACGTCGCCAAGTGGAACGGAAGCGCCTGGAGCGGCTTGGGCAGCGGAACCAATGGCGGGGTGCTTGTCCTGGCGCTGGATGGCTCCGGCAACCTCTATGCGGGGGGGGGCTTTTCCAGCGCGGGGGGCGTGGTTGCCACCCGGATCGCCAAATGGAACGGCAGCGCTTGGAGCGCCTTGGGCGCAGGGATCAACGGCGGCTTAGTGCAGGCCCTGGCGCTGGATAGCTCCGGTAACCTCTATGCGGGGGGCTGGTTTTCCACTGCAGGTGGTATGGCCGTCAACTACGTCGCCAAGTGGAACGGCAGTGCCTGGAGCGCCTTGGGCAGCGGGACGAATGGCGGGGTCTCTGCCCTGGTGCTTGATAGCTCCAACAACTTCTATGCGGGGGGAGAGTTTACCATGGTCGGCGGGATTGTATCCGCCTACGCGGCAAAGTTCAACCTAGCCGAGTCCGCCATTGTGCTCAGCGGCAACGGCATCGGAATCACCAACGGGGATCTCACTCCCGGCTCTGCCGATGGCACGGATTTTGGCAGCATCCCCGTGGTCAGCGGCAGCGTGGTTCGCTCCTTTACGATCACCAACACCGGTGCCGGAACCCTGGACCTGCTGGATCCCGCGCCGAATTACCTGACCCTCAGTGGGGACGGGGCAGCGGCGTTCAGCGTATCCACTCAACCGTCTGCCGCGACAATCGCGCCCAACGGCGGCACCCGGACGTTCGCGATCACCTTTGACTCGTCCGCCTCTGGCACCCAAAGCGCCACGGTCAGCATCGCGAACGACGACTCAACCAAGAATCCGTTCACGTTTGCGATTCAGGGGATCGGCGCCCTCACGACCTTCAATGCGGGAACAGAAGTGCCGATAACCGCCAATGGATACACGGCTTCCGGGGCGTTAGGTCTAGCGCTGGGCTTCGCGCCATCGCCTGGCCAAGTCCTCACCCTGGTGAACAACACCAGCGGCTCTCCCATCTCCGGAACGTTCACCGGCCTACCCCAGGGCGCGACCGTTCCCATAACCTACAGCGGAAATACCTACCACTTCACTATCAGCTACACCGGCGGCGATGGAAACGACATCACATTGGCCCTGCTCGCACCCGTCTTCACCAACGGGAGCTTTGAAAATCCCATCGTCGGGCCGCCGGGATCCTATGGGAGCTTCGTTTACCGGCCGGCTGGAAGCGATTGGGTGTTTGCGGAGACTGCTGGTGTTGCGGCCAATGGCAGTGGTTTTGCAATTTGGGGGCATCCTGCTGCGCCTAGCGGCAACCAATTTGCATTTCTCCAGTCTCTCGGCGGATCCGGCGGGGAAATGACACAGACCCAAACCTTGCAGGGCGGTTACCTATATTCCCTGAGCTTCTATGTTTCCCAACGCGATATCTCCGGTCGAGACAACACCAATCCTCAAGCGATCAGGGTGTCTGTAGGTTCGACACCTTTAGGGACATACACTCCCGCTTCCACCGCCTGGACACAGATTTCCGTTCCCTTTCGCGTTCCCGCCTCTGGCACGATGAATCTGACCTTCCAGGCGGCGAATTCAGGCGGCGATTCCACCGTGCTGATCGACGCTGTCACCGTAGAACTGCTCGCCGTTCCACCAGTGGTCACCAACCTCACAGCCGCGCAGCGGGCCGGGACGAAGCTGGTGGACATCACCTACGACCTCGCCGCGCCAGGCTTCCCGGCGGTGGCGGTGAGCTTGGCGATTTCCAGCGACAGCGGATCCACCTGGACCGTTCCCGTGGTGAGCGCGACGGGGGATACCGGCAGCGGTGTCGCACCGGGCACCGGGAAAGCGATCGTGTGGAACGCGGGCACGGACTTCCCCCAGAGCTACAGCAGCCAGATCCGCTTCCGCGTCACCGCCGAAGACGGCTTCGCCCGCATCCCCGCCGGTAGCTTCACGATGGGCCGGACCAGCGGAGACACCGATGCCGACGCCCCGCCCGTCACCGTTACGTTGAGCGAGTTTTACCTGCAAAAGACGGAGACCACCAAAGCGCAGTGGGACGCGGTGCGGACCTGGGGATTGAGCAACGGTTACACCGACCTGGCGGCGGGTTCCGGGAAAGCCCCGAACCACCCGGTCCAGTTCGTGAGCTGGTGGGACGTGGTGAAGTGGTGCAACGCCCGCAGCGAGAAGGAAGGTCTCACGCCTTGCTACACCGTCTCCGGTGCCGTGCTGAAAACCGGAACCACCCTCCCAACGGTGAACTGGAGCGCGAACGGTTATCGCTTGCCCACCGAGGCGGAATGGGAAAAAGCGGCGCGTGGAGGCGTCAGTGGGAAGCGGTTCCCGTGGGGGACCGACACGATCAGTCATGCCGATGCCAACTTTGTGAACAACGGAGGAGAGTCCTACCAAAGCGGCACCGCAGGCTACCATCCATCCTTTGCGACCAGCGGCTTCCCCTATACGTCCCCGGTCGGAAGCTTTCCGGATAATGGCTATGGTTTGACTGATATGGCGGGGAATGTATGGGAGTGGTGCTGGGATTGGTATGGTTCTTCCTATTATACGACCGGCACCACAGACCCACGAGGCCCTTCCAGCGGCTCGAATCGGGTGATGCGGGGGGGATCGTGGGATTCCGGTGCGAGCGATCACCGGTGCTCCCGCCGCCACCTCTTCAATCCTGCCGGTCAGGACACAGTAATGGGCTTCCGCCCCGCCCGGAGCCGCCTCCTCAGCGAGTTCGCCGAGATTCCCGGCGGCAGCTTCACTATGGGCCGGACCAGCGGAGACACGGATACGGATGCTCCGCCCGTCAACGTGACCGTGAGCAAATTCTACCTGCAAAGAACCGAAACCACCAAAGCACAGTGGGATGAGGTGCGGGCCTGGGGTTTGAGCAATGGCTACACCGACATAGCCGTCGGTGCGGGCAAAGCCGCCAATCATCCGGTTCAGACAGTGAGCTGGTGGGACGCCGTAAAATGGTGCAACGCCCGCAGCGAGAAGGAAGGACTCACCCCGGTTTACGCCACCGTCTCCGGTTGGCTGAAGACCGGAACCACCGTCCCGACGGTAAACTGGAGCTCGAACGGCTACCGCTTGCCCACCGAAGCGGAATGGGAAAAGGCGGCGCGCGGCGGCGTGAGTGGGAAACGGTTCCCCTGGGGAACGGATACGATCAGTCACGCGCAGGCGAACTATTTTGGCAGCTCGGCTTATGCATTTGACCAAAGCCCGATCAACAATCACCATCCGACTTATGCGACGGGAGGCACACCCTACACGTCGCCGGTGGGGAGCTTTGCGGCGAACGGGTATGGGCTCTATGACATGTCCGGGAACGTGTTTGAGTGGAGCTGGGACTGGTATGGATCGAGCTACTACACCACCAGTGCCGGGACGACGAATCCTCCGGGTCCCTCGTCGGGCTCTTCCCGGGTGTTCCGGGGCGGCAGTTGGGACCTCAACGCGACCTACGAGCGCTGCGCGTCTCGCCACACCGAAACGCCCGGCTACGCGTTCGTCAACATCGGCTTCCGCCCCGCCCGAGGTGGCCTCTAGCATGCGGAACTAAAGACAGGGCACCGTGAAAACGCGAACCAAAATAGAAGAGCGCAGCCGCTGCTCCGCTGCCCTAGGAAGCCCTGGCTTCCCGTCTCGGAGATCTGGGGAGCATGGGCCGAGCCGTGATTCTCAGGCCCGCACTCAAAGCCACTCGCTCCCTTTAACCACGTTTGGATTGAACCCTTTCGTCTCATGAAACACCCGATCACTCCTTTCTTCCTGCTGCTGGGCTGGCTGACGCTCGCCTCGGGAACCTCCCTGCACGCAGCTTCCGGCAGCGCCCAGACCGGCAATGTCACCGTGGACACCCGGGATGCCCCCACGCTAGCGAACCCATCGACCGCCACCATCACCGCGATCGGCGCAATCCTTGGCGGAAACGTGACCAGCGATGGTGGCGCGGCCATCACGGAGCGAGGCGTGGTCTATTCCCTCACGGCGATCAACAGCACCCCGGCCATCGGAGGCACCGGCGTGACGAAAGTCACCGAGGCGGCGAGCACAACGGGCGCCTTCACCGTAGCCATCACTGGCTTGGACTCAGGCACCCGCTACTCCTTTGCCGCCTTTGCCACAAATGCGGTGGGCACGAGCTACACGAGCGTGCGCGGCTTTGACACCGCGATCGACAACCTCACGGCCACTTACACGGCCGGGTCAGACGTGCCCCTGAGTTTGCCCGCCGTCACCCTGGCCGGCGGCACCGCCACGCTGACGCTTGGCTACGCACCCGTGCCGGGCACGGAGCTCACGGTGGTGAAGAACACCGGGCTGAACTTCATCAACGGAACCTTCAGCAACCTCACCCAGGGCCAGGTCGTCCCCCTCAGCTACAACGGTGTCACCTTCAACTTCATTGCCAATTACCACGGGGGCACAGGCAATGACCTCGTGCTCCAATGGGCTGGAAGCACCGCCCAAGTCTGGGGAGCCCAAACATTGGATCCACGCGACTTCCACCACCCGTTTGTCAAGGTAGCCTCAGGATCCTATCACTCGGTGGCGCTCAAGAGGGACGGCACGGTGGTGGCCTGGGGAGGCAACTGGCTAGGCCAAACGACGGTGCCTGCGGCGGCCCAATCGGGCGTGGTCGCCATCGCTGCGGGATCGTATCACACCGTGGCGCTCAAAAGCGACGGCACGGTGGTGGCTTGGGGATACAATGGCTCTGGCCAGACGACGTTGCCCGCAGAGGCCCAATCGGGCGTGGCCGCGATTGCTGCGGGATCTTATCACACCGTGGCACTTAAAAGCGACGGCACGGTGATCGCATGGGGAGACGATGGTTATGGCCAGACGACGGTTCCCGCAGAGGCCCAATCGGGGGTGGCCGCGATTGCTGCCGGAGCGACTCACACCGTGGCGTTGAAGAGCGACGGCACGGTGATCACATGGGGAAACAATGACAATGGCCAGACGACGGTTCCTGCAGCGGCCCAATCGGGCGTGGCCGCCGTCGCTGCGGGAGACTATCACACCATCGCGCTCAAGAGCGACGGCACGGTCGTGAGCTGGGGAGCCAACTGGTTTGGCCAGACGACGGTGCCCACAGAGGCTCAATCGGGCGTGGCCGCCATTGCCGCAGGGGAGGGGCACAGCGTGGCGCTCAAGAGCGGCGGCACGGTGGTCGCCTGGGGAAACAATAACCTTGGTCAGACGACGGTGTCCGGAGCGGCCCAATCAGGCGTGGCCGCCATCGCCGCGGGAGGGTTTCACACCCTGGCGCTGAAGAGCGACGGCACGCTGGTGGCTTGGGGAAACAATGACAATGGCCAGACGACGGTCCCTTCCGCGCTCCAATCGAGCGTAGCCGCGATCGCTGCGGGAGCGGCTCACACCGTGGTGCTCAAGAGCGACGGCACGCTGGCAGCCTGGGGAAGCAATGCCTATGGCCTGACGACGGTGCCCGCAGGGGCCCAATCGGGAGTGGTCGCCATCGCCGCGAGAGAGAACCAAATGGTGGTGCTCAAGAGCGACGGCATGGTGGTGGCCTGGGGAGGCAATGACTATGGTCAGACGACGGTTCCCGCAGCGGCCCAATCGGGCGTGGCCGCGATTGCGGCAGGATCGTTACACACGGTGGCGCTTAAGAGCGACGGCACGGTGGTGGCCTGGGGAGGCAATGACTATGGTCAGACGACGGTTCCCGCAGCGGCCCAATCGGGCGTGGCCGCGATTGCGGCAGGATCGTTACACACGGTGGCGCTCAAAAGCGACGGCTCGGTGGTGGCCTGGGGATACAATGGCAATGGCCAGACGACGGTTCCCTCAGAGGCCCAATCGGGCGTGGCCGCGATTGCCGCGGGATCTTATCACACCGTGGCACTTGAAAGCGACGGCACGGTGGTCACATGGGGATACAATGGCTTTGGCCAGACGACGGTGCCCGCGAACCTCAGCGGTGTGACCGCCGTGGCTGCGGGAGACTATCGCACCATCGCGCTTAAGGGCGACGGCACGGTGATCGCATGGGGAGACAATGGCTTTGGCCAGACGACGGTGCCCACGAACCTTAGCAGAGTGAGGGCCGTCGCTGCGGGACGGGATCACACGGTGGTGCTGGTGCCGCAGGGCCCCTCCATCACCAACCTACTGGCGGGCAGTCTTTCCCCCGCGGGTGCTGCACTCACCAGCACTGTCACCCCCAACGGCCAAGTCACCAGCGTGAGCTTTGAATACGGCACTACGACCAGCTACGGCACGACCCTGCCGGTGACGCTCGCGGACCCCAGTGCATTGACGCCGCAAGCCGCCGTAGCCACGCTCAGCGGTTTGCAGCCCGGCACGACCTACCACTATCGAATGACCGCCAGTAGCGTCGTGGGGACAACCACGTCGGTGAACGGGACCTTCACCACGCAGGGCCTGGCTCCCAGCCTCGCCGCCCCCAGTAGCACCGCAATCACCCTCACCGGCGCAACCCTGGGAGGGGATGTGACCAGCGATGGAGGCGTATCCATCACGGAGCGCGGCGTGGTCTACTCATTGACGGCGACCAACAGCGATCCGGCCATCGGCGGCACCGGCGTGACCAAAGTCACCACCACCGGAACAACGGGAGTCTTCACCGTGCCGGTAACGGGGCTGAGCCCAGGCACGGGGTACAGCTTCAAGGCCTATTCCACCAACAGCGCCGGCACCAGCTACACGGACGTCGCCACGTTCTCCACCGCCTCCGAAGTCGTCGCCACTTACGCTAGCGCGGGCCATATCCCGCTTACATCCAACGGACTCGTCGCCACCGGGCTTACAGCCCAGCTCTCTCTGAATTTTGCGCCCGTCCCTGGCAGCAGTCTCACCGTCGTGAAGAACACGGGTCTCAGTTTCATCCAGGGACAGTTCAGCAACCTCGCCCACGGCCAGACCGTGCCGCTGACCTACAATGGAACGACTTACAACTTCGTGGCCAACTACTACGGCGGCACCGGCAACGATTTGGTTCTGCAGTGGGCGGGCGTCACGCCGCACGTCTGGGGCAATCACAAATTGGATCCCCGGGATTTCCAGCAACCGTTCGTGCAAATCGCCGCGGGAAAAAGGCACACCATAGGGCTCAGGAGCGACGGTAAGGTTGTGGCCTGGGGCTCCAATTTCTCCGGAACGGCAACGGTTCCGGCTGGTCTCAGCGGCATAACCGCCATCGCTGGGGGGTATTCCCACACGGTAGGGCTCAAGGACGATGGCACGGTGGTGGCTTGGGGTAACAATGGCTTTGGACAAACCACGATTCCTGCTGCGCTCAATAACGTCGTCGCTATTGCTGCAGGTAGTTATCACACGGTAGCAGTCAAGACCGACGGCACGGTGGTGGCCTGGGGACACAATGACTCTGGCCAGACGACGGTGCCTGCCGGCCTTAGCGGCGTGGCAGCCATCGCTGCGGGTGTTTCCCACACGGTGGCGCTGAAGAGCGACGGCACGATTGTGGCTTGGGGCCTCGATTCTGAAGGCCAATCAACGGTGCCCTCCGGACTGAGTGGCGTGACGGCCATCGCAGCGGGAGCATATCATACGATGGCGCTGAAGAGCGACGGTACGGTCGTGGCGTGGGGGCGCGGGAACGAAGGCCAAACTACGGTGCCGTCTGGACTCAGTGACGTAGCCGCCGTCGCTGCGGGAGACTATCACTCGGTGGCGCTCAAGACCGATGGCACGGTTGCGGCTTGGGGACGCAATGTCTTCGGCGAGACGACGGTTCCCGCAGGCCTAAGCGGCGTGGTCGCCATCTCTGCGGGAGAGGATCACACCGTGGCGCTTAAGATTGACGGCACGGTCGTGGCTTGGGGCGACAATTGGTATGGTCAAGCCACCGTGCCTACTCGGCTCAGCGGATTAATCGCGATCTCCGCAAGTTCTGGGCACACGGCGGCGCTGAAGCGTGACGGTGAATTCGTAGCTTGGGGCGACTATTACTTTGGCGCGACCAGGCTGCCTGAAGGGCTTAGTGGATTGGTCTCCATCGCTGCAGGTGCCTTACACACCGTAGGACTCAAGAACGACGGCACCGTCGCGGCTTGGGGCTTCGGTTCGGAAGGCCAGACCGTAGTACCCTCTGGCCTCAGTGGCGTGGCCTCCATCGCCGCAGGTAGCGCACACTCGTTGGCAGTTAAGTCAGACGGCACCGTGGTGGCATGGGGCCTCAACGATTCTGACCAGACTACCGTCCCTGTGGGCCTTAGCGACATTGCCGCTATCGCCGCAGGAGACGCTCACACGGTGGGGCTTAAGAGCAACGGCATGGTCGTGGCTTGGGGCAACAACTCCGACGCCCAGACCACGATACCCGCTGGCTTGAGCGGCGTGACCGCCATCGCCGCAGGGCATTCTCACACGGTTGCTCTCCTGATCGACGGCACGGTCGTGGCTTGGGGTAACAACAACTCAGGCCAAACGACGGTGCCTTTGGGGCTCAGCGGTGTGACCGCGATTGGTGCCGGTGACTATCACACAGTGGCGCTGAGGAACGACGGCACGGCCATTCTTTGGGGGGACGATAGCTATGGTCAGGCAACCGTTCCGACAGGCCTCAGCGGTTTGGCCTTCATCACCGCCGGAGGAGGTCGAACGGTGGCGCTAGTCGCCCAAGCCCCGTCGATCACCCACATCTTCCCCAGTGCCCTATCCCTAAACGGAGGCACTCTCAGCACCAGCGTCACCCCCAACGGCCAGGTGACCAGTGTGCAATTTGAATACGGCACCACGACCACCTACGGCACCACTGTGCCGGTGACCCTTGCGGATCCCAGTTCCTTGACGCCGCAAGTCGCCGCGGCCACGCTCAGCGGTTTGCAGCCAGGCACGACTTACCACTACCGGTTGAACGCTACCAACGTGGTCGGAACGACGACCTCGGTGGACGGGACCTTCACCACGCAGGGCCTCGCGCCCAGCCTCGCCGCACCCACTAGCACCGCAATCACCCTCACCGGCGCCACCCTGGGGGGCGAAGTCACCAGCGATGGCGGCGCGCCCGTCACGGAGCGCGGCGTGGTCTATTCCGTGACGGCGACCAACAGCAGTCCTGTCATCGGAGGTCCCGGCGTGACCAAAGTAACCACCACCGGAACGACGGGGAGCATCACCGTGCCGGTGACGGGCTTGAGTCCTGGCACGGGCTACAGCTTCAAGGCCTATGCCACCAACAGCGCCGGTACCAGCTACACGGACGTCGCCACGTTCTCCACAGCCTCCGAAGTCGTCGCCACCTACGACAGCGCGGCCCACATCCCGCTCACCGCCGACGGATTCGTTGCGACCGGGATCACGGTCCAGCTGGCACTGAACTTCGCGCCTTCTCCCGGCCAGGTGCTCACCTTAGTGAACAACACCAGCGGTGCGGCCATTTCCGGGACCTTCGCCGGATTGCCGCAAGGGGCCACCGTGAGCGCCAGCTATGGCGGGAATGTATTTGCGTTCACCATCAACTATGCCGGTGGCGATGGCAATGACATCACTCTGACGCGCACGGCCGGTGCCGGACAAGTTGCGACCGGAGTCTACTCTTGGACGAACTTCGCTGGGATGCCGGGAGAATCCGGAAGCGCGGACGGCACGGGCAACGCCGCGCGGTTTTACGGCCCCTCTGGCGTGGCGGTGGACAGAAGCGGCAACGTCTATGTGGCGGATACTGACAACTTCACGATCCGCAAGATCACCAACGCTGGGGCGGTAAGCACCTTGGCCGGCAGCGCGAGAAATCCGGGTAGCGTCGATGGGACGGGCACCGTCGCGAGGTTTAGTGGCCTCTTTGGTGTAGCGGTGGACGGCAGCGGCACCGCCTACGTAGCCGACAACGGCAACCACACGATTCGTCAAATCACAGGCTCCGGAGTGGTGAGCACCCTTGCCGGCAACGCGGGGAACAGTGGCAGCACCGACGGCACCGGCAGCACCGCACGGTTTTCCCAACCTTTTGGCGTGGCGGTGGACGGTAGCGGTAACATCTATGTGGCGGACAGTGGGAACCACTCGATCCGAAAAATCACCAACGCCGGGGTGGTGACCAACCTGGCCGGCGGCGCGGGAAATTTGGGTAGCGTCGATGGGGCGGGCAGCTTCGCGAGATTTTCCTCTCCCCGAGGCGTGGCGGTGGACGGCAACGGCAACGTTTTTGCGGCGGACACCTTCAACCACACGATCCGAATGATCACTACTGCCGGGGTGGTGAGCACACTAGCGGGACTCGCAGGATATGAGGGCAGCTCCGATGGGACGACCAGCGCCGCGCGGTTTTTCAATCCCTACGCAGTAGCGGTGGACGGCAGCGGTACCGTCTATGTGGCGGATCGGCGTAACCACACGATCCGCAAGATCACCAGCGCCGGGGTGGTGACGACCATCGGTGGGACGGCTGGAGTGAGTGGCGGGGCGGACGGGCTGGGTGCCTCCGCCCAATTTAGCAGTCCCTCCGGCATTGCCGTGGCCAGCACGGGCGAACTTTTCGTGGCAGACGTGAACAACAACCGGATTTCGCGCGGAACTCCGGATGACTCCTTCAAGCCCTTGCTGACGCAGGGAGCGGCCAGTGCCATTGGTTCGACTGGTGCGACGTTGAACGGCACGGTGAACCCCAATGGGTTCGTTACCACAGCTGAGTTCGAGTTTGGCAACACCCCCAGCTATGGCAACACCGCTAGCGTGACTCTTTCGCCGAACAACGGCACCATTGCACAGAACGTAAGTGCGGTGCTGACCGGTTTGACTCCGGGAACCACTTATTGCTTCCGCTTGAGAGCAACCAACGTGGACGGGACCCGGAACACTTCGGGCGGGACCTTCACCACGGACAAACTCGCCCAGACCATCACCTTCGCCAACCTCGGCACCCAGGCTTTCGGCGTTCCGGTGACGCTCAGTGCGACGGGGGGCGGGAGTGGAAACCCAGTGATCTTCACCATCGTGAGCGGCCCGGCCACCGTGAGCGGGAGCACCCTGACTACGACCGGGGTAGGGGATGTCACCGTGCGGGCTTCTCAAGCGGGTAACGGGAGTTACAACGCCGCGCCCGATGTGGAGCAGACGTTCACGGTGACGCAGCCCGTGCCCACCTTCAGCTTTGCCTCGGCCACCCCGAGTGCCAACCCGGTGAACAGCTCCGGCCAGCCGAACCTCGTCCAAGTCGTGATCAATCGCGGTGGCGGCAGCTTCGGGGCGGTGAGCGTGCAGGTGGTGCCGAGCCTTTCGGCCACGGTGGCCTGGTTCGCGAGGTATGTCTATGGGACTGATTACGAGTTCGTCAACGGCTCGGTGGCAGGTGCCACGGTCTCCTTTGCCAGCGGGCAGACCAGCGCGACGGTGGATGTGCAACTCAAGGCTCCGGCGACGACGAAGAAAGGGCAGTTCAAGCTCACCCTCGCCAGCCCGACCGGTGGCGCTACCCTCGCCGCGCCAACCAGCGCGACGGTGACGATCAATGCCAAGGATACCGTCAAGCCCATCCTGGCGTTGACCTCTCCGGCCCCCAGAACGGCTACGGTGTCGGCCAGTTTCGACGTGGTAGGCACGGTGAAGGACAACAATGGACTCTCCGCCTTCTCCGTGAAGCTCAACGGTGTGACAGTGCCGCTCACGGTGAATCCGCTGACCAGCTTCGTGGTCAACACGGCCGTCCCGTTTACCGCCTCCGGCGCGGTGCCAGAGAACGGCACGAACACGTTGGTGATTGAGGCGACGGATGCCAGCGGGAACAAGACCATTCTCACCAAGGTCGTGACCTACACCAATTCCCGCCCAGAATTGGCGGGCTCTTACGATGCGCTCTTGATCCCGGTTGGGGCGCCCGACATCGATACGACCGGTCTCGTCACAGTAACGGTCGCGAATTCGGGGACATTCACAGGGAGGGCGACGCTCAGCGGGGTCAGCGTGGCGTTTACCGGACTGCTCAACAATGCTGGCAATGCGAAGTTTAATCCAGGAGCGGGAGAGGCTGTTTCGTTGATCGATACGGTGGAGCACAGCTACCTCGGCGCGCTCGCCCTCACCGTAAACAGCGCGACGGGGCTGACGGGCTCGCTTTCCACACGCAAAACCGGAGGTTCGGTGCTGGCGACCTTTTCCGGAAAACGCGCACCGTACAGCAAGACGGTGTCGGCACCGGCGGAGGCTCTAGGCACGTTTAATGTCGCCTTTCTGAGCAAAGACCAGAACCCGATGGTCAGCCTGAGCGCCTATCCCCAGGGCGACGGCTACGCGCGGATGACGGTCTCGACCATTGGTTCCGTTTCTCTGTCGGGTCGGCTCGCGGACGGAGCGATTTACACCGCCGCAGGAAGGCTGCGTGAAGATGGAACGGTGGCGTTGTTTACCCAGCTCTATCGCAGGCTCGGCGCGCTCAGCGGAGAAGTGTCCCTGGATGCGGCTTCCGTCACCGATGTCACTGTGACGGGCAGCGGCCTGATCTGGTTGCGCCCCGCGCTTCCGCGCTCCCTCTACTACCCGCAAGGGTGGCCGGCGGGCGTGCGCGTGGATTCCATCGGCGCCAAGTTCATCAGCCCGGGATCACTCGATTTCGGTCAAGGGGCTGCCGATCTCGTCAATGGGAATGCCACGCTGATCTTCACGGACGGTGCCCTTACCGGCGACATTGCCAAGCCCGTGAGCGTGAATCCCGGACCCGCTTCCGCCGGACAAGTGAAACTGATTCCGGCGACCAATGCGACCTACAGGTTCGTGCTCCCGATCGTCAATGGTCTCTTCACCGGCAGCTTCACCCACACCGACGGCACTACGACGGCTTACTCCGGCATTCTCATCGGGAAAGGGCCTTACCAAGGAGGCTACGGTTACTTCCTGAGCACTCCTCCGGCAGATACCTGGGGAGGCACTGGCGAAGGCGGTCGCGTCTTCCTGAATCCAGCGCCGTGATGGAACAGCTACTGGATCAAATACAAACCGGACATCCGGAGGTGTCAGAAATTCGTGGGAACTGAAAACCGGACATCCGGAAGTGTCAGAAATTCGTGAGAATTGAAAACCGAACGTCCGGAAGTGTGAGAAATTCGGGGGAATTGAAAACCGAACGTCCGGAGGCGTCAGAAATTCGTGGGAATTGAAAACCGAACGTCCGGAGGTGTCAGAAATTCGTGGGAATTGAAAACCGAGCGTCCGGAGGTGTCAGAAATTCGTGGGAATTGAAAACCGAACGTCCGGAAGTGTCAGAAGTTCGCGTGAATTGAAAACCGAACGTCCGGAAGTGTCAGAAGTTCGCGTGAATTGAAACCCGAACGCCCGGAAGTGTCAGAAATTCGCGGGAATTGAAAACCGAACGTCTGGGGGAGTCAGACATTCGGCGGATTGCAAAACCGAGATCGGCCCCGTTGCCATCACGCCTCACGCACCGCATGGACCAGCTTGCTCAGGGATTCCTTGGCGTCGCCGTAGAGCATTCCGGTGTTGGGCTTGAAGAAGAGCGGGTTTTCGATCCCGGAGAAGCCCTTGCCTTTGCCGCGCTTGAGGACGATGACGTTTTTGGATTTATCGACCTCAAGAATGGGCATACCGGCGATGGGGCTGCCCGGATTGTCGCGGGCATCCGGGTTGACCACGTCATTGGCCCCGATGACCACAGAGACGTCGGTGTTGGGGAAATCCGAGTTGATCTGTTCCAGTTCGTAGAGCTGAGAGTAGGGGACGTTGGCCTCCGCCAGGAGCACGTTCATGTGACCGGGCATCCGGCCGGCGACCGGGTGGATCGCGAACTTCACGGTGACACCCCGTTCTTCCAGGGTGTCGGCCAATTCCCGGACGACGTGTTGTGCCTGGGCCGTAGCCATGCCGTAGCCGGGGACGAAGACCACCTGCCGGGCATAGGCCATCTGGGTGGCGACGTCGTCGAGGATGACTTCGCGCATTTCTCCGCCTTCCTGCGCCGCACCGCTATCGCTGGAAGCGCTGCCGAAGGCACCGAAGAGGACGTTGGTGATGGAACGATTCATCGCCTTGCACATGACGATGGAAAGGATGAAGCCGGAGAAGCCATCGAGCGTTCCCGCAATGATGAGAACGTTGTTGGAGATGGCGAAGCCCGTGGCGGCGGCGGCCAAGCCAGCGTAGGAGTTCAACAGCGCCATGACGACGGGCATGTCTGCGGAACCGATCGGAAGCACCAGCATGACGCCGAAGACGAAGGAGAGCGACATCATCAGGTAGAAGGCCCAACCCGCCGCAGGATTGACCATCAGGTAGAAGAAGAGGCCGATCGTCACCAGGATGAGGAGCAAGTTGAAGGCCTTCTGTCCCTTGAAGGTCATGGGCGCTCCGGGGAGCATGCCTTGCAGTTTGGCGCAGGCGATCAAGCTGCCCGTGGTGGTCAGAGAACCGAGGAGCACCTCCAGGCTGATCGCGGTCATCTTGAATCCGCCGAGGTGTTCGTGGTGCGTATAATATTCCGCGATCCCCACGAGGGAGGCCGCCAAGGCACCGAAGGCGTGCGAGAGCGCCGTCCGTTGGGGGAGCGCAGTCATCGGCACCCAATGAGACATGGCCGCGCCAATGGCACCGCCGATGATCAAGCCGGCGATGATCCATTCATAACTGATGATTTCGTGGTGGAGGAGCGTGCCGACAATGGCCAGAAGCATGCCCAACTCGGCGGCATGCATGCCCCGGCGCGCGGTCTCCGGATGCGTCAAACAACGCAACCCGTAGATGAAGAGCAGCGAAGCGATAAGATAGCTGAACGCGATGGTGTATTCCATTTGAAGGGGGCGGCTAGTTCTTCTCTTCCTGCTTCTGTTGCTGCTGCTTCATCTCTTCCTTGCTCTTGAAGAACTTGAGCATCCGTTCCGTGATCCAGAAGCCGCCGACCACGTTGATCGTGGCGCAGGTGACGGCGATGAACCCGAGCCAGGTGCTCACGGAGTTGTGTTGCGCGCCGGCGGCAACGATTGATCCGACCAGGGAGATCCCGGAGATCGCGTTCGTGGCAGACATCAGCGGCGTGTGCAGCAGGGGCGGGACCCGCGTGAGCACCAAATAGCCGAGGAACGCCGCCAGGGCGAAGATATACAGAGCAGGGATGATTTCCTGTGGAGTCATACGGTAGGGGCGGGCTGGGATTGGATGAGATTGCGCAGCGTTTCGTTGGAGACGATTCCGTCGTGAGTAATGAGACAGTGTTTCTGGATATCGTTCTCCGGGTCGAGCTTGAAGCTCTTCGCCTCGCGATCCCAGAAGTGTTCCAGGAGGTTGCCAAGGTTGTTGGAATACATCTCGCTGGCGACGCGTGGCACGCGGCCGGGGAGGTTGCGATGACCCAGGACGCGGACGTCGTTGACGATGACTTCCTCGCCCACCTTGGAGCATTCCACGTTGCCGCCGCTTTCGACGGCCATATCGACGACCACGCTTCCCGGCTTCATCCCTTCGATCATCGCAGTGGTCAAAATCCGGGGCGCCTTGCGGCCGAAGACTTGGGCCGTGGTGATGACGAGATCCGCCTGAGCGCAGCGCTGCGCCATGACTTCCCGTTGCTTCTCCAACTGCTCCGGAGTCAGTTCCTTGGCATAACCTTGCGCAGTTTGCCCGGTGTCGCCGAGATCGACTTTGACGAACTTCGCGCCGAGCGATTTGACCTGCTCCTCCACGACCGGCCGGGTATCGAAGGCTTCCACCACCGCACCCAGTCGCTTGGCCGTTGCGATCGCTTGTAGCCCCGCGACGCCGACGCCGATGACGAAGACTTTGGCCGGAGGAATGGTCCCCGAAGGTGTGCTCATCATGGGGAAAATCCGGTCGAGCCGGTTCGTCCCGAGGATCACCGCCACATAACCGCCCAGGTTTGCCTGCGAGCTGAGGGCATCCATCTTTTGGGCGACCGTGGAACGCGGGATCATCTCCATGCAGATGGTGCTGGCCTTGGCTTCCGCGAGGCGCTGGACCAGATCCAGTTCGTTGAAGGGATCGAGATGACTGATGTGAATGCAGCCGGGCTTGGTCGCGCCCACTTCATCGAGCGGGGGCTTGCCCAGGCGCAGGACGATGTCGGCGTTTGCCAACCCTTGGCGGCGATCCGTCACCACGATGGCACCGGCGGCGACATATTCCTCATCGCTGAAGAAGATCGACCGGCCCAGTGAAGCTTCGATCTCCACTTGCGCACCGAGCTTCGACAATTTCGCCACGGTGGCCGGGACCACGGCGATGCGCCTCTCCTCGGCACTGGTTTCTGCGGGAACGAAGATTCGGGTCATGACTTACGGGGGGAATTGCTTTCAGCCCGCTGACCCCGGATCGGGTCCGTGTCAAGCGGTTCAACGCGTGGGGCCGAACGGGCGGCGCGCACACTTGGCCGGGATCATAAAATCCCATCGGCCCTCGTCAACTGCGTTTTGTACTTATCACAATCAGTCGATTCGCCGCATTCTCTACTCGTAGCGGAGCGCCTCGATTGGATCCAACGAGGCCGCCTTGCGCGCCGGGTAAAACCCGAAGACGACGCCCACCGCCGCGCTGAAGGCGAACGAGTAGAGAATCGGTCCAGCCGTGATGTAAACCGGCATCTCGGAGAACCGGGTGATCAGTTCCGCCGAAAGGAAGGCCAAGCCGATGCCGATCAATCCGCCGAGGAGACTCAAGGTGACTGCCTCGATGAGAAATTGCAGGAGGATGTCACTCCCGCGCGCCCCGATGGCCAGGCGGATCCCGATCTCCCGGGTGCGTTCCGTGACGCTCACCAGCATGATGTTCATGATGCCGATCCCCCCGACGATCAGGGAAATGCTCGCGACGAAGCCGAGGAGGGTGGTCATGATGCTGGAAGTCGCCGTCGCCATGGTCGCGAGTTCCTCCTGCGTCCGGATGGTGAAATCCGCATCGCGGTCACTGGCGATGCGGTGCCGTTGCAAAAGGAGATCGCTGATCTGTTCCTGGACGGCCGCCATCGGTTTGCCGCGTTCCACGCTGACCGTGATTCGGGGAACGCCCTTGCTGCCGAGAATCCGTTTCATCGCGCTGGTGTAGGGCACGACGACGGTATCGTCCTGGTCCCGGCCGAAGAATGAGGCGCCCTTCGGTGCGAGCACACCGACGATGGTGAAGGGAACGTTCTTGATTCGCAGGGTTTTCCCGAGAGCTTCTTCCTCGGACCCAAAGAGTTGCTTGGCGGCAGTTTTACCGATCACCGCGACCTTGGACGAAACCTTGACGTCGCGCTCGTCGAAGGGGCCGCCGTGGGAGAAGTTCCAGCCCCGGATCGCGAAGTAGTCCGCCGAAACGCCGTTGAGACGGGTGAACCAGTTCTGATTTCCGGCGGCGACGCGGCTGCTGCCTTCCACTTCGGGCGTTACGCCATCGACGGTGAGGATCTCCCGTTTGATGGCGACGGCGTCTTCCAAGCTCAACGTCCCTGCGGAACCGTAACCACCGCTCATTCCGCCCCGGGAGCTGCTCCCGGAAAAAATCATGATCACGTTGTCTCCCATGCTGGCGACCTGATCCTCCACCTGCTTCTTGGCACCGTTGCCGATTCCCACCATCGCGATCACCGCGCCGACGCCGATAATGATCCCCAGGGCGGTGAGCAGGGAACGCATCTTGTTGCGGAGCAGGGCCCGGAACGCAGTATGGAAGGAGGTGCGAATCCTCATGGCTCCACCTCCACCGGAAGATTCTTCAATTCCTCCACGGCATCGAGCCGATCCTTGACCAGATCGTCGCTGCGGATCCGGCCGTCGCGCATCACAATGATTCGTTTGGAATACTTGGCGACATCGGGCTCGTGGGTGACCATCAGAATGGTGATCCCCTGAGCGTTGAGCCGCTGAAAAATCCCGAGGATCTCGATGCTCGTGCGCGAGTCCAGGTTTCCGGTCGGTTCGTCGGCGAGGAGCAGGACTGGGTCGTTGACCAAAGATCGGGCGATCGCGACTCGTTGCTGTTGGCCGCCGGACAATTGATTCGGGGTATGGTTCGCTCGTTTGCCGATGCCCACCATTTCGAGGGCTTGCATCCCCTTTGCGCGGAGTTCGGCGGTGCTCAGGGGGACTCGGCGGTAGAGCATGGGCAGTTCCACATTCTCCAGTGCGCTGGTACGGGCGAGGAGATTGAAGTTCTGGAAGACGAACCCAATCTTGTGATTTCGCAGGTCCGAGAGCTCGTTGCGGCTCAGCTTGGAAACCTCGATTCCATCGAGATGATAACTGCCGTCGCTCGGCCGGTCGAGACAGCCTAGGATGTTCATCAACGTCGATTTGCCGGAGCCGCTGCTTCCCATCACGGCGACGAATTCGCCCTGTGCGATCTCCAGGGTGACGCCGCGCACCGCGTGGACCGGTTCTTCCCCGGTCACGTAGGTCTTCCGCAACTCTTTGAGCTGGATAATCGGCGCCATGGCCATTTAACGCCGCGGCGGGCCTCCGCTAAACGGGTTCAGGGAAGGCGCGGCTCCGCCTTTGGCATTGGGCGTGTATTGACTGGTGATCACCTCGGCACCGTCCGGCAGGCCGCTGAGAATTTCCGTGACCACGCCGTCGGTCAAACCGACTTCGACCTCGATCGGCTTGGGCGCGCCGCCTTCCAGGACAAAGACACGTTTGGTCGATGACGCTCCTTCCGGTCCTCCTCCCCGGGGGCGTCCTCCTTCGCTCCGGGAAGCCGGTGGCGCTCCACCGCTGGGAGCCGGGACCGGCGGTTTGTAACGCAATGCCGCATTGGGAACCGCCAGGGCATTCTCCCTCTTCTCCAGGACGATGGAAACGTTCGCGGTCATCCCGGGACGTAGTTCCAGCTTGGGATTGGCGACCTCGATCACGGTGACGTAAGTGACCACGTTCTCCACGGTGATGGGGGCAAAGCGCACCATCTTGACCCGGCCCTCAAACGTGCGACCGGCGAAGGCATCGACGGTGAAATCGGTGTGCTGCCCTTCCTTGACCCCGCCGATGTCCGCTTCGGACACGTTGGCTTCGATCTGCATCTTGGAGAGGTCGTTGGCGATCGTAAAGAGCTTGGGTGCCTGCATCGTGGCGGCCACCGTTTGACCTTCGTTGACATCCCGGGAAATCACGATGCCATCGACGGGGGCGAGGATGGTGCAGCGTTCCAGATCGACGGCGGCACGGTCGAGTTGGGCTTGGCGGATCATGATGGAAGCTTGCGCCTGATTGAGATCCGCGACCGCTTTGTCGAGATCGGCTTGGGTGCCGGCGTTGCCCGCGACGAGTTCGCGTTGGCGCAATTCGTTCAGCCTGGCGAGTTCCAGGGAGGCTTTGGCGTTGGCCAATTCCCCTTCGGCCTGATTCTTGGTGGCCCGGTAGGTGGCGGGGTCGAGTTGTCCGATGACCTGCCCGGCCTTGACCGGAGTGTTGTAGTCCGCCACGAGCTTCTGGATGATCCCGGAAATCTGGCTGCCGACTTCCACCGTCACAATGGCGCTGAGTTGGCCGGACGCGGTCACGGCCTGGGTGATATCCTGGCGTTTGGCGACTGCAGTTTGGTATTCTGGCTTTGGCTCCTTCTTGAAGACAAGTGGCCGACCGAACCAAAAGATCGCGCCGAGCACCGCAGCCCCGATGAGCCAATTCAATGGCGAGAATTTCTTTACGTTCATGGGGCCACTTTGCTGACTCGTTGCTCCTCTAGAACCCCGCTCACCTGATCAAGTCGCTTAATCGCCAGTTGATACCCGAAAGTTTGCACGGCCAAATCCTTGCGCGCGTTGTTCAAGGTGCGCAGGGCGTCGAGCACGTCGATGCTCCGGGCTGTGCCGGCACGGTATTGAGTTTCCACGTCCTGATACGCCTGAGCCTCGGCCGCCACCTGAGCTTCCAGCGCCTCAATCGTTTCCCGAAGGGCCCGCACCAGAACAAACGCGCCGGTCACTTCTTCCTGAACGGTCTCGCGAAATCGGTCGTAATCTTCCTTGGTTTGCTCCACCTGAATGCCCGCGCGGCGCATGTCGATAGCCCGCTGGCCGGCGTCGACCAAGGGGACCCGCACCGCGATCACCGCTTGCCAGTCACTGTTGCTCCTCTTTCCCGATGATGTAACGGCGGAGGAACTGACCTGTCCGCTCACCCCCGGGGCATACTGGGCTCGGATCTCCTTGCGGCGTTCTTGATCTTGGAAAATCGCCAATTCCCGGGCGCGGAGGTCTTCGCGATGCGCGAAGGCCGTCTCCAAGATGCCATCGAGCTGATCGGCCCTGGGATGGAAGTCGCTGGCGGCGGGCTCCGTGAGCACGAAATCACGGCGTTGGAGATCAAGGAGATTGGCCAAGGTGTTCCGTTTCACGATCAGGTCGTTCTCCGCTTGAATCAAGAGCCGCCGGTTTTCTTCCGTCGAAGCGGTGGCCCGGAGGACGTCGACCCGGGTGACCGCCCCCGCCTCCGCTCGCTTGAGGGCGATCGCGTGATTCTCCTCGGCGAGCCGGAGCGTTTCGACGCTCACCTCCACGATGCGTTGTTGCGATAGCACCTCGTAGTAGGCCGCCGCCACGGAATACAGGGTTTGCCGGATCGCCGCTTTGTATTCCAATCGGGTTGATTCCGAAATGAGCTTGCCGCGTCGATAGGCGGGGAAGACGCTGAAGTCGACGAAAGGAAGCGCGAGGACAAGATTCCCCTGGGTGCTCGTCTGCGCCCCGCCGCCGACGCTGCCGAGTTGGCTGTTGAAGGTGCGGTTGAACCCGGTCCGGTCGTTTCGATTGGTCGAGGCGGTGCCGTTGAGGGTGGGCAACATCCGAGTCAAGGCCGTGGCCGGTTCGAGCGAGCCCTTGCGCGCTTCCGCGTAGGCGATCGCGATGCTTTGGTCCGTGGCCAACGCCAAATCATAGGCCCCCTCCAGCGTGAGGGTATGCGGTTCCTCGACGGCCTGCGCAACCACGACGCACGCAGCAAAGATCGAGAAGATGCGGGGGATCATGGGAGAACGGGCTGAAGCGGATACGCAGGAGATTCCCCGCAGGGACGATGAAGTTGAATGACAGTTCTGTAATTCGTTGGTCGAAATAGTTAAGTAAACCGTAATTTCTTCCGGGTCCCTCGCAAGCCGTTTCTCGTGAAAGTTAACGCTCCATGAATGCGGTTTGCCGCCGGGTGCATCGCATCGCAGAGTGGATTAAATTCTGCGTCTGCCCACGATGAACATGCCCCCAATCATCATGGAGTCGTTCCGGTTGCCTCTGGTGCCGCCAGAAGGAATGGACGAGCTTTGGTCGCGGGGGTGGCGGCACTTTGGGGATGAATTCTTCCGTTACAGCGTCATGGAGCACGCCGGACGTTGGGACATCGTGGTGCCGCTCCGGGTAGATCTATCGCGTTTCGTTCTCAGCAAAAGCCAGCGCCGCGTTCTTCGAAAGAACCGGGACGTCAGCGTTTCCTGCGGGTCGGCCGAATTGACGGTGGAGTCGTGCGACTTGTTTCACCGGCACAAAGCGCGCTTTACGGAGAATGTCCCGGATGAACTGGAAAGCTTCCTCGGCCCTCGTCCGGGAGTCATTCCCTGCGGTTGCCTCGAACTCCGCTGCTACCTGGGGGATGAACTGGTGGCGGTGAGCTTTCTCGATCTGGGGAGCCGCAGTGTGTCGAGTGTCTACGGCATGTTTGAGCCGGCGCATGCCGCCCGCGGGCTGGGGATCTTCACCTTGCTCCGGGAGATGGAGTGGGCCGTGGAGGCGGGGATGCGCTACCTTTATCCCGGTTACGCCACGCTGGGGCCGAGCCATTACGACTACAAAAAGCAGCTACGCGGTCTGGAAGGATACGATTGGACTTCCGGGGCTTGGCGGGCGTGGGATCATCCCTGAGGGATCTCCAGGGGCGAGGGCCCGTCAGATGACCGCGAGCAACTGCGCGACGTGTTCCTTCGGCTTTACCTTGGGGAACACAGCCTTGATTTTCTGATCGGGCCCGATCACGAAGGTGGTTCGTTCCGTGCCGAAACCGAGGCGGCCCATCATGCTTTTCTCCACCCAGACGCCGTAGTCGTTGACGATTTTTTTGTCCGTATCGGCGAGCAGCGGGAAGGGGAGATTCTGCTTTTCGATGAAGCTGCGATGACTCTTCACGCTGTCCGGACTGACCCCGAAGACCTTGGCTTTGGCGGAGACGGCCGCCCAGTTGTCCCGGAGGTCGCAGGCTTGGGTTGTGCAACCCGGCGTGCTGTCCTTGGGGTAAAAGTAAAGGACCACGGTCTGTCCGGCGAGGTCGGACAATGACAGCTTCGTCCCTTCCGGGTAATCGCCGCCGACGACGGGGGCGGTGAACTGAGGCGCGGGGCTTCCGATTTCAGGTTTGTTGGCCATAGGATTCGCTAAAACTACGTCGACCCAGCCTCCGGCGGTTGCAACCTTTGTTGTGACCGGAAGCCGCAGTGGTTGACTCGGAACGCAGGATGCTCTTTCATGGGAATTATCAGCCCTTCGTGGAAATCCAGAGAAGGACTCGAACCAAACACGTCACGGATATGAAAACCCGATTCGTTGCCGGGATGGCAGCCAGCTTGACTCTCCTGATTCTTTCTCCCATTTGCGTGGAGAATACCATGGCCGCCGGAGGGCATTCCGGCGGACATCAGGCGGTGAAGGGGCAGGCTTATGCTTCGCCAGGCCGTGCGGCCTACGCCTACCGTTACCCGCGGTACGTGAAGACACAAAGCAAGCCAACTTACGGTATCTACCCGCGCTTTCCCCAGCGCACTCCGGCCGTTCCTTACTACCGTGGCTATAATCCCTACTACAGGAATTACTATTACCGCAGTCACATTGGTTCCATCGGGCGGCCTTACGTTCACGTCCGCTACGATTACCGGGACAAGTGTCACCCCTATTATCATCATTATCACCACGATGAGCGGCGGCGCTGAGAGGATTCGGCTTCGCGCTCGAACCGTTTTCCTGTCGTGTGAGCACTCCCGTATTGAGGCCTAATGGAACCCTGGCGGCCTGCTGGACCACGAAGGACGCAAGAGCACGAAGAGATCCAAGCAGGCAGGTTGGGGAGAAGCGTTCCTGCCCTAGATTCCGCAATCGCTCGTCTCAGCCGAACAAATCCAGCAACGGTCGACCGCTGGCGACCAGCGGGGTGGGCCGATTTTCCCGATCGAGGAGGAACATCTCTGGATTGATCCCCAACGACCAATAGATCGTTTTGGCGAGATCCTCCGGGGTCACCGGTTTCTCGATCGGATTCGCCGCTTCCCGGTCCGAGGTCCCGTAAGCGATTCCGCCGCGCACGCCTGCGCCGGCCACCAACGCGGGAAAACAAGTGCTCCAATGGCCGCGGCCCCAAGTGGCGGTGGGAACCGGTGTGCGCCCCATCTCGCCCATCGCGACGACCAGGGTTTCGTCGAGGAGACCGCGTTCCTCAAGGTCGGTTAACAGGGCGGAGCAGGCTTGATCGAAGGTCGGCAAGAGATGGTCGCGCACATCGTTGCTGTTGCGATGGGAGTCCCAGCCATAGCCGTCGACACAATCGTAATGCACTGTGACGAAGCGGGTGCCGGCCTCCACCATGCGACGCGCCATCAGGCAGGATTGGCCAAAAAGATGCCGTCCGTAGCGATCGCGCATTGACTCGGGTTCGGCGCGGAGGTTCAGCGCACTGCGGGTCCGGTCGGAGGCGATCAGGGCCATGGCGCGCTTGCGGTGACGATCCATGGCGTCTCCGTCTCCCACGTCCAGACGCGTGCGGGCGGCCTCGAACTGATCGAGCAAACGGACCCGCTCCTGGATGCGATTGACCGGGATCACCGGGCGGATGCCCTCGATCTCAAAGTTCAGTTCACCATCCTGGCACGCGCGCCAGTAGGGGTTGTCCTTTTCGTCGCGCTTGTCGATGACCGTGGTCATCGGGTTGAACGCCTGGCCCAGCCAGCCGCCATATTCTCCTGGCCGGACATAGCGTCCTCCATCCTGGAGTTTTCCGAGCCGGTTTGGGAGGACAACGTAGGACGCCAGATCGCGTTCCATTCCGCCCGGCTCTTTCTGGCTGAGCGATTCCACGACCGATCCCATCGACGGCCAATCTTTGGGCGTAGCGGAAAATCCGCCGCCAATCGGGACATGCCACCGGCGGCCCGTCTGCAGGTAATGCGCCGCACCGCTGTGATCGTTGTAGTCGTGCGTCATCGTCCGGATGACCGCGAACTTGTCGGAGATGTTCGCGAGCCGTCCGAGGTGCTCGGAAATCATGAGATCAGGCGTGCGTGAGCGGATTGGTTGGAACGGCCCCCTTACTTCGCGCTTCGCGTCCGGCTTCATGTCGAAGGTCTCCAGCTGACTGGGGCCGCCGAAGAGAAACAGGAAAATGACCGACTTGGCCCGCCCTCCAGCGAAAGCGCTTTGGGCTTCGCCCGCCGCAAAGAGCTGGGGAAGGCCGAGTCCAAAGAACCCGGCCCCGCCGATCTGCAGCAATTCCCGCCGGGAGAGACCGGAGCAGTTGGTGCGGGGCAATCCGTTGATCGTGAGCATGGGAACCAACCCATTCACCACCAAACCCGCCGGCCTCTATCACTTGCGGAAGTTCGCCGCGAACATCGGCGCGAATTGGGCCAGGCCAAGCAGCGCCAGGGTGAAGTAGGTATCCCGCTGCCCAGGCACGAGAATGAAAGCCACGAGCCCGCAGGCCTCGGCCAGCGCCAAGCCGACGATGAAAAACGTAAACGCTTTGGCCCCCTCCTCAAACCGAGGCAAGACCAACCAGCGGATTGCGGTCGAAGCTGCCAGCGGGATCAGGGGAAGGTAGCGAAGCGTTTCCCCGGGGGCTTCCACCGTTGGCGAAGGCAGCACGAAATACATGACCGAGAGTCCCCCAGTGATCGCAGCCCAAATGGTCCACCAGGTGACGGGAGGAGGGGATTGTGGCGTTGTCATGGTATTTGGTCGGGCGGTTGGGGCTGGCGGTCAAGTGGGAAGGCCGGTCCGGGACTCCCTCGACGAACAGGACCTACTGGTCAAGGTCGTCCCATTCGTCGAGTTTGTCCTATCGTGACCGTTATTTCTCCTGCGGAATCCGCATCGCGTAGAACGACCGGTAAACAAACACCAGCGCCGTCACAAAGAAGAACGCCCCAATCATGTTCTTCACGCCTTGGTCCTTCATGGTCACCGCGATTTCCACCGCCAGCAATCCGAACAGCGTGGTGAACTTGATGACCGGGTTCATGGCCACCGAGGAAGTATCCTTGAACGGATCGCCCACAGTATCTCCCACCACGGTGGCGGCGTGAAGTTCGGTGCCTTTTTGGCGGAGATCGACTTCGACGATCTTCTTGGCGTTATCCCAGGCTCCCCCGGCATTGGCCATGAAGATGGCTTGGAACAAGCCGAAGAAGGCGATCGCGATGAGATAACCGATGAAGAAATAGGGACTGAAGAACGGCAGGCCCAGGGCAAAGCAGAAGATCACCGCGAAGATATTCCACATTCCAAGCTGCGCATACTTGGTGCAGATCGCGACGACTTCTTTACTGTCCTTGTCGGAAGCCGTGGTGGCGCTGAGGTCCATGTTCTCCTTGATATAGACCACTGCGCGGTAGGCTCCCGTCACGACGGCCTGGCAGGAGGCACCCGTGAACCAATAGATCACGGAACCGCCCATGATCAGCCCGAGGATAATTTCCGGCTGGACGATGGATAGCTTGGTGACGACGTCTCCAAACATGTTTTCCAGCAGGATGATGATGCCGAAAACCATCGTCGTGGCGCCAACGACGGCGGTGCCGATGAGGACCGGCTTCGAGGTGGCTTTGAAAGTGTTCCCTGCGCCGTCCCCTTTCTCCAGTTGGTATTTGGCATTCTCGAAGTCCGGACTGAAACCGAATGCCTTCTTGATCTCCGCGCCGATCTTGGGCCGGGATTCGATCTGGCTCAATTCGTAGACGGATTGGGCGTTGTCGGTCACCGGGCCGAAGCTATCCACGGCGATGGTCACGGGGCCCATTCCCAGGAAGCCGAACGCGACCAAACCAAAGGCAAAGATCGGCGCGGCGAAGGCGAACTTGGCGGGCATGATCGCCATGAGCGCTGAATCCAGGGAGAAGTGCCAGGCACCGAACATCAGCAGCATGATGACAAGCCCCATCCAGAAAGCGGAGAAGTTCCCCGCAACAAAGCCAGACAGGACATTCAGTGAAGCACCACCGTGCTTGGATGCCGTGGTGATTTCCTTGACGTGACGGGAGTTCGGGCTGGTGAAAATCTTGGTGAACTCCGGGATGATCGCTCCGGCGACGGTCCCACAACTGATGATGCAGGAAAGGATCCACCAGAGGCCGGGAACAGCTTGATCCCCCATCTTGAAATCGCCCAGGAGCAACTTGCTGGCGATGAAGGTTACGATGATGGAGACTGCCGAAGTGATCCAAATGAGGTGCGTCAGCGGAGCCTCGAAATCGAAATCCTTCTTGGCCGCGTAAAGAGATTTGCCGATCGATTCGTTGAGGAGGTAAGAGCCCAGTGACGTGATGATCATGAGGGCACGCATCACGAAGAGCCAGACGATGAGGGTGGCGCAAACTTCCTGAGCATCCGCCAGCGCGAGCGCCAGGAAGGTGATCAGCGCCACGCCAGTGACGCCGTAGGTTTCAAATCCGTCAGCCGATGGCCCCACGGAATCGCCCGCGTTGTCGCCGGTGCAATCCGCGATGACGCCCGGGTTCTTCGGGTCGTCCTCGGGCAGCTTGAAGACGATCTTCATGAGGTCGGAACCGATGTCCGCGATCTTTGTGAAAATCCCGCCGCAGATCCGGAGGACCGAGGCGCCCAGGGATTCTCCGATGGCGAAGCCGATGAAGCAGGGCCCGACCAACTCCGTGGGGAGGAAGATCAGGATGCAAATCATGAAGAAGAGTTCCACGCAAACCAGGAGCAGACCGACGCTCATCCCGGAGCGGAGCGGAATGCCGAGGGTGGCGAAGGGTTTGCCCCGGAGCGCGGAGAAGGCGGTCCGGGAGTTGGCGACGGTGTTGATGCGGATGCCGAACCAGGCGACGCCGTAGGAGCCCCCCATCCCGAGGATGGAGGCGAGCAGGATGACGATGACGTGGAAGGCGCTGGTGTGTTGGAGGACACCGAAGTAGTAAATCATGCAGAGCGCGATGAGTCCCCAGAGAATCCCCAGGAACTTGCCTTGCGTGTAGAGATAGGTTTTGCAGGTCTCCCAGATCGTGTTGGAGACGGAGGCCATGCTTTCATGGACCGGCAGCTGCTTGGTCTGTCGATACTGGAGGAGACCGAACGCCGCGCCAAGGACGCAGACCACCAGCCCGATGAGCATCAGGGTGTGGCCGCTCATTCCGCCGAGGGCGGGGAACGAGACGGTGTCGAGTTTTGGGATTTTCAGGTCGGCCTCGCTCGCATAGGCGCCGCCCGCGCCAGCGAGCGAAAAGACCGTGGTCAAGAACAGGGACTGAAGGGGTTTCATAGAAGGGGCACATTTTGCGGGAAGCGTGTTCTGGCCGCTAGACAATTCTTCGGGTCGGACGTTTCCGCAGTTCTTTGGCACCGTGCCGATCTCCCTGTCGCCGTGGCGATGCTTCTGGTGGAAGAAGTGAGCAAGCTCGTGATGCGCCGGCGCATAGCGCAACGGAGCGATGAAAACGGCCGCTCCCGGGCTTGCCATTGACGATGGCTTCAAGCAGACTGCGCGCTCCAAACCCTCGCCTATCCAGCAACCAGATGAGTTCACAGACCGAAATCAAGCACCTTCGTGACTTGTCGCCCCACCAATGGAAATCCGGCATCGCCGCCTGGCTGGGCTGGTTGTTCGATGGCTTGGACATGCACCTCTACACTTTGGTGTGGGCGGTGTTCGTGGCGCAACTCATGGGGCTCCCTGAGGACCATGTGGAGGTGGGGCGCAACGGGTCCATCATCCAGGCTCTCTTCCTGGTCGGCTGGGCGCTCGGTGGCGCGTTCTTTGGCCGGGTCGGGGATTTGCTCGGTCGGAGCCGGACCTTGATGCTCACGATCCTGACCTATGCCTGTTTCACCGGCTTGTCTTTCTTCGCGCAGACGTGGTGGCACCTCGGGATCTGCCGGTTCCTCTCCGCGCTGGGGATTGGCGGTGAATGGGCGGTGGGCGCGGCATTGCTGTCGGAGACCTGGCCCAAAAACTGGCGTCCCTGGATTGCGGCGGTGCTGCAGAGCGCGGTGAACTGCGGGGTTCTTCTGGCCTGTCTGGCCGGATGGCTGCTCGCCGGTCAGGAGCCGAAGTACTTGTTCCTCGTGGGGATTCTCCCGGCCCTGCTCACTCTGTGGATTCGCAAAGCCGTTCCGGAAACGGAGGCTTGGGAAGCGGCGCGCGAGGGCCAAGAGGTGCCCAAGGTATCTGAACTGTTCGGGCCGAAGGTTCGCGGCGTGACCTGGAGAGTCCTCACGATTTGCGGGGTCGCCCTCACCGCGCACTGGGCGTTTCTATTCTGGCAGGCCAAGGTGGTCAAAGGTCTGCCCGAAGTGGCGATGCTGGACAAGGCGGGGAAGGATGGAGCCTTGGTCATGGCGCTTATGTGGATCATGTTTGGGTCCATCCTCGGCAACTTCATCGCCGGCGGATTGGCCAAGCTGATGGGCTATCGCAGGACGATCTTCTGGATGCTGCTCGCTTACTTTGCTTCCATGTTCGTCACCTTTCAGTGGACCTGGGATTGGCAGACGACCAAGCTGCTTTTCTTCATCATCGGTGCATGCCAAGGCGTTTTCGGCCTCTTCACGATGTGCTTGCCGCCGCTCTTCCCGGTCCTCCTGCGCACGACCGGTTCCGGTTTCTGCTACAACATCGGGCGCATCATCGCTGCGGGCGGAACGGTTTTCTTCGGACTTTACCAAACGGTGCCGGACGTCCGCTCCGCGATGCTCCTGGCCAGTTTCCTTTTCATCCCGGCGGCGTTTATTTCCCTGATGCTGCCCGATCCCGTGGATGAGGCTGGGTCGGTGAATCAGGTGGCGGATTGATCAACTGAAGGAATCCGCAAAGATGTTATTGGCCCACTGAAACATCTGCTGCATGCCGTCCGAGGTGGGTTTCGGGGCTTCCGCGAAGGATGCCTCGACCCGTTTCATCGTCTTGCTCACCGGATCGTATTGGAACGACGCCGTCAGCCAGGAAGCCGTCGTGCTGGTGATCGGGCTGAAGCACGCGGAACTCGTCACCGGGAGCGGATCGGGCGCTTCTCCAGTGAAGGAGCGGATGATGGCATCGGCGCAAACTTTGGCTTGGGAGTTCGCCATGTGCCCGGATTTCGGCTGGCCGGTTCCCTGGGAATCACCCAGGATATGGATATCCGGGTGGACCGTGGAGGCGTAGGTAAGGGGATCGACCAAGGCCCAGCGGTTGGACGGATCGTTGACCAGTCCTGCGGAAGTAACGATCTGTCCGGCCCGCTGGTTGGGGATCACATTGATGACCGCCCCCTTGAAGGTTCCTTTCGGGGTAATGATTGATTTTGCAGTGGAATCCACTGAAGTCACTGGCGCGTTCGGAATATAGGTGAGCACCCCCTTGTAGGTCTTGGCGAACGCATTGCCGAAATTGATCGGCTCCGCCTGGATCGAGGCGTTGGCGTCCAACACGATAATCTTGGCACCCTTTTTCTTGCGCTTGAGATAGTCCGCGATGGTGCAGGCGCGTTCGTAGGGCCCGGGCGGGCATCGATATGGAGACTTCGGAATCGTCATCACGAAGGTCTGCTTCGCGGCAATTGCGGCAAGCTGGCTTTTCAGCAACAAGGTTTGCGGGCCGGCTTTCCAGGCGTGCGGCGTGAGATCGGCGTTGTAGGCGCCGTCGGGCGTGATGAACTCGACACCCGGAGCGAGCACCAGCTTGTCATAGGAATAGGCGTAACGGCCGGAGCTGGTTCGTACAGTGACTTCCCGGGCGTCTGGATCCACGGACAAGGCCTCGCCCTGGACAAAGTTCACGCCGCGCTTGGTTTGCAGGCTGGTGTAATTGAGCTTGATGCGGTCCATCGGAAGGGACCCCGTAACCACCAGGTTGGACAGGATGCAGGCGTAGTGCTCGGAGTTCCGGTCGATCAGTGTCACGTCGACGTTGCCACCCCAGAGCTTGAGGTACTTGGCCACCGTGGCCCCCCCGAAGCCCCCACCGATCACGAGGACACGGGGGGGAGTGGTCGCTGCGCGAATCGCTTGGGGAAGAGCAAAGGCGGCCGATGCCAGTCCGGCGAACCTAAGGAAATCTCTGCGTGGTGAGTTCATGGTATTGGCGGAGGAGTGGGTTCAGTCGTCGTTCTGGTCGTCGCTGCCGGCGGGGAGAGTCGCGAGGTAGATGGAGATGAGGCGCAATTGGTCCGGCGTGTAAGCGCGCGCCTGCAGATCCATGATGGATTCGGGACGGCGACGGCTCATTTCGAGCAGTTCCTTGAGCATCGCGGTGGCGCTCTTGCCGCTGATGGATTCGAATCCGCCCACGGCTTGGCCGTTTGTGCCGTGGCATTGGAAACATTGGGCGGCGAGCAGGCGGCCCGGAGGAGGGGTCGCTTGCAGAGCGGAACTAAAGCCGCCGAGGAGGGCCGGAATCAGAATCGCGAGCTGCGGCAGGGAGGGCCGAACGCGCCGGATGGGCGATAAGCTGGGTTGGGTTTTCATGGGGCAGTGAAGATGCCTTAGTTCACCTTATCGCGCGGCATCTGGCACGTTATGGTTTGGTAACGGTTGGTTTCTGGCTGCGCCGCCCCCTCTGCGGCCATCATTGATGATTTCGGGATTCAGGATGGCAGACTTCTGAATCATGAGCCCTCAGAAATCAGCAATCCCGGGATCCTCAATCAAGCGCATCGGTTGGGAAAGTGGACCCGTTACCAGAAGCGGTTCCTCCGGATGTGCCCGTCGTTTTCACTCACACCCACGGAGTGAAGGGAGCTTGCCCCTTGCTCGACTCCTGCGGTATCGTCCCGTTCCCGGATGAAGATTCTCCTTGTCGAAGACGATCCCGAGCTGGCGCGCCAAGTAGATTCCCTGATGGAAGCCGCCGGCCATGCCTGCCACGGATGCAGCCGTGGGATGGATGGGCTGCGCAGCCTCGCGGACCGGGAATTCGACCTTTTGGTTCTGGACGCCGGGTTGCCGGACATGGACGGATTCGACCTCGTGGCGCGGATCCGGGCGGCGGGCCATCGGCAGCCGGTCCTCTTCCTCACCGCGCGGGATTCCGTCACTGATCGCGTGCGCGGGCTGGGGGCCGGGGGCGACGACTACCTGACCAAGCCGTTTGCCGCCGAAGAATTGCTGGCCCGGGTCGAAGCCCTGCACCGGCGAGCTTCGAAGCTGTCCGCACCCTCACCCAAAAACATTGGCCGCTGGTCACTCGATCCCACGCTGCGGCGCTTGTATGCCGGCGATGAGGTCGTCGATCTCCAGCCCCGGGAGTGGACGTTGTTGGAAGTGTTGATGCAGAATGAGGGCCGGGTCCTCACCAAGAAATTCCTTTTGGAGAAGGCGTGGGATATCCATTTTGATCCTGGCACCAATGTCGTCGATGCGATGCTCTGCCGGTTGCGCCGCAAGATTGACAGCCCGCAAGCGGCATCCCATATCGAGACCGTCCGGGGAAAAGGGTATGTTTTTCACGCGCGTCCTTGAGCGGATTTCGTCCACTTGGCGGCTCGCCATTCTTCAAGGCGTGCTCCTGGCCGGAAGCATGGCGCTCTGCGTGACCATGGCAAGTTGGGCGCTGCGTGGCGACTTGGACACCATCGCCAGAGCCGTGGTGCTGGATGACTTGGGGGAGTATTCCGTGCTCTACAATCGTGCGGGCTTGCCAGGGCTTTCGGAAGTCTTTACCGCTGGAAAGCACGAGGATGATCAAGGGGTGCGGATCACCACTCCGGACGGCAACGTGTTGCTGGAGAGCATCCCCGCAGCGGCGGCTGACTTTGCTTGGCCGGCGCAGGCCCCAGCTTCCCTTCAATCGGGAGGCATTTTCCTGGTGACCCTGAAACATGTCGCCAGTCCCCACCAGCTCCTCGCGGGATGCCAGCTCCTGAACGACGGGAACGCACTCTGGTTCGGACGAACCAACGCCGAGGATAAGGCGTACGAAGAACATATCCGCCGCAATCTCTGGCTCGCGGGTCTGGGCGCACTCGGGCTGGCTCTTCTGCCCCTCTGGTGGTTTGGGCATCAAGTCCTCCGGCCGGTCCATGAGATGATGCGCTCCATGCAGACGCTGGCGGAGGGGCGCACCGATATCGTCATGGCCGCACCCAACGCGGTGCCGGAACTGCGCGCCTTCGCCGTCGCCTACAACCGGGGATTGGCGCGGATTCGCTCCCTCACCGAAGAGCTGCAAAGCGCCAATGACTTCCTCGCACACGAACTGCGCACGCCCCTGGCGCGCATCCGGGGGAATCTGGAGAAATTCCACGACTCCACGGACAATCCCGCCGCCCACGATGCCGCCGCCCGGGGGCTCGACGAGATCGATCGCGCTACCCAACTGATCCACACGATCCTGACGATCCGGGCGGGGGAGAACGAAGCGCTCAAGCTTCACCTGGAACCGGTCGGGTTGCTGGATCTGCTGCGTCAGTTGCATGACCTTTATCTGCCGGCGGCCGATCAGCGTGCACTGAAGTTGAGCTTGATGGCGCACCGGGAGATCGTCCTTTCGCTCGACCGCCAACGCATCACCCAGGCCATCGCCAATCTCTTGGATAACGCCCTGGCTTACACGCCCGAAGGCGGCGGAGTGGAAATCGCGCTGGAGGTGAGCGGCGCTGCGGTGCGCGTCATCGTGCGGGACACCGGGCCCGGTCTGCTGGAAGACGAGCTTGAGACCATCTGGCAACGGAACGCGCGGGGCAGCGCCGCCTGCTCCCAGTCCCCTGGATTGGGCCTCGGCCTCAGTCTGGTCCGCGCCATCGCGATCGCCCACTGCGGCAGCGCCGGCTGCGCCAATCGATCCGGCGGAGGCGCGGAATTCTGGCTGGAGCTTCCGATGTAGCCGATCTCGTCAGAGATTGGCCGCGCCGGGAAACGGGACGCGAATTTCTCTCACGGAGGCGCGGAGTTCAACTCTGATTATCGTTGTCGTTGTCGTTGTCGAGATCGACCCAATCGACCCAATCGACTTTTCGACAACGACAACGACAACGACAACGAGGTTCCTCCATCCTTCTTTCGAAATGATCGACTACCACGAAATCATCGACATCAGCGTGCCGCTCTCTGACAAGGCGGTGAGTGAGCCTTGGCCGGCGCGGATCCGCTATCTCACGCATCGGAAAGGGGCGTGGCAGATGCGCTGGTTGTTCGGGGCCCGGTCCCGGGATCTTCAGGCTTCGGCGGGGTTGGGGTGGGCCGTGGAAATGGTCAAGGCGATGACCCACACGGGAACGCATGTCGATGCGCCGTGGCATTACGGCCCGCGTTCCGGGGGCAAACCGGCCCGGACGATCGACGAGATTCCGTTGGAGTGGTGCTTGGCGCCGGGGGTGCGGATCGATGTTCGGGACTTGGCGGACGGGGAGGAGATCACCGTGGCGCGATTGCGGGAACGGCTCGATGCGATGGGCCATGTTTTGCAGCCGGGGGAGATTGTCCTTTTGTGGACGGGGGCGGATGAGCGGATCGGATCAAAGGCCTATTTTCAGCAGCCCGGGCTTGGCCGTGAGGGGACGTTGTGGCTGGTGGAGCAGGGCGTCCGCGTCATTGGGATCGACGCCTACACCATCGACCGGCCGTTCCGGCACATGAAGGCGGATTTTGAGCGGACCGGAGACGGGAATTACATTTGGCCGGCCCACTTCGCGGGGATCAAACGGGAGTATTGCCAGATCGAAAAGCTTGCTAACCTGGGGAAAATTCCCCGGTCGACCGGCTTCTGGGTATCGTGCCTGCCGGTGAAGATCGAGCGCGCCAGCGCCGGCTGGTGCCGGGCGGTCGCCTTGGTCTGAATCGCGGTCAGTTGCCCTTTTTCGCCAGGACGATTTTCACGGGCACGAGACCGGCGTCGATCATGTCGATCGCCTCGGCGGCGGCCAGGCTGACGTCGATGATTCGTCCTTCGGTGAAGGGGCCGCGGTCGATGATCCGGACGGTGACGGACTTATTGTTCTGAAGGTTGGTGACCTCGACCATGGAGTTGAAGGGAAGCGTGCGATGGGCGGCGGTGAAAGCCTTGTCGTCGAGAGGTTCGCCGCTGGCGGTGGTGCCGTCCTTGTTGGTCTTAACGGAGTAGAACGAGGCCTGGCCGGTCTCGCTCCAGGGCGCTGGTGCCTTTTCGCAATTCCAGAGGAGAAGGCTGGCCAGGGTGGCTGCGACGAGGAGGAGGGGCTGTTTCATTGCTTAAGAAACGGCCAGTTCCCGGACCATGGTCTCAATATTTCCCGAACGCATCAACGCTTCCCCGACGAGGATGGCATCGGCTCCCCAGGAACGGACCTTTTCGGCATCGGCCCGGGATTTGATCCCGCTTTCGCTCACAAGGATGATGTCCGGGGGGAGTTCCTGGCTGAGCAGCTCCGTGGTGCGCAGATCGACCTCGAAGGTATGCAGGTTGCGGTTGTTGATTCCGATGAGCTGGGCCTCGGTTTCGAGGGCGCGCTCCATCTCGGCCAGGTCGTGGACCTCGACGAGGGCGTCGAGTTGGAAGGCGGCGGCGGTGTCGAGAAGGTCGATCAATTGGGCCTGGTCCAGTGCCGCGACGATCAGGAGAATGGCGTCGGCACCGGCGACGACCGCTTCGTGGATCTGGACCTCGTCGATGATGAAGTCCTTGCGAAGGACCGGGATGGCGACTTCGCGGCGAATCCGGGTGAGGTAGCTGAGGTGGCCCTGGAAATATTGCTCGTCCGTCAGCACGGAAATGGCGTGGGCGCCGGCGGCTTCGTAGGCTTTGGCGATCGCGACCGGGTCAAAATCGGCGGCGATGACTCCCGCGGAAGGGGAGGCCTTCTTGACCTCGGCGATGAGGGAAAGCGAATCGCGGTCCGCGGTGAGGGCGTCTTGGAAGGAGCGGAAATCGTTGCGTTCCGCTGCGGCGGCTTTGAGGAGGGCCGCCTTGGGGCGGAGGCGTGCCACTTCGCCTTTCTTGGTTTCGAGGATCTGCCGGAGCCGGTCATGGAGGGCCATGGGGGAAAGCTGCACCCGGAGGAGCCGGAAGGGAATTTTTTTTGAAATGGGCTTGCCAAAAAGAGTCTTCGCTAGATAATAACGACCCGATCAGTTGATCGGATCACGCGGGTGTAGCTCAGGGGTAGAGCGCAACCTTGCCAAGGTTGATGTCGTGAGTTCGAATCTCATCACCCGCTCTTTTTCCCCCGGAGCCCTTCGTTTTCAAATTTCGATGGGGCTCCGACTTTCCTTCTAAGCGCATGTTCCGTTGGTCCAAGGAAATCGCCGCTGACGAGGAGGAAGATTGGGAGGCCCGGTTCTCTCTCGCGGAAATCTTCGCCTGTTTTCATCAGTTGCCCGGTCGAGACGACGTCCGGATCGAGGCCTTCGTGGAAGACGATTCGCAGGCTCAACGGCTTGTCGAGCTCTGGGGCGGACAGTTGGACGAGGTCGGGGACAAGGACTGGGTGGCCGTCGCGGCGCGCGAGTGGTTGGGCTATGTGCTTCCGATTCGGGACCGGTTCGTTTTGACCCTGGATGACCGGCCGGAGTTTCTCGAAGCGTTGCGTGCGGAACACCCGGGGCGTGATTTCCTGATTTTTCCTCCGGGGGTCGCGTTCGGCACCGGCGATCACGCGACGACGGCGACCTGCCTGGATCTGTTGGTCGCTCAGGAGGCTGAGGGCGGAGTGAGCGGCAAGGATGTTCTCGACCTGGGCTGCGGCACCGGGATACTCGGGATCGCCGCGGCCAAGCTGGGAGCGACGCGGGTGGACGGGCTCGACAACGACCCTTTAGCGGTCCAGGCGGCCCGAGGCTACTGGGAGAGCAACGGTTCTCCAGGCGGTGCCAACGTGACCTGGGCCGAGGCGGATGTCTTGGCTTGGCGTCCAGAGCGCACCTACGATCTGGTTTTGGGCAATCTCTTCAGCGATATTCTCCGGCAGGCCATGCCGACGATCCGGCAGTGCGTTCGGACCGAGGGCACCGTGATCCTCTCGGGGATTCTTGGGGAGCAAGCGGATGCGGTCATCAAGTCGGCGGCGGAGGCCGGGCTCAGGTTGGACCTGCGGGTCGATGCCGGGCCTTGGACGACTCTTCGTCTAACGGTGGCACCATCGCGGTGAATAGAGTTCCCATTATTCCTTGCACCACGGGGCATTCGGGCTAATGGAAGGGTTCCCGCCGGCTTCGGATTGGATCTCGCAATCGCAGTAGTTCCCCCAAGGTCGCGGGGAACGGATGACCTAACCGGTTTCGATCGTCGCCTCGCAATTTTGCTGGGTGACGAACGTGGGCCGGGATGCTCTCTTCCGGGAAAAATGATCCTTGGTCCAACTCGAATTCCCTAGCCCTTTGAAAACGCTCTCCAACTCCGTCGCACAGGACGCCATCGCAGACACGATCCGCTCGCTTGCCCCATCCATGACCTTGGCCATGACCGCCCAAGCCAAAAAGATGCAATCTGAAGGAATCGACATCGCCAGCTTTGGCGCGGGTGAACCTGACTTCGATACCCCTGACTTCATCAAAGCTGCTGCGATCGCCGCGCTGCAGGCCGGCAAGACGAAATACACCGCTTCTTCCGGCATTCCGGAACTGCGTCAGGCCATCGCCGACAAGCTCCTCTTGGAAAACCATTTCGAGGTGACCAAGGAACAAGTCATCGTGAGTTGCGGGGCCAAGCAGAGTGTTTTCAATACGATCGCGGCGGTCTGCAATCCGGGCGACGAAGTCCTCATCCCCGCGCCCTACTGGACCAGCTATCCGGAAATGGTCAGGGCGGTCGGCGCCGTTCCGGTGTTTATCGACACGAAGTTTGAGAACGGCTGGAAACTGACCGCTGAGGATTTCGACAATCACATGAGCGGGCGGACCAAGCTGCTCATCCTCAACAGCCCCAACAATCCGACCGGATCCGTCTACACCCGGGAAGAACTCGAAGCGATCGCCGAAGTCGCCGTCGCCGAGGACATCCTTGTCCTCTCCGATGAGATTTACGAAAAGCTGATCTACAACGACAAGGAGCACATCAGCATCGCTTCCCTGAATCCGCACATCAAGGATCTCACGATCACGGTCAATGGCTTCAGCAAGGCGTATTCGATGACCGGCTGGCGTCTCGGTTACCTGGCCGCGCCGCTGCCAATCGCCCACGCGATCGACAATTTCCAGAGCCACACCACCTCGAACCCGACGACTTTCGCCCAGTATGGTGCGCTTGCGGCGATCACGGCTGATCAGGGGTTTGTCAGCGACATGCGCGACGAGTTCGACATGCGTCGTCGCTACATGTTGGGCCGCCTTCGGGCCATCAACAGCGTCCGCGTCCTGGAACCGGATGGCGCGTTTTACTTCCTGGTCGATACCAGCCCGATTTCCATGAAGTCGATCAATCTCACGGAAAAGCTCCTGAGCCGCTACCAAGTTGCCGCCGTTCCGGGGATCGCCTTCGGGAACGACTACAGCGTCCGCCTGAGCTATGCGACCAGCCTGGACATTATCAAGACCGGGCTCGACCGGTTCGAGAACTTCTGCCAGTCGCATTGAGGGGAGCGCGGAGACTCCTCTCCGCTCGGACCCGTAGTGAAGAGCTACCATTTTCACCACAGGGTCCACCGAGGCCCGAGATCGTAAGGTAGCGCGGTTGGTCCTCCAACCGCCTTCGGGGCGACACCGACGGCGGCGCTTGGAGTGAAACGGCCGGGCGGAAAATGTAGCGAGGACTTCAGTCCTCGAACCAAAATCCTCCAGGGCTGAAGCCCCGGCTACATTCGGTCGGCTCGCTCCAATTCCTCGCACGTCCCCACACCACGCGACGCAGGGGGGCAGACTCCGATCGAGGACTCCTCAACCCAAGGTCATTCCCGTGACCCGGGAGTGATCTTAAGCCCCACCGCTTCGCCTTTGCGTTGTACGATCATCTCGATCTCTTTTCCCATCTTGAGGCCTTCGAGGATGTAGGTGTAGTCGTAGATATTCTTCACCTCCTTGCCGTCCAGCTTGGTGATGATATCCCCGGCCTGGACCCCAGCGGCGGCGGCGGGTCCGCCTGGGGTGGCGCCGCTGAGTTTCACGCCCACGAGATCGCCTTGAGCGTAATCGGGAATAGTGCCCAGCCAAACGCGGAGACCGGCGCGTTGGCCGCGAGGGGCTTGCTGCTGAATCTGGATAAAGTCTGGTTCGGTGGTGGAGGTGGCCACGGCGCGGGCGACCAGGGACATGAAGCGGGTGACGTCCTTCATCCCTTCGTAATTGCACTTGTCCGCCGTATCGCTGGGCCGGTGGTAGTCTTCATGGGCGCCAGTGAAGGCACTCAGAATCGGGACGCCGCGCAGATAGAACGAGGTCGCATCCGTGGAGAGATACGTGTCTTGTTGCAAGGTCACCGGCAAGCCGACCGGAGCGTTGCGTTGTTCGATTTCTGCAGGCCAGATCGAGCTGGATCCGATCCCTTGCAAGACGAGCGACCCGCGCAGCCGACCGATCATATCCATATTGAGATTGGCGCAGATCACGCCGTCGAGCTTGGCGTCTGCATCTCCCTTGGCAGATTTGGCCATCTCGTGGACAAAGTGGGAGGAGCCGAACAAGCCCAATTCTTCCCCGGACCAGGCCGCGAAGAGCACATCCCGCTCCAGTTTGATCGATCCCTTGGCGGCGGCGTCGGTCAGGTAATGAGCGATCTCCAACAATCCGGCGGTGCCGGAGCCGTTGTCGTCCGCGCCGTGGTGGATGTCGTATTGCTCTTTCCCGAGGGCGCGTGAGGAGGAGTTCGGTTTGTTGCCCAGGTGATCGATGTGCGCGCCGATGATCAGAGCGGGGCGCTTGTGCCCCTCCGGCGTGGCGGCGGGGAGACGCCCGATCACATTGCGGCCCTTGGAGGTTTGCTGGACGATGTCGATCTCCGCTCCGATCCGGAGGTTCGGAATCGTGAAGCCGATCATCATTTCTCCCTGATCGAGTCCGGCCTGGAGTTCCTTGAGGTTTTTGCCGGCGGCGGCGACGAGTTGCTCGCCCAATTTGGTGCTGATGGAGAGGGCGGGAATCCCCGAATCCGCCAGACTGGCGTCGAAGGTGAGGGGGACGAGATCCTCTTTCACCTGGGAGTTGGGTCCGCTCACAAAGATGACGCCTTTGGCGCCGCGTTCCCGGGCGTTGAGCGCTTTGTGGCGCAGGCTGGCGTAACGCAAAAACTTGCGCCGGGCATCGCCTTCCAGACCTTCCGGGACGAAGCGAAACATGAGCACCCACTTGTCCTTGGGATCGGTCTGATAATAGGAGGTATACAGCTTCGTGACCGTGCCGTCCTGTTCGGCCTGGCCTTCGGGGATTTCGATGCCGTATCCCGCGAAGACGATTTGCTCCGGATCAATCGTCCCGAGTTGAGAAAAGGAGAGCGGCCGCCAATCGGTATCCAGCGCCACGGTGCTGCTCTTGTCTCCGGTATGCAGGACCAGGGAATTCTTTGCCCCGAGGGCGACGCCTGCGGTGAAGGAAAACTCCTGAAAATAACTGAACCTCGTAGCGGAACCGCTTCCGGTTCCGTCCCCTCCCTCCCATGGTTTCAGGCCCATCATCTCAAACGCTTTGGCGGCATACGCGGTGGCGAGCTGTTCGCCTTCCGTGCCGGTCATGCGGCCGGTAAGGGCCTCGGAACTAAGGTATTCGACATGCGCCTTGAGGTCTTCGGTCCGGATCTCCGGCTTGGCATCGCGGATCCCAATGATGTCCGAGGGCGGTGCCGGAGCGGCCCCCGGGGCCGACTGATGGGCACCTCCCATCTTGGCGAGGGTGGCTTCGTGATTCCATTCCGCGAGGAAAACCTGGGAAAGCCCGTCGGAACCGCGTTTGCTGCTCCAGGTGAGGCGTTTGCCGTCTGGAGAAAAGCTGGCGAGTCCGTCCCATCCATCGGTGTAGGTGACCCGGACCGGCTCCTGGGCACCAGCGGAATCGACGAGATAGAGTTCAAAGTTGGCGAAGCCCTGGGTGTTCGTATTGAAGATGAGGTAGTCGCCGCTGGGGTGAAAGTAAGGGGCCCAGGACATCGCGCCGAGACGGGTCAATTGGCGCTCGTCGGTGCCGTCGATGTTCATCGTATAAACTTCGGCGGTCTCGCCTTTGCGGTCGAAGCGGCGGAAGCAGATTTTCTTGCCGTCGTGGCTGAAGAACGGGCCGCCGTCGTAGCCTGGGGCGGTGGTGAGGCGGCGGACGTCGCTGCCATCCGCGTTCATGATGTAGAGGTCCATCCCGAAGGAGGGATTCAGGGCAAACCACGCGCGGTCTTCCGGGGCGATATCCGGATTAGGCTCATACCAGGCGCGGTTGGAGGCGAAGACGATCTTGGTTCCATCCGGGGAATAACATCCTTCGGCGTCATACCCTTTGGTGTGAGTGAGGTTGACGTATTGCTTGGTGCCGAGGTCGTAAGAGAAGATATCGAAGAACTCGTCGTAGTCCCATGCGTAGCGCTTCTGCTTCCCTTCGGCCCGGTCCTTGAGTTCCTGCTCCTGTTCCTTTTTGGCGTCGGGATCATCCTGGGTGGAGGCGAAGATCACTTGCTGGCCATTCGGGTGGATCCATGCGCAGGTCGTTTTGCCGTGTCCTGGGGAGACCTGCTGGGTGTCACCGGTATCGAGATCAAGGAGGAAGATCTGGTAAAAGGGGTTGGCTTCGTCCCGCTCGCTTTGAAAGATGAGCTTCGTCCCATCCGCATTGAAGTAGCCTTCTCCAGCCCGCTTCCCGGCAAAGGTCACTTGGCGGATTTTGGAGAGGAACGCCGCTTCGTCTTGAGCGGAGGCCGGGACCAGGGAGGCTAGGGGAAGAAGGAGGGCGAGGAACCAGGGCTTCATGGGTGCAGCGTCGTCCTACTCCTTTTCGCCTCCGGCGTCGATTTGGATCGACATTTTCCGGTGGGGAACGCTTTCGTCCGCTCCAGACTCAGACATCCTGACCCGCCCGGGAAGCGGATCTCCCTCCGGGAAATGGAGTGAGCCTATGGGATGAGTGTGGCTGGTCGGCCACAACCCGCCTTCATGATGCCCCCCCCGGAACCACCGGCGACGCGAGCGCATTTGGGATGTTTGAGCCTGGAGGGCTGACTTCCTGGGCCGCTGGCGATGACCAAGCCAGTGGCCTCGCAATGACATCGGTGCAGGAGTCCCGCCCTCCTGGGAATGTCGAGCGGATGTGCCATGCGACGACGATTTGCGTGACCAAACGTGGAGGGCGGACCTCCTGGGCCGCTGACGATGATTAAGCCCGTGGCCTCGCAGTCACAGCGGTGCAGGAGCCTGAGCCTTACCCACAAGTTTTGCTTGCATTCAGGCCCAACGGGCCGGGATACGATAGCCCAGGTCGAAGGGCGCCTCTGGCGACCGCAGGCCTGGGAAAATGTTCAGTTTGGCATCCGCGCTGTAGGTGCGGGACAACCGTTGTCTCGCCCTTACAGGGCTTGGTTCAGATCGGGATGGGACCCAGGGCGTCGCTCGTTCCTCGCTTTGCCCTGGGCTGTCGTATCCCGGCCCGTTGGGCCTATCGGAATCATGATTAGCCATTTCAACCATAGTTCCTAAATTTTGGGCAAAGCTCAGCCTCCTGGCCCGCTGAGGATGCCCAAGCCAGTGGCCTCGCAGTTACAGCGGTGCAGGAGCCCCGCCCTCCTGGGAATGCCGAGCGGACGGGTCTTGCGATGACGTTTTGCGGGACCAACCGCCGTGCCAAGCTGGCTCAGCCAGATCATCGACTTTCCCTGCAGGTCAGGATGTCAGAGTCTTCGCACCCGAAAGGAAAACCGCCGCGGAGCGGGGGCTCCGGGCGGTCTTCACACCGTCAACTCTTGGATTGGGTTGTTGTTCGATGCGGACTCCGTTCTCAGGCAGTCAGCGCGATGGCTGTCGAATCCGATTCGATGGGGGTTGTGGGTTGCGTCCGCACGGCCGGAGTGACCGGGCGGAGCGAGACGGTGCCAGTTTCCGCGGCGGCGGTGAGCGCTTCCACTTTGGCCTCGGCCTTGGCCACTTCCAGGGCGACCTTGTCCGCTTCCCGCTGGGTGGCATCGACGGCGGCTTGGGCGCGTTGCACCCGGGAACGGAGTTTCTCCGACTTGATCCGGACGAGGCGCAGTTGCCGGTGGGCCACGTCCAGTTTCTGGGTGGTGGCGGCCGCGGACTTGGCTTTCGCCTTTTGCGTCTTGGCTTCCTTGCTCGAAGCCGTGCGTTCGCCGGCCGGACTTTCCAGACCAAAGGCTTCCCAACGGATGTCATCGGGAGCCAAGACGTGCTTGACCTCCTTGATCAGATTGCTCAGCCGGGTGCGCAACCGCGCCGCCAGAGTCAGGCGTTCCTTGCTGAGTTCCTTGTGTTTGAGGTCCTGAGCCCTTTTCGCATCGGAAGCCCCCTTCAGTGCCGCCGCCCGTTGGGTGAAAATGGCAGCGGTCACGCCGTAATCTTCATTCTCCCAAGCGGAGCGCTTGTTGAAGAATTTGCCCAGCTTTTCCAGCAGAGCCACCCGTTCTTCCAATTTCCAGGGCGTCCGGGTGGAGTTCATCGGGAATCCGCATTCCGACCATACGGGGGACCATTTCTCACTCGCTTTGACCCGCAACACCTTCTTGGCGGCGCCGATGGCTTCTCCGGCCTGGCGATTCGCTTCGTCCAGCGCGGGTTGCAGGATTTCCGAGAGCAGCGTCGCGGACACCCGGAATTCGGACTCCTTCTTATCGAACTCGCTCAAGGCCGTCGACACAAGGTCAACGACGGATTTGGGCAAGTTTACCGCCTCCCGAAGCTTCTGATAAGCCTCGGCGATTCCCCGCCCGAAGACAGAGAGTAGTTTCAGACTCACGCTAATTTTCATGGATTTGCTATTATAATAGGTGCTGTTGTTGTTGACGATGGCGGATCGGCCATTTGAGGAACCTTCCGCGCGGATTATTAATGTATATTAGAATTTAATGCAAGCGTAATTTGTGGAGGGATTGATTTATTATGGATCTTACATGATACGGAGGGTGTCTGGCTCTGTGCCGCCGGAAATCGACGTCGTCTCTCCGCAAGCCATGAGGTTTCGCCGGAAACAGGGCGATCCGGTCCGCGTTCCTCCCTTTTCCGCGGGAAATCGGCGGCACATCGCGCATCGCCTTCATTTCCCAAGGGAGAGCCTGCGGAAAGAACGCCACGCCTTCATTTCCCAAGGGAGATCCCGCGGAAAGAACGCCACGCCTTCATTTCCGGCTGGAGATCCTGCGGAAAAAACGCCTCGCCCTCAATTCCCGAGGGAGATCCCGCGGAAAAAACGCCTCGCCCTCAATTCCCGAGGGAGATCCCGCAGAAAAAATGCCTCGCCCTTATTTCCGGCGGGAGATCACGCGGCCAAAACGCCTCGCCTTCATTTCCGGCGGGAGATCTCGCGGAAAAAACGCATTGCCCTCATTCCTTCATCCGGGCGCCCACGCTGATCATGAAAATTGGAGAATGGAAATCGGAGAGTGAAGAATCAGGTTGCGGCTGGCAGCTCCTGCGGCGGCTAGTCCAGAAGACTGATTTTTCAATCTCAAATATCCAATTTTCAATTTCCATTGACGCCGCTGCATCGCGAATGGCGCTCAGGAGTTCGTCGTATCGCTTTGAATCGCCGTCAGTCCGTCCATGACGATGATGATCGGTGTAAAGACCGCCGATAACCTCAGCCACATAAGTTACCCAAAGAAGAGTGAACTTTAGGGGGCTGATCATCGGGTGTGGGCCATATGGTTGAGCGAACGTTTGAGTCATCTCACACCTGACCGAGGGTGGACTTCCACTTCTGAGTTGTTGATTGAACAATCATGATGCTAGCGACTCGCCAAGGGTCAGGTGTTGAGATCGACGCCTTGTTCGACTAATTGTTTTGTTTGTTCATGTCCTGTAACCTCTCTGCGAATGAAAGCACAAACGCCTGCGTAAGTGCATTTCGATGCTCTGCTTCGAGCGATGCGAAGCGACTCCAGATTTCTGGAGCGTAAGCGTTCAAGACTACCTCTGCCGCAATGGGGTGCCCGCTCCCTTCCAAATCCTTTTCCATCGATTCGAAGTGCAAACTCAGAAGTGAATCGTTTACGCCTAACCGTTGAAGATGCTCATGCACATCTCCCAAAAAATAGATATTTGTGGCAAAATTAAATCGATCGAGATGCTCTCTCCACATTTCTGTATCGCTCAATCGTAATCCATCTCCAGTCTTGGGGAGCTTTACCGATCCCGTGACTAGGGATTGCTTAAGCTCTTTAGAAGGTGAGACTGGAGAACTTTTCTCAAGTAGCTGCACAGCCCATTCCCTCATTCCCTGCTTGGCCTCAGAATCTTCACCTATTGGTTCCTTGAGTATGGTGACCGCGAGTTCAGTGTATTCCTGAGCACTTTTGGTTGATTCCAGCTTCGCGCTGAGGACTAACCCTGCAATGCTCACAATCAATGGGATGGCAATAAGAGATGCGATTTTAGCGCCTTTCTCGATTGAATCCAGCCTACTTTGACGACCCTCAGACTTCAGAACAAACTGCACTCTATTTGGAGCAACCATTACCTCATCATTTTCTGAAGCAGGAGCTTTTTCCTCGGCAGGCATATTTTTTGGTCGAACGTCCGCGGCCACCCGACGCGATCAGCGTTCGGTGTGCGCCGCCTGGTTCGGCATTGTATTTGGTGGTCACGGAGGTGATTGAATAACCAACGGCGATGAGTAGGGCCCAAAAACCCAGGATGGCATGCACCATCGGCAGTGCATTCACGCGATTCAGATCCCCGAGATGAAGTTCGTGTAAATTGGTGTCTGATATGGGAACCGCGAGCCGCATTACTCTTCTGTTATGGGCAAGACAAGTTCGAAGCGGTGCCATGAACGGTTCTCCTCGGGTTGAGTCGTGATGGAAACCTTGAACACTAGAAATCGTGCGCCTTGGGGAGGAGGTGAAATTGCAAACTCGTTCGCGATAATCCCCTTACTCGTGATGTAAGTCCCTTTTTCACCTTTCTCACCGAAACGAAAGCCCACCTGCCACTTTGCGATGAAGAACGGCTCTACTGCGGGCCCCGTGAGTGTTGCAAAGGCAATTCGCTTGCCTTGTCCGTCAGTATAGAAGGCACCCGGAGGATCGGCCATCCAGTTGGAGTGAGCTTCAGTGGCCGACGCAGTTCCGTAGCGGATGCGGCCATCGTCAAACTGTTGGATGGCGATATACCAGTCCCCGGAACGGACGACATGAATTTTGGAATCCGGAGCCGGGATCAGGGCGGCAGCCAGTTCGGAAGCATTTGAAAACTTGGGGTGCCACCGGTCTACTTCCTCCTCGGATGACACCCAAACATCGACCCGTTCGCTCTCTGCCTCCTGAGCATCGGAGCAAGCCAAAAGGACCACGGCCAGCACGGGAGCAATGAGTGGGTAGTGAGGGGTCATGATACGATGCGTCCGATCTGAATTTTGGTATGGCAAGCCGAACGTCTGCGGACACCCGGCGCGATCAGCGTTCGGCGTGCTCCGGCTTGTGTGTGCCCAGCATGGGCGAGTTGCAAATGGGGTTTGAGTCCCCTGTGGGAATTCCAGAGAACATGAAATGTCAAAACCACTATCTGAAGCCAACTCGGGAAGGGTGACCGACTCGGGGAAGG
>Ga0247843_1000594_pt1 | contig 84380 bp, 70 predicted proteins | sample LaCruzMarch2017__FD_192420 | JGI IMG/M metagenome (GOLD analysis project Ga0247843, IMG submission 192420) | Freshwater microbial communities from meromictic Lake La Cruz, Castile-La Mancha, Spain - LaCruzMarch2017_8m | ecosystem: Environmental > Aquatic > Freshwater > Lake | place: Spain... | reverse complement strand
CCCGGAACCCCGTTAATGGGCAGTGGGGGAGTATTGCCCGCCTTGTGGCCACCTTCGCGAGAATTCTGATTTTCCCGGCGAAGAAGGGACACTTTCAGGGACACTTGGCCTGAAAACGGCCTTTTTGATGCCATGCCAAAAACACGAGTCCCTGTATTTATCAGGGTTTGCGGGCGATTGGTGGTCATGGCGGAGGGGGTGGGATTCGAACCCACGGAGCCTTTCGGCTCTCCGGTTTTCAAGACCGGCGCAATAGACCACTCTACCACCCCTCCATTTCACATGAACAGGACTACCTCCGGTAGCCGGAGTTTCAAGCAAAAGACGAGGCCCTGCATGCGTGGGTTCCCTGCAATGAGGCTTGCGGAGGTCCGGCTCCGTGGGGCACATTCATGGGGCGTCGAGGCATCGGATGCCCCCGCAGCTTACTACTTATGACAAAAAAACTCGCTCTCCTCTTTTCCGGTCAGGGGGCCCAGTCGGTTGGCATGGGCAAGGATCTCTGCGCCGAATATCCTTCCGCGGCCGCGCTTTTCAATGAGGCGGATGAAATCCTTGGATATCCTCTCTCGCAATTTGCCTTCGAGGGACCGGCCGAGGAACTGACCAAGACCTCCGTGTGTCAGCCTGCGCTCTACGTCCACGGACTGGCTTGCCTCGCGGTCGTGAAGGAGAATTTTCCGGAGCTGGATTTCCACGCCGCGGCCGGGCTTTCGCTTGGTGAGTTCACAGCGCATTGTGCGGCAGGGACATTTGATTTTGCGACCGGCCTGCGCCTCGTGGACAAGCGGGCGCGTGCGATGCAGGAGGCCTGCGACTCGACCGAGGGCGGGATGGCTGCGATCATCGGAGGCGATGAGGACCGCGTTCGTGACCTGGCATCTGCCGCCGACGTGGATGTGGCGAACCTCAATTCCCCCGGACAGATCGTTCTTTCCGGAGAATCCTCCAAAGTCGCGATGGCTGTCGGACTGGCGAAGGAATACGGCGCGCGCAAAGCGGTTGAGCTGACCGTGGCCGGTGCGTTTCACTCACGGCTCATGGAGTCCGCCTACCAGTCGCTCAGGGTGGCGCTGGAGGAAACCCCGATGGCCCAACCGCGCGTTCCGGTCGTCTGCAATGTCGATGCCACGGCGGTCGGTGATGCGGAGAACATCCGCCGCACGCTGGCCGACCAGGTCACCGGCAGCGTCTGCTGGTCGCAGAGCATCGAATACATGATCGATCACCTGCACATCACGAACTTCCTCGAACTCGGACCCGGTGGAGTCATTGCCGGGCTTGTTGGCCGCATCCGCAAAGGCACGCCGGTCGTCTCGATCTCGAATGTTGCGACCCTGGAGGAGGGGATTGCACTTTTGAAGGCGTCATGACCTCTGCGGGCAAGGATCTCGTCGAAGAAATTCTCGAGCTCAAAATGCAGAGGAACGCGGTAATCCTTGCCCACAACTACCAGACCGCCGACATCCAGGAACTGGCGGATTTCGTCGGCGATTCGCTCGGGCTGAGCTATAAGGCGGCAGAGACAGGAGCGGATGTCATTGCGTTCTGCGGGGTCCATTTCATGGGCGAGACCGCGAAGATCGTGAGCCCGTCAAAGACGGTGGTGATCCCGGACATGGACGCCGGGTGCTCGCTGTCGGATTCCTGCCCGGCGGACAAGCTGGCGGCTTACCTCGATGAACACCGCGGAAAAAACTACTACGTCATCGCCTACATCAACTGCAGCGCGGGCGTGAAGGCGCTCGCGGATGTCATCTGCACCAGCGGCAATGCGGTCAAAATCGTGGAGGCCACGCCGAAGGACAGGAACATCCTTTTCGTTCCCGACCAGAACCTCGGTGCCTGGGTGATGGAGAAGACCGGGCGCCCGATGGACCTCTGGCTGGGGAGTTGCTATGTGCATGTCGAGTTCACCCGCGACAGCATCGACCGGATCCGCTCGGAATATCCGGACGCCAAAGTTGTCGCTCATCCGGAATGCACTCACGCGGTGCGGATGCTTGCTGATGAAGTTTGCTCGACCGAAAAAATGATCGGCTACTGCCGGGACAGCGCGGCGAAGGATTTTGTCATCGTGACCGAGAGCGGGATGCTCCACCGGCTCCGCCGCGAGGTGCCGGGGAAAAATTTCATTCCGGGCCCGACCGACCTCTGCTCCTGTGCCGATTGCCGGTATATGAAGCTCAACACGCTGGAGAAGCTCAGGAATTGCCTCGCCGACCTGCGGCCCGAGATCACGATCCCCGGGGAGATCCGCGCGAAGGCCGAGGTGTCCGTGCGCCGGATGCTCGAAATCTCGCGCTGAAGAAATGGCTCACGCAGAGGCGCGGAGACGCTGAGAGGCAAGTGTGTTTGCGAATGCGTTGAGAATATTTTCGAAAAATTGAGTCTCCACAACCGGATTTCTCTGCGGGCTCCGCGCCTCCGCGTGAAACTTATTCCCGCAGGAGCTTGCGGATCCAGAGGTCGTGGTTGTCGCGGGCGTTGATGGCGCGGAGGACCCCTTCCTTGTCGAGGATGAAGACGGAGGGGAGGGCGTTGATACCGATCGGGCGGGCGACGGAACTATCCCATCCCCTGCCGTCAAAGTTTGTCGGCCAGGATTCCATCTGGAATTCCTTCATCCGCCGGGCGAGTTCAGATTTGTTTGTGTCGAGGCTGACTGTGGCAATGCGGAGGTTGGATTTCGGCAACTTGTCTATCGTGCGGCGGAAGGCCTGCATCCACATCAGGCTGTGTGGGGATTCCGCCGACCAGAAGATGAGGACGACAACATTGCCCTTCTGCGCTGACGTGTCAAACGTGCCTCCCTGCACGGTCGAAAACTTCAGGTGGAGCGGCTTGTCGAGCAGGTTGAGGCGGACCAGGTCGTCAGCGATCCGGTGGTTCAGGGCCTCCTCTTTGGAGAGGGTTTTTGCCTCGTTGAGGAGGGCGCGCTTGAGCGCGGGGTCGTTGTCGCAAATCGTCGCCGCCTCGGCCAGCAGACGCGGCCCGCGCCGGTCGGCCGGGTATTTCGCCACGAAGTTCCTGGCTGAATCGACGATCGATCCGCGCATCTCGGACTCTCTGCCGATCAGGCTCTGCATGAAAAGCGAGACCCGCCGGAAGCCGGCGTCAGCACGCTTTTCCGCAGGGGCCACGGGAGATTTTTCCAGGGAGGCGAGCATTCTCATTGCCTCGTCCACATCATTTTGGACGTTGTCCATCTTTCCCTTGGCCGCGAGGATGGACGCGAGGCGGAGGCGGGCATCGAAGGCGCGAGGATCGTTGGGATAGGCCGCAAGAAAATTTTCGATGAGCGCCTGGTGTTTTGCGAAGTGGGTGCGCGCCAGCAGTTGGGCTTCCTCGCGGCTGGAGGGCTTTTTGCCTGGTCCGCTATCGAGCGCCACGATGGCAGCCCAGTCATCCTCCATGCCCGCCCGGGCGCAGAGCGGCGCGAGCAGAAGCACGGCAAGCAGAAGTTTTTTCATTTTTCGGGGATCCGGACGGTGGTGTGGATGGCGCGGTGGTCGCTGGCCTGATACCAGTTCCGCGCATTGCTGATTCCGCTCCGGCCCATGACGATTTCCGGCCAGAGCCCGTTGCTCACGAGCAAGTAATCGATCCTTGAATAGGTGTCCGCCGCAGACCAGAAATGCGTCCACCGCAGGCCCTGGCGGTCGGTGAGAAATAGGTCGCGCATGCGGAAGGGCGAACCTGCTGCCCCGATGAGTTCCTTGATGGGATGCTCGTTTTTTGTGTCGTTGAGATCGCCGAAAAGCAGAAGGTTTGTGTTGGGATCCGAGGCCAGAATGTCATCCAGATGCTTCCGGAACAGGGAGGCTTCCTTTGCCCGCATCGCTTTTTCGTCAAACTGCGGAACCTGCCTGCGGGATTTCAGATGCGCTCCCACAAGTCGGAGCTTGTAGGAGTCGGAAAGCTGAACCGTGACATCCAGGATTCCGCGGCTGATCCTCTGCCTGGTTCCGTTCAGTTCGAATGGCGCGTCGTCGATGGAATGGCGGGCGGTGATCGGATATTTGCTCAGAAGTGCGAGATGACGCTCCGGGTCGGCTCCCTTGACCCATTCCCGGTGCGGGTAATCCATGCCGGCCGCTTGGAGGCGCCGTTGAAAATCCTCCAGCATCGTCAAGTCGCCTATTTCGACGATGCCAAGAATGTCCGGCTGGATCTGCTTGACGACGTCGATGGCTGCGGAAATCTCCTCCTCCGGCTTGGGTGCGTCAGGAAAAGTTTTTCCATTCACTCTCCGCTCCATTTTGAGGTAATTCTCAAGGTTGTAGGATGCGAAAACGACGTCTCTGGCATGCAGGGAAAGGGAGAAGAAGATTGCCAGCAAGCAGAGGGAGATCTCTGCAACCCAGTTCCTGCGGCAGCTAAGACGCCCCGCGTCGGGATGCATGCTCCCCGGGTTCAAAACCGAATAAGCCGGATCAGACCGGTTTGTGGGGCTGCTTGTCCGGGGCCTCCTTGACCTCGACATCTGCTGCGGACTTATGCACTTCGCGCTCGAACTCCTCGCGGGCTTTCTTAAATTCCCCAAGGCTCTGCCCAATCCCGCGAGCCAGTTCGGGAAGCTTCTTCGCGCCGAAAAGGATCAGCACGATCAGCAGGATGAAAATGATTTCCGGGGTCCCGGGCATGGAAAAGGCGAAAAGTGGAGGCATCATTTGGTATACATACGCCGGTATGCAGGCGGGCGCCAGTATTTTCCGGCCGTGCGTGATGGAGGCGGCACTTCTGTCGATTTCAGACAAGCGGCAGATGAGATTTGGGATTTTGCCATTGCGCGAAGGAGGCGGGGCGGTAAACATGCCGTTCACGATGCTCGGGTGGCGAAATTGGCAGACGCGCCAGACTTAGGATCTGGTTCCGCAAGGAGTAGGAGTTCGAGTCTCCTCCCGAGCAAAAATTCTGGAAGTCCCAAATAGCAATTGTTGCTGAAGAAAGCTCTGATTTCGGATCGCTAGCGCAGGAATCGGACGGAAAGTGTCCGCAAAATGCCCTCGAATTCCTGATTTCGATGGGGTCACTGGTTGGGATCCTGCCACCAGGTATTGATCTTCTTAAGAAGCTCTTCCACCCGGGCCGGTTCCTTGTCTGCAAGGTCCACCTTTTCCCATGGGTCGTTTTTCAAATCGTAGAGTTCGGGTTTTCCACCTTTCATGTTGACCTGGTCCGGAGCGATAAGCTTCCACCATCCGTCGACCACCCACCGGGTTTCGATGCCCGCTGTCGGGTTGTTCACGTCGGCGATATTGTGCGGATACTGCTCTCCGAAGATGCTGTGCCGTGCGGCAACGGAGGTCTCGTCTGTGAGGTTGATTCCGGGAAGGGCGGCGGGGAGGGGCAACTTCAGAAGGGCCGCCAGCGTCGGCCAGAGATCCAGGTTGGTGGCGAGATGTTCCCGGTCCATGCGGGGGGAGATTTTCCCTGGCCAGGCGATCATGATCGGGGTGCGCACCCCGCCCTCGTAGGGAGTGAGTTTCGATCGCGGTGCCGGGCCACGCTTTTTGTCCGGATCGGGGATGTAGCCGTTGTCGGTCGTGTAGAGGATGATCGTGTTGTCAAGCTGTCCGATTTTTTCGAGGTGGGCGAGCAGGTCGCCGCAGGTGCGGTCAAACCACTCCACGTTCCCCCAGTAACGCGCGACCGACTCGCTTGGCGCAACCTTCAGATACTTTTGCAGTAGGTCGTCCGGCGGGTTGTGGGGATCGTGCGGCAGCATGGGGGCATACCAGACGAACCACGGTTTTCCGTCTGTCTGCTCGATAAATTGAAAGATCGGATCCAGTCCTTGGCGGCCGATTTCCAAACCGGCTCCCCCGTGGCGGTCGCCCTTCTTTGTCCCTGCCGTCATCGCATGGCTGAATCCGGCGGTCTTGACGGGATCGCCCTCCCACCACTTGCCGGTTTGGAATGAAGAATATCCGTGCGAAGTCAGGTCGCGCACCATGTTCGGACGTTTTGCGAAGTTATCGATGATCGCCTGGTAATAGCGTGCGTAGCTCGGATTTCCGCGGCCTGTGATGGAGCTTGCGCCCTTGTCGGGCAGAGTCGGGTCATTGGCGGTGACCCTGTGCTGGAACGGGTATAGCCCGGTCGCGATGCAGGCCAGGGATGGGCGGCACAGGGGGACCGGTGAGTATCCCCGTGTGAAAGTGAGGGAGCGAGCAGCCAGTTTGTCCAGATTCGGAGTGCTGACCTGGGGGTGTCCCATGAAGCCGTAGTCTTCCCATCCCTGATCATCCGAGATGATCAGCAGGACATTGGGCTGCGGGGTGGCCGCCACGCTCAAAGTGGAAAGGCTGAAGACGGAAAGGCAGAGCGAAACGAGAAGGGGAAATTTCATGGGAAGGTTGGTGACTGAGTTAAAATGACAGAGGGGAAGCCGACGGCAACTATCAGAGGCATGGTGTCAAATTTGGCATGCTTGGAACCCACTGACCGAGGATCGCTGCAAAAATCAACCGTCAGCCCCAGGGGGTCAAGGAATTTTACTTCGCTAAAATTCGCCCTTGCGGAACGCCAAGATGGATTCCCAGGCGGTGCGTTGGATGAGCCTGCGCTCGTCATCCGTGAACACTCGTTGGAGCGGGTTTCCGTCCGGATCGTTGTTTGGATGCTTTTTGTCGACAATTTTCGTCTCGACCACTTGGGAAAGTGAAAGCCCCTCCGGGCTCTTATTGAAGACGGCGGCGTAGAGCAGGCAGGCGGTGAGATACGCACCATACTGATTGGGATGCCCGTCATTTTTGTAGCGGAGGGGAATTCGCGGCCCCGCTTTTCTGGAGACGATACACCGCAAGGGGAACCGGCACCACGATGGCACCTGTCTTCTTGGCGAGATCGGACGCAATGTGCAATTCCTTGAATGCGCGCTCCTGCGCGAGAGGCTCGCCCACGGGCTCCTTGTTTTGGCTGTAGGGCGCGGTGAGATACAGGACGACCTTCGTGGTTTGCCGCTTTGCAACCTCCGCGAACTTGGTGGCGTATTTGATATAACCTGTCTCCGGGTTGGCGATGACGTCCTGCCAGCTTTGGAGAACCACATAGCTCCAGGCCGGAGGAAAATTTTTCCGGTTTGAAATCCACGCCTCATGATTTTCGATTGCCGCTTTGATGGTCTTCCGGTCTCCCATCCATTGCGATGGTTTCCGCGCTGGCCCATTTGGGTTCGAGGGTTTCGCATCGTTGCCATTCGCTTCATAATCCTCCCAGGGTTTGAGGTCAGAGGAGTCTATGTTCCTCCAATACTCCTTGTAAAATTCCGGCTCCTCGGCGGTCACTGCCATCGCGTTCATCTCCTTTATGGAACTTCGGATCTGCTCGTCGGAAAGCGATGGAAGGCGGAGAAGATCCTGGCTCCGGAACAGTTCGAAATGCCGGAACATGTCGCGGCCGCCGTAGGTGACCCGCTCGGCGGAAAAATCGACCCCCGGGTTGCCTTCCTTGGCAAGAGTGAGAAAAACATCCTTCAGTTCGTGGCGGAAGGTAAAGCTGTTCCCGATGAACAGAAAGCTCTGGTCAGCGGGCTTTGCCGGTTCCGCTGCAATGGCAGAGATTGCAAGAGCGGCAAGAAGAAGCATTCCTTTCAGTTGGATGGGAGTTTTCATGTCATGGAAATCAACTATTCAGATTGTCCGTTTTATTCACCGCCGGACGGTGTCTGCTTGGCATCCGCGATGTAATCCGGGTTTCTCACAGGGATGACCGCATCGGTATCCTTTAGAAACCCGCTGATCAGTCCGTTCAGATCCTTCACGATTTCAGGATTGTCTGGCGCAAGGTTCCTGGTCTCGCCGACATCGTCCTTCAGGTTGTAGAGTTCCAGGCGGTCGCTCCCGTCATCGTTGTCCGCGTAGAAGCGAATGAGTTTCCAGTCGCCCTTGCGCACATAGGTGCCCGGCAGGAAGCCCGGGATCGGGATTTTTTCATTGCCGTGGGGAAAGTGGCAGAATATGCGGTCGCGCGGCGATGCCCCGCCGAGGAGGGTGCCTTCCTGGTTCAGGCCGTCGAGCTTGATATCCGCGTGAGGTTTCAATCCGCACATTGCCAGCAGGGTCGGATAAAAGTCCACGCTCTGGAACAATGCCCCGTTTTCCGTCCCCGGCTTGATTTTTCCAGGCCATACAATGATGCAGGGTTCCCGCGTGCCTCCCTCGTAAAGCGAAAGTTTTCCGCTGCGCAGAGGGTAGTTGCAGGCCAGCGGTCTGTTCTCATACCCCTCGGGCACCGTGACCTTCGGCGGGTCCACATTGCCTCCGTTGTCGGAGAAAAACACAATGATCGTGCGGTCGGCAATGCCGGCTTGATCCACCGCATTCATCAGGCGTCCGACGGCGTCATCAAGGCTCTTGACCATCGCCGCATACACGGGGTTGTTCTGCGGGTTCTTTGGATCTGCCCGCTTTTTGAAATGTTCGACATAGTCGGACTTGCCTTGGGCTGGCATGTGCACCGAATAAGCACAATAGTTCAGGTAAAACGGTTTCTTGGCCTGCTCTGAGCCGGTCGAAGCGTGGGCGAGGATGAATTTTTCGGCTTCCGAGGACATGCGATCCTCGATATGTTCACCGGCATTGCCTTCGAGCGGAGGGTCTTTGATGAACTTCCACGGGGCGAAAAAACCGGTGACAGGCCCCCCCACCGTTGGCGTGTGCGGAAAATCGGACTCGAACCCCTGGTTCTTCGGCTCGAAGCGGTCGTTTTTGCGGTTGGGCAGATTGTGGCCGATGTGCCACTTGCCGAAATGCGCGGTCGTGTAGCCCGCCTCGCGGAACGCCTCGGCGAGCGTGAAATATTCGGTCTTGAGGCGCGTGAGACTTTTGGCTTGCAGGACCTTCGATTTCGGGTCGGGGTCGCCAAGCTTCTTTTCAAGCCGCACGAAATTTTCGTGACATGCGGGGGCGGTGATGCCGATGCGGGCCGGGTGCAGTCCTGTCTGTATGCTGGCGCGCGTCGGCGAGCACAGCGGGCTGTCGGCATAAGCCTGGGTGAACATGACACCGCGGGCGGCAAGCCGGTCGATGTTCGGCGTCTCGTGAAACGTGCTGCCATAGCAACCCAAGTCGCGCCAGCCAAGGTCATCGGCCAGGATGAAAACAATGTTCGGCTTCGCCGCTTCGGCTGCGGACAGGCTCTCACAGAGGCCGGTCGCAACTGCGATGAAAGCGCTGAATGCGACTGTCAGCAGATGACGAGTTATTTTTTTCATGTCAATGGATTCCAGTTATTTGTTCGTCACCTGTTTGCTTATTCGCGGATTCTTCAGGCTGAGACTCTGTAAACTCGATGGCATGGACGCAGATTGCGCCATGAAGGGGTTTTGACAAGGATTTCACCCGCCCGAGTTCGTGATGAGCTTCTGCTCTTTGAGAAAATCCGTCATCCGCCGGAATGTGGGCAGGAAGTTCGGGTTCTCGACCGGCCAGTCGCACGAATGTCCGGCATCCGGAATCGTGATCAATTCGCAGGTATTTCCCGCCTCGTTCATCAGTCGGTTGAATTTCACGGCCGTTTCGTAGAGGGCCGCGTTGTCCTTTGTGCCGTTCGAGAGAATCGTCGGAGGCCAGCCGTTTTTGACATTCAAAATCGGTGAAAACTCCGGGTGGGCAGCGAAGAACTCTGTGCCGAACCCTTCCCCCAGCACCGGATTGTGGAGGGTGAGGGCATTCGGCTTGGAACTGACGGACAGGTCCTCGCCTGCGGCGTCCCCTCCATCGATCACCGTGCATGCCGCGATATGGCCGCCAGCGGACCCGCCCGAGGCGACAATCCGATCGGGATCGACGCCGAGTTCCTTCGCATGCGCGCGGACATAGCGGATAGCCGACTTTGCATCCTCAATGCATTCCATCGGGGTTGTCCTGTGGCGCGATTTCAGGCGGTAATCGACGGTGATCGCAATCATTCTATGGTCGCGGAACCACGCAGTGGAGGAGATGAGCATGTCCACGCTTCCACCCACCCAGGATCCCCCATGAAAATCCACGATGGCCGGCAGGGCCTTGTCGCTTTTGTCGAGTGGTCGCAGAAGATACAAAAACAGATCCCCTTGCGGCGTCTTTTTGTAGAGAATCTTTTCTGCCAGATCGGTGAGGCTCTTTCCGGGGAGTTTGTAACTTTCCGCGACTGCATCCAGCGAAGGAATGGCAGGAGCCTCCAGGGTGGGAGGGCTTTGAGCTTCTGCGGTCAATACTGAACACCCAGAAAGGATGATCAAAAAGCAGAGAGTTTTCATGGGGTGGGGGAATCGAAGGCCAACGAGCAAGCCCGGGGACTATTCCCCTTCCTTCTGTGGCCACAGCGAAGCGACATTCCGGCTGTTCCACCGCTCCCATGCTGCACGAAGTTCTTTCACTTTGTCGGGGTTTTTGTCGGCGAGGTTCTGCTTCTCGCCGATGTCATCTTTCAGGTTGTAGAGGGCGACGGGGAGGAGCCGTTTGCTTCCCGTCTGCACGAGTTTCCAATCGCCGATTCGAGCGGCCCATTGGTCGCCGAATTTCCAGAACACCCCCTCGGGATGAGGGGGGGCGGACGTATCCCCTTTCAGAAGCGGCAGCAGGTTCACACCGTCGAGTTTCCATTCGGGATTCACTTCGCTGCCGGCAGCGGCCAGTGCCGTGGGCAGCAGGTCGAGCGAGATCACCGGCTGGTTCAGGACTTGCCCCGCGGGGATGACTCCCTTCCACTGCATAAGAAACGGCTCCCGGACCCCGCCTTCCGCCGTCTGGCCTTTGCCTCCGCGCAGCGGCTTGTTGTTGGCAGCGACCGTGCCGCCGTTGTCGCTGAGGAACACGACGAGCGTGCGCTCTTCGAGATTCAGTTCGCGGAGTTTTTCCAGAACCGAACCCACCATGTCGTCGAGCGCCACGATGCTGGCGAGATACGCGCGGTGCTTGTCGTCTCCGGCATCCGCAGGCACGCGGGCGAGAACATCGGGCGGCACTTCGATCGGGATATGCACCAGGCTGGGCGTCATATAGAGAAACCACGGTTCGTTCCGGTGTCGGGTGATGAATGCGTTCGCCTCTTGAGCGACCGCCTGACCGATGAACTCATCGCTTTTTCCCTGCTCCCGGCCTCGCAGGACAGTCAAAGGCGGCAGCTTTTTCTGGCCTGCAAAATAAGAGGATTCCACGAATCCCCGCTCAAGAGGATGAAAACGCTCAATCTCCACTTCCCCCAGATGCCATTTTCCAACCAGCCCCGTGACATAGCCGGCCGCCTTCATGCGATCCGCGAAGGTGACCTCGGCGGTGGAGAGGCCATCATCCGGCTTCGCCGGGTTGAACTCGTGGCCGAAGCGAGTCTGGTAGCGTCCCGTCATCAACCCGGCACGCGTCGGGCTGCACATGGTCCCGCTCACATAGCCGTTGGTGAAGCGGACTCCATTTTTTGCAATGGAGTCAATGTTCGGTGTCGCAACCTCCTTCTGTCCCTGCACCCCGATGTCTCCGTAGCCGAGATCATCGGCGAGAATGATGAGGACGTTGGGTTCGGCTGGCGGAGTTGCAGCAAAGGAAGATGAGTGGATTGCCAAACACGGCAGGACGAGCGTGATGAAAAGTTTCACTATGTTTTCTTTTTTTGAGGTCGCCTGGCTTTCGCGGCATTTCCGTCGTAATACCGACTCTCCATCCAGCGGGGAACCGGCTGCCGTGGGGTGGAAAAATATAGTTTAAGGAATTCCAATATTTGGCCAGGAGTCAATCCACCAGATCCTTCTCGATCTGCTCCAACGTCTTCCCCTTCGTCTCCGGCAGCTTGAGGAAGATGAATGCGGTGCCGAGCACGCAGATCGCTCCGTAGAGCCAGAACGTTCCTGCCGAGCCGAGTTTGGCGTTCAGGATGGGAAATGTGTAGGTCAGTAAAAAGCATGCGAGCCAGAGTGCCATGACGGCCACCGACATCGCGGCGCCGCGGATGCGGTTCGGGAAAATCTCCGAGATGACAACCCATGTCACCGGAGCGAGCGACATCGCGTAGCAGGCGATTGCAGCCAGCACCAGCGCCAGCATCGGCCAGCCCTGGACACCACCATGATAACACAGGCCGATCAGGAAATAGATTGCGGCCAACCCTGCAAAACCAAACAGCATCAACGGACGCCGCCCGGCCTTGTCCACAATCCCGAGGGCGACGAACGTGAACGCCAGATTCACCGAGCCGGTCCACGCAATATTTTTGAGCACACTGGAAATGTCGTATCCGGCCGCGCGGAAGATTTCCTCAGCGTAGTTGAATATCACGTTGATGCCGCACCACTGCTGGAAGACCGCCAGCGTTACGCCTAGAACCAACACCCTGCGCATCTTCGGTTCGAGCAGGTCGGCGAAGCGGACGTGGTCGATTTCCTCGCTGGCCAGCGTGGACTCGATATCAGCCATCGCGCCACCCGCATAACGGTCGCCTCCGATGCGCGCCAATACATCGCGTGCGCGGCCGGCCTTGCCGTTCTTCGCCAGCCATCGCGGGCTCTCAGGCACAAGTAACATACCGAGAAAAAACACCACAGCGGGTGCGGCGGTAAGCCCGAACATCCAGCGCCAGCCCTGCTGCCCGAACCAGGAGCTTCGGATGAACTCATCTGTCGCGCCCGTCGGAAGATTGCGGACGAGATACCAGTTGATGAATTGCGCGAGCAGGACGCCGACGACGATGGTGAGCTGGTTGAGGGAAACAAGACGTCCCCGGATCTGCGCCGGAGCAACTTCGGCGATATACATCGGCGATAGGCTGGAGGCCAGGCCGATGGCGACTCCGCCGAACATACGCCAGGCTATGAAGAGGGTGAAATCGCCCGCGAGCGCGTTGCCGATGGATGTCACGGCAAACAGGAGAGCTGCAAGCATGAGCAATCGCTTGCGCCCGAACTTGTCGCTCAGCGCGCCGGCCGCCAGCGCTCCGAACAGGCAGCCGATGAGCGCGCAGCTGTTCGCCCAGCCGATCTGAGCTTCGCCCGTGAGTTCGAAATAGCGCTGGAAGAACGGCTTCGCCCCGCCGATGACGACCCAATCCCAGCCGAACAGCAGACCGCCCATCGCGGCGACGAGGGAAATCAGCCAGACATAGCCGAGGTTGTAATCGGCCTTGAGGGTGGGATTTTCGTTTTGAGGTGGGGGGATCATGGCTGGACGATGTCGAGTTCCGCGATGCTGGAAAACGGGTGATCGTTGACTTCGGACTTGATCAGGAGTTTCAGGTATCGGGCCTTGACTGGCTTTTTGAACGAAAGCGTCTGCCACTGGTCGTTGTTCTCCCACCGGACGGTGGCTGCTGCGTCGCCCCACGATTTCGGATCGTTGCTGGCATAAACCTCGCAATCGGCCACGCGGCCTGCGGCGAGGTCCTGACGCGGAAGATACCTGATGCCGCTCAACTCAATTTCCCGGCCGAGGTCGATGACCAGATGGTGTGGCATGGGGTCGGCATTGTCTCCATATCGCGTGTGCCAGAACGTGTCGGGGTTGCCGTCGATGGCATTGGCAACAGGAAATGAACCGGCCTGGCTGTCGCATTCGATCACCTTCGCCCCAAGTTTGACCAGTGCGGAGGGTTTGGCTCGTGCAAGAACTCCGGCAAGTGTCGCCTCCGGAATTTCGACTTTCGGATTGAACGACTTGCTCGAGGCATAGGCCAGCAGGCTGTCACGGAGCTGACGTGCGGCAGGACGGCGCTCCAGATCCTTCGACAGATCGGCCCCACACACGAGCAGCTTGCCGTTGCCCGCGCGACATTCAAAGACCAGACCGAGCTTGCGGTTCGAGTTCCAGTCGTCAATCGGCTGCACGATCGGCTTCAAATTCTGCGGCAGAGTATCCATGACAACGGCGCGCGCGTCCGTCACGATTTCATGCCATTGCCAGTCCTGAAACGAGTCCGTTGGAAAATGCGCCAGCGCCGGGTGCTTCGGGTCACAGAGGAGGCCGAGGGTTTGTTCCGGCCTGCGCTGCCACATGAAGCGATTCCAGAAAACCGGTTCAAAGGTGAGCTTCTGATTTCCGATTCCGAGTTGGTCGGAGGCCAGAAGAACCGTTCCTCCTTCCGCCAACCGCTTTCGCGCCGCTTCATCGAACGATGTTGCCACCAGCACATCTGAGGGCACGGCGGGGGACCCGGTCGGATAGACCCAGAAGTTCCAATCGTTCTCGAACTCCGTGTCCTTGAGTCCGACGACCAGCCTGTATTGTGCGGGTGCGGGCAATTTATCGAGTGAGAGGCTGACCTGCCCCATCTTTGCTCCATGCCCGATGGGCACCGTCAGGGCTGGAAATTCGCCTTCGGCCACAGCCATTCCATCCTTTGCCAGCGCCTTCCAATACGGCCGGGCATCTTTAAGCGGCGCCGCGCCAAAGTGTGCGACTTCGACGTCTGCCGTGAATGTCTCATTGCTCGTCCACGTGTGACGCAGCAACCGCGTCAGCGGAACGGTGGAGTTGTAAAACCGCCGGTATTCCCTGGCGCTGATATAGCCCTTGCTGTCCCAGAATGGATCGAGCACCCCGACCAGTGCCGTGCCCTGCCCGGGAAAATCATGCAGGTCGAGCAGTTGGATGCCGCCGATGCCCGGGGTCCGCAGTGCAGCTTCAATGTCCTCCTTGTAGCAGAGCGCCTGGAGTTTTCCCGACGCCATGAAAAAGTCTTTTGCCTGATCCAGCATCCCGTGTTCCGACAGTGATCCGCGGAAGATTTCGAAATTTTTTGGTTTGAGCGGCCCGGTGTATTTCGGCATCTCGTCGAAATTCGGATAGGCGCACCACTGGCCCATCTCATGAACGACGACCGGCACGGTGATTTCCGGCGGCGGAGTCATGACCTTGATGCCGTTGAGTTCCTTCGTGTAGTCCTGTCCCATCCAGCCCTTCGAGCCGCGAGGCGCGGGCGAGATGTGAAACTGGTTTTCGGCTATGGCCGGCCAGCCGCCCGCGCTCGTATAGAGCCGCCGCGAATCGGTCTGCTTCCAGTGGTTCACCCAGTCGGCAAACCATCTGTCGCGGTTCTTCCCCGAAGGCTCGTTCCCGTAGGGCATCATCACGAAAGAGGGATGATTGCCATAGGCCTTGAGCACGCGGTCTGCCTCGTCGTAGAGCCATTGATCAACCGGCTGCCCGTCGCCCACCGTCGTCCAGGCCGCGATTTCCACCGAAAGATAGAAACCCGATTCATCCGCTGCAACAAACGCCGCTTCCGGCGGACACCACGAGTGAAACCGCATGTGGTTCAGCCCGTGCTCCTGGCAGATCCGGATGATCCGCTTCCAAGATTCGAAATCGGTCGGCGGATAACCCGTGAGCGGAAAAATGCAGCATTCGAGAGTGCCCCGGAAAAATGTCGGCCGTCCGTTGACGACAAACTGGCGGTCCTTGACGCCGATCTCGCGCAGGCCGAAGATGAGTTGGCGTTCGTCATCCGCGTTGTGCCCGGTCAGCTTGACGGTGAGCTTCTGGAGCGCGGGCGTGAATTCATCCCAGAGCTTCGCCTCTTTTCCGAGCGGGATTTCAATTTCCGCCATCGCGCCCTCCCGAGTCCACTCCACCTTGCGGGCGATATCTCCGATCTTCAACGTCCCTTCACCCGTTTTGCCTGTCGCATTCCCGATCTGTACCTTTACCAGCACGGATTTCCTGGAAATATCGGGATACGCCTGCGCGTCTTCGATCCACACCGGGCTTGTCGTTGAGAGCTTCAATTCGCCGACGATCCCGTTCCAATTCCCCTGGGTTTCATCGGATACGCTATGGGAACGCGAGCCGACACCCACCAGAAGCCGGTTGTCCACCCGGATGGTGAGGCGGTGTTTTCCCGGCGTCAGCTCAACTCCGAGGTCGTAGACATGCGGAGTGGACAGGCTCGTGTTGGATCCGAGCGCCTTGTCATCCAGCCACACCTGCGTCCCCCAGTGGGCGCGCTCCAGTGTCAGCACGACGCGGCGATCCTTCCATGATTCGGGGATTTCGATATCGCGCTGATACCATGCCGCTCCCACATAGTGTTTCTCCGGCTGGAGGAAGAACGGGATTTTGATGTTCCCCGGCTGACGGTATTTGTCGTATTTCGGCTGCTTGAGCCATTGCTCGACTCCCGAACCGCCGGTCCACTGGGTATCGGCCGAAATTTCGTCGCCAAAGCCCTGATTCTGCAGCGCTCCGGGCAGTTGGATGCTTTCCGGCAGGGTATTCGCAAACCATTCTTCACTCAGTCCCTTGTCTGCAGGGTCCGGGTGGAAACGCCATGTTCCGGCGAGCGGAATCGATTTTTCAGTCGGGGCTGCGGAGAAAACGGATCCGGCAGCAGCCAGGGAGAAGAGAGTCAGGAGCAGGGTTTTCATGAGTGAAATGATCGCTGGCCGGCTGCAACGTCGGGCTCGTGGTTCATGGCTTTGCCAGACACACTGCACCTCTTGTTTCCCAACCGCTATTCCCCGGAAGGTGTTGCAGCGTCCTTGCCCGGCTTCTTGCCCGTTTTGTCCACATCATCCGGAACCCGGAAGCCTGCGGCTTTTGACTGCGCGTCGAACTCGGCGTTCATTTTCGCCAGCAGGTCCCTGTGGGCGGGGTCGGCGGCGAGGTTCTTCGTTTCGTAGGGGTCGGCGGCGAGGTCGAACAGTTCGGTCCACTCGTCGTGCCCGGGGTATTTGATCAGCTTCGCATCGGCCGTGCGAACGGCGAAGGTTGTCGGGGTGGCTGTAAAGCGGCCATCCTTGAAATATTCCGCGAAAAACGAAGTGCGCCAGTCCGACATTTTTCCGGAGGCGAGCGGAGCGAGGCTTTTGCCCTGCATGCCGGCCGGAATCGGGACACCGGCCAGATCGAGGATCATCGGTGCGAGATCGATGTTGAGCGCCATCTCATCCAGCACCTTCCCTTTTTCAAACTGTTTGGGATAGCGCACGAGGAGCGGGATCCGGATGGATTCCTCGTAGAGGGACCGCTTGTCGAGCAGCCCGTGCTCGCCATGGAAAAAACCGTTGTCGCTTGTGAAGACAACAACCGTGTCGTCGGCCAGGCCGAGTTCGTCCAGCGCGTCGAGAAGGCGTCCGAGGCAGTCGTCCGCCGCGGAAACACATTGGAAGTATCCCGCGTTGGTTTTCATGTCCGGTTCGGCATCGGTCGGCGCCCGGGACACCTTCTTACCATCAGCCGGCACCCGGTAAGGGGCCTTGCCTGCCAAATTGGGCACCGGCCGGGTCTCGGCGCCGTCGAAGCGGTTTTTGGCCCGATCGGGCGGCGCGAACGGCTGGTGGCAGGATTTGAATCCGACCGTGAGTGAAAACGGGGTGTCACGGTTTTGTTTCATGAACTCAATGGCATAGTCGGTGGAAACATCATCGACCCAACCCGAGGTGGCGGTTGTCTCGCCGTTGATCTCAAACGGGCAGTCCATGTATTTCCCCTGGCCGAGAAAGCTGGCCGAGTAATCGAAGCCGGGGCGCCTGCCTTTTTGGCTGCCGAAGTGCCATTTGCCGACATAGGCGGTTTTGTAGCCGGCTTCGCGCAGGAGGCTGGCGTAGGTGACGCTGTTTTCCGGGAAGGGAGTCACGTTGTTGGCCACTCCGTTGAGGTGGTTGTATTGGCCGGTCAAAAAGGCCGCTCGACTGGGCGAGCACAGGGAGAGGGTGACGAAGGCATTGCGGAAGCGGACTCCGCCTGCGGCGAGGCGGTCCATGTTCGGCGTCTGGAACCAGGGATAGCGCCCCTTTTCGCCCATCTCCTTTTGCACAACCCCCATGGCGTCCCACCGCTGGTCGTCGGTATAGACAAAGAGGAAGTTCGGTTTGCGTTCGGTGGCGTGCAGGCAAGCGCCGGACAGGGATAATGCGAGCAGCAGAGACGGGAGGAGTTTCATGGGGTTGATGAAGGCGAAAGGGCGGTCTGGTTTTCTATTCGTTGCCGACGGTTGTGTCCGCCGGCTTTTGTTCCTTTGATGGAGTCGTGCCCTGTTTATCGGGGTGCAAATTGTCCAGAACCGACTGAAGGCGGGTCCTGGCGGCTTTCGATTCCGGGGTGTCACTTTCCGGCGGAAGGAGGGTCTCCACATACGGCGAGCCGCTGACGTCAAAAAGCTCCCCGCTTTCCCGCAGCTTCCAGCGGGCATCCCGGACGAAGTATTGGTCCTTGAACAGGGAGTGGATCCATTCGCGGGGGGTGCCCGTCTGCCCGAGCAACTGCCACGCGAAGCTGACTCCGTCGATTCCTTTTGGCGCGGACACTCCAGCCAGTTGGAGGCATGTCGGCATGACGTCGGTGAAATCGACCATGTTGTCGTCCACCGAGCCCGGCTTGATGGTGCCCGGCCACCCGGCAAGCAGGGGCACCCAGGAGCCGGTGTCGCGCATGGTCGCCTTTCCCCCCTTGATTTTTCGGCCGTCGCGCATCTCGGTCATCATCTCACTGTGGGTGCCGTTGTCGCCGGAAAACAGGACAAGGGTGTTTTTGTCGAGCCCGAGTTCGGCGAGTTTTTTCAAGATCTCCCCCACCTGGCCGTCCAGGTATTCGAGGAGATACGGGTAGTTCTGTCTGTCCGAGCGCTTGCCGTCGGGATTGAGCGGGGTGGGGTGGAGCGGTCTGTGGGGGATTGGCGAAGCGTAGTAGAGGAAAAACGGTTCGGCTCCGCCTTTGCGGCTTTCGAGGAAGCGCAGCACCCAGTCCTGGATGCGGGCCGGAGTGTAATCCTTCTCCGTGGGTTTCCCATAAAGTTCGAGGTGACCGCCGGAAAAAATGCACTGGCGTTCGAATCCGCACTCGCGCGGGTGGGGAAACTCGGAGTCCTTGTCCGTGGGGCCGAGCATCACGGCCATATCCTCCGGCGGACCCAGATGCCATTTTCCCGCGACCGCCGTAACATACCCTGCATCCTTCAACAGCGCTGCCAGAGTGGGATGGGCTTTCGCGTCGAGGCTTTCCACCGCACCGCTCCGTCCGGCGATGTCGGGAAATCCGGTGCGGAAGTTGTATTTTCCGGTGAGCAGTTCGGAGCGCGCAGGCGAGCAGACCGGCGTGGAGAAGCAGCGGTTGAAAAGCATGCCGTACTTCGCCATCGCATCCAGGTTCGGCGTGCTCACCGGGCCCACGCCCTTGAAATTTACTCCCCCGTAGCAACCGAGTGCCTCGCGTCCGAGGTCGTCGGCGAGGATGATGACGATGTTTGGTCTCGGCTTGCCGGTGGTTTCCGCTGCCGGGGAGAGGGGGGCGATCAGGCCGAGGGCGAGGAGGAATGCGGGTATGGATTTCATGGATGGGGAAAGGGAATTCTTTCACAGACTCACCGGCCGTGTCTTGCTGAATTTGTTCAAGAGGGAAACCACGGTGGAATCAGGGATTGGGGTGGACCTTCTCGATGCCGACATCGCGCAGGCTGGAGACAGGCTGCTCTCCGGCTTTCAAGAGGGCAGCCTCCAGCGTGCAGGCCATTGGCTCATCAGGCGGTTTGATCTCAAAATGTGTTTCCGCCTCGCCGAGTGCCGGGATAACGAGTGGCTGCGATTGTTCCGCGAGAACCGTCTCTCCGTTCAAAAGGCGGAGCCTCACCGTGCCGTTCCACTCGGCATCAAGATCGTTGATCGCCGCTACGCGGAGTTTGAGATTTGTTCCTGCGGTGGCGGTGCTTCCCCAGAAGTCGAGCATCACGCCGACCGGTGAGAACGCATCGCGGACGTAGCGGAAAAAGTTCGGCTCGAAGACGAGATTCTTCACATCAATGAAATTGTCGCTTGTCTGGCCGTCTGGCCGGGAATACCCGAGCCCGCAGAAGTGAAGGACGCCCGCGCACTTGCGGCGGGAGCGCCAGAACTCGGTTTTGGCCGCGAGTGTGCGGGCGTAATATTCCCATCGCTGTTGAGCCGTGGCGTTCTTCCCAAGAATGCGGTCATAAAGACCGGTTGTGAGCGTCGGAACCGATCCATCGCGGTTGATCCAGAGCCATCCGTATTCGTTGATCAGGTATGGCGGTTTGGCTTTGTTGGTCCTCTTCGCATCGTAGCCCTGGCCGGGACCCACGTTCGGGATGCCGGTCTCGGTGGCGAAATTCGGCAGGCCCTGTGTGTGACGCGGACGGTAGGGGTGACATTCCGAGATGTCGCCGGGCCGTTGGGGCGTGCCAAAGCCGTTGTCCCACGGACGTCCCGAGAGATCCAAGTCGCGCACGGCCATAAGCGCCGGGGCCGTCACGCTGTCATTGAGGGTCTCGTTCTGTGCGTCCCAGGTCACGACGGACGGATGGTTCCACCTCTCCCGCATCCATTCGGCATATTCTTTGGCGAGGTCCGCGGCAGTGATCGCTTCCGGCCATCCGTCGGGATACCAGACAGGAAACTCGTCCTGAATCAGAAAGCCCTCTTCATCGGCAATCTCATACCAGCGTTCCGGCGGGAACCCGATGCAGTGGCGCAGCGAGTTCCAGTGCATCTCTTTGAATTTCCGGTGCAGATTCCGCACCCACGTTTCGTCCCACGGCAAAGCCCCGCGCTCGGTGTCCTCAAAAAACCGGAGGATGCAGACATTCGAGCCGCGCAAAAAGTATTTCTTACCGTTGAGGATCGCGAAGCCGGACTCGAACTGGATCGCGCGAAGTCCGAATCGCGTGGTGGTGCGATCCGCGCCGGTGTCCACCTCAAGTTCGTAAAGAAATGGATCTTCGGGCGACCAGAGGTGGGCATTCCGGATGGCGACCACGACGTCCGCCTTGGCGGTCTGGCCGCTGCCGATTGGCACCGGCTCGGCCGTGGCCTCGCCAACGATCTTCCCGGACTTCTTTTCGCGGACCACACACTTGGCCGTCACGGTTTCGGTATTCTTTCCGGCATTCGCCAACTCGATCACAGCGCGCACGGATTGCCGGTCCACATCCGGCACGGTCTGCACGTTGACGATGTGCGGGGTGCCCGAAAGGATCAGCTGCACGGAATCGTAGATGCCGGGGATGTAGCGACTCTTCTCGATGTCGTAGCCGTCGGTGATCTGCGGGGGAACCTGCGCCAGCGACGCGCCGACACGGATGACCAGTTCATTGCTCCCGGATTTGAGGAACGGGCGGACATCGAACCAGCCCGGCGTGAAATTCGGCGCGTGCTCGCCCGCGGAATGGCCGTTGACGAAAACTTTGGTGCCGAAACACGCCTTGTTCACCTTGAGCATCGCCACTGCCGGAAGCGGGGCATCGACGGAAAAGGTGCGCCGATACCAGAACGCCTCCCGTCGCGGGTCGGCGGGTCTGCCGACCTTCTTGCGGTTTTCGAGAGCCACCGTGCTGCCGGGAGTTTTGAACGGCGGCGTTGCCATGTCCAGGAGCCCGGGCACTGGGATGGTGTGATCGAAATCAGCCGGCAGCTGATCCAGCTTTCCCTCGGCCACCTGCCAGGTGCCGTCCAGTTTCAGCACTTGGCGGAAAGTCTCGGCGGCATTCGAGACCGAGGCGGTGAGGAGAAGAAGCAGGGTGAGGTGGAGAGTTTGGTGGGTGCGGTTTTTCACGGTGATGTTTTAGTTTCGCGACCGATGTTTCATGCCTGCGGAAGCCGCCTTGAAAGCATGTCAGCGTTGAGCCTTATCACCTGATGTCGCTTCGACTTTGACGTTTGCACCCCAACGACTGTAGGCTTCTTTTAATTCTTTCAGACGGTCAGGTTGCTCCGCGCTCAGATCGCGTGTTTCGCTGATGTCCGAGTGGAGATTGAAAAGCCCTTCGCCGCCCTGAATGCGCATGGCCTCGGGCTTTCCCTTGCTTGATTTGGGCGGCTTGCGTTGCGGAATGCTCACCCATTTCCAATTTCCCTTGCGGAGGGCATGCTGCTCTCCCATTTGAAAGACCAGAGTATCGTGCCGGCGGGCACCGGGCAGGTCTTCTGCCAGAGGCAGGAGGTCGAAGCCGTCGAGAGGCTTGCCTGCCGCCGGGTCCGCGCCCGCGGCGGCCAGCGCGGTCGCGACGATGTCCATCGAGCTGACCATGCCGGCAATCACTCTGCCGGCGGGGACACGGTTCTTCCACTGCAGGAAGAGAGGCACCCTGATCCCGCCTTCCCACACCTCGAGTTTCGATCCGCGCAGGGGGGTGTTCAACGCCCCGTTGGCCCCCGCATGGCCGGGCAGTGGCCCACCGTTGTCGCTGAGGAAGAACACCAGTGTGTTCTCCAGTGCTCCGGTGTCCCGCAATGCCGCCAGCACGCATCCCACGGCATCGTCGAGCGAGGAAACCATCGCGGCATGCACGCGTCGGGTCTTGTCCGGGATCTGAGCGAACCGTGCCAGTTTGTCCTCCCGGGCCTGCATCGGGGTGTGAACGGCGTTGAAGGCGAGATAGAGGAACCATGACTGGCCCGCATCCTGCTGGCTTCTGATGAATTCGTCCGCCCGTTTTGCGAGGGCATCGGTGAGATAGCCGTTCAGCTTTGCGGGTTTCCGCCCGTCCATCAGCGGGCCCCAGTGCGGGTCCAGATCCTTGAAGTAGTCATGCATTCCGGCGAGGAACCCGAAGAATCCGTCGAACCCGCGGCTCATGGGATGGAATTTTTCGAGTTCCCCGAGGTGCCATTTTCCAAGGGCGAGAGTGGTGTAGCCGGCTGCGCGGAGGCGATCGGCAATCGTTGTCTCCCCGAGGGACAGTCCGTTTTCGGTCCCGGCACCCATTCCACCGGCTTCGAGCTGCTGGAAACGGGCCGGATGGCGTCCTGTCATGAGCCCCATGCGAGAAGGCACACAATGAGGGCCCGGAACATAGGCCTCGGAAAACCGGACCCCATTCTCCGCGATGGAGTCGATGTTCGGAGTCGGAATGTCCTTGCAGCCCTGGACGCCGAGGTCTGCATAGCCCAGGTCGTCGGCGAGAATGAGGAGGATGTTGGGTCTCGGCTTGCGGGCCGTTTCCATGGCCGGAGAGACGCCGGTGATCGCGCAGAGGGCAAGGAGGATAGGGAAATGGATTCTCAATGGGATTCTTTTGCAGATTTGCGGGCCAAGCAATGGGCAGCTTCATGCCGACGGGCTTTTGTATTTCATTCCCCGGGTTCCTGCTTGAAGACCGCGATCTCCGAGAACCCTGCATTTCTGGTCTGGGGTCCGACCTTGGTGACCTCGATTTCCATCCAGTTGATCGTCCGCGGGGCGAATTTCACCTGGAGCGGAGCCTTGCCGTCATTGGGCAACTCGCCGACCTCCACGCTCGATCCGTCGTTGAATTTGATGCGTGCCGCCAGCACATGGTCCTTTTCGTTCGGGCGGTCGAAGAGCCAGACGCTTGAAACCTCCTCGGGCATCTCCCAGATGAGTTTTGCCTTTGTGCCGACTCCGCCGCCCTTGGCGCTCCATTCGTTTGCCTGGTGATCAGGGAACCCATCCGCCACGCCATCGATGAGCCCTTCGCGCTTGTAGCCGGGGGCGGTTGAGGCAACCTCCACTTCAGAGTTCCGGGCGAGATTGGCGTCGCTTTTCAGAAGTTCGGCCTGTCCGGCCACCTGTTTGGCCGCCGCGTTTTTGTCCTTGAAGACCGTGTGTCGCAGGATCGTGGTGCCCATGGGGACGAGGCGGACGGGCTCGTCTTTCTGCGATTTTGCGTTGAGCAATGTTCCCGCCAGCGAAACCGGCGGCTTCTCCCATGGGTTGGATTTTTCCGTCAGCTTCGTCCTCTCGAAAACAAATTTCCCGTCCTCCTTGTCCACGACGTAATCCCAGAACGACCCGGGAGCCGGTTTATAGTCCCAGTCTGCGAATCCGGGGACGGAGTATTTTTTTGTTTCTGTGCGTTCGGACGCGATCGGCAGGGAGAAGACCAGCGGCCCGCGCTGCCAATAGACCCCGCTGCCATCGGCCACGGTCTTGCGGGTGACTTCCGGCGCGAACGAAATCGTGATCTTGTCGCCGGATTTCCACTCCTTGGTGAGGATGCGCCATCCGGTCTCCTTCCGTTCCTCGGCACCGGGAGCAACGACGCTCATCCCGCCGGCCCATGACGGTTCGCGCAGGCGCAGGGTGAAATACGTGGGCCTGTCCACATGGACGGTCATCCGCACCTCGTCTTCGAACGGATACATGGTGTCGGTTTCAATCGTCACCATCTCCTCGTTGATCTTCGTTTCGACCCGGTTCGGCAGGTAGCCGGTGGCGACGAGGCCGCCCGCCTCCTTCATCCAGAGCCCCCCGGTCAGGTAGGGGAAAAACTTGACCGCGTTCGGCGAGCAGCACACCGCCACGTCCTCGTGGGTCGGGGAAAACTTGAAGCGTGCCCCGCGTCCGCCCGATCCGGCCGCTTCAAACTGGTTGTCACGTGTGCAGTATTGGGTGGCCTTGCCGTCGCGAAGGCGCGCGCCCTGGGCCGAATTGAATGAGAGCACTTCGATCTTGTCCGCGAGGTCGGCCCGGCCGGTTTTCTGAACGCCGGATTGCAGGCTGTTGAGCAACTCCAGCATCGTGCAGTACTCGCAGCCGATATCCGGGTTTCCCAGCCGCTCCAGAATATCCTCGTCGCTGACGCACGCGCCACCGGCGGTGAGATGCCGGTCGGTTTTCATAAAAATATTGTCCACCGCTGCCTGATACTTCGGATCGCCCGTGGCGTAGGCCACGAACAGCGGCACGCGGAGGTGTTCCATCACATGGGCACCGTGCCTCTTGAAGAGCTTTGCGGAATCGGCGAGCTCGGCGATCTGGATGTCGGTGTCGAAGACGTCCTTCCGCTCGTTGTAGGTGTCGTAGAGGAACTGGGCGAAGTCCACATACGCCTTGTCGCCCGTATGCCGATAGAGCCCTTCGCACACATCCACAAACATGAAGTTGTGGCCCGGACCTCCGCGCACGACCCGCTGTCCCCAGTAGGGATTGTCCTTGCCGTATTTCGACATCGTGAGCTTGGCGGCCCGCTGGATTGCTTCCAGAACGTCTTTGCGTCCGGTGAGTTCGTAGTAGGCCAGGAGGCCCTTGAGGAGGCAGGCCTGGGTCCAGAACTCTCCGTTCTGTCCGGTCATCGGCTGCGCGTAGCGCACCGCCTGCGGATACATACCCAGATACCCGTCGTCCTCCTGGAACGAGAGGATTTTTGTCACGACATCATCCGCCCGTTTCTTGGCGGCCGGGTCGCCGGAGAGGTAGGCGAGGCGGATGAGGCTGTCCAGCCAGTTGCCCGTGGTCTCCCCGTTCCACCACGATTTTTCCATCTCCGCCTTGTTCTTCGCGTCGAATGTGGGCACGTCCACCCGCGACTTCGACGAGGTCGTCAGCTGGTCCATGCATGGACCGTAGCCTTCCCTTGCCTCGGTTCGAAGCTGCTCCAGAAGCCAGCCCCGCGGCTGGACCTCGCCGGTGCGGAGAAGCTGGAATTTTGCCCCGGGCGCTTCGGCTGCAAGATTGCAGGCGATGACGGTGAGGGCGAGCGAGAGGAGTGTGAGCGTGCGTTTCATGGTGGGTGATGTAAGGGGTTTTAGAGCGTTTCAGGCTGCGATTTTTTCCACAGCTTTTCAATTTCCTCGAGCGTGCGGCCCTTGGTTTCAGGAATCCAACCGAAAACAAACACGAACGAGAGCATGCTGACCGCGGCGTAGATCCAGAACGTGATGGCCGGGCCGATCGCGGGGTTGTCGTTCATCATCGGGAATGTCTGGGCAACAATATAGCAGGACGTCCAGATTGTGAAGGTCGCGACCGACATCGCGCGTCCGCGCAGCTTGTTCGGAAAGATTTCCGACAGAATCAGCCAGGTGAGCGGTCCCATGGCCATTCCGAATGCCGCGATAAACAGGATCACGCTGGCGAGCAGCCAGATGCCGTTCTGCTGCGTGTGAAACATCCAGCCGATCAGGCCCAGGGCGATGGCTTGCAGCGCCGTTCCGATGAGCAAAAGCGGACGCCGGCCCGACCGGTCCACAAAGTAGATGGCCACCAACGTGAAAATCACATTGATGAGGCCGACCCAGACCGATGATGCGAATGCGGAGTCCGTGCTGCCGCCCGCTGAGGCAAAAATTTTTGTCGAGTAATACATGATCGCGTTGATGCCGCAGAACTGCTGGAACATCGCCAGCAGGACTGCAATCGCCAGCGGCCGGAAGTAGATCCCCGTGAAAAGTTCGGAGAAGCGCCCCTCCTCATGGTTCGCAGTTTCGCGGATGGCCGCCATCTCCGAGGCGGCGTGCTCCGGGCCGTCCACCTTGGACAGGATGTCCAGCGCCTCCGCCTCGCGGCCTTTCTGAGCCAGCCAGCGCGGGCTTTCCGGCACGGTGAACAGCAGGGCGATGAACGCGATCGCCGGGACGACCTCCATCCCGAGCATCCAGCGCCATCCCACGGACGTGTTCCAAGCAGTATCACCCAGTCCCTGGATGACGCTGTTGATAAAGAGCGTGAGGAAAATTCCCGTCACGATGCCGAGCTGGAAGAGCGTGCCGAGGCGCCCGCGCCACTTCTCCGGTGCGATTTCCGCTATGTAGACCGGGCAGATCATCGATGAGGCTCCGATTCCGAGCCCGCTGATGATGCGGGCGGCCAGGAACTGGTTGAAGGTGTTCGGGATGGCCGAAAGAAATCCCGACACGGCGAAGAGGATCGCGCAAACAAACAGCATCTTCTTGCGTCCGAACCGGTCGCTCAGGAACCCTGCGAACATCGCGCCGGGGATGCAGCCGAGAATGGCGCTCGCTGCGGCGAGGCCCTCCTGGGCGGGAGTGAGGTTCATGTGGGCCTTGAGAAACGAGTTTGCGCCGTTGATGACGGCGGTGTCGTAGCCGAAGAGAAATCCGCCGATTGCGGTGACGCACGTGGCAAACAGAACGTAGCGCACGGAGGAGTTGGTGGTGGAGCTCATGGTTATTCCTGGCGGAGGTTGAGAGTGAGGAGGAACCGGTCGCAGCGGTAGTGGACGACTGCAAATTCCAGCGGCCGCCGCCCCGTGTCCAGCACGGTTCGGCCCCGTCGCAGAAGAGGTGTCCCCGGTTCCACTCCGAGCAGGCGCGCCAGCCGGGTGTCAGCCGCCACGGCAGTCAGTTCCTCCTGCGACTGGTCGGGAATCGTATTGCAGTGGTCTTTGATCAGCTCGTATAGGGGTCTTTGAAAATCGACGCCCTCCGGCAGCTTCAGCCTCGGATGCAGAAACGAGCGGAAATGCACCTCCGGCTTGCCGTCCCAACCCCTGACCCGGTCCAGACAAGCGATCCTGGTGCCGGGCTGGATCCTCAATGCCCTGGCTACCTCCGCGGTGGCGGGCAACGATCGGAGCGACTTGGAATACATCTCCACCCGGATCCCCTTGGCCTCCATCTCCCGCGAAAAGCTGTGCCACGCCCCGACGCCCGATTGCACTTTTGGATCTGTCACGCGGGTCCCGACACCCGCCTTGCGCTCAAGCCTGCCTTCCACCACCAGGCGGGAAATAGCCGCCCGCAAGGTGTTGCGGCTGATGCCGAGGGTGCGGGACAGCGTGATCTCATCCGGAATCAGCCCGGAGTTCCGATGTTCGGGCCTTTGGATCATCTCGCGCAGGACCTTCTCCGCCTGGGCATGGAGCGGCATCGGGCTGCTGTGGTCCAATCTGCCGATCCGGGAGGGTGGATGAAGCGGGGGCATGGGGGAATGTTTGAACAAACTATGGGGTCCGGGGCTGATGTCAACCGGCAAAAAGTCCCCTCAAGGATTCCCGCCGGTCCCGATTGTCAAACGAACTTCCCATTTTAATCAGGGGCGAATCCCCGACTGCCATCCGCTCAGTATTTCGGCATCAAGGGATCCACTTTTTCCGCCCAGTCTCGGATCCCGCCGGCGAGGTTGTATGTCTTGGTGAAGCCGGCCTTCTGGAGCTCGCGGACGGCTGTTTCGCTGCGGGGTCCGATTTTGCAGATGAAGACCATCTCGTCTGCCGAATCCAGCTCGCTCATGCGCGGGGCGAGCTCGCCAAGCGGGATGAGCTTCGACCCGGGGATGCGGGCGATGTCCCATTCGAACGTCTCGCGCACATCGACGAGGACGAGCTTGTCTCCGCGGTCAAGGCGGGCTTTCAGCTCCATGACGGAAATTTCCGGAACAGGAGGTTCCGCATCGTGCGCCTCCCGGGCCTGCGGGATCCCGCAGAACTGTTCGTAGTCGATGAGCTCCGTGATGGAGGGATGCTCAGAACACACCGGGCACTTCGGATCCTTCCGCACCTTGAACTCTCGGAACTTCATCTTGAGCGCGTCGAAATGCACCAGGCGTCCGATGAGGGGTTCCCCGATTCCGACGATCAGCTTGATCGCTTCGATCGCCTGCATCACTCCGATCACTCCCGGAAGAACTCCCAGAACGCCGCCCTCGGCGCAGCTCGGCACCATCCCCGGGGGCGGAGGCTCGGGGTAGAGGCAGCGGTAGCAGGGACCGCCCAGATGCGGGGCAAAAACCGTGCACTGGCCATCAAACCGGAAGATCGAACCGTAGATGTTCGGCTTCTTCAGGAATACGCACACATCGTTTGAGAGATAGCGGGTCGGAAAGTTGTCTGTGCCATCGATGACGATGTCGTAGTCCGCAACAATTTCGCGCGCGTTTTCCGAGGTGAAAAATGCATCATGGAGCCCGACCTGGACATTCGGGTTCACCTCCTTGATCCGGTCGCGGGCGCTGTTGATTTTCTTGCGACCGACATCCTTCGTGCCGTGCAGGATCTGGCGCTGGAGGTTCGAGTAATCGACGACATCGAAATCCACGAGCCCGACCGTCCCGACGCCGGCTGCTGCCAGATAAAGTGCGATCGGCGAGCCCAGCCCGCCGGCTCCGATGCAGAGGACCTTTGCCGCCTTGATCCGCCGCTGGCCGTCGAGCGTCACCTCGGGCATGATCAGGTGCCTGGAGTAGCGCGCGATTTCGTCGTTGCTCAGCTCCACGGCATCCAGCCGGGACGGATCCAAAATGCTTTTGCTCATATCAATAGGTCAGCGGGGCAGGAACAATACCGATACAGAGCGGTATTGCAAGGCGCACATCACACTCTTCAGGGCCGGGCAGCTCAACAATGCTCGTCCCGGCCGGGACAAGCATTGTTGAGAGGGGTTTTCTGGACGGGCCGGTCAGGCTGGTGGCATGTCGGCCAGGATCGAGCGCAGTTCCCCGACCCGGCGTCCGAAGAGGTCGAGCGCAGATTGGACCGGAACCGGTTGGCTCATGTCCACGCCGGCAGAGGCCAGCGTCTCGATGGGGAACCTGCTTCCGCCGCTCCGGAGGAAATCCAGATACCGTGAGGCGTCGCCGGATTCGGTCACCTGACGGGCCAGCGCGGCTGCGGCGGAGATCCCGGTTGCGTATTTATAAACGTAGAAGGCGCTGTAGAAATGAGGGATCCGCAGGCATTCGAGATCGAGCTCAGGGTCCAGTGTGAATTTGTCACCGAAGTAGGCGTTCAGGAGATTCCTGTAAATTCTTTGGAACGAATCCAGTGTCAGGGCCTCGCCTGCCTCTCCGGCTGCGTGGATGTCGCGCTCGAATTCGGCGAACATCGTCTGCCGGTAGAGGGTTCCGCGCAGGTCGTCGATCTGCCGGTTCAGGATATAGGCCTTCATCCTTTGGTCGTCGGTTGTTGCGAGCAGGTGGTCGGTCAGGAGGATCTCGTTGAACGTGGAAGCCACCTCGGCCAGAAAAATCGGGTAGTGGTAGTTTTGGAACAGCTGGCTGCCCCGGGAATACCAGGTGTGCATCGAGTGTCCGGCCTCATGCGCAAGCGTGTAGACGTCGGAAAAGACGTCCTGCTTGTAGTTCATCATGATATACGGCGGGCTGGTGAAGGTCCCGTAGGAGAACGCGCCGCTCCGCTTGCCCTTGTTCTCGTAGCGGTCACACCAGCGGCCGCCGCGGAGCCCGTGTCCGAGGACGGTGGCATACTCGCCACCCAGCGGGGCAACCGCCGCTAGAACTTTCTCCACCGCCGATTCCCATGGCACGTCGCTCTGCACATCGTCCACCATCGGGACATACGTGTCGTAGTGGTGGATCTCATTCAGGCCGAGCACCTGCCTGCGCAGCTCGAAATACTCGAAGAGCGGATCCAGGTTGCTCCGGACCGTGGAGATCAGCCCGTCGTAGACGGACGCCGGAACATTGTCCGCAAAGAGAGCTGCTTCCCGTGCCGACGGATAGTTCCTGGCACGCGCATAGAAGACTCCACCCCGCACGGCATTCGCTAGCCCTGCAGCGAGCGTAAATTTGTGGTCGGAAAATTCGGCATAGAACTGGTGGAAGGCGGCCTTTCGGACCGCAGGTTCACGCTGCTGAAGAAATGAGGAGAACGAGCTTTGCGTCAGGTCCCGCTCATTGCCGGAGCCGTCCTTCAGCGTCCCGAACTTCATGTCCACGTTTGTGAGCTGGGAAAAAGTCTCGCTGTGCCCGTGCACGACCGAGGATCCGAGGGCGAGGAGCCGTTCCTCCGGGGCGCTCAGGATGTGGGATTTCAACCGGCGTAGTTTTTTCAGCGGGATTGTCCAATCCGCCAGAGCGGGGGCAGTAAGGAAGGAATCAAACGTCTCATCCGGTATGGACTGGATTTCCGGGGCAAGGAAGGAAGCCGCCTCTCCGACCTTAACCATGACTCCCTCCAGCCGGGCTTCGCGGTCAAGGGCTTTTGCCTCTGAGCTGTCCTCGGTGACCTTGAGTGCGGCATATTGGTTCAGGCGCTCGATGCGCATGTCCACGGTCTTTTCAAATTCCAGGCAGGCGGACAGAATTTCCGGTGAGCTGCCGAGGCGGTCGCGGAAATCTGAGAACCCGGGATACTCGCTTTGCAGGGCAGCAAAATCCGCTTCCCAGGCGGCATCGTCGGGGTAGAGCGGGATGAGGTCCCAGGTGTCGGAAGCCTTGATATCGGAGCGCAGCGGAATGGTGGACATGGCGGCAGATTATAGACGCGGCCCGGCACCGCTGCAAACCCAGTTACTTCCGTGCCCGGAAGACTCCGGTCTGGAGTTGGGGGTCCGATTCCTTCGCCCGGTGGGGGGTGCCTTTCCACCACAGACGGAGCGCCTCCCAGTGGATGAGGGTAATGATTTTTAATGTGACCAGCGGATACTTGAGCGAGAGGAAGAGGAGGTTGCCCAGCGTGAGTTCGCGGCGCGAGCCGGTGAGCGTGCTGACGAGAGTCTTTTCTGCGCCCTGATAGTCATCGATGAGAATGCGGAGGTGCTCGCCGGGAAAATCGAACCGGAAGTCGAATTCCAGATCGAGGCTTGAAAACGGGGAGACGTAAAAATGTTTCGGAAGGCGTGCGTGGAACGACGGGGATTCCGGATCGCGCGGAACGACGAACGGCTTGAGCTCGCCGAACGTGTTTCCAACCTGGACAACCGATGTCAGCGGCCTGCCCTCGGCATCGAAGCAGAAGAAGACCGAGATCGGGTTGAACGTGTAGCCGAGGAGACGGGGAAGGGTCAGGAGTCGGATGCGGGAGGGCGTTTCCGCCACCCGCTCGCTGCGGAGAAACGCCAGAAGGTTTTCCCGGAGCGAGCCCGGTCCAAGCCGGAAGTAATCCGAATCGTGAAGCGCATACACGTTCGGGGCATTTGTGCTGAAGATCGGGATGCCGAGGTGATCCGCTTCATCAAGGTCGAGATAAAACAAAAAGATTCTGTAAACGAACCCGTGAATTTTCGGTGACAGCCGCCGGTGCATGACCGAGCACTCGTAGAGGCACGAATTTTTTATTCCCATAAGATGCGATCTCCCGAAGCCTGCTTCGGTTTTGCTCCATGATGTGAAACCATATGCCTGTCCGGGATTCTGAGGAGTGTTATATCTTTTTTGCCCGTTCCGCGAATGATCTTCAGCGGCAGACGGCTGATTTCAAGCAGCGGTCCAAGGTGAGAGCCAACATTTCGCCGATGGCGACCTTGTCGAAATACTTTTCAGCGGTTTTGCGGGATAGCGTGATGCCGTTTGAGGTCATGGGGCTCTGTTCTGCGGTCGTTTTGATCGCCCGGGCAAGTCCCTCAATCGAATCCTCCGGGAGGCAGATATCCCGTTCGCAGAGATAGTCTCTATTCCCGTTCGTATGTCCGACGATCACCGGGAGGCCACAGGCCTGGGCTTCGGCGACCGACGAACCGAAATCCTCCTCCTCGCTTGGCTGGATCAGGACGTCTGACTCAGCCAGGAGTGCCGGGACCCGGTCTCTGGGAAGCGATTTGATCCAGCGGAGGCGTTCCGGGTGGTGAAATTCCCCGATGAGGCGGCTCAATTCGGGGACGAGAGCCGCATCGCCTGCAATGGTCAATTCGATATTCATCCCGGAACGGATCAAAGCGCCGGCAGCATCGAGAAAAAGATCGAGGCGCTTGCGGGGGACGATGCGTCCAAGCCAAAGGCACCTGAATGCCGAACCGTTTCTATCTCTGCTGCCGGGACGGAAAAGTTCAAGATCGATCGGGTAGGGGAGAGCCGAGGTGTTTTCAACTCCATAAAGCGAGGCAAGGGTTGCCCGGGATTGGGTGCTTCCAACGATGAGATGGTCGGAGTGATGAAATGGCGGCAGCCCGGCCCGCGAGAGGCGGATTTTGGCGAGAAGCTGGAGTTGAGCGGCTCTCCACGGGCCGGCAAGGCGTTTGATCATCTGGTAGTGCCGAAGGATCGATCTCGCGTCGGTTCCCGGAGGGCCCTGGGCAAAACTGCAATTCGGCAGGAAAGGGATTCGCCCACGGGCGTAATCTCCCAGCCAGAGGCAAAGGTCATATTTGCGTTCGAGGTGGGCGCGGGAAATTGTCGAGACCAGAAGCCGGTTGTAAGTGAAGGAATCGGCGCGGGCGGCGAGGAACCCGGCGAGCGGAACCGCGGCCAGGTTGCGGCGGGCGAAGTCCGCAGATGAGTTGAGGACATCGATGAACCGGAATTTCGGATGATCCCCGACAGCCCCCCTGGGATCAACAAAAGTGGACTTCGAAAAGAAGTCTGCCTCCCAGCCCAGGGCAAGGAGCCCTCGAAGGAGGAGGGCGTTCGCGCCGGCGATGCTTCCGGCGGTTCCGGAGACGAAGCCTGTGACTGCCAACTTCATAGGTGCTGTGATGAAATCCGCCTAAAAGACTCTTAAGGAAGACGCCGCGCTTCGACCACCAGAGTTTCGTAACGGTCCCTTTCTCCCGTCCGGAACTCAAGGCTCCGCAAGTTTTCGTCCGGGCTTTGCCCGGGTTCGCGGCGGGTTACGTCCGTGAATCCCGCCCGCTGAAGCGAGTCCCGCAGCGTCAGGTGATCATACATGAACAGATGCCCCCAGCTGACAAACGCGGCATTCATCACAAAGCAGGCATTGCCCTCCCCGGCTTCCGGGAAGCAGGTCTTCATGACCGCTTCTGCATACTGTTTTTGCAGCGGACTCCACTCCGTTCCAAATAGAGCCAACAGGCTGTCCAGAGACGGCACAGCAATGCGGATCATGCCACCGGGCTTCAGGACCCTGTGACACTCCCTGAGCATGTTCAAACCCTGGACATGGGAAATATGCTCCAGCTGGTGCTCGCTGAAAATGTAGTCGAACGAATGGTCGTCGAACGGGAATCGCCTGGAGGCATCCAGGGTGATCGATTGGAAGGTCTGGGGGTAAAGGTCCGAGTTGAGCCAGCCCGGAAGGATGTTCTCGTGTGCGCCGAGCTGCAGTTTTCTCACCGGATGGTTTTTGAGATAGGATCCGATGACGCTTTTCCGGACAAGCAACCCGCCCGCATTCTGGCAGCGCTTGATCATCGAGACCAGCCACCTGTGGCGGCGGAGAAACCCGATGAGTCTTTGTTTCATTCTTGGTGATGCTTTCCTGTCGCCCCAATGGTTGACGCGACTGCTTGCGGGGGAATTGTTTGCCGTGAGCACGAACCCTGCAAGGCAGAGTTGCTTCCCGTATCCAAGGCAACTCGAAAACTTCCAGAACCCACCTGCCTGGTCAACATATATCCTGACTTGCTTCTTCGGGTTTTCCTTAGTTGCCGTCCAGCAACGCGGCCGAAATCGACGGCCAGCCAAAGTGCCTGGCAGAATACTCCTTGAGGGCAATCTGCCGGGAAACCGCAATGGGAAGGCCGTTGGCAACCCTTCGGGTCAGCGAGGCGAACCCATCGGCCCCATCGTGAACCGGCGAGAGGAAAACCGACAGTTCCTCCTGCCCAAGGAGCAAAGCATCTGTCCAACGCGAAGAAGTTGAGACGACCGGAATGCCGTGCTGGAATGCTGCGATGACCGATCCGCGCCGGGTCGAAAGACCGTCAATGAACGGTGCCAGCATGCAATCCGCTGCCATCAGGCGGTCGCCAACTGCATCGCCGGGTAGAAGGCCGCAATCGATGAACCGAACCCCCGGATCAAGGATCCGGCGAAACTCCTCCCCGTCGGCACCGATGTAAACCAGGGCGGATCCGGAGCCTGCGGAGGAAGCAGTTGCTTTTGCAGCCTCGCAAATCCAATCCAAAAGGCGGCTGGGATGCGCTGATCCAAAGACTCCCCAAACGCGGGTGTTTTCGTCGACGCCGAGGCGCGATCGTGCTTCGAGGCGGGACAACTTTGAAAGCCCGATGTTTGATCCCACCGGCAGAAGGATGGCGTCCCTCCCGGCTGCCCGGCGGATGGCGGGCAGCCAGCGGCTGCACGAGGAGTAGATCGGACCGGAGATCCGGCAGAGAGATACGAACTGGGGGATCTGCCACAACCGCATGGCGAACTGGGCTGGTGATTCGCAGGGAACATACGTTTCATGAAACATCACCGAAACGGGCACCTGCGTCCGAAGCCGCGAAAGGGCCAATGGGAGCCAGGGATTGTAGCCGCGGGGACCGAATCCAAACGGGTTGTATTGCACGACAAGCCGGTCAAGCGGCGGATCGGCTGCGACTGCTTTCAGAAGGCCTCGAACCGTGGCCGGCTTCGCAGGGTCGAACACGCCGAGAACCGGAACCTTTGCATTCGCGGAATACGATTTCTGGAAGCCGGTAAAAACCCTGACCTCGTGCCGGGACCCCAGCTCGCCGGCCAGCAGGCCCGTGTAGTCGCCGATCCCGTCCAATTCCGGCGGGTAGGCACCGGAAAACAGTCCGATCTTCATGGCCGCACGGGCCTAAAAAAAGTGGCGTTGATAAGTCCGTTCATATGTCAGGTTGTCCGGGCGGTGTCCGATGACCCGGGCGGGGGCGCCGGCCACGATGGTGCCGCATTCGACATCCGCCGTCACGACACTGCCCGCGCCGACCCCGCACCTGTCGCCGAGGGTCACGCCCGGAAGAATGATTGCGCGGCTTCCGATGAACGCCCGGTCGCCAATATGCACAGCCAGTTCGCGGCCGGCGAAATCCGGGGACGAGAGGTCGTGGTCTGCGGTGAGGATGTGGACTTCCGGAGAGATGTTCACGTTGGCTCCGATGTCAATCCCGCCGCGGTTATCGAGCCGGCAGTTCTGGTTGATCGTGGTGTTGCGTCCGATCCGGCAGCGCCCCCGGCAATCGAGCCAGAGGCCGGAGAGAATCCGGACGCCCGGAGCGAGGTCCAATTGCATGACGTGCCGGTAAAAAAACTGGCGCGCCCGCGCCGAGGGAAAATTGGCGACGAGGCGGTTGCACGCATAGAGGAGCGCATCAAATCTGGTTTTGGCGGAAATCATTTTGTTGTTTCGGTTTGGGCTCCGGCGATCAGCATGCGCAGGCGCGGCGCGATATTCTCTGGAAAAAATGACCGGCTCACGTCCAGCGCGGTTTCCGCCTTGCGCATGTAGCAGTCGTCGATCGGTGCGAGGGCCAGACGGATGGCGAGCCTCTCCATCTCTTCGATACTTGAAACGGGGAATCCGAATGCTCCCCGGCTGGTCTGATAGTAATCGATGAAGTCGTTTTTCAGGTAGATCAGCGGCTTGCCCATGGAAATCGCATCGAGGAAGGTTGCGCTTGCCCGCAGCTGTGCTGCCCGGGCGTCCCCCAGCCAGACGGCGTAGTGCGATTCCCGCAGACGTTTTTTATATTCCTCAGGGGCCAGAGCTTCCGACCCCGGGCTGTCGCGCCCGATCCAGTTCACGACACAGCCGGTCTCCTTGCTGACCCTCTCAAACATCTCCCGTGTGCGGGAGTCGCTTCTCTCAAAGCCGGCAAGGTAGCCGAAACGCACGGGCGGGGATGGCGGGATCACCGCCTCTTCCGCATCACCGGAACGAGGATGGTCAATGGACTCCCACCGCGCGGAGGCCAGACCCATCGCTTTGAGGTTGGCTAGTATGGGCTCGCCAAGGACCACCACCCTGACTCCGTGCGGAACCGGCAGCCTTGCCACGGCATGAATCGAGAGGGGATTTCTGACCAGCTGGGTGACCGGGTTGAAATGGAGGCCGGCAAGGCAGGCGTGCAGGACAACGATCACCGCCGTCGATCGGGGCCGCATCAGCTCGACGGCTGCAAGCAACTCAGGCGGGGAGGAACACAATATCAGGACATCAATATTTTCCTTCCTGCAGTATTCGCTTAACTGACGAGCCCCGGACCAGAGGCCCGGCCATCCGCCAACGCCCCCGGCCCGGACCATCCCGCCGAAATCCGATCTCCATGCAATTTCCCGGCCGGCGCCATTTCCAAGCGCCTCGCGGACGAAGGCCACATGCGCGGCTTCCCCGCTGAAAGCCAGGTTGGCATCCGGCATCGCCAGAGAAATGGATTCAAGCAGCGACGCATTGAAGGGAACGTGCTGCAACCCGGTGCATTGGGGTTCGATCAGGGCGATGTTCATTCGATTCCCATGGCTAATCCCGGGGAGGCCGGACAGTGATCCAGAGCGGACGGAGTGCGGCGGCCACGAGTTCCAGCACGCGGAACCGCGGATCAGTGGCCGGGATCCGGCCGGATTTCATTTCTGATTCCCAGTGCTTCGCCCAGGTCTGGAAGGTGTAGCTCGCGAAGAAGACCGACATAATGAGGCCGAAAGCTCCCTCGCGGTAGGCCCCCTTGTAGATGTAGAGATTGCAGAACGTGCGGAAGCTTTCAAAGAGCGGCCGCCGGAGGAGGGCGCTGTCCTGCTTCTCCAACTCCCGGGCTTCCAGCGAGGTGTAGCGGTTCTGCGTGGTGAGGTAGTCGGCAATGGACTCCTTCGAGTAGTGAAGCAGCTCTCCCTGAAGCTGGCGGATGGTTCCCGAGGTCACGATCCCTTCATGCACGAGCCGGTCATTCCACCGGACGCTGTCCTTCCGGAGCAGTCGGACGAGCCAGCCGCTTCCATGGGTATATTGCGTATGGACGCCGAAAAAATATTCTTTCCGCCGGATTTGGAATGCGGCCACCCCGTCGGCGGATCCCTCCGAAAGAAGTTTCCGGATCTCCGCAGACAGCTCCGGTGAGCAGCGTTCGTCCGCATCGATGAAGAGGACCCAGGGAGATGTGACGTGCTGCAGCGCGAAGTTCCTCTGGTCGGAGTATCCGCCGGGATTTTTAGGGCCAAGGCGGTCGCTCAGAAGAACATTGCCGGTGAATTCTTTTGCAATGGCGACCGTGTCGTCGGTGCTGAACCCGTCCACAACAATAATTTCATCCGCCCAGCGCACGCTCTCCAGACAATCCCGCACGCGGGCGGACTCGTTGTAAGTCAAAACGACGACAGAAACGGGCATCCGCGAGTCTATTCGCGATGCGGGGGAACTCTCAATACCCGTTTTCAGGGGTCAATGCCGAAGGCCCGCGCATGAATCGCGGTGACAGCATCCCATGTCAGCCGGGCCTGTTGGAACTTCCGTCCCGCTGCTCCCATGCGCGAGCGCAGATCGCTGTCGGCCAGAAGGCGGTTGATTGCTGCGGCCACGGCCGAGGGATCCTGATCCGAGTGAAGGCCGGTCACGCCGTCCTGGATCCATTCGCGCGAAGCAGGAGCCGGACCACAGACGACCGGCTTGCCATAGCTCCAAGCCTCGGCAAAAACGATGCCGAACGATTCATGCGCCGAAGGAAGGCAGAAGATGTCGCATGCTGCCAGCGCGGAGGCTTTTGTCCTCTCATCGGGCACGCCGAGGTCCACAACGGAATTGTCGGGAAGAGCAAGGGGGCCGGACACTCCGGGGCCGGCCAGCACAAGGACCGCTTCGGGATTTTTCGACAGAACGGAATTCCATCCCTGCAGCAGTGCCGGGAAGCCCTTTCCCTCATCGCGCCTTCCAATAAACAAAACCACCGGCCGGGTGCCGAGGTTCCATTCCGAGCGGAATGCGCCCGCGTTTCCATCCGGGCTGCACATGGGTGGAAGTCCGCAAAGAACGGCTTTATCCAATGGAAGCCCGCGATCCACCAGCCGGTTGATTTCTCCCTGCGACTGGCAGAATACCGCATCCGCACTCCGGTAGAGAGCGAGATCGATCACATCGTCGCCCCATTGTCCGGGGTGGGTGGCCGGCCAGACCGTGAATCGTGCGCCGGTCCTCCGCGCAAGATCGAGAAAACCGAACCCTGCAAAATCCCAGCCGGTGCCGACGAAATGAACGGCATCCGGGTTTCTACAGCTGGAAAATCCGTGCCATTTCGAATGGCCGCCGGCTTTACGGAACGCTGCGGCAATTCCCAGCTTGAGAAGGGGATGAAGGAACGGCCTTGATGCCATGCTCATCCATGTTCTGCGGCTGCAACCGCAGTTCAGAACCTCCGATGGTGCCGGGAGCGGATCCTGCATACGGGGTTCCGGCCCGCCTGGCTCTGCCGCAAGAAAACGGACATCGGTGTTGCCCCTGCGTCCGAGTTCGACTGCCAGTCCTCTCTGGTAGGCGGCCAGGCCGCCCGTGCACTCCGGCAGGTGGCGCGATGCGATCAGCACCCGGAAAGGAGACATTCCGGGGAGCGGTGATCTCGGAGAGGCGTTCACCATCCGTGCGGGTTCAACCCGGATCCGGCGATTGAAGAATTTAGACAGGATTAACAAGATTTACAGGATTGATTTACAGAGGATGTGCGGCGGGTAAAAATATTTCCAAGCCGGATTCTGCAACTGCCTTTCCATGAATCTTGTCCATCTTGTTAATCCTGTCCAAAAACCGTTTTCGGGTTCAATCAGCGTCCTGAGGCGATTCCCGGAGGAAAGGCGATGTGGTGGCCGGTTTTGACGTCGAGGCCCATGCGGAGCGGCTCCCAGTGGTGCTCGGCGGAGTAGGGCGCAAGGAAGCGGTCGCCGATCAGGTCCCCTCGAACAAAGAACGCATCCGTGCCCGAGAGCTCGCAGCCGACAAGGGAATATCCTGCTCCCCGCGTCAGCCGCTCCAGCGCCTTGAGGCTGGCCCCGTAGGCGAGCGACGAGTCCCAGACCGCGTCTTTTCCGTAGGGGGCGACCCAGTCGAGAAATCCGGGAAGCTGGCTGTTGTATTCGACCGCCAGTGCCCGGGGACGAAGATTGAGACAGGGTTCCAGGATGTGAAACGTGTTGTGGTCCACATCGACGCTCAAAAAATCCAGATCCGAATCAAACCCGTTTTTTGAGATGAGCGGGCAGACATTCTCACGGTTCAAAAACGCTCGCTCGCAAACAAGCCTTCCCTCCTTGACCGTGGAGTCCAGAGCCCCGGGAAGGGAGTGCGGAAGTGCCGCATCCATCCAGAGCCCGCTCCAGCCCTGCAGGAGGAGCATGGCTGTGTTGTTTTCCAGTGGAGCCGTCCCGATCTCCACAAACCGGCGGGCCCCCGGACCGATCCTCCGGAAGATTTCCGCGATGACCCCGTCCTGCCCGTATTGAGAGAAAAGCTTGAAGCGGTGGGGGACCAGGGATTTGGGGTCCTGGTAGCGGGGATGCCGGAGGAGGGATGCGACGCGGGATTCCGCGGCGGCGTTCTGAATCTGCTCCACCATCGGAGGAAGCATCTCCATGCCCGCCTTGAATGAGCGCATCTTGGTCAGAAACGATTTGATCATTGGGATAGCAGTGCGGCGACAACCGTCTTGTTGCTCACTTCGGCCCTCCAATGCGAGGCAATTTCGCCGGCGTTTCGTCTTCCTTCGCTCCAGAGGCGCAGCTCCCCCCCTGCGGCCGCTGCGAGCATGCCTGCGGAATGTCCCCGCGAAAGTGTTCCATATCTGGCTCCGGCAACGATGTCCTCGAATCCCGGGACCGGGGTGGCCACGACCGTGCAGCCGCAGCAGAGGGCCTCGAGCGCGCCGATGGGATGCGACTCCCACCGCGAGGACGAGAGGAGGAACCGGCAGCCGGACAAAATTTCTGGCAAATCCGGGCGCTCCATCAATCCCAGCAGCCTGACTCGGGGATGCCGGGCTGCGAGCCCGGCAAACGCCTCCTCGACTCCGTATCCGGCGATCAGAAATTCCGTTTCGGGATGAGTGCCCCGGAGAAGGGGAATCGTCGCTGCAAGGAGCGGAGCATTCTTCTGGTCGTCATCCCATCGGCCGCTGCAAAAGATCCGGGCCGGCCGCCCGGCGGGCAACGGCCCGGACAAAAACGCGTCAGGCACCGAGTGGGGGACAATCGAGAAGCGGTCCAGAAGATCGGCCCGGCGGTGAAAGCGCAGGAACCTTTCAAAGTTTTCGAGAAACGGTTTCGTTTCGACCACCACACGGTCGGAAAGATCCAGGATCCCGATGATGCCCGCGTCGTGGGCTTTCGAGTGGGAAAAATACCAGTTCAGGAAATGCCGGAACCGGCGGAGAAAATCGACAGGCCCCCGGCAGGGGTGGACGAACCGCATCCAGGCGCTGCCGGGAAAAACGCGGGCGCTGACCAGTCCGTCGGAGTCCGCCCGGTTGATGATCCGGATTCCGGCATCGCGGATCGCGCGGAAGATCTCCGGGTGCCGGAACCACGTCATGACGATCACGCGATCGAGGTGGAGCGACTTCCAGAAGTCCACGCCCGCCGCCTCGCCTTCCGTGTAGACCACCAAAGGGAGAGAGAAGTCCGGATGTTCGTTCGCGGGACAGATGACAACCGGCTCATGTCCCGAGGAGACCATTTCGGTGGCGTAGCCGTCGAAATCAATCGAATACCGACGGAAGGCCTTGGGAAGAAATATCCCGACGCGCATGGCTCAGGAGGTAGCCGCGGAATGTTCGGCTTGCAGGGTGAAATCCGCGAGGACCTTGCCGGCATTTTTTGCGCTGGCCGAAGAGTATCCCCTCACCGCCACATCCGCTCCCACCCGGAACCGGCAGGCATCCGGCCAATGATCGATTATCCCGTTGCAGTGCAGATAGGCATCGGCCCGGTAATCGCCGGGCACCAGCCAGGGCGTTTCAATGCGCACGCGGATCTCCTGATCCCCGGGCCGGATGCTCAGAGACTCGATATACTCCGAGTTGATCGCAAAGACCTCGACGTCCCACTCGTCCCGGAAGTGCATGGAAAAATGAAAGGTCCCGTCGGGCAGGTGCTGGCGGATTTTTGCGAGGAATTCCATGGGCAGTCGCGGGGCAAACTCCTTGCTCGCGGGACGGAGCTCCAGGATCCGGTGCGTGCCGCTCCCGCTGCGGAAGGCGGGATTCGAGACAGGGCCGTCGTCCTGATGGGCCACGTCGCTCTGATACCGGGCAATGACCTCCCCGCTCTCGCCGCTCATCTGCAGTTCTCCGGATTTCAAATAAATCGCGCGGCCGCACAGCGCGGCCACGGCGGAGAGGTTGTGACTGACAAAGAGCACTGTGCGGCCCCCGTCGGTCACCTCCCGCATTTTATCCAGGCACTTTTTCTGGAACTCGGAATCTCCCACGGCCAGGACCTCGTCCACGATCAGGATCTCCGGTTCGAGATGCGCCGCCACCGCAAAGGCGAGGCGCACATACATCCCGCTGGAATATCGTTTCACGGGGGTATCCAGAAATTTTTCCACCCCGGCGAAGGCCACGATCTCATCGAACTTCCGGCGGACCTCCGCCTGCCGCATCCCGAGCACGGCGCCGTTCAGATAGACATTCTCGCGGCCGCTCAACTCCGGATGAAACCCCGTGCCGACTTCCAGCAGGCTGGCGACACGTCCCTTCAATCCGATCCGGCCTTTGGTCGGCTCGGTGATCCGGCTCAGCACTTTCAGCAAAGTGCTCTTGCCGGCCCCGTTCCTTCCGATGATTCCGACCACCTCGCCGCGCTTCACATCGAAGGTCACGTCGCGGAGCGCCCAGAATTCCGTCTCATCGGCCCGTGCCAGGCGCGGGGCCCGGTCACCCGATACAATGCCCCTGGCCCACCGGAACGGCGCGGCGGCCGCCTCTTCGATGGCATGACGCAAACCGCCCGCGCGGCCCGACTTCTGCCCAAGGATATATTTTTTGCTGAGCCCTTCGACCCGGATGGCAATATCGGACTTCATCAGATCACATCTGCGAAAGATCGCTCGGTTTTTCTAAAATAGGTGATCCCCCAGGCCAGCAGGAGAAACGAGACGGCAAAGGAGAGCAACATCGGCGGCTCCAGCAGGCGGAACTCTCCGCCCAGGATGCACCAGCGGAATCCTTCGATCACAAAGACGAGCGGGTTCAGGCAATAAAAATAGAATAGGTAGGAGTGCCCGGGCCCGAGCTTCTCGAGGATCACGCTGCTGCTGTAGCCCACCGGACTCACAAACATTCCGAACTGCACGATGAAGGGAACCAGGATCCGGAAGTCCCGGTATTGAACCGTCAGCGCGGTCAGCACCAGCCCGGCCCCCAGCGCCGAGATAATCGCCAGCAGCATGAAAAGGGGAAGGGCCAGGATATTCCATACCGGCGGAAACTGGAACCAGACCATCATGGCCGCCAGGATCACAAGTGAGACCAGAAAATCCACGAAGGAAACCAGAACGGAGCCGGTCGGAACGATGATCCTCGGAAAATACACCTTGGAGATCATGTCCCGGTTCGAGACCACACTCTGGCCGGATGCCGACAGGGCATTGGAGAAAAATTGCCAGGGCAGGAGGGCCGCGAAGACCAGGATCGCATAGGGAGCGTTTCCGATGGATGGCAGGCCGGCCAGCTTCCCGAAGACCAGGGTCATGATGAGCATGCTCAGGAACGGCTGCAGGAGCGCCCAGGCGGCCCCCGCAACGGTCTGCTTGTAACGCACCGCAACGTCCCTCCACGCGAGGATGAAGAAGAGTTCGCGGTAGTGCCAGAGATCGAGCCAGTAGTGCTTCTCGACATGGCCGGCTTCGATCCAGCGGTCGAAGTTTTCTCCGTCGATGATTGCTATGTCGGTTGGTTCGGCTTGCATTCCAAGATGCTCCCCACGGTCGGTGAGGGCAAAATGCCCGGGAAGCGCGTTCAGATTCTGTATCAGGTTTTTGCGCCAACCGCAACCCCGGCCTTGCTGTCTCCCGCTCTGAAGCAGGAGGGAACGGTTTTCAGAGAATGTGAAAGTCTGCGCCAATCCGCGAGCGGCGAGATCGTTGCTCCGGATTAGGGATGCGAGACCATTTTGGAGGGGCTTGCCGGCCTGCTGCCGTTTTCACGCCGAGGCGTGGCCCATGAGAAAAGCCGGACGTCCCCGGAAAGTGATGGAGCAGCGCGCGATTTTTCCTTTGGCCTTTGAGGTTGGGGCAACAGGATGTGCGATATCACGGCGTTTTGAGCCGGATGGGTGGCGCCCTTGCCTCCGGATCCAGGGGGTCATCCCGCCTTTGAAAATTTCCGGGCAGGTTCCGAAAATATTTTCATTCATCAATCCGCTGGTGTTGCGCAAGGCGGATTCATACAGGCATAACAGTTCCTTTCCACCATTCCATTTGCCATGAAGTCATCGAAAGTGTTGAAGCCCGCAGCGATTTTTGAAGAGGCCCGTTGGATCTGGCCGGACAACCACGGGTGGGATCTCCACAACGGCTACGCGTTGTTCCGAAAGGAATTCCGCCTGGAAAAGGTCCCCGTGCGGGCCCTGCTGGCGATCACGGCCGACCAGTCGTATCAGCTCCACATCAATGGAAGGTATGTGTGCCGGGGGCCGGCGAGGGGATTTCAGAATACCTGGCCGTATGACGAAGTGGAGGTCTCCCGGTATCTTCGCAGGGGACGAAATGTTCTCGCGGTGAGGGCCCACAATCCGGGCTTCAGCAATTTTCAATATGTGACTCAGGGGTGGGCGGGGCTGCTGGTGGCTGCGAAGTGGGGAAAGACCGGAATTGTTTCCGACACGGGCTGGAAGTGCCGCCGCCAGACCGGGCTTCGCCGGGATACGGTTCCGGTCAGCCTCCAGTTGTTTTGCCAGGAACATATCGATTTGCGCGAGGAGCCGCCCGGCTGGATGTCGCCCGCATTTGATGATTCCGGCTGGACATCGACGGCTGTGGACCATCCCTGGAACGGCATGCCGTGGTATGAGCTGGAGCCGAGGGGAATCCCCATGCTTGAGGAAGAGGAGGTCGTTCCGGCCTGCTGTCTCGGGACTGCAGAGGGACGCTGCAAGGAAGGATACCTCAACACGCGGGACATCACCCGCATCCGGCACGCGGAGGGCCTCGCTCACAGGAGGGCGGAGATCCCTGCCGCGGAGTTGACCATCCCAGCGAGCGGGAAAAGACGTTTCCGCAGCTTCCTGCTCGATTTTGGAAGGACCGTCGTCGGGAGCGCGGGGTTCCGGATTTCCGGGGCCAAGGGCGGCGAAATCTTGGACACCCTTCATGTCGAGACAATCGATTCCTCCACCATGGAACCCCATTTTCTCCCGGACAGGCATTGCCGGATGGCATTCGGCCACCGCTTGATTTGCCGGCCGGGCGAACAGACGCATGTGTTTTATCATGCCTTCGGTTTCCGTTACATGGTGGTCACTGTCCGGGATAGCGAGGCGGGGCTCGTTGTGCGGCCGTTCCTGCGCACGACGCTTTACCCGCTCGAAAAGAACGGGGGCTTCCTGAGTTCGGATGCCGCCCTGCAGCGAATCTGGGATGCCTGCGCGTGGACGCAGCGCGTATGCAGCCTGGACGCCTACGTCGACACCCCGTGGCGCGAGCAAGCCCAGTGGTGGGGTGATGCCCGGGTGCAAGCGAAAAATACCTTTTTCTATTCCGGCGACACCCGCCTCTTCCGCCGGGGGATCTCGCAGATTGCCGGCCAAACCCTGCCGAACGGTCTGACCTACGGCCACGCTCCCACGATGGCGCACGGCTGCGTCCTGCCGGACTTCACTCTGATCTGGCTCATCACGCTCTGGGACTACTACTGGCAGACAGGATCGCTGGAGCCGATCGCAACCCACCAGGGGACGATTGCCGGTGCCCTGAAATATTTTGAGGATCAGACTGATCCCGGAACGGGGCTTCTGAGCTACGACAAGCGCTACTGGCTGTTCCTGGATTGGACCGGACTGCCGAAGGAGGGCAGCTCCACGGTATACAACCTCTGGCTCCTCATCGCTCTGGAACGTCTGTCCGGGATGTTCCGCTTGGCGGGAAAGCCCTCGGAGGCGCGCCCGCTTAAGGAATGGGCTCAACGTCTCCGCAAATCCCTCATGGCGCTCGTGCGTCGCGACGGACTCCTCACCGACGGGCTGACAACCGCAGGGAAGCCCGTCAAGTCGGCTTCGATTCACGCCCAAACGCTGGCGATCCTCGCCGGATTCGAGCCGCAACATGATTCCGAGCGGATGGAGAAAGTGCTTCTGCCGTTCATCCGCCAGCAGCAGGTGCAAGAAATCTCCCCGTCGTGCTACTGGATCACCTACGTCTTCGAAGTGCTGGCCTCTCGAGGGCACGCGGCCGAGGTTCTCCAGTTTATCCGGGATAAATGGACCCCGATGGCGGAGCACGGAACAACATGGGAGGTTTTCAAGCCGCGTCTGGGCGATGAAAGCTTTTCCCATGCGTGGTCAGCCCACCCGCTGTATCACCTGATGGAGACCGTTGGGGGGATCCGGCAGACCGCACCCGCCTGGGGCAAGATCCTCTTCGAACCCACGTTTGAAGGAGACAGTGCCAAGACGATCGTTCCAACTCCCCACGGTCCGATCCGGAGCGCATGGGAGCGAACGGCTGTGGATATCAAGGTCCGCCTCGATCTGCCTAAAGGTATTTCAGCAAAAGTCATTTTGCCGGGACAACGTCCCCAGACGGTGAAATGCCGGTCTTCATGGCGCGTGGATCTATAAACCCGAAAACGTCCTCTGTCAGCGCTCACCGGATCTCAGCGGATACGAATCGCGCTTTCTTCGCCCTATCGGCCAGCATCTTGCCCCATCTCCTCCCCTCCAAAGGACGTTTTCGGGCTCACTTCTGCAACGTGGACGGCAGGGGATCAGGCTGGCCGTGGTTGAAAAAGCGGGCGCGGTAAGCTGATGGGGACAGTCCGTATTCGGCGGTGAACCGGCGCGTGAAATAGCTGGCATCCGGCCAGCCCACCATGCTGCCGACATTGCTGATGGAATGGCTGGAATTGACCAGCAGGGAGATAGCCGCCTCCAGACGCCGGCGGCGCAGGTAGGCCATGGGCGGAAGTCCCGCCAGAGCGCCGAACATTCTCGCCAGATAGTCCGGATTGATGCGGACTTGGGCTGCCAGGGACTTCATATCCCACGTCCGGGAGGGATCCTCGTCCATCAGCTTGAGAGCGGCCAGGGCCGCCGGGTGCGGCTTAGTGATTTTAGCGGCTGGAGGCACATGAGGCAATTGCCGCCCCAGCATGCTGAGAAGGAGCACCAGCAGCCCGACCCGATCCGCATGGTATTCCCCCGCGGTGCCCGCCTTGGTCAGCGTGCAGAGTTTGTCCAGAATCACCCGGCACCCTGCCAGCGCGAGGTCCGGCAGATGCAGCTGCACGAAGCCCCGCCGGGAGGGCGACAGCGGGAGACTCCACAGCAGGCGGCCCAGATTGGGATCGTCGATCAGCCAGCCCAGCTCCCGGCCCAGGATGCCCGGATAAAAGCAGCAGTTGTAGAGAGCCAGATTCCGGCAGTCATCGTAGGAATGCCAGGCGCCGGGGCGCATCAGAAAGGAGTCCCCTTTACCGAGGCGCTGCTCCCCGAGAAAATTACGGTGGAGACAAGACCCTCCGACCACGACAACAATTTCCATAAATTCGTGATCGTGTGCGGGGTGATCCGCGTGCGCCTTGTTGAAATTCGCTTCGATGCGGCTGGAACCGCCGAAGAAGCTTTTCCAAGTGAAGTGCGCGGGCTGATCCATGACGGCGGCAACATATGGAATCCTCCCTCGAATGTCCACTTGTGCGCCAGAGCTCCAACCGGTGAAATGTCGCTTCTGTGCTGAAGATTTCCCATCGGAAGCCTAGCGCAGCACCACGGTTTTGGGGTAGCTTTCTCCGCATCAGCTCCTTTACGAAACTCCCGGCCACTTCTTAATGAAATCCAGCATTTCCCAACGCATGAAAGCGCGCCTTTTCACCTCCACAAGCAAGGCCCTCATCTTGACCGCCGCCTTGTATGCCTCAGCCGCCGCCGCGACAGAGTGGACATTCGCAACCGACGGCGACTACCAAGGCTGGACGTTCAACCAGGAACTCTCCGGCAGCGTCGTCAAAGAGGGCGCGCTCACGGGAGTCACTTCCGGGAAAGATCCGTTTTTTGCCAAGCCATCCCTTTCGGTTTCGGCCAGCGATGTCTCATCGGCAACCGTCCGCATGAAAGTGCAATCCGCCGACGGACAGCCCATCAAAGACCCGGGCAAAGCCCAGCTCTTCTGGACCACGACCACAGAGCCGGATTGCATTGAGGAGGCAAGCGTCCCCATTGAAATCGTCGGGGACGGCGAGTGGCACGATTACACCATCAACGTCGCCGGGAACGGGAACTGGCAGGGAACTGTCACCATGTTGCGCCTGGACCCGTGCAGCCGGATCGACGTGCAGGTCTCCGTCGCTTCCGTGCAGCTGAACAAGTAGCCGGGTCCGCCGAACCCGGCGGCGCAAAGTCACGCACATGAGAAAATATACAGAACAGAATTGGCGGCTGGTTGCCGTGTTCGCCCTGGGCCTTCTTGGTCAGGCGGTCCTGCCGGCGGGCGAACTGACCCAGCGCATGGATCTGACCCTCGATCGCGTCCTTCACGGCGGACCGCCCGCCTATTCGGAGGCACTGGTGCTGGCTGACGCAGTCCCGGAACATGTCCGACGCTTCACGGAATTCAGCGGCGATGTATCCGGACGCTATCTCGGCGCGATGGCGGCCGTTTCGCAAATGAGCGGACAGAGGTTTCCGGAGCTTGAGAGCATCGCGGATAAAATCGTGAAGCTGCAAAAGGAGGATGGCCATTTTGGGGATCCGTTCAGCGCCAGCGGGGTCACCAACGGCGACATGGCCCTGCTGTGGGGCAACGGGCGGCTCCTGATCGGGCTGCTCGAATATTACCGCCTCAATCCCTCCCCCTCAGTGCTCGCCTGCGCGCGGCGGCTCGGCGATTGGTTCGTCCGTCTCGGACCGCGCCTCAACGACAAGGCAATCCAGACGCAGTTCAGCGGCGATCAGGTGGCGATGGGTTACATTTGCTGGACGCAGATCATCGAGGGATTGGTGGAGCTGGGCCGGGTCACTCACGATGAAAACTTTCTGATCCTCGCCCGGCAGATCGCCGGCAACACCTCCCGACATCCCCATCAGCACAGCCACGGGTTCGTCTCCACATTGCGCGGAATCCTCGAGATTTACCGCGCGACCCGGGAGGAGAAATGGTTGAAGAAAGTGGAGGAGGAGTGGGAGGGCATTCTCGCCTCCGGAAACCTTCTGCCCCAGGGCGCGCTTCCGGAGGTGTTCAAGCCCCTCCTGCCGTCGCCCCATGACGAGGGCTGCTCGGAGGCTGACTGGCTGCGGCTGAACCTCGGGCTCTGGGCGGAAACGCGCAACCCCCGCTACCTCGAAAATGCTGAGCTGACGCTCTTCAACGGGTTTTTTCTCAACCAGTTTGGAACCGGGGATTTCGGTCATCACACGTTTGACCGCACCGGCTACAACGCCGACTGCACCCGCGCCTGGTGGTGCTGCACACTGCACGGGCTGCGCGCGTTCCCGGAAATTTTTAACAGCGCATTTCACAATGAGCCGGGGAAGCTTTGCTACGATCTGCCGGTGGACGGGCCCGGCAAATCCGGCGGGCTCGTCATGCGGGCGGATTCCTCGCTCGCCCAGGATGCCAGGGCGACTTTGACAGTGGAGTCAGCGGACGGATCGGAGCACACACTCCGCCTGCGCCGGCCAGCCTGGGCTTCCGCACTGGAGATTTCACTCAACAGCAAGCCGCTGGCCGGCGACGTTTCCGATGGAGGCGTGGAAATCCGCCGCAACTGGAAAAGCGGAGACAAGGTGGCGGTGCGCTATGTCCTGCGCACGCGCGTCATGGCGAACCCGGACGATGCCGGAAGGTTTGCCATCCTCTGCGGCCCGTGGATTCTCGGAGTGGACGCGCAGAACGCCCCGTCATTTTTTGACGAGCCAAGGGAAAAGACCCTCGTTATTCTGCCCGCGCCTGATGCAGCAGGCGGCATCCCACTCAAGCCGGCAACCGGAAAGGCCGCTGGCGGCAAAGATGCCTTCACGGCACCCGCTGCGCATCTTTCTCTGGACTATCTTCCCGGCGGCTATCCGCTGCAGCCGCAGACCGCGATCCTCAGACCCATCGCCGAGCATACGTCGCTCGCCGACGGCACACCGTGGATATTCTGGTTTGAGGCAAGACAGGAAGCCCGAAACAAACCATGAAGACCCATATCAAGAGCCCCAACCGGCTTCCATGCCTCCTGCCGGCACTGCTGCTGCTGTCGATTTTGCCTGCTCGGGGCGAGCCGGTCACCATTCTGAACGAGTCGTTTGAAGGCGCGCCCGCGGTGGCCTGGCAGCATGCCTGGGGCACAGCCGAAACCAGCGCGGACCGCGCCCGCTCCGGGCAGAAATCGCTCCAGTGCACGGTCGAGGACCAGTATGGAATGAGCGTCCACTATTATGACATGCCGGTTAAGCCGGGGGCGACATACACGCTTTCAGCATGGATCTTCATCCCGGAGCAGGAGAAGGACTGCTTTCCGCAGCTGCAACTCTGCCGCGAGAATTGGTTCCCCGTGGGGCCGGAAAATATGAAGTGCTCCCCGACGCGGAGGGGGGACTGGGAGGAATTGCGCTGCCGGTGGACGAACTCCCAGAATCTGACTTCGATCCGGGTGGCGTTGCACGACAATCCGCAGCGGGAAGGTCTGGGCGGTGCCGTCTATTTTTGGGACGATGTCGTCATGACCGAAGAAGGAGGATCCCCGGCTCAGCACGAAACGGCGGATGCCCATGCCGCAATGCCGGAAAACATGGATGAAAAATCGGCCGGCGGACGCGGGAAGGTATCTGCCCCACCGCAAGCGCGCGGGCACAATCCGGATGCGCTATCCGGGCTGGAGGTCAAACCCGCCGGTGGCATGAATGTTACGGTGACCTCAGGACGAGCCCGCCTGCTTGGTCGGGATGTTCCTGTGGCGGAGACCACGCTGGAGATCGCCCCCCCCCGGAGCATGCAAATCACGGACGAAGCCACGACCCTCTCGGACGAGATGCCGGAAAGCTTTAACAAGGGGACGGCCCTGCAGCATTGCGTCGGGATCGCGGCGACGCTGCCCTGCCTCGAAGCGGGCTCGATCATCATCAAGGAAAAGCCGGGGCGGGACGGCTTAGTCTACGAGCAGGGCAGGGACTGGCGTGCGGACGAAGTGTGGGGGCGCGTGGGGCGGTTGCCTGGCGGACGCATTGCTGCGGGACAGACCGTGTATATCGACTACCGCACCCGCCCGCTGCGGGTGGACACCATCTGCATCAGCCCGGAGGGCCGGGTCAGCATCAACCAAGGCGACAGCCAGAAAGTCTGCCCCTCCATTCCCAATGCCGACTACGGCAGCCTGGCCCTCTGCCGCATCTTTCTCGACTACGGTTGTCAGAGGATCACCGGGAAAGAAATTTATCCCGTGGGCGGGGCGTTTCCGCAGCCTGATCCGGCTGCCCTGAACGAGAACCGTTCGCGGGTGGAAAAGACACGGGCGAAATTGGAGCAAGGGAAGGACGTGACGATCGTGGCGTGGGGAGATTCCGTGACCCAGGGAGGAGATGCCTCGCGTCCGGAACTCCGGTTTTGCGAGGCCTTCGCACAGGCCCTGCGCTTCAAATATCCCCAGGCCCGCATCCGGCTCGTCAACGCCGGCCGCGGCGGCTGGAACAGCGGCAAAAGCCTTCCGCTCTTCGAGGACGATGTGCTGAAACACAAGCCCGATCTCGTCACCATGGAATTTGTCAACGATATGGGGCTGCCGGAGCCGGTTTTGCGCTCAAACTGGTTCAATGCCATCGACCGCGTGCGGGCCATCGGCGGAGAGACGATCGTCGTCACCCCTCATTTCGTGCTGCCGATGTGGATGAATTTCCCTGGCACAGCCACACCAGAGACGCGACCCAACGTCGAGGCCCTCCGTAAAATCGCCGGGGAAAAACAGGTCGCTCTGGCCGATGCTTCCAGGCGCTGGGAGCACCTCGCCATCGAGGGGGTGCCCTACCCGGTCCACCTCCGCAACGGCATCAACCACCCCGATGACTTCGGTCACGGGCTCTTCACGGAAGAGCTGATGCGGCTGTTTTGAGTTCAGACGCCCCTCTATGAACAGAACCCCGATGCTGCTGGCGTGCTTTTGCGTGGCTGCGATGGCGGCAGGCGCCTCAGAGCAACAGGTTTCCATTCCCGAGCCGGTGCCGGTGCGGACGCAGCTCCTGATCGGCGCCCACCACTGCCCGCTGTGGGAGGCTGACAAGTATTCTTTGTGGGACCAGGTGCTCAAGCACCCCGAACGCACTCCGGTGCTCGGGTTCTATGCGCAGGAAAATCCTGAGGTCGCCGACTGGGAAACCAAGTGGGCCGTCGAGCACGGCATCTCGTTTTTCATCTACTGCTGGTATCGCGACGGCCAGGGGGGCGCGATCAAAACGCGATACGGGTCGGCGATTCATGACGCGCTCTTCAAGTCGAAGTTCGAGGACAGGATGAAGTTCACCATCATGTGGGAAAACGGCAACAAGGGGCACTCCGGGGTGGAGGATGAAAATGACCTCATGACGAACCTCCTGCCGTATTGGATCGAAAACTACTTCAAGCGCGCCAGCTACCTGAAGGTGGACAACAAGCCGCTGCTGTTCATCTACCGCCCGGATATTCTGGTCTCCGATCTCGGCGGGGTTGAAAACGTCAAAGCGGCATTCGTGAAGATGCGGCAGGCTTGCCGCGATGCGGGCTTCGACGGGTTGTATCTGCTCGGGCAAAACAGCGGATTGAACCTCAAGGCACTGGAGCAGATGAAGCAAATCGGCCTCGACTACGCATTCGCCTACCACTGGCAGGTGCCGGACAGCCCGAAGCCGGACCAGGCCATCCGGGCCCAGATGCAATACATCGAAAAAAGAAAAGCGCTGGGCTTCCTTCCCGAAATCGTAACCGTCTCGCAGGGATGGAGCGGATGGCGCGACGAGGGCAGCATCTGGAAGATTCCCCCGGCCGATTACGAAAACCTTTTGCGCCGGGCCAAAGGCTTCATCGGAACCATGCCGGCCAACGAACTCGGCAGCAGGATGCTTCTGCTCGACAACTGGAACGAGTGGGGTGAAGGCCACTACATTGCGCCGCACCGCGAATTCGGGTTCGGCTACCTGGATGCGGTGCGGAGGGTCTTCGCCACGGATGCGACGGAACCGCACACCGATCTCACCCCGCAGGACATCGGGCTCGGCCCGTATGACTCGGCCTTTCATCAGCACGCGAAGCGCGAGGCGGAACTGGACAATCTGGCCGTGAAGCAAATTTCCAAAGGCGGAACACCCGAGGACGGGCTGATCGCATGGTGGGCATTTGACGAAGAGACCGCCTCCCCGGTGGCCCTCGACTTTTCCGGCAATCGCCTGGGCGGCAAGCTGAGGGAAATCGCTCGCGGGACGGGGATTGACGGCAACGCGCTCGACTGCCGTGGCGGCACGGTGGAAGTCGCGGGCAGCCGCCTGTTCCCGCCGGCGAATGCGCTGACGATCGAGTGCTGGGTCAGGACAGACATCGCCGGCCAGAGCGACAAGTGGTTTGTGAATTCCGTGTTCAGCGGATTCGAACACACCGCTACCACAGGCTTCCGCCTTGGGCTGGTTGCAGGAAAACCCTGCCTGGGAATTCCTCTGACCGCGTTCAGCCATCACCTGACCTCCAATGCTTCCCTCCCACTTGGGCGCTGGGTGCATCTGGCGGGCACTTATGACGGAAATGTCATGCGGCTCTACATGGACGGCGAAGAGTGCGGCTCCTTGGAACGCCCCGGCCCACTGCGGCCGGGCAGCCAGCGTCTCTGCCTTGGAAATTACGATGTGAGGCACCATGCGCATTTCTCCGGACTGCTGGACGAGGTGAAGCTCTATGACCGGGCGTTGACCGCAGAGGAGGTCCGGGCGCATCACCAAAGACTTTCCAAACCGGACTGAACGGAAGAGGATCCACCATACATGAAAAGAACCCCCTTCTGTCTGCTCCTCCTTTTGCCATTGCTTGCCTGCTCCGTTCGGGCGGAGGATTCCGGGAACATGGACTGGAAAAAATACGTTCCCATCATCCAGCAGGCCCTCTCGAAGGATTACAAAAAGATGTTCCGCGAAAAGGGTGGCGCGCTGGAGTATCCGTTCATCGTCCCGGGCAGCGCCCAATACAACGATGTGCTGTGGGATTGGGATTCGTGGCTGACGAATATTGCCCTGCGGCAGATCCTGCTGGAAAACGGCACGGAAAAGGACCGGGCCGAGGCGGTCGCCTACGAGCAGGGCTGCATCCTGAATTTTCTGAGCTCCGGCCACGGCGACGGATGGATGCCGATTTTCATGGGCCGCAAGCCGGTCAAAAAGCCGAAGGACATCTATTCCGAGAACATGCACAAGCCGGTGCTCGCCCAGCACGCGGCGTTTTTGGTGAAGCTCAACAACGGCAACGCCGAGTGGCTGCGCGAGAAGTTTTATCCGCTGCAGAGCTTCATGCACAACTACAGGGCGTTTCACCGGAACCCCTCCACCGGGCTCTACTTCTGGCAGACCGACTTTGCGATCGGCGTGGACAACGACCCCAGCACGTTCTACCGCCCGGCTCGCAGCTCCGGCTCGATCTATTTGAACTGCCTGATGTATAAGGAGCTCAAGGCGATGGCCTATCTGGCCAACTGCCTGAACCAGGCGGATATCGCTAAGGAATTCGACCGCGACGCGGAAAAGTTGAAAGCGGCCATCCGGGATCACTGCTGGGACGAGCGCGACGGGTTCTATTACAGCGTGGATTTGAATCTGCTGCCTGTCAGCGAAAAGCCGCACGAGGAGGGCGGCTCGTTCGTCCTCCACGCCGGCAACCCGCGCGACTACGACTGCCTGATCCAGCGCTTCGGCGTCTGGTCGGGCTTTCTCCCCATGTGGGCCGGCGTGGCCACCCCGGAACAGGCGAAGCGCATGGTCGACGAGCACTTCAAAGATCCCAAGACCTTCAACGCGCCCTACGGCGTCAGGACCCTCTCGAAAATGGAGAAAATGTACAGCCTTTCCGCCTCCGGCAACCCGTCCTCATGGCGGGGGCCGATCTGGGGGATCTCGAACTACATGGTCTTCCGCGCGCTGGTGGATTACGGCTTTGACAAGGAGGCAAAGGAACTGGCCGCAAAGACCATCGTGATGTTCGGCAGGGATCTTGAGCGCACCGGCGTGCTGCACGAAAATTACAATCCCGAAACCGGCGAGCCCATCCTCAACCCCGGGTTCCAGAACTGGAATTACCTTGTTCTCAACATGATCGCCTGGATGGAAGGCCGGGATGCGATTAAGGAGTTCTGATTGCTGTTACGGACTCAGCAGGTTCATTCCCGGGAACATAATCCGCTTTACCAGCGGTGCCGGTGAAGGCATTTTTAAGGTATTCCTCTCAAGGCATTCCTCACTTTCAGTATGAAACTCCTCCCTGTTCTCCTGCTCAGTGTCAGCCTCGCCGCGGCCGAACCGTCGGTTATTCCCAAAGAGGGCGATCTGGTGCAGGCCGGGGATAAGGTTTTTGTCATCCACGATGGCCGTCGCTGCGGTATTCCGACATCCGAGGTGTTCAAAGCAAATGGGTTCAAGGCGGAAAACATCATCCGAATTTCCGCCGAGGAAATGAGCGCCATTCCGGAGGGTCCGATATTCACCAGCCCTCGACTCCCCTACAAGAACCCGAAGGAAGGTGATCTCGTCCAAGGATCAAAAGGCCCCGTTTTTGTCATCTGCGACGGACAGCGCCGTGCCATTTCCACGATGGAAACATTCAAGGTAAACGGGTTCAAAGTGGAAAGTGTCATCATGATCTCCGACGCCGACTTGCAGGATATCCCGGTCGGCCCCGACCTTCCTTGCCCCTACAAAGAACCGAACGAGGGAGACCTGATCCAGGCCGGGATTCCCACGGTTTTTGTCATCCGCAACGGCTGCCGCTGCGCGGTTCCCACGATGGAGCTTCTCAAAGCGAACGGATACAACGGCAAAAATATCATTGTAATTTCCGACGAGGATATGGAAGCCATCCCGGTGGGCAGGATGGTCCAATAACCCCCTGATGGGAAAGGTGCCGGCACTCGGGATGAAGCGCGCCTTCTGCATCGCACTGAGCGCCGCCCTCACTGGCATTTGCATGGGCTCGGAGCCTCCCCCTTTGCCTGCCTCTTGGGACACCTTCAGCGACACCTGGGTGGCTACGGATGGACTGGGGCGCTCTCTCCCCACGCATGCGGAAACAGGAGGACCACGGAAGGATCGCTTTGTCGGTATCTTTTATTTTCTCTGGCTGGGCCGGCACGGCGACGCCGGGCCATTCGATATTTCCAGAATTCTCGCCGCCGATCCGGATGCGATGATCAAGCCGGCCAGTCCGCTCTGGGGGCCGCTCCATGCCCCCCATCATTGGGGGGAACCGGTTTTCGGCTACTACGTCTCCGACGATGAGTCCGTCCTCGCAAAGCACGCGCAGATGCTGGTCGATGCGGGCGTTGATACCGTGATCTTCGACGTGACAAACCAGCTCTCATATCCTCTCTCCTGGCAGGCGCTCTGCCGGGTGTGGGAAGATATCCGTCGGCGGGGTGGGCGCACTCCTCAGATTGCATTCCTTTGTCCGTTCGGGCAGCCGGGCAGGGTCGTCTCCGAACTCTACGAACAACTCTACCGCCCCAGCCTCTATTCCGATCTCTGGTTCCGTTGGGAAGGCAAGCCTCTCATCCTTGCCGATCCCTCCCTGATGAAGGAAATTCTCCGCGTCGAGGATCACGATCACGCGGCCGAACTGCATCCGGGACAGACCCTTGGGCAGACGTTTCGCGCAGTGAAGCCTTTCGCAGAAGTCGGGGGACGTTTTCCAACGTGGGGCGGCACGGATTCCGCCGTGACACTGTCTTTGAGAAGCGATGAGCCCGGGGGAAAGACGCTGGCAAGCCACCGGTTTGACCGGGTTGCCGACAACGCATGGCTTATGCTGACGCCGGAAAATCCCCTGCCCCCCGGCGACTATGTCCTCGAGATTTCGGAGCCGGAAGGACGGGTCGGCTGGTGGAGCCATTCCCAGGACACGTGTTTTGCGCACGGGAAAGCGATGGCGGATGGAAAACCTGTCGCGGGCGATCGCAACCTGCGTCTGGCCTATGTGGATAAAGATGCCGCCGCCATCCGGGATTTCTTCACCTTCCGGCGTCCGCAGGCCAGTTACTTCACCGGTCCCCAATCCCCCAATGAATGGGGATGGCTGGAGATATACCCGCAGCATCCTTTTCCGAATGCCGGCGGCGAAATCGAGGAGGTTACGGTGGGGGTGGCCCAGAATGCCCTGGACGGAAAGACGAGCGTCCTCAGCAACCCCCAATCGCGGGGGCGAAGTTTCCACGACGGACGCCAGCCCGGGCCGGGAGAACAGGATTTCACCGGCAGGAATTTCGCCGAGCAATGGAAACACGCCATCTCGCTTGACCCGAAATTTATTTTTGTCACCGGCTGGAACGAGTGGATTGCCGGACGCTTCCGGGCACCCAGCGGCTTCCACGGGGACGGTCCGGTCACATTCGTGGATCAGTTCGACCGTGAATACAGCCGGGACTGCGAGCCAATGCGCGGCGGTCATGGCGACGCCTTCTACATGCAACTGGCGGCCAGTATCCGGCGATTCAAGGGGGTTCGTCAGTCACCGCGATTACAAAACAGCCCGATTCAAATCGATGGGAAATTTAATGATTGGCTGCCCGTTGGGCCCGAGTTTCGCGACGATATCGGAGACCCGGTCCACCGCGACCACGCTGGCTGGGCAAAGGGCAGCCGTTACGTCAACACCACCGGCCGGAATGACATCGTCGCATCCAAAGTCTCAGTCGATGATGACTACGTGCATTTCTATGTCCGCACCCGCGCCCCCCTGACCCCGCCGTCCGATCCGCATTGGATGATGCTTTTCATTGATGCTGACAACAATCCACAAACCGGATGGATGGGCTATGACTCCGTGGTGAGGAAATATGAGCCGGGAAACGGCATGGCGGTATTGGAACGTCATTCTGGCGTCGGCTATCACTGGGATTCGCCGACAAACATCCGCTTTTGCAGTTCCGGAAATGAATTGGAATTGTCCGTGCCCCGGACGACGCTCGCCTCTGAATCTCCGGCATTCGATTTTAAATGGGCAGACAACATCCTGGAGACAGGCGAATGGAGCGATTTCACCCTCAATGGCGACGCCGCACCGAATGACAGGTTTAATTACCGGGCGCTCATTCCTCAACTCACCCACAACAGGCCGAAATAATCCGGAATTTTAGTCCAAAGGGAAACCATACGGATCTGCCGGAGACTCCCCGGACTTTGACAAGTCCATGACATGCTGAGAGTTACCCATTTTCAACCCCGGATTTGAGAACCGGGATTTCCTGGTTTTCAACATGATTGCTTGTATGGAAAGCCGGGATGCGGTCAGGGAGTTCTGAGGATTTCCCCCGGAAATCGCCAAGCAGAAAAATGCTGTGCTGCCGCTGTTCGGTTTCCTTTGCCTTCCGGGGGGGCGGCGATTCTGCTGCCCGACGAAATCTCCGCAATTCTCCCCTTGACCAATTTCCCTCAAATCCGACGATAGGAAGATGGAATTCTCTGACAGGTCGCTGTTTCTCAATCGCGAGTTGAGCTGGCTGGAGTTCAACCAGCGGGTGCTAGACCAGGCGCTGGATCCTGCCAACCCGATCCTCGAACGCCTCAAGTTCCTGTGCATCGTCAGCTCGAACCTCGACGAGTTTTTCGAGGTAAGGGTCGCGGGGCTCAAGCAGCAGCGGCAGACCCAGACGACGGAGACCGGGCCGGACGGGCTTTCGGCCAGCGAGATGCTTGCGATGATCAGCGAACGCTCGCGCCGGATGGTCGATGACCAATACCGGTGCTGGCGCGAGGAGATCGCACCTGAGTTGGACCGGCAAAGGATACGCTTTCACGCGTATCCGGATGTTCCTGCCGACGAGAAGGAGCACTTCGCGGCATTTTTCGAGAAGACCGTCTATCCGGTTCTGACGCCGATCGCGGTGGATCCGTCGCACCCGTTTCCCCAGCTCCTGAACAAGAGCCTGAATGTGATCGTGGAGTTGGAGGGGGACGGATTGCAGACCGACATCGCCGTCGTTCAGGCGCCCCGGATCCTTCCGCGCGTCGTTCCGTTTTCCAAGCCCCACCATGGGGACGACTATGTTTTTCTTGGCAACATCATCCAGGAGCACGTGGCCACGCTCTTCAAGGGTGTGCATGTCAAAGGGGCGCATCTCTTCCGGGTGACACGCAACAGCAACCTCTACTTCGATGAGGAGGAGGCGCAGAACCTGCTCCACGCGATCGAGGAGGAACTCCGCCGGGTCAAGCGCGGGGCGGCTGTCCGCCTCGAGGTCCAGGACGACTGTCCGCCGGAGGTCGTCGGCCGGCTCCTCGAAATTTTCAATCTCGAGGAGGAGGATGTCTTCCGGATCCAGGGTCCGCTCAACTTCTCCCGGCTCATGCCGCTCGCGATGCAGATCGACCGACCGGAGCTCCGCTACAAGCGGTTTTCGCCCTGCACGGTGATCTCCCTCGATACCGAGAGCGACATCTTTTTTCACATCCGCAAGGGAGACATCCTCCTGCACCATCCCTACGACAATTTTCAGACGGTCGTGGATTTTCTCGCGCAGGCGGCGGAGGACCCGCATGTCCTCGCCATCAAGCAGACGCTCTACCGGACAAGCTCGGACTCGCCGATCGTCCAGGCATTGATCGATGCTGCAAAAAACGGCAAGCAGGTCACTGCGGTGATCGAACTCAAGGCCCGGTTCGACGAGGCGGCGAACATCAAATGGGCGCGCATGATGAGGGAGGCCGGGGTGGATGTGATCTATGGCATGGCCGGGCTCAAGACCCATGCCAAGGCGATGCTGATCATCCGGAGCGAGGGAGATGGCATCCGTCGCTACGCCCATCTGGGGACGGGAAATTACCATCCATCAACCGCAAAGATATATACCGATCTGAGCCTTCTGACCTGCCGAGAGGACATCACCGACGACCTCGCGGAGACGTTCAACTGCCTGACTGGGGTTTCCAAATTTCCCGGGATGAAGGGACTTCTTGTGGCGCCCTGGTCGCTGCTGCCCTCGTTCTTAAAAATGATCGGGGAGGAGATCGTTCACGCAAAGGCCGGGCGGCCGTGCGGGATCTACGCGAAGGTGAACTCTCTTGTGGAGGAGACCATCATCGAGGCGCTTTACCGCGCCTCCGCCGCCGGGGTTCCTGTCCGCCTCCTCGTCCGCGGCATGTGCGCCGTCAAGGTCGGCGTCCCCGGGGTCAGCGAGAACATCGAGGTGCGCAGCCTGGTCGGACGCTTCCTCGAACACAGCCGGATCTTCCGGTTCGAGAACGGAGGGAACCAGAAAATCTTCCTCGGCAGCGCGGATTGGATGCCGAGAAACCTCTTCCGCCGGGTCGAGACCGTTTTTCCTGTGGTCCAGCCCAAGATGGTTGCACACGTCGAGGAGATCCTCGAGTGGTTCTGGAGGGACAACGTGAAATCCCAGGTCATGCGGCCGGATGGCACGTATTCACGGCTTCCGCTGGCATCCGGCGAGGCTCCCTTCGACGCGCAGGCGGAATTCCTCGCCGACGCCCAGAGGCGCCGCCAGCGGCGCTCGATTGAAAAGCCGGCATGAGCCATCCGGATCCGAAATCCCCCGAGCCGGAGGCGATCGACGCGGCGTTTGAGGTTTCCCTCCGGCCTCCGCTTTTCGAGGAATTTTCCGGTCAGGAAAAAACCGTGGCCCGGCTGCGCCTGATGGTGGAAGCCGCCCGGCAGCGCGGAGATACCCTCCAGCACATCCTCCTGAGCGGCCCGCCCGGACTCGGAAAAACGACTCTGGCCTACATCATCGGCAACGCGATGGCGACAGAGGTCCGCACCACGAGCGGGCCGATGATCGAAAAGGCAGGCGACCTCGCCGGGCTGCTCACGAATATCGAGCGCGGCGGGATCTTGTTCATCGACGAGATCCACCGCCTGCAGCCAGCGATCGAGGAATACCTTTATCCCGCGATGGAGGACTTTAAGCTCGATATCGTGATCGACCAGGGTCCGAGCGCCAGAAGCGTCCGCCTGAATCTCGCACACTTTACGCTCATCGGCGCAACCACCCGCGCCGGGATGATCAGCGAGCCACTGCGCTCGCGCTTCGGGATGAACTGCCGGCTTGACTACTACCCCGCAGAGCAGCTCGCCACCATCGTATCCCGCAGCGCCGGGCTGATCGGCTCCGCGATCGACGGGGACGCATCGCAGGAGATCGCACGCCGCTCGCGCGGAACGCCCCGCATCGCCAACAACCTTCTCCGCTGGGTCCGCGACTTCGCCCAGGTCCGCGCCGGTGGAGAGATGTCCGCCGAAACCGCGGCCAGTGCGCTCACCATGCTCGAAATCGACGAGGAGGGGTTCGACGAGATGGACAAGCGGATTCTGGAGTCCCTCATCGGGCTTTTCGACGGCGGGCCGGTCGGCGTCAACAGCCTTGCTGTCGCGATCGGCGAGGAGCCGGGAACGATCGAGGAGGTCCACGAGCCCTACCTGATTATGCAGGGATTTCTGAAGCGCACCCCGCAGGGCCGCGTCGCCATGCCCAAGGCCTACCGCAAGCTCGGCCTCACCGAGCCGAAGAAGACCGCCCAGCAGGACCTGCTGTGATTCCGGTCCGCGGCACACACGACTTGGCGAGCCATCCGGAAAACTCCGGAGCTCCGATGGCACTTGCCGCGAGCGCGAGGGTTTGGAGGACGGCTTCCTCTTCGGGGGCTTGAAAGTCCAGCCCGTTGGATTCCAAAAAGATAGCGGCGGCCATCAGGCCTGATCTCTTGTTTCCGTCAAGAAAGGGGTGGTTTTTCACAATGCCTTCGGCATAAGCCGCCGCAAGGTCAAAAAGGCTCGGATTTCCGTAGTGGAACAGCTGCAGTGGGCGGTTAATGGCGGATTCAAGAAGGCCCTCGTCACGAATTCCGCCCAGGCCCCCAAATCGCACAAGAAGAGCGTCATGAAAAGCCAGACAATCCGATTTTTCGATCCAAACCGGTTCGCTCATTTGGCGAGTTCCCGGAACGCGTTGCGATACCTCCGCATGAGGCTTTCTGCGATCTGCATCTTTTCATCAAATCCCGGCTGTTCGGGATGGATCGTGAGCGAACATTTCGGTGCCTCGGTCAGATACAGTGTGTCACCCTCTTCGACCCGGAGGGTTTGAAGGGCTTCTTTGGGCAGAACGATCCCGAGCGAATTCCCGATTTTGCGGACTTTGGTTTCGATTGGCATGGTATAACATTGGTTATTACATTCAGCCTGTCAAACGACTTTTGGCTCATCTTCATGCAGCGCAGTCTTTTCAAGAACCGGAACCGTCAGGTAATCGCAAGAACGACGGCCAGGCTGGCGAACGAAGCGACCGTGCTGACCGCGATGGTCCCGGCGGCCAGCGCCTCATCGCCGTTCATCTGGCTGGCCATCGTGTAGGCGACAACGGCTGTCGGACAGGCCGCGAAAATCAACACCACCCGTGTATCGGCGGGATCAAGCCCGATGGCGCGGCAAATCCCCCACGCGAGAAGTGGCATCGCAAAAACCTTGATCGCCGAGACCCCTGCGATCCATGGGAGGTGGCCGCGAAGCGGCGTCATTTCCAATGAGCCCCCGATGCAGAGCAGGGCAAGCGGAACAGCCGTCGCTCCCAGCGTGCGGAGGACCTGGTCAAAAACATGGGGGATAGCCTGTCCGCTTGATCCGATCAGGATGCCAAGACAGCCCGAGATCACGAGGGGATTGACCAGGACATGACGCGCGAGCTGAACAGGATCGAATTTTCCGCCCTGAAATATGGCGACGGAAAGGGCGTTGTTGATGACGATCATGGCGGTCATGATGATCACAGACGAGGCGAGAAGTTCCGGGGCGTTCCCCAGCGCGATCCGGCCCAGGCTGTGGGCGAGGATCGGAATTCCGATATAGGCAAGGTTGCCAAAATATGCGGAGGCGATGAACGTGCTCCTGGCGGGTGTTGCGACACGCGCGACTCGTGCGATCCCCCAAGTCAGAAGTGCTGTCAGGATCGTCGCGGCGGTGATCACTCCAATGAGCAGGAGAGTTTGAAGCGAGGGCGTCCCGGCATGGGCCGCAGCCCGGAAGACCAGCGCCGGAAGCGCAATCCAGAATGCCAGCTTGTTCAGTTGTCCGATGAACGGCTTCCCAAGAAATTTGATCCACGCCAGTCCCGCCCCCATCGCAATGAGCAACATCGTCGGCGCGAGGACTTGAAGGATATGCATGGCGGCTCGGGTGCCAGTGGTTAATGCCGGTTCACCTGAAAATCAACCGCAATTGCAAATGTGCGGGATCCTCGTCCGGACATCCGATATTCTTGAAAACCTGGTCGACAGATTCAATTTGAAATTTCTAATGCGTCCGCCTGCAGGATTCTAATAATTCCGTGCAATGGTCGGCCTGTTATGAAAAACCTTCTCATCACCACATTGGCGCTGGCCGCGCTTGCGGTTCCGGCATTTGCCGCATCCACCGCGTCTCCGCAAACCATCAAAAATCTGAACGCCGCATTCCAGGGCGAATCGAATGCCGCGAGCCGCTACGCGGCATTCTCCAAGAAAGCCGATCAGGAGGGGCTGACGCAGGTCGCGAAGCTTTTCCGGGCAGCCTCCGCGGCGGAGGCGATCCATCGCGATACCCACAAGAAGGCCATCCTTGAACTCGGGGGCACGGTCGAGAGCTTCAAGCTTGATGAGGTGAAACCCGGCTCGACCGCTGAAAATCTGAAGGAGGCGATCAAGGGCGAAAGCTACGAGCGCGACACGATGTATCCCGAATTCATCGCGGTGGCGAAAGCCGACAATGCCAAGGCCGCGATCCGGACCCTCCAGTTTGCCCTGGCGGTGGAAAAGGAGCACGCCCTTCTCTACCAGGCTGCTCTTGACCAACTCGGACACAATCCGCCGCAGGACTACTTCGTCTGCCAGGTTTGCGGGGCCACGCTCACGGTGCTTCCGGAGAAAAAATGCCCGGTGTGCCGGAACGGGCGCGACGAATTCAAGCAGATCAACTGATGCTTCCTGATCCGCTCCACCCGGCCGTAGTCCACTTCCCGATTGTGCTCCTGCTTCTCGGGGCTCCTCTGGCAGCCGTTGCCGTATTTTTCAGGGGGCATCACCTTCCACTGCTGGCCGCCATCGTCCTGCTTCTCGGGGCGGGTGGTGCCGTCGTGGCGACCGTCACCGGCGAAAGTGATGCCGAGATGGCCGGAGAGCTGGCGGAAAATGGCGAGAGCATTCTGGAGGAGCATGAGGAATGGGGAGAACGCGCGCGGAACTTTGGCCTGATCGCGGCAGTGCTGGCGATTGCGTCGGCCACGCTGGTCAGGCAGCCCGTCGCAGGAAGGATTGTTGGATCCGTTGCGGCGGCCGCCGCCATTGCAGCCGCGCTGGCCGTGGCTCAGGCTGGACACTACGGCGGACAGGTGGTTTACAAATTCGGGGTCGGGGTGAATACCTCGGCCGCGTCAACTGCCTGGGGTGGGGGGGCTCCTGCGCCAGAGCAGGGAAAGAACCGCAAACATGATGACGATTGATCCTCCGATGCCACTGGAAACCGCGCGATCCGGCGCGTAGTGTCGGATTTGATGCGGATTCTTATCGCGGAGGACGACACAAAATTGCGCAGCCACCTGAGGCAGGCGCTGGTTCAGGTCGGCTATGCCGTTGACGAAACCGGTGACGGTCAGGAGGCGTTGTGGCTTGGGCGGGAGCACGACTACGATGCCGCCGTCATCGATATTTCCATGCCTGGTGCGGACGGGGTGACGGTCACGCGCTCCCTGCGCAAGGCGGGGAAAACCTATCCTGTGATCCTCGCGACTGCGCGCGGCGATCTGCGCGACAAGGTGGGGGGGCTGGATGCCGGCGCGGACGATTACCTTGTGAAGCCGTTCTCGACCGAGGAACTTCTGGCCAGGCTTCGGGCCGTCCTGCGCCGCCGCCGCCCGGACCTGAGCAGCGCCATGAGGGTCGGGGACCTGGAGATTGACCTCCGGACTCGCATGGCACGCCGCGCGGGAGAGGAGATCGTGCTGACGAATCGCGAGTTTGCCCTCCTCGAAGCCCTCGCTGAGGCTTCGCCGCGCAGCGTGACAAAAACCAGCCTCGCCGAGCGTGTTTGGGACCGCCATTTTGATTCCGGAACCAACGTTCTCAATGTCTACGTGAACTACCTGCGCAAAAAAGTGGATCTTCCCGGATTGCCCCCGCTCATCCACACGGTGCGCGGAATTGGATACGCGCTGAGGGTCGATCCGCCGTGAACTTCCGTGTCCGCATGGCGGTCTGGTTCGGTCTGGCGCTCGTCTTCCTTGTCGGAATCCTCATCGTTACGGCGCACCATCATTTGGATCATGAACTCCGCCTCGAAAAGTGGGACCGCAGCCACCCGAAGTTCCCCGAGTGGTCGCTCCACGGCAGCTACACGGATGCCGAGGTTCAGGACATTCTCGGCGAGTTGCTCCAGGTTTGGATCTGGGTCGGGGTGCCTTCGCTCGGCTTGGCCCTTGGGGCCGGGTTTCTGCTTGCGAACCGTTCGATCCGGCCGGTGAGGCTGATCAACCGGGCATTGGCGGAGATGACTCCCGACACATTGAAATCGGGGATCCCTGTGCCAGAGCGCGATCCCATGCTCGCGGACTTGGTCGGCCAGATCAACTCGCTGCTGTTCCGGGTCGGCAATGCCTACGACGAAATGGCCGCCTACTCCTCGCGTGTGGCCCATGAGTTGAGAACCCCGCTGACCCTGCTTCGCATGCGGATCGAGCACTCTGCGGCGGACCTTCCGCCGGAACTTTCAGAGGAACTGCAGGAGGAGCTTTTCCGCCTTTCCAAGTTTGTGGACCGCTCGCTGCTTGCGGCACGGGCGGAGGCGGGGCGCCTCGAAGCCCGGCCTGTGCCGGTGGATCTTTCCGGCACCCTGGAGAGTCTGCGGGAGCCCTATGAGATCCTCGCCCTGCAGTCGGGGCTTCCCTTCAAATGGAATGTGTCGCCCGGCATGCGGGTTTTATCCGACGAGGACTATCTTCTCCAGATTCTACACAACCTCCTGGGCAATTCCTGCCGCTATGGAGCGGTGCGCGCCCGGCTTCGCGCACGGGTTGCCGGTGCGCGCGTTGTTTTCTGTCTGACCAACGCCTATGCCGCAGGATCCCGTGCTCCCGGCGGCCAGGGCATCGGCCTCCGGCTGGTGCGGACCCTCGCCGCAAACATGCCCGGACACCGGTTTGCCACCCGGGACAACGGGCGGGTTTTTGCCGTGCGTCTGACCTGGATACCATCTACTCAATGAACACGCATGAAGCCGCCAGTTGACGAAGACCTCAAGCAAGCCACCGAATCCCTCGCCGGCCACACCGGCGTTGTCGGCGTCCAACCGCTGCCCGGACGGGCGGCGTTTGAGATTGAATACGATCCTGCGAAGCTGAGCGAGGACGAACTCCGCCGGATTGCGGAAACCCATGTCCCCGGGGCCGCCCTGCAGAAGCGGACACTGCGGCTTGACGGAGCGGCCTGCGAGGCGTGTGCCATCCGGCTCGAGCGGAAGATGGAAAAGATCCCGGGCGTCCGCAAGGCGACCGCGACCTATCTTGGAAAGATCCTGTGCCTGACATTCGACGACTCGGTTTCCGACGAGGAGGCGGTGATGCGGGGGGTGCATGCCACCGGAGCGAAGGTGAAGCCCTACGAGGCGCCGAAGCCCGACGAGGAGACGACATTCTGGCAGAAGGTCGGCGCCGGCGAACTCAACGAGGAGATCTCGTGCGCTCTCGGTTTTGTTTTCCTCATTGCATCGCTCATCGCGGACAACACGATCGGAAAGCACTCGACGCTTACCTATGTTCTCTATGCAGGAGCCTACCTGTTTTGCGGGCAGCAGGGCGTGCGCTCGGCTTTTGCCTCCCTCAGGGAGAAGGTGCTCGACGTGGACGTGCTCATGGTCCTGGCGGCGATTGGCGCTGGTGTCGTCGGGCAGCCGTTCGAGGGTGCTCTTCTACTCTTCCTGTTTTCCTTTTCGAACGTGCTGCAGAGCTACGCACTCCAGCGCACCCAGAAGGCGATCCATTCACTACTCAAGCTGCGCCCCGACAAGGCGCTTGTGAAGCGGAACGGCGGCACGGAGCTCGTGCGCGTCGAGTCGCTCGTGATCGGCGACATCGTCGTCGTGCGCCCGGGCGAGCATGTTCCGGTGGATGGCACGATCACCGAGGGCAGCAGCAACCTCGACGAGTCGAGCCTGACCGGCGAATCCATGCCGGTCTCCAAGACGGTCGGCGCGCCGCTCTTCGCTGGAACCCTCAACCAGAGCGGAGGGCTTGAGATTTCGGTGAGCAAGCGCGCCGAGGATTCGACGCTCTCCAGGATGGTGAAGCTGGTCGAGGAGGCGCAGGCGGAGAAATCCGGCACGCAGCGGTTTCTTGAGCAGGCCGAGCAATACTATGCGACCGGGGTGATTATATTCACCGCGGTTGTGTGGTTCGTCCCGTGGCTCGTCTGGCACCAGCCGTTCGCGGAGGCTTTTTACCGGGCCATGACCGTGATGGTGGTGGCTTCACCCTGCGCGCTTGTCATCAGCACGCCCGCGACGGTTCTTTCCGCCATCGGGGGAGCTGCCCGGCGCGGCATCCTCATCAAGGGAGGATCCCATCTCGAGCGCACCGCTTTGATCGACATCGTCGCATTCGACAAGACCGGCACGCTGACGGTCGGACGTCCGACGGTCACTGAAATGGTGGACGCGCAGGGCACTCACAAGCTCGATGCCCCGATGCCGGAGGGGCTCACCGCGCTCCTCGCTTCGACCGCCGCGCTGGAATCGAAATCCGAGCACCCTCTGGCAACAGCGATCATGAAGAGTGCCAGCATGCTCAAGCTGGTTCTTCCCGAGGCCACGGACTTCCAATCCACGGCCGGCAAGGGGGCCGAGGCGACCGTCGGGGGAACCCGCTATGTTGTCGGGAGCGAGCGGCTGTTTCGAGAGCTCCAATCAGGCGGAATGGACCCGATAGCGGCTCATTCGGCACCGCTCTCTCAGAAGGGCAAGACCTGTGTGTGGGTCGGATCGAGGGTCGGGGACTCCGTTACCGCGCTCGCGGTGCTCGCCTTGGCGGACACGATCCGCCACGAGGCCAAGGATATCGCTGCGAGCCTCCACAAACTCGGCGTGAAAAAGGTCGTGATGCTGACCGGCGACCAGCGTGCGGTCGCGCATGCGATCGGAGATGAGGCGGGTGTTGACGAGGTCCGCGCCGAACTCCTCCCCGAGGGAAAAGTCGAGGCGATCCGCGAACTCAAAAAGCAGGGCCGGGTCATGATGATCGGCGACGGGGTCAATGATGCCCCCGCTCTTGCGACCGCCGACCTGGGCGTCGCCATGGGCGCTGCGGGGACGGATATCGCGATGGAGACCGCCGACGTCGTGCTCATGGGCGACAAGCTGGAGAACATCCCGCTCCTGCTGGGCATTGCGCGCCATGCCAAGCGGGTCCTCTGGCAGAACCTGATATTCGCCTCCGGGGTCATCCTTCTCCTCCTCATCGCCGCATTCGGAATCAATCTTCCGCTGCCGATGGGCGTTGTCGGTCACGAGGGAAGCACCGTCCTCGTCTGCCTCAACGGGCTGCGTTTGCTGATTTACAAGCCTCGGAAGGCGGCATGATTCTCTCAGCTGCCGCCTCGTTCCGGTCGAGCCGGTCGTCTTCCCATGAGGCCGGATCCTCAAGGGATTCGAGGTGGGTGAACACCGAGGTGTCGGGGAGGACAGTGGCAATGTTCCGTTCGATTTTATCCACCAGCTCGTGTCCCCGATGGACCGTCCATTTGCCCGGCACCAGGACGTGGAAAGAAATAAACTTCCGCGCACCCGACTGGCGGGTCCAGAGCGCATGGAACTCGACTTTGTTGGCGCGGTAGCCATCGAGCACTTTCTTCACCTCGGCAAGATCGGATGCCGGAAGCGCCGTGTCCATAAGCCCGGCGACGGATCGCCGCACGATCCCCGCGCCGGTCCAGACGATATTCGCGGCGACGAGAAGGCCGACGATCGGATCCAGGCGGTTCCATCCTGTGAGGACGACGAGACCGACTCCGGCCAACACGCCAACGGAGGTCCAGACGTCGGTGAGGAGATGCTGGGCGTTGGCTTCGAGCGTGATGGAGCGCCGTTCGCGCCCGACACGTCGCAGCACGAGGGCGACTACGAGGTTCACCACCGAGGCAAGGAGCGCCACAGCCAACCCGAGACCTGGCTGCTCCAGCGGTTGGGGATTCATGAGCCTTTCAAACGAGGCGAAGCCGATGCTGGCTGCCGCCACAAGGATCAGCGAACCCTCGACCCCGCTTGAAAAATACTCCGCCTTTCCATGACCGAAGGCGTGGTCCTCATCCGCCGGTCGCTGCGCTATGGTGAGCATGGCGAGCGCCATCACGCCGCCGACCAGGTTCACGATCGACTCCAGCGCGTCCGAGAGCAGGCCAACCGAACCGGTGACATGCCACGCCCAGGTTTTTAGCAGAATCGTGACGAGGGCAGCCGCGATGGAAAGCCAGGCGAAGCGGGTGAGGGAGGGACGGGACATGGTCGTCAAAGTGGAAAACCGGGAGCCCGGAGTCGAATGGATTTCCTTCGGGCAGGATCACGGGCACTGAACGCCTGCATTCTTTTTCAGAATCCTTTTCATCTCTGCGATGGCGGAGGGGTCGTCAAATGCCCCGTGGTCATCGGGAACGATGACCTCAGACTCGGCGCTGGCAAGGTGGGAGCTCCAGTAGGCGACGACTCCGTCCGAGCTGTTCGGCGTGTCCCCCCTGCCGCGGTCGCCGATGATCGAGTGGTGCGGTGCCTTGATGGGCAGACCTTCGAGGACCTGGTAGAGGGGGTTTGAGGGGGAGAGCCGCGAGATGCTTGAATACTGTTCTGGCGACTTGACGAGCGTCGGTATGAGATCCACTGCGGCCGTGGTGATTTTGGTCGGGAGCCGGAGGAACTTGGTAAACCAGGTCGTCAGCGACCAGTCAGCGACCTTGCTGCCGCGGTGCGGCGTGGAGATGAAGATAACCCGCTGGACGGCAGGGTTTGCCTCAAACTGCATCGTCCTTTTTGCAAGGTGATCCGGGGGGAGGCTGTTGAACTTCGACCGGCGATCCGGAGGAATCTGACTGCGGACAAAGGCATCTCCTGGAGAAATCGCCTGCATGCGCGAGAGGAGTCCTCCCATACTGTGCCCGACGAGGACGATGTGTTTTTGTTTGCCCACAGCCCTGTCCGCGGCAGAGAGGCCCTCCCGCAGTCGCATGGCCGAATACGTGATCGGCCATGAGGTGGGGTAGTAGAACACCCAGAACTGGTAGCGGGCGGAAACTGCCGGGTCGGCCGACAGCTCGTTGATGACATCCCTCCACATCCGGGGATGCGAGAGGAGGCCGTGAACCAGCACCACCGGAATCTTATGAGGATTGTATGGTTCCAGGAAATAGAGACTCGCATCCCGGACCTCGGGGTTGATGAGTCCTTCAAGGGCGATCAGGAACTCGCGGATATCCCGGGTGCGCTCCACGATCGGCGCGCTGAAGTCCGCCGCGAGAGGAGTTTTGGTGCCTGGAACCGCAGTCAGGACGGACGGATCAAGGAACTCAAGCTTTACGGATTGCGGCGCACCGCGCTGCCGGCCGGCTGGAAAATCCAGCAGGGCGGTAACCGGTGCGGCGTATCCTCGCGGAGAGGTGAACTTTGCAAAGGCCGGGTCTTGCGTCCGCCACCGGACGGCCAGGGGAACCCCCGCTCCCGGGCGTGACTCCCAGGTTTTTACCAGAGTCCGGGGGACTTCGGAAGCGGGCTTTACGGCTTCCATCGAGGATGGGCGCAAAAACCCGCGCAGGCCTCCTGCGGGAATGGTCAGCAGGTAAGTCATCCCGTCGAAGGAATACTTTTCCGGCTCGCAGGGGATCCGGTTTGAAACGACCCATTCCGCCAGGGCGGCCGTGGATTTCTCACGGATGGCCTTCGCGCGCACCGAGGATTCTTCTGAGGCCAATTCGGCGGCCCGGAGGTTCGATACAACGAACCGCTGCGGGTCTTTCGAGGGGGAACCGGCCGACTTTTGAAGAGCCGCCGCCCGATCGAGCCGGGATTTGCCGGCGCCAAGAGGAGCAGTGGCGCACGATGAAAGAAGCAGGCAGGAAAGCGAAGCGGCGGCTGCGAAAGAATTCCAGTGGAACAGGGATCTTTTCATCGGACGTTTGGCGGGTCAGGTAGCTGAGCTGCTAGGGAGCCGGGTTGGCTTTGATGAATTGCTTAAACCATTCGCCTGATGGCTCCACGATTAGAGTCATCGTTTTCTTGTCAACATAGGTGAGGCCGAAATTTGCGGCATACCCCTCGGCCCACTCGTAGTTGTCGATCAGCGTCCACGGGAAATATCCGCGGATGTCCACGCCGTCGTTCATCGCGCGCCGCATCTGGTTCACATGCTCGCGGAAGTAGCGGATTTTTTTCTGTTCGCTCTGGGTTCCGATTCCGTTCTCCGAGACGACGATCGGCTTGCCGTAGCGCTTGTAAACGGTGGCGAGGACGGAGTGGAATCCCTCCGGATTGATCTCCCATCCGTTCTGGGTGTAGTTTGATCCCTGTTCGCCGACCGGTCGGAAGATGAACCGTGTGGCCGAGGCATCCTGCGAGTAGTAGTAGTTGACTCCGATGACATCCATCGTATCGGCGACGCGGTCGAGGTGGTCCCAGTTCTGGTGCATCATCATGTTGTAAACGAACTGGGTCGGATCCTGGATGAAGTTCCGGCGCCAGTTCGGGATCGAGTAGATGCCCATGATGATCGCATCGGGCCGTTTGGCACGGATGATTCCGGCGGCATCCCGGAACATGTTCACGGCGACGTTGTTTGCCTTCTTAAGCGCGCCCGGGGTGAGCAGGAGCCCGGGAGGCCAGTGGCCGCCGAAATACCCGATGTAAAGGGCGCCGTTCGGCTCGTTCTGCGGGACGAAGGTGCGCACATGCGGCGAGAGGGCGCCCGCCATCCGGGTCACGTAGCCCTTCCATGCGGTCTCCACATCAGGATGGAGAAAGTTCGACCTGGCCTTGTTTTTCGAATCGTAGAGCCAGTCGGGGAATGTGAAGTGCCAGAGCGTGACGACCGGCTCGATCCCTGCCGCGCGCAGCTTTTTCGCCATCTGCACATATTGGCGGATCGCGGCCTCGTTGAAGACTCCGGGCTTCGGTTCGACGCGGCCCCACTCGATTCCGAAGCGGTAGTGGTTCACCCCGAGCTTTTTCAAAGCTGCGACGTCTTTGTCGAAATGGGTCCAGGAAAATGTGGCGTCATCCCCGCGCGGCGGGATGTGGCCCTCCTCGGCGAAAACGTCCCAGTCGGTCTTGAAATCCTCCGGCGATCCGGGCTTCACTCCCCGGTCCTCATTCTGGAAGCTCGCGGTCGAGCATCCCCACCAGAACTTTCCGGTATCCGGCTTTTTGACGGCGGGCGGCTGGCGGTATGATTTCGGAGCCATGACGCAACCGGACAGGAAAAGGACGGCGACCTGGGCGAGGAGGAGCGATTTGTTCATAACCTAGGCTTGATAGTTAGATACCGCATGAACATTCTTCAATCATGAAGCTTCGAATTCTGGCCGCCTTGGCGATTGCCCTCCCGGTTTCTGTCACCGCATCCGACGATTCCTTCAAGGCTCCGGACAGCATCGTCCTCAAGGACGGGAGGACGATCCGGGGCCTCATCGTCAAAAACTCGGTCGATTCGGTGCTTCTGCAGGAGGAATTCGGCGAGAACTCCTACCCGAAAAGCGAAATTGTCCGCATCCGCGATGAAGCGGATATCGGGGTTCTTTTCACAGACATCACCCGGCATGGGGATCTGCCATCGTGGCGGGTGATGGCCAACGACCTGCGGACGCACGACGAAATTAGGTCGCTTGTGGAGATACCCGCAACGACGATATCCGTCGGTGATCTTCGCAATGTCCCCTACAAATCCTTCCGGGTGAACCGCGACATCGAACTGAACATCTACGGCGATCCGAACGATCCCTGCGGCGTCGAACTCGGTATTTATGGAGGCCGGAAAAACAATGTGAAGCTGCAAAAGGTCCTCCGCGCGTATCTCGCCGGCTTTCTCACGAACAGGGAAGAGCTCAAGGCCCTGTATGAAATCGATCTCAGGGGGGGCAAGGCGGTCGCCAAGCACATCACTTTCGAAACCGCCCCCCCCTCGGCACCGGATTCCTTCGGGGCCTGGTGGATCTCGATGTTCAATCTCAAAGACCTGAATGCCATCCGGCTTTCCGATGCTGAATATGCGAAGCTCACCAAGCCAGCCAGTGAGGTGATCGACCGTTCCGGACGGGTGATCGCCAAGGGGTGGACGAAGAACGATCTTGAGGAGGTTGAAACCCGCAAGGCGATCAGCGGACAAAGCGGCGTCCTTCTTCGGGGGTTCTATCGCGATGCGAATGGCGATTTTCAATTGCTCAAGGAAAAGTCCCTTTAAGGCAGAAAATATGGCGGGTTGCGGCCGGGATAACCGGCTGATAGGGTCAATCGCATGGCGGAATCGGATGCGACGATGGCACTCTTTTTGGATCTCGAAAATATTGCCCTGGGTGCAAAAGAGGCGAAGTTCGCGCGCTTCGACATCCAGTTGGTGATGACCAGGCTTCTTCTCCGGGGCCACATTGTTGTCAAGAAGGCCTACTGCGATTTCGAGCGGTATAAGGAATTCAAGCGCGACCTCCACGAGGCGGCGTTCGAACTCATCGAGATCCCGCATGTCAGGCAGTCCGGAAAAAACTCTGCGGATATCCGGATGGTCGTCGATGCGCTGGACCTTTGCTACACGAAGCCCCATCTCGACACGTTCGTCGTTTTGAGCGGAGATTCTGATTTTTCGCCGCTCGTGAGCAAGCTTCGCGAAAATGCCAAGAATGTTGTCGGTGTCGGGGTGAAGAACTCGAGTTCCGACCTCTTCATCAACAACTGCGACGACTTCATCTACTACGACGACCTGGCGCGTGAGAAGGCGGAGAAGAAGCCTGCCAGGAGCCAGCAGGCCCCGGCGAGGGGGCGGGCGCCCGCGGAGGGCTCGTCTGTCGGCGGTCCCACGCTCGACCAGGCGCTGGACCAGCTCGCTGCGACGATTGGAGCCCTTGTCGAAGAGCGCGGTGACGAGCCGATCTGGGCCTCCATGCTCAAGCCCGCCCTCAAGCGCCGGAACCCCGGCTTCAACGAGCGCGCCCACGGATTCAAATCGTTCAATGACCTGCTCCGCACTGCGGAAAAGCACCGCATCCTTGTCCTGGAAAAAAACGATAAGCTCGGGCAGTTCAGCGTGCGGCCCGTTGTTTAACGGGTTTATTCTGTTTCCATCGCATTCGGCTTTTGTATCCTCGTTGTGTCATCCAACATGAAACCGATCTGCATCCATCCGTGTATTGTTCTTTGCGCAGCATTTCTTCTTTCCGGGTGCAATCAGGAGAAACCCGCCGGGGCGCCTCCTCCGACGGTGACCGTGACATCCGTCCGCGAGGCGGAGATCCAGGACTTCGTCATCTTCACCGGGCGAACCGACGCCATCGAGACCGTTGAGGTCCGTGCCCGCGTCAGCGGGTATCTCACCGGGACGAAATTCCAGGACGGGCAGGATGTCAAAAAAGGGGATGTGCTCTTCATTATCGACCCGCGTCCTTATCAGGCCGATCTCGACCGGGCTCAGGGGGAGTTCGACCGGGCCCAGGCGGACCTCCAGCTCGCAGCCCTCGAGTTCAACCGCGCCCGTGAACTCCGCATCAAGAACACGGTTTCCGCGCAGGACTTTGACAGCAAGTCCGCCGCCTACCTGAAGGCGCAGGGCTCCGTGGCTGCGGCCAAGGCCGCGCTCGACACGGCAAAGCTGAATCTCGAATTCACGACCATCACGGCACCGATCAACGGCCAGACCAGCAAGGCCGCGGTGACCCCTGGCAACCTTGTCACTCCGGATATGAAGGCGCCGCTCACGGTGATCGTCTCCACGAATCCGGTCTATGCCTACGCCGACATCGATGAGCGGCAGCTTCTCAAATACATCCGGCTGCAGAACACCGAAAATGCGAAAACCGACACGGGGGCCGTGCCGGAGGCGGTTCCCGAGCAGCGGCAGCATCCCAAGACACCGATCCATCTCCAGCTCGCCGATGAGAAGGGATTTCCTCACGAGGGGTATATCGATTTTGCCGACAACCGGGTGAACCGTGACACCGGGACGATTTCGATCCGGGGAGTTTTCCAGGACGAGGACAATCTTCTCGGGCCGGGGATGTTTGTGAGGCTGCGCTTTCCGGGCGGTCCGAAGTACCAGGCCGTTCTGGTTCCCCAGGAGTCGATCGGCACCGATCAGGGTCAGAAATTTGTCTACGTGGTGCAGGCGGACGGCACGGCCGACTACCGGCGCGTCGAGCCCGGCGCGATTCAGGATGACGGATGGAGGGCTGTGACCGGCAATCTGAAGGCAGGGGAAAAAGTCGTTGTGGAGGGGCTGATGAAGGCGCGCCAGGGAGAAAAGGTCACCACCAAGCCCTGGGATGGTGACATGCCGCCCTCCGGATCCGCCGCCCCCGCGACGGAGGCCAGGCCGTGAACATCAGCCACTTTTTCATCGCCCGGCCGATCTTCGCATCGGTCCTCTCGATCGTGATCGTCATCGTGGGCGCTGTTGCTCTCGTGACGCTTCCGATCGCGCAGTATCCGGAGATCACGCCGCCAACCGTGCAGGTCGCGACAAGCTACCCCGGTGCGGATGCCCAGACGGTCGCCGAGACGATCGGCGCGCCCGTCGAGCAGCAGGTCAACGGGGTTGAGAACATGCTCTACATGTCGTCGCAGTCCAACGGCGACGGATCCTATGCCCTGAATATCACGTTCAAGCTCGGCACGAATCTCGATACCGCGCAGGTCCTCGTGCAGAACCGGGTGAACCTTGCGCTTCCGCTCCTGCCCGAGGACGTCCGCCGCAACGGCGTCTCGGTCAAGAAAATGTCCTCATCGATGATGATGGTCGTGAATCTGGTTGCTCCCGACGGGCGGTTTGACGCGCTCTATCTCGGGAATTATGCGATCCTGCAGCTCAAGGACGCCCTTGCTCGTGTCGACGGGGTGGGGGACATCAGCATCTTCGGTTACGAATACAGCATGCGGATCTGGCTGGATCCGGAGAAGCTGTCTGCACGTGGGCTTGCTGCCGAGGATGTCGTGGCTGCGATCCGCGAACAGAACGTGCAGGTTGCGGCAGGCACGATCGGTGCCCCGCCGGTTCCGGATGGCACCGCTTTCCAATACACGGTCACCGCCCAGGGCAGGCTGACCAGCCCGGACCAGTTCGAGCAGATTGTTGTCAAGCAGGGGCAAATGGGCGAAATCGTGCGCCTCGGGGATATCGGGCGTGCCGAGCTCGGAGCCAAGAGCTACAGCATCGAGAGCACGCTCGACGGGCAGCCGACTGTGGGCATTGCGATCTATCAGCAGCCGGGAGGCAATGCGATCGACACCGCAACCAGGATCCGCAAGCTGATGGAGGAGCTCAAGGCGCGTTTCCCGGCTGGCATGGAATACCGGATCGAATACGACACGACCGGATTCGTGCAGGAGTCGATCTCCTCGGTCGTCCACACCCTCTTCGAAGCCATCATCCTGGTGATCCTTGTCGTCCTGGTTTTCCTGCAATCATGGCGTGCGACGGTGATCCCGCTTATCGCGGTCCCCGTCTCACTGATCGGGACATTCGCGGCGATGGCGGCTTTCGGGTTTTCGCTCAACAACATTTCGCTTTTCGGGATCGTGCTGGCGATCGGGATCGTCGTGGACGACGCGATTGTCGTCGTGGAAAATGTGGAGCGCAATCTCGGGTTGGGAATGGGGCCCGTCGAGGCGGCGAAGAAGGCGATGGACGAGGTGTTCGGCGCGGTTATCGCCGTTGCCCTGGTCCTGACAGCGGTTTTTGTGCCGACCGCGTTCATCACCGGCATCTCCGGTGAGTTCTACCGCCAGTTCGCGCTGACGATCGCGGTCTCGACGATCATCTCGGCCTTCAACTCGGTCACCCTGAGCCCCGCGCTCGCCGCGCTCCTCCTCCAGCCTCACGGCGCGAAGAAGGATTTTTTCACGCGCTTCCTCGATGGCGCGTTCGGATGGTTTTTCCGCGGGTTCAACGCTCTCTTTGAAAAGGTGGCGGATAAATACGGCGCTGGTGTTGAGCGTCTGACCCGGTTGACCGCGCTCATCAGCACGATCTATCTCGGGCTTCTTGTTCTGACCGGGGTCGGATTTTTGAAGACCCCGGTCGGATTCATTCCGCAGCAGGACAAGGGCTACCTCATTGCCAACGTCCAGCTCCCGGATGCCTCGACGATCAACCGGACCAGGGCGGTCTCTGCAGCGGTCGATGAGATCCTCCGGAAGACCCCGGGCGTCGCGCACACGCTTGTCATCAACGGGATGTCGGTCGTCTCGGGGGCGAACCTCCCGAATGCGGCCACCATCTTCGTCATCCTCGACGAGTTCTCCGAGCGCAAATCCGCCGATCTCTCCGGTCCGGCGATTGCGAGGAAACTCAACGCCGCGCTTTCTCAGATCCCTCAGGCGCTCATCGGAGTCTTCGGTCCACCGCCGGTCGACGGGCTGGGAAGCACCGGGGGATTCCGCCTCATGGTCCAGGACCGCGGAGGGATGGGTTACAATGCGCTTGAGGAGGCCACGCAGAGCCTTGTCGATGCCGCATCGAATGACAAAAGCCTCACCGGCGTTTTTACCAGCTTCAGTTCAGGAACCCCGCAGCTCTTCGTGGATATCGACCGGGTTAAGGCGAAGACCCTCAACGTGCCGCTCAGCAATATCTTCAGCACGCTTCAGATATCCCTGGGCTCGGTCTATGTGAACGACATCACGCTTTTCGGGCGGTCGTTTCAGGTGAACGAGCAGGCGGATTCGAGGTTCCGCGTCGTGCCAAGCGACATCCTCCAGCTCCAGGCTCGGAGCAACTCTGGCTCGATTGTGCCGCTTGCGACGCTTGCCTCGGTCACGGAGATCACCGCGCCGGCCAGTGTCACCCGCTACAATCTCTATCCCGCCGCAGACGTGGTCGGTTCGACCGCTCCCGGCGTCAGCTCGGGGCAGGCGGTCTCGACCATGGAGCGGCTTGCGGAGAAAACCCTTCCCCGAAGCATGGGGTTCGAGTGGACCGACCTAACGTATCAGCAAATCCTGGCAGGGAACGTCGCGCTTTTCGTCTTCCCGCTCTGCGTGCTGTTCGTCTTCCTGACCCTTGCCGCGCAGTATGAGAGCTGGTCGCTGCCGATGGCGATCATCCTGATTGTGCCGATGAGCCTGCTTTCGTCGATCGGAGGCGTTCTCATGCGGGGGATGGACAACAACATTTTCACGCAGATCGGGTTCATCGTGCTCGTTGGTCTCGCGTGCAAAAATGCGATCCTCATCGTTGAGTTTGCCAAGCAGCTTGAGGATGCCGGGAAGGACCGCTTTGCAGCGGTCACGGAAGCCTGCCGTCTCCGCCTGCGCCCGATCCTGATGACGTCATTTGCATTCATCCTCGGCGTCGTGCCGCTCGTTCTCGCCTCCGGGCCGGGAGCCGAGATGCGTCAAGCCCTGGGGACTGCCGTCTTCTTCGGAATGCTTGGCGTCACGTTCTTCGGGATCTTCCTGACCCCGGTCTTTTACGTGATCATCAGGAAGTTCTCGAAGAGGAAGGAAAGCGGTTCCGCTGGTTCTTCTGTCACTTGAGAGTCTCCCGGGGGGTCAATGGGCCATTTTGAGCCCGATGACTCCGCCGATGATCAGGGCCACCGAAAGCCATTTTCCCAGACTTTGCGCGTCCCCGAAAATCAGGATGCCGAGCACAAATGTCCCTGTGGCACCGATGCCAGTCCAGACGGCATAGGCGGTGCCGATGGGGATTTCCCTCTGCGCGAGCCAGAGCAATACCCCGCTGAGAGCCATGGAGATCACGGCAAGGGCGATCCCTCCGCCTACATTTTTTGTGGTCTGGGAAAGCTTCAACCCGAGCGGCCAGCCGATTTCAGAAACCCCTGCAAGAACGAGATAGATCCATGCCATAAGGCATCGAGTTTATTCCGGGCAGACGAACTCCGCCAGCATGGGAACGATCTTCTTGCGTTCCGAGATGAGTTCCTCGGCGGTTGAGGCGTTGATCTTATAAAACCGGCGGGCGTATTGGACCGCCTCGATCCTGCCGTCCTTCTTCTCGATCCGCCAGAGGTTCCACTCGGCGAAGAACGGCTCGGTGCCCTCCTCGGAATAGACGAGGAAGTCGGCGATATAGGATCCGGCCGATTCGTTCTCCATGACCTGCCCCCGCGCGTTCGGGCCGCTGGCCTTGGCGTTCTCGACAAGCTTGAAGGCATACGCGCGCGGGTCGGCAATGCCATCGAAGTGCCGCAGCGAGATCAGCGTGCTCCACTTTTCAAAGGTTTCCCCTTCTGTCAGATATTCGCGGATGCCGGATTCGTCACCGCGCAGAAAATATGATTCCCCGTCGAACTCGAACGCCGGCTTTTCCGCAAAGCAGCTTGATGGATAGACCGCCGCGATGAGCGGCAGCAAGGCTCCCAGGATCAGTGTGTGGATTTTCATAATCTGTTCACGGTGCGGGGATCAGTGACTCCTGGCTGATTTTTCCTTTGGAGGTGAGGGATTGGCCTTCGAGGGAGTCGCCGGTTTTTGTGAACACCGAGAGTCCGCCCGGAGAGATGATCGCAAGCCCGTCGCCGAGAGCCAGACCCTGGCATTTTAAAGATTCCTCGTTCACTTTCCACAATACTTTCTTTGCCATATCGCCTCCTGAGATGGTGACGGTTCCCTCGATTTGGCCATCATCGACCTCGCGGAGTGAAGTGTATCTCCCGTTGATGTTCTGGGCCTCAAAAGTGGCGTGTTCCATGTCGGCATTTCCGATGAGGATCGATTCCTCGTTGGTGGCGGTTGAGCCCTCTCCCGACCAGAATCCGATGAGAGATTGGCCCTCCGACTGGCCGAAGACCTGATAGATGGCGAGGCCGTTGTCCAGCGCGACGCCCAGCGTCATCCCAACCAAAATCCCGGTGCCATGGGAAACGTCCTTGCCGATTTTCCATGCCATGAGGACGAGGCCGTTCTTGATTCGGATTTCGACTGTTCCCTTGTATTGGGTTCCATCGGGATTCCGGCCGCTGACTTTGTGTGTTCCGGCGAGAATGCCAGGATCAACGAGTGGGGCGCTTTCCCCGGCGGATGCAAGGGTTTCCCCGGAAGGTGGAGCGGGGTTGGGAGGCAGCGAATCCGGCGGTTGCGCGGATGGTTCCTCCGAACTCGTGCCAATGATTTTTGCCGTCGAGCCGCTCACCTCCAGGTCCGCCCAGACATTCGCCGTCTTTTGTTCCTCGGTGTCGCTGTGAACCCTGTCCGCTGCCCAGAAGTGAAGAAGCAGGGAGCCGTCCTGTTGCCAGCGAACGGGATCCATTCCTTCGGCAACGGGATCGGTGATCTCGCTCAGGGGGGATGCCTGTTGCTCGTCCAGTTGCGGAACCGGGATCTCCTTCAGGGAATTTCCGGTGACCTTGTAGAGGAATACCACCCGGCTCCGCGATGCCCCGCCTGTGACCGCCACGTAGCCGCGATCATCGGACCAGACGAAATCCGGGACGATCGAGGATTCGAACCCGTAGTCACTTTTCTCGTTTGCCCTGTCCCAGAATGTTCCCAATACCTTGCCGGTGGATGTATTTTTCAAAACATAAACCGGTTCTTCATTTTCCGCGTTGGTCTTGACGATATCCAGCGCGGCAAATGTGGAGGCCAGGGTAAGAAGCAGGCCACAGGCGGTGAGTGATGCGGATTTTTTCATAGTTGGTGTCATGGCAGGGGAGGCGGCAGCGGTTTTCCCCGGGTGCGCAGCCAGCGGACCAGGGTGATGATCAGGAAGACGAGGCCCGCTATGGCGAGGGCAATCCCAGCGATCTTGATGAAGAGCAGCGCGCCGAACTGAACGAGCACCCCGATGAGATAGAGCGGCAGGGCGAAGACGGGGTTGTCGGTTTGGGTGCTGGGCACGTGGACGGGAATCAGTCTGTTGCTGAGGTCCGGTGCAGAAGCATAGATGGCATACCCGCCGAAAGACATCGCAGCCCCGATGGCGGGCATTTTCCTTTTGAGAGCGTGTTTCATCGGGCTTGGCCGGGTGAAGGAGAGTGAAGCTTGGAAGCCCGCTACCTGCCCGTCCACTCGACATTCAGGATGTGTTCGACCTGCAAATTGCCTCCGGCCTCGGGGATATTCTCGGCGGATTGTTTCCACGTCACCCGGCATTTCCTGCCTGCAAAAGCCTCGGGATTGTCGAGGACCTTCGAGACGGAACTCCCCGGCCTCAGGATGAAAAGCGAAATCTCCCGTCCATCGGTGGCGCGCATGTTCCAGTGCGCATAGTCGCCCTGTTCGATTCCGAGGAAGACGCCTTTGAACGACTGAGCTTCCTTTCCGGCGACCTTGCCTTTCAGTGCGGCAACGAAGTCGGTGCAGTGTTCATTCAAATATGCGGCCTGTGATTCATAATCCTCGCCATGGATGACGGGAGCAGCCTTGTCGGTGGTCAGCCACTTGACGATCCTCCCGCTGTCGAAGTAAATGCGCTCTTCAACCGCTTTACCGGTCTTCTCATAGGTGCTGAAAACGAAGAGAGGCTCTTCGTTTTCTAGATAATATTCATCGGTTCCGCCCATGCAGCCGGGTTTGGCCACGATCTTTTGAACTTCCCCTCCATCGAGCCAGCCCGTCAGCGAGATCCTGCCGGATTCATCACGGGAGGAAGTTGTAACTTTCCGGAACGAAGCTTCGCTGTCGTTGATCTGTGCGTATACCGCTTTGTGATGAGCGGTATCCACATCCGCGTCCGCGACACATGCAAAGGCCAGCAGAAAAACGGCCGGCAAAAGCGGGAGCATCCTGATCATGGGAAAAGCTCCTCGGGGGCGCCGTATTTTTCCGACCAGCCCGCGTAGCCGACATCTGTCATTCCCACGATGTAGGCCACGACCCTCCAGTTGGTTCCTGCCTTTTTCCAAAGGACGACGGTATCCGCGCTCTGTGCGTCGCCAGCCATGATCTTGTTTCCGGAACCATCCACGATGCTTCCGTTGAAGAAAGCCCATCCGTTGAGTTGTTTGAGTGGGCCGGCGAATTTTACCGTCTTTCGGGCCTCCTGCTCCACACATGGTCGGGCGAGATCGAATAAATAGGCGCGTAGGTCCGACCCTTTCGGGACCTCCTGGGGAGCGGCCTGAGCGGTGGCGGTGAAACAGACGGCAATCAGGATGAGCAGTGGTTTCATTATGCTATTTATTGACATTCAGTGAGGAGAGTTCGCCGAGGATCTTCTCGCGTGCGGAACTGATTTCTTGGCCGTCCGCCTCGCCGAAATTGTAAAACCGACGGGCGTATTGAACGGCCTCGATTCCTTCGCCTTTCTTTTCGATGCGCCAGACGTTCCACTCGGCGAACCCCGGCTCCTCTCCCTCCTCCGAGAACATGAGAAAATCCACGTAGTAGTTTTCCCCGCTTTTCATGAGTATCCCCTTGGCATTCGGATCGCTGGACTTCACGTTTTCGAGAATCCTGGCGGCGTAGGCGTGCGGATCGTCGAATCCCCCGATTTCGCGGACCGCCATCAGGGTGGTCCATCTTTTGAACGTTTCATCTTCCGTCAGATACTCATCAATGCCACCCTCGCTGGAGCGCAGAAAGTATTCTTGTCCGTCAAAGCGAAAGCCAGCCTCGCCAGGAGCTCCGGCGATGAGAGTAGCCGCAGCCAGAGAGGCTTCGAACCAGCAAGCGAACAAGGCCACGGCCCGGAGTGAAAAGGAAATTCTCACGTGCGATTTTCGTGATGCACCTGCTGGAGCGCTTGGAAACGCAGACCGGAGGATTTTCACCTCCGGTCAAGTGTTCACATCAGGATCAGGGCGCCTGCAGCGAGTTGACGATCTTGTTCGCCTGATCCATGCCCGAATCGTCGTCGAGGTCGGTGATGAACCAGAGCTCTGCGATCTCCTCGCTCGGAAGCGCGCACCATGCCAGGGCGATGCGGACCGGGGCGCCGGATTTCTTTTCTTTGGCCGTTCCAACCGCATAAAATCCGGTCAGGCCCGACGGCTTCCAGTCCTGAGCGTCTCCGAGTTCCACATCGTTGAATTTCTCGTTGACCATCTCCAGGCAGTTCTTCATCGAGTCGGTGAGGGCATTCTCGCTCCCCTCCAGTGTCCGCATGGAAAAAAGTGCACCGGTCGGGCCGTCCAAGTGAAAATAGTCGCCGACCTCCTCGGCTGGACTGAGTTTCCAATCCGTGGGAACGCTGATCACGAAGCTCGGCTTATCCTTGGTGGGATATACGAGCGTTTGGGTGCTTCCGGCGAAGGTGGGGGCAACGGCAAGGAGCATGCTGCAGGCAAGCAGGTTGAGTATTTTTTTCATGGTGTGTTGTTGTGTTGGATGTGGCCCTCCAGCTTTTGCCGAAGTCTGGTGATTTTGCTCTCTAAAATCTTGACCGATGTCAAATATATTCCAGCGCCTGCCGTCACGATGAGCGGACGGTCAAGATCTTGTTAACCTAGAGACCCACTCAAAGCCCGGTCGGGTGATCGAGGAACTGCCAGGGGAGGGCGAAGCGTTCGGAGAGGTGTTCGGCGAGAGCCTTCACGCCGAAGGTCTCGGTGGCATAGTGCCCGCCGTAGAAGAGGTTGACCCCGAGTTCCTCGGCAGCCGTGAAGGACCAGTGCGGGCCTTCGCCGGTGATCAGCGTATCCACTCCTTCCGCGGCCGCCTTGGCGACATCCCCGCCTGCGCCTCCGGTGACCACGCCGATTTTTCGCGAAAGAACCGGTCCGCCGGGTGCCAGATGAACTGGACCTCCGAGTGTCTTTTCGAGGAGATCCCGCAACACTTCGCGGCTGATCTCGGCCTCGAACTTCCACCCGATCGGGCGGTCGGCTGCTGAGAAAAATGGTTCGCCATCCATGAGGCCGAGTTTTCCTGCCAGCAGGGCGTTGTTGCCGAGGCGGGGGTGGGCATCCAGAGGAAGATGCGCGCTATAAACCGCCATGTCCGCTTCGATGAGCATCCGGGTTTTCCGGTAGGAGGCGCCGGTCAGCGGGGTCATCCCTCCCCAGAAAAGTCCGTGATGCACGATGAGGAGATCCACCCCCGCGGCTGTGGCTTCCTTGATCACCGCTTCGCAGGCATCAACAGCCGCCCCGATCCGGGAGAGGCTTCCGGAATTTTCAACCTGAAGACCATTTATGGCATTCGGGTAGTCCCGGAAATCCGGGATGCCCAACAGTTCGTTCAAGTAGGCGGCCACCTCGTTCAAATGCATGCCGGCATTGCAGCGGATCGCACGGGTGATGAGAAGAATTTCTTTCGGGATGACGCGGAGCGGTTCTTCAGGCAAGAGCCTCGCGGATGCGGGCTTGTGCGGCGCGCCCGAGGGGGACGGGTTCCGGGATTCCCTCGAGGAAGACGACTGCCTCATCGCGGGACTTCCGGTCGATGCGAATAATCGCTTCGACATGGATGATCAGCGACCGATCCACCCTGAGGAACGGGGGCGAGGGGAGCAACTTTTCGTAATGGGCGATCGTTTTGCAGATCATGAGCGGGGCTGAGTCTTTGACAAAGACCCGTGTGAAGTCTCCGTCGGCTTGAAGCTGCGGGCGCCGGTGCGAACGTCGGATGATTTGGCCAGTTTGAAAACCGGATAGCAAAAAGCGGTCTTTGAGGCATGGGCTGGAGGGATGGGTTTCAGGTTTCGATGCGGTCTTTCATGCGGAAGC
>Ga0247843_1000593_pt1 | contig 84612 bp, 107 predicted proteins | sample LaCruzMarch2017__FD_192420 | JGI IMG/M metagenome (GOLD analysis project Ga0247843, IMG submission 192420) | Freshwater microbial communities from meromictic Lake La Cruz, Castile-La Mancha, Spain - LaCruzMarch2017_8m | ecosystem: Environmental > Aquatic > Freshwater > Lake | place: Spain... | reverse complement strand
ATCTGATACATCTACATTAATTGATAATCCCAATTCTTTTAATTGTTTAGGTGTTAATGGTTTAATCGGCTCAGGTTCTACAAACTTTGGATAAGTTCGTTTAAGTGGTTCTTTCTTAAAGAAATAATGGGTTATTGATTTAATATCATTATACCCGTAAGTTTTATCTGCACTTCCGCAGATTGATAGTAGTTTTTCTGTTAAATTTGATTTCATAATTTATTTTTTTATAATGTTGATTTTAACATCTCCGTTAATAATTTGTTCTTGTACTTTAGATGCTTCTTTAAAGTTTTTACAATCTGATACATCTACATTAATTGATAATCCCAATTCTTTTAATTGTTTAGGTGTTAATGGTTCAGTCAATGTTCTATTTTTCTTAGAATTTTCTAATAATTTGGCAACAACATATTTACCTTTATTATATCTTTTAATATACGCTTTATAACAATCTCCATCCCAAATATGACAACCATTATTAACCAAATACTTGATATTGGTATCTCCTTTCAAAAACCATTTCAGTTCGGTTATCATTGCTTTAACCGCCATCTTCTTGGTGGTGAGAAGAGGAAAACCTTCTGACATTTTATGTCGAATCTGACGACCAAATACTGATAGGGTACCCGTACCTGTACGGTCCTCTTTTATTATCCCAATATTTAGGATATCTTGTAGGAGTGCTTGATAGCTTTTATCTAAGTTATTCATATTAAAACTTCGCGTAGTTTCTCACACTGTGGTCATGCTCTTGCCATATTGCCGCATGTTTTTCGCTAATTTCATTTTTAGGTCGTGTCTCAGTGAAATAGTAGAGTGCTAAAGAGTAACGAGAAACATCCTCAGGACTTGTAAGTGGGTGAGGGTGTCCATGGAACGCATCATCAGTAATATTGAAAATTACTGCCCGATTGAAAACAGGTTCAATAGAGTGTGTAACTTTAGACATATCTTTTTCCCACAATTCTAAATTTCCTCCCCACTCAGATTTCCAATCTTTATTCAAATACAGGAGTAAATTAATTCTTCGATGAAGTTCATTTTCAGGGTGGACATTGTAATCCGCATGTACGGCTAATCTTCCACCTGTGTTAATTTTATGCATCCCACCACCAACAAATTTGTTATCGGGTAGAATATTATCAATACCAGTTAATGTTTCCAAGAATAAAGTTGCCTCTTTAGAGTTAAGGTAAGATAAAACCTGCCAAGTTTTTGGGGCGGTTTGTTGAATATCATTCAAGTTTTCATCACACCAAGGACTAAAAAATTTATTTACTTGATGTTTTACAGAGTAGGCTGAAGGGTCATACCCCCACATTTCATATTTTTTTACTTCCTCGGCAACCTCATTTACAATATCTTCTTGAATAAAATTATCAATTACAATGTGTGGAAATGGAAATGCGGATTGGTAGCTGGTTTTAAGCAGATTTGATAGTTCAGTATTAATCATTTTTTTTATTTAGTAATAAACATTATGGTTTGTGAGATAGGAAGACGACAAATTGGGATTTGAATTTCTTCTGTAAGAGATGCCTCTTTTTGCATTACCTCATAGAATCCGTCCCGAACTTTGACAGTTGGGATATTTGAGTATTCGTATATGTTTTTATCTGCTGTGTTTGAGATTTTCACAGTTTTGGTGGTGGTATTAAAAGTAAGTGTTACCATAGTTATTATTTGTTTAAGGTTTCATAAAGGATTAGTGGATTTTGTTCTCCGACATACATACCAAGAATGTTAAAATCATAGAAATCCAACGCATCGTCAAAATTCATTTCATCCCTTTCTTGGAGTATTTGTAATATTTTTTCTCTTGAGTATAGTATTCTAGGTCCATTACCAAATTCTTCAACAAGTCCAATTATTGCCTCATCAAATCCAGTGAGAACAACGGCTCCTTCAGCTGTTTCAAAAAGTTCGTCTAAATCCATGAATCAATTATAGTAAAAGTGAAAAACAAAAAAAGAGGTTTGAGGAACTATTTATAACAAAACATCTGATTATGTCATACATGACTATATGGAATCCAAGTGATTCTGAAAAAGAAAATATTCTAAAACAACATCAAACACAATATGATGGATATGCCACTTTAAATACAACAAATAATCTCACACCACTAACAGTACAAGACTTTGCTAAGGACAAGTTAGGTATGACAGTGGGTAATAACGGCAAAGTTCAGGGATTTTCAAATATGGGTATTAACGAACAAATGTACGGTCAAAAACTCGATGTTACCCAAGATTTGGACCCAAAAGCTGGGTTTGATTATGTTCAAGGTTCATCCAATGATATTGATACTTTTGAGGGTATGCACAAGAAACTCTACAAAGAAGACGACATGGAAGAACAATACGATGAAATGGAATCCGCATACAACTTCGGAACAGATGGTCCTGAAGAATTTAATTCAAAGACTGATTTTGATACTATCAATCAAGAATATCAGGACCAACAAGATGTTTTAGATTACGAATCACAACATGATACTGATTCTGATGCTCGTGAGATGGTTGCACGAATGAATAAAATGATGAATAAAGAGTATGATGGTCAAGAAATGATGGGTGGTGAGGATAAAGCCTATAACTTTGTTTCTGATGGACCTGAGGCTGGCGATTCATATGGTGACACAGCGGATGGCGACATTTACGAAGAAGATGAAATCTTGGATGAAAGCACCGTAGAACAGAAAGAGGTTATTTTAGAAATGTTCAAACGAATGTCAAAATTCTAAAGTAACTCACTCGGGACTGAATTAATAATTTCCTCCATATTAAAAACCACAGTTTCTGTGGTTTTTTTTATTTCAATATGTTTGATATTTTCTGTGGGTAACTTTTTCAAAATTCTTAGTATTTCATTTTTTTTAAAATCACTTTGGAAATCTTCATAATTTTTATCGGAATATAAAACCCTTGATGGATAATTGATTATTTCAATATTTTGTTGTCCGTTAAAATTGTAATGAATTTCATTATCGGATACCGCTAAATCCAAGAATAATATAGATTTTTCCGAATTTTTTACTTCGTGAGACAAACTATGAAAATGTATGGGTAACAAAGTATTTTCAACTAAAGTATGGTGAATAATTTTTTCATCATAATTGATTGAATTATGTTGGTCCAATAAATTCGAAAGATTTGTTTGATTATGAGGTGATTCATCATACCAAAAATTTTTTGATAACTCCAAGGTCTCCAAAGAACCAAACCCAAATAATCTAAATCCGTTATCAATAATTTGTGCGTTCCACAAAAGGGGATTATTATTGTATAATGAATGGTGTAAATGAGTATTTTGTAAAAAGTTAGTGTATTGGAATATTCTTGAACCAAAATATGTTTCTTTGGATTGTAATAGGTGTGACCATGCGTAGTTAGTGTGGTTTAAAACCAATGGGATAAAACTTTTGGGGTTGATTTCACTAAAGAGAGACTCAAGGTCAGGAAGTTCATCTACTTTGGAAAAAATAAAAAAATCATCATATTTGAAATCATCAAAATCAAATAGATAAAAAAGATATTCTAAAAAATTATTTCTAAAAAAAGGTGTTTTTCTAAAAGACATCTTGTAAACCTGAATATTGTCTTGGTAGGTGTTTAAATGAATTGGCCCAAAATTTAAAATTATAAATTTTGTAACATGATTTCCCATGTACTCAATTCTTTTATCAAGAAGGTTAATTTCGTTGTAAAAAAAAATAACATCAAAGATTTTCTGTTTCATAGATAGTAATAGTTGAATATTAGTTCAAGGTGTGTTATTTTTGAAGAAAAAATTAAAATGAATTTATCATATCCTTTTGTTGCCCAACACAGAACCGACCTCAATCACATGAACTATTACTATTATGTAAATGCATTTACCGATGATGAGTTAGATACTTTGATTAAGACCGCCAACAAACTTCCTAAACAATCAGGGTTAGTAGGTGCTGGTGACACCTCAACACAATCTGACCATAGGAAAAGTGAAATTTCATGGATTCCTCAAAATGATGATTTTCTTTGGGTTTATGAAAGAATCACTGAATTATCAATTGCGGCAAACGCCCAGATGTGGAATTTTGACCTTTGGGGTTATCAAGATGACCTACAGTATACCCTCTATAACGGTGGTGGCGGACATTACGATTGGCATACAGATGTTGGTCCAGGAATGTCTAACAGAAAACTTTCTTGTGTTATTCAGTTATCGGACCCAAAGGACTACGAGGGTGGTGTTTTAGAAATAAACAATGGTAATATTATTCAAATCCCCAAAGAAAGAGGGTTAGTTTGTTTCTTCGCATCATTCACACTCCATAGGGTTACACCAGTAACATCTGGTAAAAGAATTTCTCTTGTTTCATGGCTATCGGGACCGAATTTCAAATAATTGACATTTCAGAGTTTAATAAAATTGCTAAAGAAGAAGAAGTTTTCTTTTGGCATTTTGTTAACCGAAATGTGAATGATGCAAGTTGTACAAAGAGTTTGGTTATTAAACCCTTGTCGCCAATTAATGGGGAAAAATGTACATCACCCCTTGATATCTTAGTTGAAGAATTGGGTATAAAAGTTTACGAGTCTATTATTGAAGATTCACTACCATTTTTATACAGATTTAGATATGTAGGTACGCAACTTTTTAATCCTACCTGTGGTTGTTACGGACCCAAATTTATAGGTTTTAAAAACGGTCAAAAAATTGCCGGTACCAGTCAAGAAGTGAAATGTTATTGTTTAGAAGGAATCACTGAGGTAATTTATTTAACTGACCCCACAATTTTCGAATAATACTATCGTTCAGTATTCAAAAAGAAAACTTGAAATAATCTACCATTTTCTTTGCTATTACCAAAGTAGTCTAAAGACATATGGTAATTGTCTGCTCGGTACATTATCATTCTATTGAAAAGATTACCAAATCTATCAACCATGTCCCACTTTGTCATATCTTGAAAATCGTCTCCTGGAGGTGCGGATTTAAGATATTCAGGACTTTTGTTTCTATAATCCCAAGTCATCAAATCAGTCTCTTTGTGTTTGAAAATACCTGTACCGGCGGTTATGGGTGCGTCAGGGGTTAAATAAACCAAACAAGCCCAATCGGTGGTTGAATCGGAATGTATCCATGAACGGTCTTTAGCTACTGTATACTGAAAGGACCCAGTGTATTCACCACCCCAAAAGGTGACAGTGCCAGCAATGGGGTATAAAATTTCTTGAATTTTGGCTTTTATTGCATCATTTAAAAATGATTCGGTTCTTTGCCCTGGATAGTTTCCTCTGACTTTAAATTCTTGTTTTAATGCAAATTCTCTAACTTCCGTAGGGTTAGAATAAAAATCATCGATTACTAAAGAGTTGATTCTCATATAATTTTTTTAGAAAAATAATCATTTTGTTTAAATAAGAAAAGTATTTTCTATGGATTTAATATATTTGTTTAATAAAGTTTTATTATGGAAATTTTAGAGATACTAAATTACAATATCAACTTAAAATCTAATATTCTTGATGTTTCATTCAGGACCATAGAAGATGCTGAGGATGAACAAAGAACCGATAAAATAGATTATTCTTTAGTTGAAGAATATGGTTATGACATCACCACCGAAGATTTTGATTTTTTCGAAGACATTGATGATGATGACGATTATGAAGACGAAAGTGATTATGATTTTGAAGAGGACATTACCGTTGATGAAGAGGAACTCATATCTTTTCTGAACGAGTATTACCTTGTTAACCCTGAAAATCTACCAAAACCAACAATCTATTAAGGTCCGACTCTTGTTAGAGTAAATGTGGTGTGTAAATTCTCGCCCATCTCAACATTGGGCCAATATCCTTTGGTCTGAATAATCAAATGTTCGTACCCATCATCAATAATGGTGAATGTTGAGGTAATCCAATGTGTGTTACCCCCCTTTTTATATTCATATGTGAACTGTAAGTCACCAGTGTAAAAGGGTGTCCCGTTTCTAATATAATACGGTGTGGGTCCAATCTCCCATATATCCCGACCACCAAAGTCCACACCCATTCTTTTCATCATTACCATCGAATAGTCAAAGTGTAGGAAAAAATTACCGATGACTAAGGTATCAAAAGGATAAGGGAGCTCAGAGATAAAAGTATCTGCAGGATAGTAAGTTCTATTTGGGGATACATCTTGGTCTGTAGGATACATCTGAATGAGGTTAATCACATACTTACCACTTAAGGTAGGAGTTTTCGTTTCAGTGGTGTAAACCTCACAACCTACAACAAAAAAGACAATAAATACCCATAGTTTCTTCATAAAAAAAAATATAACACTATTTTATGGGTAATCAAAATATTTATCTTTATGGATTTGAATGTTGATAATATAATAAAGACCATATCTAAGGTTTTATCATCCAAAAATGAGATGGTAGAACAAGAGGACTCTGCTGAAACGGGGGGTTCTGCTGGTTCAAAATCAAGTGCCAAATCATGGGAGTCGGGAAGAAAGATGGGTAAAACTTATGGTGGACATGGATATGTGTGGAAAAGTGACAGGTCTATGGGTAAAACTTATATGGGTGACCCCAAATATAAATGGGACACTGGAGTTTCAAGAGGTAAAGCCAATCCGCTGACATGAGTAGAAACAAAAAAGTTTTGAATGACATTCTTGTGAGAATGTTTTATGACACAAAAAAAACCAACGGTGAAAATATATCATTAATTGAACAAAGAATCCCCTCTTCGGTTCCTATTAGTGATAGACTAAGTAGTGTAAATGTTATTCCACCAGCTATGCAAGTTAGAATGAAAGACCCTGAAGGAGTTTCAAAGTCTCTCGCAATGGAATACATCCTTCCTGAAAAACCCGAAAAACCTGTCAAGGCAATGAGTGTTGCAACCACACCAGGAAAAGTCACAAGTGATGAAGATTTCCAATGGAAATTACCCTATTACTCTCCAAGAGCCGAAATACTACTTTGTAAAAAATCATCATGTGTTTGTTACGGTAAAACAAAAAAAATCCCTTTTTGTAAATCAAAGACGGCGAAAACAGAATTTGAAAAAATTTATGATTTGGATTCAAAAGAATATTCAACAAATCATAAAGCAATGGTGGATATTAGTGATATTTTGACAGACCCTCACATTCTTTTACCTTTAGCCTCTGTTGCCGCAACATTTGGTTTCGCGGGAGTTGTGGGAATTGTTGTTGGTGGACTTTTGGAATTGGCAGATGTGAATTTGTATGTAAAAGAAGGTAATGAACTAGCGGCAGGATTAGGTACATTATTTTTATTAATACCAGGTCACCAGTTGGCACAATTCATTCCTGGTTACAAAAATCTAACTAGTGGATTTATTAAAAATTTATTGAAAAAAGTTTCAAAAAAATTACCTTTAAACCGAACCGAAGCGGGGGTGGTTGAGGCTATTAATAAGAATAAAGATGAGTTAGTAAAACTAACGACAAAAATTACTGCTCGCTCATCTACTTTAGCCATCACTTCAAAAATGAATCTGAAACAGTTACTTCTTTATTGTTTGTATTTGATAAGAGCAGGTTTGATTACAAGTAAATGGACAATTAGAATCGGAGGGGTAATTTATACTGTTGCCGCTTTAGCCAAGAAAATTGGTGTCATTTTGGTTGGTGTTAATGATAAAACCCAACTCACTGTAGAACAAAAAAAACAACCAATTTCTGAAATAAAAAAATTAGAAGAGGATGTTAGAGAAGAAGTTCGAGATAAAGCGATTGATGAAATCGAAAAAACGGACAGCTCTCAAAAACAAATGGACATTGTTAAAATAAACATTAAGTATACAACAAACCAAGACTCAATTAATGCGTTTCATGGGATATATTAAGTCAAAGTTAGATATTTATAGATTATGGATAAAAAACTCATTACTGAAATTTATAGAATAAGAGAAATTATCTCAGGTAAAAATATTCTTTTGGAACAACCGATTCCACCTAAATTATCGCAAGAAATTTTTGATTTTGCCCTAAAACAAGGGGATGAGTTTATTGATTTCATAACACCAATTGCCCAAAAAGAGGCTCAAAAGGTTGGTGTTGTGACAGATGATTTAATAGATATTTTCACCAAACAAATTGATGATTATGATGCAGGATTCTCATTCGTGAAACAATTTTCTGATGACTCGTTGAGACTTATTTTAAGAAATGCCACAACTGAAGAATTTGTAGAATTTCTTTTGAAATCCAAAATAATTCCAAGTCAAATAGTTAATATTACCTCCTCCACAATAAAAAAAGTGACAGAATTAGGAAGGAAGGGGACTCCAGTTTCTGAAGAATACATCGAAGCTACAGTAAAAAATTATGAAACGACTCTTGAAGAATTGGATTGGTTAAGTGATGAAATGAAAGAAGGATTGGTTTCAAGATTTAGGAAACAACTCAATCAAGCAAGAGTCCCTTCATTAGCCAAAGTAGGGACGGATGTTACTCCTGAAGCGGTACTTAGAAATGTTTTTGGGGAAAATACATTCAACTCTTTAAAGGGGATGAAAGATTTTCAAGTTGAGCTTCGTAGAATCGAAACAAAACTAAGAGGTAAAACTTGGGATGAGGCGGTAGAAGAGGTAGCATCTCAAATTGACAATATTTTACGAGATGAGAAATTCAAATCTTCTTTAGGAAAATTATCTCCTGAACAATCCAAATACTATGGTGGCATTTTTACCAGGGCTAAAAATGCATTAGTTGTTTATAGAAAAGAACTCGACACAACAGGTTTGGGTAAACAAAAAGTTTATGCGAAAGCTCCCGATGGAAGTTATATTTTAAACTTACCTTCAACACTCTTGAGAGCGAGTACTGCTCTTTTTGGAATTATATTGTTTATAGAATTTTTATATGCTTTCGTCACTAAAGGACCTGTTTCGGGAACGTCATTTTTTTTAACTAATAAACTTGGTGATGTACTATCAGGGATAAAAGGGAGTCTTGGTACTATAACAAAAACATTTTCAAAAGTTTCTGAAGAAGAGGCTAAAGATTATATGCAAAATACTATGAAGATTGACCCTAAAAATTACTTTTTTGAAGTTGATAACAAAGACCCAAATAAAATGATTGCTTTGTGGGTAGGTGAAGGAGATGATGTTGATTATCTTATTTACAAAGAAGACACTGTATTAGGTCATAAAGTTTACACCGAAGAGGATAGAAATAAAAGTATGTTTAATATTTTTAATTAATGATGTTATGTTAAACGAACAAAAAATCCCCACTTCAGCGTATGATGCGCGTGAACAAGGTTGGAGGCCTAAAAGACCTTCTTGTTCGGGTAAATTACGCACTGTAGTTTTTGGTTCTGTGACTTGGTATAAGTGTGAAATTGATACGCAAGATAATTCATCAACTGAAGAACCTGAGAATACTACCGAACCAACGACAGAAAATGAATTGGATAAAAAAGTTGAAGAGTTTGAAGAAAAAATACAAGAAGTTAAAACCAGTGTAACTTATAGAAAGGCATTGGAAGAACTTAATATACTCGTAGACAATGTAAAAAATTCAACAGTTAGTGCCGCTGAAAAAGTAAAACTGCAATATAATTTGTGGGTTTTAAGAAATAAGTTGGAAGAGAAAAACCCAACGAGTAAACCACAAATTGTCCGTAACGACCTTTCACAAACATATAAGTCATGTACCGGTTTCAATCAATTGGGTTGTAAATCAGAATCAATTAAAAAAGTACAAGAATGTTTAGGTTTGGAATCAACAGGTAATTTCGATAATTTAATGTATAATAAATTGGGTAACTACGGTTGGCAAAACGGTTTCAATGATTCCGATGTTAGCCGTGTTTGTAATTTAATTAAAAAAACCAACGAAATGAATCTTGAGGTGGAAAAACAAAAAAAGGAAGCCGAAGATTTCTATCGCAAATTTCCGAAAACATCCAGGGGTTCTGAGATTTTAGACCTATCATAAGTGTATTTATCGTATAAGATATGAAAAGAATTAAAATTACTACAGAAGAGAGAAACTCGATACTTGAAAATCACAACAAGTATAGAGATGTTCTAATGGGTCATCTTTTTGACAAATCTTTGGTTTCCGAGCAAATTGAAGATGTTACCGACCCGAAACAATTTTTAGCATTAGCACAACAAAAGTGTACCAATGAAGCTATCAGACAATCCAAACCAGCAACGAAAGATGGTAAAAACGCATTGTTATACCGTCCAACAGAACAAAAAATGTCAGGTGACAGAGTCATTTGGGATAGAGGTGATGAGGTATATTTCTTTGGAGATGGAACTTTCTTAGTAACAGTTAGTCAAGGAGGAAAAACAGGTGTAAGAAGCGCTGACAAGTGGTCGTGTAAAGGATTGAATGTTAAAGAAGACAGATTGAATAATCTAATTGCAACCCTTACAAAGGATATCAAGCAAGGTGGTTACGGATACTTTACCTATGACAATCTACCTGCTGGTTATGAGGTACCTGCAAACCAAGGAGACCAAACAGTTCTTGAAATCATTCAAGTTGGAACAACCAAACTTTATAGACCCAAAGCGGCTACAATGCAACCTGGTGCGACGACTTCAAAAGAATCTGAAATCATTGATTCTTATTTAAATTCATTTGGAATTGAAAAACCTGAAGAGGGAAGAGGTCCTTGGAAGTACGAAAATGAAATGACCGAGCAAGAAAGACAAACTTGGTGGAGTGGACGGTTAGTCATCCCGAAAAGCGCTGGTCTCACTAAAAATATTGTAATTTATCTTAATCCAAGTAAAATTGATAGAAAACAATTACTTAAGATTACTCGGGACCAACAAAAAGAAGGTGAAAAAATATACAATGAAAAGTATTGTGGTAGAGTTATTTTAGCTTACTACAACTCTTGGAGAAAACCGCCACCTGAAGAACCAGACTTCGGTACTTTAGAAGCGATGAAAAAAGAAGTTAATGCTTGTTTGAAACGAGACCACAAATTTGGTACTATGGGAATTGGTGGAAAGAATGTTGAAAAGGCAATCTTGGCTCTTCGTGAAAAATACACAGGAGACCCCAAATTCCCAACACTACCAAAATCGGGTCGTGATGTTAATAGACCCGTCGTAAAACAACAGTTCACACCAACAGGTGAGGTTGAATACCAATTCGATTTTAGATTAAATCGTTAAGAAATCTTCCGAGGAAACTCGTGTTGATATAAACACGTTAAAAGAAAGGGGTGTGTTTATCTATTAAAGGGGGTCAGTGACCCCCTTTTTTTGTCACTATTTCATCGATAATACCATAATCTAAGGCTTCCTGTGAATCGAGCCATAAATCGCGTTGTGCGTCTTGTTTGACCTGTTCAGAGTCTTTTCCACAGTAGTCACCGAGAAGAATAAATAGAGTGTCGTTAATTTTTTTCCATTCTTTAAATGTAATCTCAGCATCCTGAATATTTCCGCCAGCACCACCAGATGATTGGTGTAGCATTGTACGGGAGAATCGAAGTGAACTTCGTTTTCCTTTAGTTCCCGCTCCCAACAATATCGAACCCATAGAAGCGGCAAGACCAGTATTCACGGTACGGATGTCACATGAGATATAATCCATAACATCTACAATAGAAAGTCCTGATTTTACACTTCCACCTGGAGAATCTATGTGCATTGTAATATCTGTTTTATCGGCAGAATCTAAGAACATTAGTTGTGCCTGAACAATTGTGGACATATTATCATTGACTGGTCCTGCAACCCACAAAAGTCTATCTCTCATCAATCGAGAAAAAATATCTATTTGAGTTGCTCGAAGTTCACGCTCTTCCAAAATATAAGGGGTTAGTGAGTTTTCGATTTGTTTCTCGAAGTTATACATTGTAAGTGAAGACACATTGTAATCACTCATTGCGTACTTTTTGAATTCTTGGGAAATGTTCATCCGTTGTATTTTAAATTATTTGAGTTAACAAAGATAAGGTTTAAATTTATAACTGCCAAACCAATTGTTAAAAGTTGTTGTAAGAAATAATTTGTCCCGTTTATAGTTTTTGTGAATTCAAAGTATTTTTTAACATTCACATTTGAGAGTTGTTTCTCAAAAAATACTAAAATCCGAGGATATCATCAACTATTTCCTCGGAGGTTAGCAATTTCCATTCACGAGGATGTTCGTAAGACCAGAATTTTTTCCATAAACCAAACCAAGTTGTGTTTTCAACTCTTTGGTCTCCAATACTACGGAAATCCTGACTAGTTTTTGGATAACGCCCTATGCTATAGACTTTGTAAAATTCGAAAACATCTGTAGAGAAATAGTTTTTATTACGATGATTCAATTCATCGAAATGAGTTCTTATTACAGGCTTGCAACCGTGTAAATCGGTGTACAACAAACATTTTTCATACCACAAAGTAGCCTCTTTTAAATCATGACTATCGATGTTGAATAAAACTAATTTTTCTCTGTCATCGAATCTATGGTGAAAGATTTGTACTAATCCGTGGTTTACATCTAACTTATAAACTAAAAGTTCGAAGTCATAATAAAATTTCACATCATACTGAAATACTTGAACTCCATAACAAGAAGAAGGTTCTTTAATTAGATGATATCCCTCTAAATAATATGATTCAGTAGAATTCTTAGGATACTCTCTTATTTCTACATAGTAATAATTATCAGGACCTTCTACTCGAACCCTAACTCCATTTTCTAAAAAATAATGAATTCCAACGTTATTTATTTTCGTATACATAATCTCCAATAACTAATTTATCAATCACTTTATTTTTAAGGTGAACAAAAGCATTTTCGGGGTGCTCAATAATGGGTTCGTTATGAGCATTGAATGAGGTGTTAAGTAGTAATGGGATTCCTGAGAGTTCGTAGTACGAATTCATAAGTTCCCAAACTTTGGGAAGATTTTCTTTTTCCACTACCTGAGGTCTGGCAGTTTTATCCGATTTCTGAATTACTGCGGGAATTTTATAAATCCATGGTTCATGGGTTGGAAATGTTAAAGTCATAAACTGAGCGGCATACTTGGATTTTGCGGTCGGGAAAACCGTTTCAAAAAACTCACCCATTATCATTGGTGCAAAAGGCATTGTATCATATCTTTTCAATCTTCGATTTAACTCTGCGTGGGTATTGTAATCTGTAGGTCTTACCAAAATACTCCTTGCTCCCAAGGAACGTGGTCCAAGTTCCATTTTACCTTGAAACCATCCAATAATCAAACCTTTATTTAAATCCGTCGCAATTTCATCAACAATATATTTTTTAACTAAAAAATCATGTTTTGTAGCCAAGTTTATAACTTCTTCATCTGAATAATCAAAACCAAAATATACATTTTTAAGTTTTATTGGTTTTGTAATTTCACCTAATTCAACTGCTTTATGAATTGCCGCGCCTAAAGAAAGCCCTTCATCACCCATTGGAGGAAGAATGTATATTTCTTCAACCCACGGTAATTCATTTATTTTTTGGTTCAGTTTAACATTTGCAAAAAGACCACCTGAAAAACAGAGTTTCTTGTAGTCGGGCATTCTCTTGTGTAGGTCGTCGATAAATCTCAACATCAATTCTTCAGTAAAGTATTGTAAATTAAAACTGAAAACTTCTCGTTTTTTAAGAGTGTCAAAAAAACCTTCTTCGAGTAATCGTTCCATAACAAACTTCGTTTTTTGGTCAGTTCCCGAAGGATAAAATTTCAAATCATTATATGATAGGATACTATGTAGAATTTTTTGGATTCTTTCATCGTAATAACCATCAGGTGCCATTCCCATGACCTTACCTTCATCCTTACACATTATCCATTCAAACCTACAATTTGAATTACGACCCATCATCCAATTTGTTATAAATCCCCAGAGTTGTGAAAGACTGCCAGAGTTAGTTCCGGATAATCGATGAACTTCATTCATCTTACCATCCTCACATACATAGACTCGCATAAAAGAAGATTCTCCACCACCATCATGTGAAATTGAAAGTACTTTTCCTTCCATTCCACTTGTAAAATAAGCTGCGGTATTATGTGCAAGGTGGTGAGACACTTTAGAATAATTATCATTAGTTAATCTCCTAGCATATACCGGTGGTGCTGGCTCAGCAAAAACCACATAATCAGCATCTTTAAGTTTTATATTAGTTCTATCTTCGACAGCCTTTAGTGATAAATCGGGGTACGCCCCATAATCTTCTCCCGATTTAATTCGTTTGATTCTCTCTTCTTCTACTGCATGTATTATTTCACCGTCAACAATCAAAGTTGTTGATGGACTATGTCCAGCTGCGAAAAGACCATAGATTACACTCATAATAAAATTAATTTTTACTAATAATATAATTTTCAGCTATTAGAAAATCTAAATTACAATCTAAAAAAGATTTAATAGCATCAAATGGTGTTTCAATCATTGGTTCGTGACCACCATTGTAGCTAGTGTTCAACAAAACAGGGATTCCAGTTTTTTCGTAAAATTTATTTATAAGTTTGAAAAACTTTTCATTACTTTTTGGTGTGACAGATTGAAATCTTGCGGACCCATCGATATGGACTACCGCAGGGATTCTTTCTTTCCATTCATCTGCAACAGTTGCGGTAACTAACATAAATGGAGAAAAATAATCAGTTTGGAATATTTCTTTCTGTAAATCAAAAATTACTGCAGGTGCAAAAGGACGATACCATTCTCTATGTTTATGGTCATGGTTAACTCTGTCTTTCATCCATTTTGATGTGGGTGACGCAATAATTGAACGATTTCCCAAAGCTCTAGGTCCAATTTCGGAACCTCCTTGGAACCATCCGATAACTTTATTTTCAACAAGTCTGTCAGTTATGGTTTCAACAATATCATCAAAATTATCCCAATATTCTACTCGGAGGTTTGGAAATTTACTCGTAGCTTCTTCAACATCTCTATTTGAATACTTTTTACCAAAGTAGGGCCACAATGGAAATGTTTGTTGAATTTCAGCAACTTGTTGATATGCGTACCACGCACATCCAAGAGGAATACCACTGTCATCAGCTGGAGGGACGAAAAATGTATTTTCGAATAGTCCTGAATTTATGATAATTTCATTAGAATTACAATTTAAAAAGGAACCCCCTGCAGTACAAACATTATTTGAGTTTGTGAGTTTTTTAATCATATCTGCCAATATCAGGGATGATTTTTCTTGTTCTCTTTGATAAACCCCTGCAACATTAGCTTTAGTTTGAAAATCATTTCTCCAAGTAATATGTGGAAGAATCCCACCGTTTGGTATATGAATGTCATCGTTTTCATATTTTATGTATTCAGGGAAATTCTTTACAAATTCTGAATTTGCATATGAAGCTAATCCCATAAGTTTACCTGCCGGCCAAACATTACTGTTGGGTTCATATATCAATTGTAAACATCCCTGTGAATACATAGTACCTAACGACACTCCATCATTACTTTCAAGGGGCACGGGATATTTTATCCATTTCTTGTAAACTTCACTATGACCACTTCTGGTAAAATGATACAAAGAAATACCTTCAGTCCAATCTTCACCCTCATTGAGTCCTTCATGTGATTTTTCAGGATACCATTCACCAAGTTTAGTTTTATGATTTAAAATTGAACCCGATGCATCTGCGACAATAACTGCAGCTTCATCGAAACCTGAAGAAAAGAAAGAAGAATATGCGTGAGCCAAATGATGAGGCATGAACACAAGTTTCTTTTTTGGTACTTGGAAGATTTTATTGAAAAGTTCGTATGTGTTATCGACCAATTCAGTTGAACTGTAAACAATGAGGTCTAAATCATCTACGGTAATATCCAATACGGAAAGACAATACATAATAGACTCCACGGGAATTGCACCACCTGTGAATGCTCCATCATGTTTTCTTCTTGTAAGTCTTTCTTGTGTTATTCCAACAATTACTTGACCATTTTTGATTATTACAGCACCTTTATCGTGCCCAACGGAGAAACCTAAGACTGTCATATTTTTATTAATTTTCAGTTTTATCTTTATCACTAAGAGCTACTATAGTTCCTTCAACAATATCCATTTCTAAATTTTGCACGTGAATTTGATTTTCCAAACGGTAAATAACAACTTTGGTTGTGTTTTCTCCCATGTCAACACCTGAATCGGGGACAATATCAACAACAATACCTTGTTTGTCATCTAAAATTAAAGAGAGTGCTTTGGAAAACAAAAGTGAGGCGTTCATCAAATCTTGATGACTGAGTGGGTTATTTGTATTCATGTATATTTTTTTCTTTAATATTAGAAAAAATCTTTAAGAAAAAAAGGTTTCTTTGAAACTGTCCCAAACATCATTCAAAGTTGTTTCTTCGTCCACAAAATTAGGTTGATATGGTTTCCGTCTTAACGGCATTCGTGCCTCATCAGGAGTCTTATTTCCCTTTTTTAAATTACAATTTTGGCAACAAGTGACTAAATTGTCCCACGTATTTTTTCCACCTTTTGAGCGTGGTATAACATGGTCAATTGTCAATTCTTTTTTGGAACCACAATAAACACATTCATTATTATCTCTTCTAAAAACTCGGTGTCGATTTACTCTGATTCCTGAACCTCTGTAATTTATGTATTTTAAAAGACGAATTATTAAAGGTCGTACATATGTGTGGGTAAAAGTGGTAATAGGATTTTCCGCTGATTTGATAATTTCAGCTTTTCCATTTACGACCAAAATAAACCCCCTCTGAACTGATGTGACATTCAGTGGTGAGTAGTCAAAGTTCAAAACAAGTACTTTTTGCATGTGACAAATATATTAAAAAAACAAGAATAAAAAAGGGGCCCGAGGACCCCTTTGATATTTTGATGTTGTTTCAGGTCCCGCAAAACACATCGTTTAAATTTAATTTGAAAACGAGCGAGTTTATTAAATAATTTAGATGATAATGTGTTCCAAAAACTGTACATAAACCATAAATATTCATAATTTAGTGTATTAATTTTTAGAATTTTATTATATTTAATATAAACAGGGTAATTGAAATGACAACTGAGAAAATGTACGAATCTTATGGTTTTGACGCCCACCAAAAAGGTTTTTTTGAGGAATGGAGAATGGAGACTTCTTCCATTATACAGAAAGACCCCAAAATGAATCGTGCCGATGCCGCAAGTAAGGCATATGAACGACTTCACGAACAGAAAGTTGCTGAAAGAAAGGCACAACAAAAGTTGTCTCTTTAGTTTTTCTTTCTATATTTGTGGGTAATTAGGGGTGTATCTCAGGTTTAGGACCGCGTGGATTCGCAAGTTCGAGACCTGTCACCCCTACAAAATTTTTAAAACTATGAAAAAATTTATCAACGAATTGTTTTTTGCCTTCAGTCAAGATTTAAAAGTTGAGATTATGATTCATTGTAACACCGTAACAAGCATCTAAATTTATGTCTTATATTATTCTGAAAGAAACTTCGGTTATGAGCCAAAAAATAACAATTTTGGTAAACGACAGTGAGGGTATACCCATTGAATTCGAGACTTTCGAGTCTGCGGATAAAATTGCAAAATTGTTTGAGTCCAACTCTTTGAGTGGAAACAAATACACCGTGAAACAATTGTCTTAATGGCTCACCCATTTGAACATTCAAAATCATCCGCGAGGAAATTTGGTGGTAAACCCGAGGATTATCATCATCTACATCAGTGGATGGATGAAACTAAAGGTTGGTTTGGAGATTCTTTACATAGAATCTTTCGTCACCATAGTGAAGGTATTTTCGAAATGGAAAGAGTATTTGGAGTATCTTTTGTCAACTCTGAAAGTCGTACCGTTTACACTCGATATGTTGGTGAACAACATGTCAAGGAAGACTGTAACAACTATATTCCAACAGCAAAGGAATGGATTATTGGGTTGCAGACTAATCCTAAACCAATTTGGATGACACGGACATTAAAAATTGAGTCGGCTGATTGATATTTATAATTTATGCGGACAACTGAAGAACAAAGAATGTTAAACTTTCTGTGGAAATATGGAAATTCTGAGGGAAGAAAATATTTAAGATGGGACTTTAACTTTGATGATAACCCTTGGGACGAACTGAATATTTCTGAAGAAGATTTTGACACTGATATGAATTTTATGGGGGAAAGTTTGACTATTCCAACAAAAATCAGAGATTTTCTTTTTAAATTCTATGAAGAAAAAATTGAACCTGAAGTTTTAGTAAGTTTTAATAAAATACTAAATACCATTGATTCTGATGAGGCATCAAATTATGAATTATCTATTATAATGGACCTACGGAAACGGAAAATTTCAGTAAATACGCAATTAGACTATTGGACTCAGTGTGATGAACAAATATTCGAGTTAGAACTCCCTGATGAGGTTTATGAATCTTTGATTGGTGTTATGGGTGATAAAAAAATTCAACGAGTCGAGGTTTCATATGAAGGTAGTGGTGATGATGGCGCAGTTTCGGATACTTTTATGGTTCAAGGTCAATATTTTGATACACCACCCATAGTTGAAAGATTTATTAGCCAAAATCTTCCTGGTGGTTGGGAAATTAACGAAGGTGCACAGGGTTTTGTTTATTTTGATTTGGAAGACAAGTCTGTAACAATCAATCATGTTGAAAATATTTATGAAAGTGCTTCAGATACGATTGTGGAGTTGGATTTCTAAAAATTTCTTCCTTATATTTGTGGTATTAGTAGCCTCGGTGTTGTAAAGGTAGCCAAGTTTGACTTAAAATCAAATGGACCGAAGGGTCCGTGCGGGTTCGAGTCCCGCCCGAGGTACAAATTTGTGTGGTAGCTCAGTGGTGAGAGTAGAATGCTTATACCATTCAGGTCATGGGTTCGAATCCCATTCACACAACTATGACAAAAGGTTCATTTTTTAAACCACCATTTCAAACAATGTTTGATAAATTTTTACCTGAAGCCAAGTATCGTGGATACAGAAAAATGGCATATTTTGAGTACAACGAAGAAAAATCTATCTTCGAAAGCAAATCAGGTTTCTACCTAACAATTGATAACCCTCAGGACTTGACAAAAACAAAGGTGGAAGACTTTTATGAGGTTTGTGAAAAATATTTGGGAATCAAAGTTTTACTTGAATCTGACGACGCGGCATCTATATTTTAAATAAAAAATGTTACCACCAAAAAAAATTATTTTTGATGTCGGCGCCAACGATTGTTCAAATTTCATCCAAGAAGTCAAAGACAACTCGACTACTCATTTACATGCGTTTGAACCTACGCCTCGTTTTTTTGAACATGTCAGAAAATCGTATTCACACCTTAAAAATTTACACTACACTCCATTTGCCGTCGGTGATACTGAACAATTTACTATTTTAAATGTCGCGGGTCAAGCGGATTGGGGTTGTAGTTCAATTTTACAATTTTCCGATAAATCTCAAACTGATTGGGATGGCCGTGAAGATTTTGTGGTTACAAACCAAGAGGAAGTTAAGGTAATAAGATTAGATAATTACATTGAAAAAAATAAAATACCAAAAATCGATTTTTTACATGTCGATACTCAAGGTTTTGATTTGAAAGTCTTGAAGGGAATGGGGAATTTTCTTTCTATTGTCAAAGAAGGAATGGTTGAAGCCGCAGCAAAACCAAATATTCTTTACTATGGTCAAAATACATTAGAAGAGACACAACAATTTTTAATTGATAATGGATTCAAAATAGTTGCTGTCACTAACAACGACCACTTAGGTAATGAAGTTAATATTCATTTTGTTAGGGAGAAGAAAATCAAAATTTTTATCGTAACCTATAACAACCCTGTATTGTTAAACGAATGTTTAGACTCTATATTTTTTAATGTTAATCAACAAGAATTATCTAATTTACAAATTTTTATAATTAATAATCATTCAAATTTTGTTCTTAACGAAAACTACGTTGGTAAAGTCACTATATTAAATAACGAACTAAGACCTGATTTTTCAACGGGACATTTATCTCGAAATTGGAATCAAGCAATCCTCAATGGATTTACAGATTTAAATGACCCTCATTGTGATATTTTAATTACTTGTCAAGATGATACAATTTTTTCAAATCATTTTATAAATAAAACAATCAAATTACACGAACAATACGATTTAGTAACTTGTGGTTCTGGTGATAATTTTGTTAGTTACACTCCAAATGCCATCCGTAGGATTGGTCTATGGGATGAGAGATTTTGTGGGATTGGATATCAGGAAAGGGATTATTTTTTTAGGGCGGTGAAATACCATACAGAAAAAGTTTCAATTAATGATTATTGGCACAATTTTTTACATAATCCAATCGATAAAAATGATAATCCCATAAAAGAAACATTGACAGGATATCAAAGATGTGACGAAAATCATTTTAACTCTTATGATTATCATGTCGTTAGCAGTCAGATTTTTTTCTTAAAGTGGGGTAATGTACCACATTTAAATTTAGAGGTAATCTTATCTAAAGAACCTAAGTTACCTTCATTTATAATGTATCCTTACTTTGAAAAAGATGTCGAAACCCTTTGGGAACAAAAATTTTTATACAAATTACCCGATGGATACAGAGGTTATGGGGATTATTATTTGTACAATGAAGAATAAATTTTGTCTTTAAAAAAATTTTTAATATCTTTGTGGTAAAGATAAAATTTTAAATTATGGCAAAATATAAATTATTGGTGAACGGATACGGACTTGATGGTTCCGCCCACACCTTAACTGACGAAGAAGTCCAAGCAATTCTGTCTTTCAAAGAAAAAGAAGGACATAAAACTTTGGATGAAATGTATATGGACCTCCCTGAAATCTTGGAGGATTACGACCACTACATGACCAACTATTGGGTTACCACAACTACTCTGGCTAATGACAGTTGCCATTTTGTTTTGGTAAACGAAAAGGACGAGGTGATTTGGGACGTTAAATTTGAAGATTTGGACCGAACAATGGAAAATTTTGAATATCCTGAAAACGCCGATGACCACACTAAAGAAATCGATGCATATCCTCATGAAGGTAAAGAAAACATTCTTTTGGTTTATGAGACAGTTAAAGGAACAATGTTGAATCTTGAAATCGAGTCTGAAGAAGAACCAAAACCAACAGATTTTGCGGTGACCGTCCAATCTATGGAAACACCCCAATACGAAGAAGAACTTGTTTCGAAAGTATTTTTTAAGGGGACTGAACTCGAGCGAAGTTTCGATGAAGAATTCTTTCGGGGTAAAAGTTTGACTGTGGAACTCTTTACAATGGACGACCTTGACAGTGACGATGATTGGGATGCCGACGAAGAAGAATAATTTGTTAACTTTGAAAAAAAAATAAACTATGGGAACTAACTATTACAGAGTACCGAAAGGTGATGAAATGATAAAGCGGGAGCAAAAACTGAGACGGCGTATCAATGAGATGGATTCAATCAATCCGTCTCAAATCGAACGAGGATTTCGTTCAATATCAGTTGGTGAGTGGGATTACATGTCACCTTGGGAAGAATTCTTGGATGAAACCAATATTCATTTGGGTAAACGAAGTTCGGGTTGGAAGTTCCTGTGGAATTGGAATGATTCAAAACACTATAAGACCAAAGAAGAACTCTTTGAGTTTATCCGAAATGGTCGTGTGGTTGATGAATACGGAGAACTTATGGGTCAAGAAGAATTCATTCAAATGGCTCTTCAGTGGGGTCAAGAGGATGGATGGGATATTGAAACATATTACAAGGAAAATCCTTCGCACCGTATTAGTTTTATTCACAATAAAAAACACGAGGAATATCTTGATGGTCTTCGGGTTTCTACATCAACTGAATTCTCATAGTATGGCGTAGTAGCTCAATGTTTTAAATCCACTCGACGCTACAAATACCTTTATCATGAAAGTGTATCACACATATATCATTCATAATGACCCCCCCTCTTATTTGGAACTTTTGGTTCAACTTATCTCCGTGTGCAATCACAAATATGTGAACCCTGATGTTCCGTTTGTCTTTGCCACGGATAAGAAGTCTTTAGGTTTTTACGAAAAATTGGGGATGTTAGATTTCTACGATGAGGTGGTTACTGATTTTTTTGATGATTATCCATATGAAAGGGTTAGTGATGCTTTTTGGGCGACGCCAAAACTATGGGTTATGTCTAAGGTAAAAACACCTTTTTTGGTTATTGATACCGATTTGATTTTAAACACACCCATTAGTAAGTTCAATGACAATCAAATGGTATATCTTCACAGGGAGTTACAATCGGGTTATTTAAGACCCTCAGAGGTAAGTGTTTCTCCTTCTTGGAAATGGGGTAAAGACAAGAAATACTTCAAGCAGTCACTTCCGATTAATGTATCGGTTTTATATTTCAATCATCAAGAGTTTAAGGATTTTTATATTAAGTCATATTTTGATTTTGTGTTGGATAACTCAGGTGAATTTGATTACAAGGATGATGATTATGTTGACAAGACTGCGATGCAGACTTTTGCTGAGCAGTATTTGTTATCGTCGATGGTTTTAAAATACCATAAAGAAATCGATGGTAATTTCAAATCAAGGTCTTTGTCTGACACTGTTCATTCCTTTGGACATTATTACGATAACGGAGATTTCGATTTACCTGTGGATTCTCCTTTGGGGAAATATATCTATCATTTGTGGGGTGCTAAGAATTTCATCGAAAATCCTTCTCATTTTTTTTATGTGAACGCTTATGAGACGGTAACACTAAGGGGTGAAGAATACCTCAGGGAAATTGGTAGTTGGGAAAAGGTTGGTAAAATATTCACCTATTTCAAAGACCAGCTACCTAAACCCTATTAAAAATTACTATATTTGCAATTATGAAAATAGATAGAAAGAAACTTGCTTGGTTTTTAACAAATATCCGTCACGATGCTGAGAAGGATAATATTAAACTCACCAATACGGACATTGCCAATCATCTTGGAACTTGGATAGAAAAAAATCCAGGGTGTATTGATATTCATGGTGTTAGTGACCCTGGTAGGTTTTATTATTCAACCGTTGGTTATGGAGTATTCTCTTTGATGGGTGAAAAATACCGTATGGGAAGGGTTGAAATCTTTGACAGTCAGGACGAATCAGGATATGCTGTTGATGAGGGTATCTACACGATGCCGTTCATTGCCGCAAACCAATTCGAAGAGTTCATTGATTCACTACAGACCGATTTACCAATTCACATTGAAATCGGTTCTCATAAGTGGTGTGAAAACGAGTGTGCCAAATCACTTGGTTTTGAAACCCCTGATGAGATGAGCGACCCTGAAAAAATCAAGGAGTATCGTAGAAAGAAAAACGATGATTATGCCCGTACAAGGGGATTCAAAGACTATGATGATTTGTTTAACAACAGTAAATTTGGCGGTAAAGCCGAAGAAACATTTTCTAAACCTGACAACAATGAGTGAATATACCTTTTGGGATGAAATGTGGAATGTTCCACCGAAACCCGAAGAACCTGAACCTAAACCTGAAAAAAAAAATTTAACAAAGTTCTGTCGCTCTTAGGAGAGGAAACTCAGGACATCACACGCTTAAGGTGGGAGATATAAGGGAACAAACTTATAATGGTCAGTTATAAGTCCACATCCTTATATCGTCATTACCACCGAGGATGCAACCCAAAACAACCCACGACGGTGAGCTGGTCGGGTAAGGTGGGGGCAAATAGACTAATGATAGATTAAATACAGAATCTTGGTTATACTTTGTTAAATTTTTCGGTCATTTTGGTTTGTTTTATCGTTCATTTTTTAAGATTTTGATGCGTAAACAACTAAGTTTTAACCGAATAATCTGACCCCGTAGCTCAGATGGTAGAGCAGTGTGTCTTAACATACTAGTCGGGCGTTCGAATCGCCTCGGGGTCACAATAAACTAAAAATTGCTCAATAAACTAATGAGGTTTATTGTAACAAAAAAAAGTTTACTAAACACTTTTAACTCAGATAAAAAATGTCGGAAATTCAACTCTTTCAAGGTAAACGATTTGACAATATGAAATTGATTTTCTATAATTGACAAAACATCAGGGCCTGTAGCTCAGACGGTTAGAGCGAGAAACTCATAATTTCGAGGTCGCGGGTTCGATTCCTGCCAGGCCCACCAACATATACCCTTATGACCCAAGAAGAATTGATAAATTTAATAAGACAACAGGAAAACCCCCTCCTTCTACTAGTGGGAACTTTAAACCTGTATAAAAAAGAAAATGGGTTCGAACAAGACCTGTTAACACCAGGATTTATTAAAGAATGGATGGTGTCTGAAATTCTCGACCATAAATGTCATAAGACAAAACATGGTGCTGATGCATATTCTAAAGACGGTAAAGAAAAGTACGAATACCTATCTTGTAAAGAGGGGGGGACCTTTCAACTTGACAGAATCCACGAAGACAACCTTCATAGAGTCGAAAGAAACGATGCTTTCTTTTTTGCCTTGTTTGATAAAAAAGATGGTCTAACTTGTAAGAATATTTGGAAATGTACAACTGACAAGGTTTTGGAAATTGTTAAAACCAAAATAGAGTTGTCTAAGAAGAAATCTTCTAAACATGTTTCTATAAGTTTGTCTTGGGTTGAACAAAATTCGGAAAAAGTTTTTTAGACATTTGGTTTTATAAAAATGTCGACATATATTTGTGGTGTTGTTAAGACATAAGGTCTTTGAAATGTTAAAAACAAATAACGGTTGGTAGTAACAATGCGTGAGTTGACAGTATGAGAGAGCATATCGCAAGGGTACACACTAAGAATATACCCTCTCTCTAATGGTGTGTGAAGCTGAACCTCTTTTGGGGGTTAGGCGGGATTCCTGATAAAGTCAACTACTACCAACTAAGTGCCGGTGTGGTGGAATGGTAGACACGGATGCCTTAGGAGCATCTGCTTTTTAGCGTGGGGGTTCGAGTCCCTCTTCCGGTACAAAAATGGTGTGATAGCTCAGGTGGAGTACTCATATGATACTCCCATGGTAGAGCAAGTCCGTGAAAAAGACCGTGCCGCGTGGTTCGAATCCCGCTCACACCACTTAAATTATTAAATTATGACAAAAGAAACCGTAAATGAAATACTTTGGGAACTGAAATATGTTCAAGATTCAGTTAAATCATATGGAAAGGAAGACAAATTTGACATACCTTTTTATGTTAATCACTTAAAAAGGGCAATTGAATTGATGGAGTCTCAAATTGAAGAAAAAAAATAATTAATTTATTATTCTACAAAACAATTTCAAATGGATATTTGTAAAAATATAGAAGACTATGGTGATTTTAAAATAATCCGAAATGTGATTTCTAATGACGAAATTAAAAGTGTTATAAACTTTTGGAATAGTTTTAATTCTTTTATTGATATTGATAAAAATGTGTGGGACACTACTTCAAAATCTATTACAAGAATAAATGCTCCAAATAGAGTTGTTGATATTGTTGGGATACAAAAAAATGATTTACCTTTTCTATCGGATATTTTTTTAAAATGTTTTGGATGTATTCTTACAAATTTTATTTTGGAATTCCCACATTATTTTACTCATTATCCTTTAGGTGGTAAACATACTAGACACATTGATTTCATTCCCTCATCCGATACAAGATGGCTTGTGATATTGATGTTAAATGATGACTTTGAGGGTGGCGAATTAATTGTTAATAATAAAGTTGTACCTAAAGAAAAAGGAATGGCGATTCTTTTTGATGGAAGTCTATTTCATGAAGTGACACCTGTGTTATCGGGTGAACGATTTGTTGTTGCTGAAGTCGTGGGTAAAAATTAAAAATAGGTTAGTCGGGTGGCTGAATTGACAAAGGCACATTCAATTTTGAATGGAGAACATCAAGACCCTTTTAAAGGGTTGTTCTCGCTTGTAGGTGGGATTCCTACCCCGACGTTTTTTACGGTGGATATAGCTCAGTTGGTAGAGCATCGGTTTGTGGTTCCGAGCGTCGTGGGTTCGATTCCCATTATTCACCCTAAAGTTTTTCCGCTATTTGACTTTAAATTTTTAATTAACTAATTTTAAGAAAAAAAAAACATGGCAAAATATATTTTGAAAACCTCGGACCTGCAGCCCAAATTGCTTGAGTAGCTGAAAATCCTGCGGTCAATGTGCTGCTATTTTGAAATGTTAAGTTAGTCAGGTTCAAATTACCGGAACCCGACCAAACAACATCAGACCCAATTTCTTGTACTGTGACTGTAAATCCTGAGGATGGGATTTATGATGGTGTTGGGGTAACTGTATTTGTTGGTGTGGGTGTTGGAGGATAATTTACCTCAACTAATACGTTTATCGGAGTACTTGAAACAAAACTACTACTTTGAATTGTTACAGGGTCAACTGCAAGAATACCACTTCCGTAATCAACAAACACTGAAGGATTACCACTGAAGATTATTGTATTTGCCCCTTGAGTCATTGTTACTGTACCTCCATAAGTTAAAGTATCGTAATAATCAGGATGGTTTAATCCAGAAGCATCTGTTGCATTAATATAAGCAGAGAAAGCTAAATTCCAATTATATGTTACAAGTTGAGGTCCACTAGTTTCTGAAAGAAACATTATATTACCTGGACTATCTGGATTGGATGGTGTAGCCCCATCAGGAAGGAAGAAAAAATATTGTCCTGGTCCAGCAGGTGTTGGAGTTGGGGTTGATGTTTCCGTATTAGTTGGCGTATTTATCGGAGTTTCAGTTGGGTTTGGAGTAATATACGCCGTTACCGAAGGAGTCGGCGAATTACTTGGCGTCATTGTTGGAGTTAGTCCAACAGTTACACTTGGTGTAGGAGTTTGAGTTGGAGTTTCGGTAGGTGTTTCTGTGTTAGTTGGAGTATTTGTTGGAGTTGGTGTTGGTGGATAATTAATAGAGGCAGTTAAATAGATTGGACTTCCAGAAACAAACGGATTTGCCGAAAGCTGTGTTACATCTAAAGAATTTGCTGAATAGTAACTTACAATTGTTGAAGTATAAGAGAAAAATCCACTGTCACCACTTGCAATGTAAGTATTGGTATCTTGTGTCAATGTAATTGTTCCACCATAAATTAATAAATCATCATATTCAGGATGTGAAGTTCCTGATTTATCGATTGCCGTAAACACAAATTCAAAACTATCATTTGGATTGTATGTTATCGTATCTCCTGAAGTGATAAACATGATATCACCATTACTTTGTGGGACAACAGGATTTGAACCCTCAGTCAAATAGAATTTATATGTGTTAGGTGGGTAAGGTGTGTTAGTTGGAGTAACCGTAGGTCTTGGAGTTCGTGTTGGAGTTCGTGTTGGAGTTCCTGTTGGATTTGGGGTAACCGGTATAGTTTCGGTAGGGGTTGGTGTTGGAGTAGGTGTAACACTAACAGCATCATAGGAGGTCCAATAACCATTTGCATTCAACCAAATTTTTGCATCAGCACCAGTTGCAAATGTTTGTCCATTTGAAACATATTCTGCAATTTCAATAAAGGATGGTTCAGTTAAGAATTTTGACCTAAAAAATCCAACACCAGCAATTGGTCCGTCAGGGCTTGGGTGGTCCTCTGTTGGAACTGAGTAACAAATAATATATCCCAAGTCTTCGTCGGGTCCATTCCACCAACGGACTCCTCCGTATCCTCCCGAATAGTTTTGTGGAGTTATACCCACGGCAATATCACCGACTTGTTCAGTTCCAGCAATAGGGGAACCTGGATTATAAGCAAAAGGACGAGCTGTGGGCATTTTTTAATAACTTATTATAAATAGTCTTTGGTTGTGACTTTTTTCTTTCTTATCTTTACATAAATTATTTTATTATGGCAAAACGAACTGACATTATAGAACAAACTTCGGAGTTCATGAAAATGAATTTGTTGGATGTGATTATGTTACTTGACCCAAGTAAAACTAACAAGTATACACCCCTAATGGTTAAACTATTTACGAAGAATTATAGTCAGAGGAATTTTAAAAAAAACCATATAGATGATTTTCGTAGAGAAATACGAGATATCTATAATTTGGAGTTAAAAAATATTTCAGACGAACAAATACCTTTGATTTATCAGTTTTTAGGTTCTTTCGAATCTGAGTTGGTTAGGTCGATGGTAAATCTCATTGATGCTGCCGAAAAGAATCAATTACCTGGTATGGATGTCACGCAAATCAAGGACATTTCAGAAATTCATCAATTAATAAGTTTGATTAAACTCAAGAACATTTCAAAAAAACTACAAAAACAAGTTTTCAGAGATTATGAGGATGATGAATGGTTAATTGTTCGACCATTTACCGCTGAGGCTTCTCAAAAATACGGTTATGGGACCAAATGGTGTACCGCCTCTGAAAAATATCAGGGTCAGTTTTTCAATTATACAGAAGATGGAAAACTTGTATATTGTATCAATAAGATTAGTGGAAAAAAAGTTGCCGTTTTTTATAGAAATCATTCAGATAAGGGAACCGAGCTAAGTTTTTGGAATATGGTTGACGACAGAGTTGATTCCATGTTGTGTGAATTACCAAATGCGATTATGGATGTAATAAAAGACATTTTGTTTGTAAAAGATTCTTTCACTAACAGGCAACTCAATGAACAATCGTGGCAAACTTCTTATTCTCTCTATAAAGAGCTTGAAAAGTCGTATCAGGAAGAAACTCCAATGGTCCGAGCAATACAAACTGAATTAAGAGATTTCCCAGTAGAGGTGGATTTATATGAACCCGAAGCAAATACGGCTGAAGGTGGACAGATATAATTACTTTACCGCAGAAATAACTATTTTACTACAAGTATGTTTAATAAAACTTGTTTAGTAATCTATATCGGAAATGGATATTCCGAAAAGGTTTTGGATTATAGTGGTTCTTATACCTATTCTGTTGACATGAGGGACAATCGTCCGAATCATCAGAAAATGATTTACAAACCTCTTAGGAGTTTAGGTTATAAGATTGACACCGCTTTGGTAACAAACAAACACAAATATTTTCAACAATTCAAAGAGGAATATTATGCAATTGATTTGGATTACGATGAAATCTCTAATCAAGATTTAAAGTTTCTTGGTAAATTATACCAATTAAAAGTACCCATGCAATGGGGTCCTGGAAATTTCAGAAGTGGTGGAAGATTTCTTAAATTACACGATGAAATTCCCGAATATGATTTGTATGTATTTGTTAGGGCGGACACTCAATTCAAACTCCCAATCTCAAAATTGAATATTAACGAAAACAAAATGAACTTTTTGTGGGCGGAGACTGATTTTCGTTTTTATACGGATGAAAAAGAAAGTATGGTTGAATCATTGGGAAGCGAGTTTTGGTTTTGGAATACATACAATAGGGTAACTGGAAATGTTTTTAATGTTGTCCCAAAAAAATATATCAAAACTTTTTTGGCTTATTTTTGGATGGAACATGTTTCACTCCATGGAATGATAAAAGACTTGCATCCATTAATTTCATTAGAAAATGATGTCAACATTATCATGGGTTTAGACCGATGTTATGTCACCGACCAAAGATTTTGTCAAAATCCTGTTTTCACATTCAATAAAAGAATCGAAAAATAATTTGGTCTTTTATGTTATTATTCTATATTTGTAATAACAAATAGGGATATTAGCTCAAATAGATAGAGCACCTGGTTTTTACTCAGGGGTTCGATTCCCCGTCGGGCTACAAGTCATTCTGTAATAACTAAAAAAAATATGAGAAACAAATATTCTGACAATTGGAAAGAATCTTGGAACCCCGAGGATTGGCAAGGTAGGTCAAAACACAAAATTCAAGGAGGATATAAAATCGCCTTTATTAGTTTGGTAGTAATTTTTGTTGTATCTTTGTTGTATTATGTATTTAACTAGACCAAACTTAGCAAACCAAAAAAATTGGGTTGTTGTTTCCAATGACCAAGTGTTTCATTATTCAACACTCAAAGAAGCAATATCAGGTGAAAAGGGACATTTGATGCCACTCACATATTATGAATCTCACTACAAATCAATTCAAGATGAAAGTAATATTCTTAGATAATGATGGTGTAATCTGCTTGGCAGAGAACTGGGGTTCTCGTAGGAAGAAACAAATCAAAGAGGGTAGAACTATGGGTACATCAGCAAATGACTTACCTGTATATGTTCGATTTGATAACTTCGACCCAAAAGCGATTAAGGTTTTCAACAAAATTCTTGAGAAAACAGGCGCAGAATATGTGGTGAGTTCAGATTGGAGGTTTCACGCAACACTCGAGGAACTTGGAGATTATTACTTATCACAGGGTGTTATTAAAAGACCAATAGATACCACAGGAATGTTTAAAGATTTATTTCCATCTGAATGGGCTAAACTAAGATTCAGGGCTGATTTGGAATTAGAGAGATTCATGGAAATTCAACATTGGTTGGAATCTCATCCTGAGATTACTCATTGGGTTGCGGTTGATGATTTGGATATGTCTATAGATTTTTTGGGTGCTCAATTTTCTGACAGAGATGGTTCAGATAACAAACCAGGCTTAAGTAATTTTGTTCAAACACCAAGGTCTTGGGAAGGTATAAAGCAATCAGGTATAAAGGATAAAATTATAAAATTTTTAATGTAATGACAAAGAAGCGATTATCAAAACAGGAAAAAAATCAGAAAGTTGTTGAAGAACTAATCAACAAAATGTTTTATATTGCAGGTCATAATATTTCTTACGAGGATATTAAAGACAGAAAAGATTCTTGGTATCAGGAATGGGAAATGACCAAAGCTCAAAATGATGAATGGCAGTTGTGGGGTACTGAATTTATAAGAAAAAATCTTAGAATCAACAAACACCTTGCGGAAAGGGAAATGGCTATGATTGGTTTGATGTGGGGTTTGAAATTTTCAGATTGGGAACAATGAAAGAATTAGCGATAATTGTTTTGGGACTCGCATTTATTCTATTAATTGGATATATTGTTTACCACTTTGAGAATCCTTGGTGGTCTTTGTTGGCACTTGCATTACCAAGTATATTGAATTCGATAAAGGATAATGATGGTGATAATCCTGATATGATTTAAGTCACAGAAAACTTACTTGATAGAGCAAATCCCTCACCTTCCACAAGTCACTTGAAAATATCTTTGAACTTTTGGAATGATTTTAAAGTTTGTGAGATATCAAAAGATGGTTTTTCCTGTTGAAACTGACCATCTCTGACACCGGCAGTCGTAGTTTCGGTATCTTCAGTTTCTGACTCTTCGCTTGGTGTATCCGTAATATTTGAAATGTGGATGTGATTGTAGTGGTTTCCACCTGTATTTGTTTGCCATAAAACTGCCTTATCTTTTCCACTCTCGACATTTAAAGAATAACCCATATCAACCAATTCATTCACCAAAGCATCACCAAGTTTTTTGAATTTTGGGTTACCTGGGTTGTTTGAACTCGCACCCTGAGCGGCTTCTCCATTGATATTTGAAATATCAACCGCGTTATTATCGGGATGTCTACTACGAGTTCCACTAATAGTTTTTTCAGAGTGTCCCGAGCTGGCGGTAGTTATAACCGCTTTAACACCAGCTCTTTTAGCGGCGGTGTTGATATCTTGTAACAAAGCCCTTGAGATTTTGTCAGTTTTGGTTGCATCATCATCGGTAGTAATGAATGAAAATCCTGTTTCATCCACTCTTACATAGTCTTCCAATAAAGAGATTTGTTTTTTAATCTCAGAAATTTCTTTCAATAATCTACTGTTCATAATCAATAAATAGTTTATTGAGTAATTAAGAGCCGAAGGCAGGAATCGAACCTATCGCGTCACACCATCTTTTACGAAAGCTGCTCTACCACTGAGCTACTTCGGCTAAAACCCCAACATCCTTGAAGCGTCCTCCAAGGAGAGGTTGGGGGTGTGATTGTATCTTATGCCTTGGGTTATTCACTTGTATCACTATAAGACCTCAGAATTTAGAGCTGTTCTTACGGGAAGCCTCGAGGTACTGTTTATTTTAAAATAGACCCGGGCCCAACAAGCCGTATAAATACGGAAGGGCCCTTTTGAAGGTCTACTTTGAGCGGTAAACAGGATTCGAACCTGCGACCCCGTACTTGGAAGGAACGTGCTCTACCAACTGAGCTATTACCGCTTTTTATTTATACAAACAAGACAATATCACCATGGATATTATCCCATTCACAAAGATAAATCTCACATTGAGCTTTGTCAATAATTTGACCGCTTTGGAAGAGGATATCAGTGGTGTTGAGAATTTCAGGATTCATAGAAAGGGGGGTTTAGGTTTAAATATATCAAAATTATGAATTCTATTCCGAAATATCCGTCTTATCGAGGTCGTAGAGGGAAATTTCGTCGTTTTTCCAAGCTTTCCAATTATCAAAATTTTTTAGTTCTGCTAAAACTTCATTTCGAAGCAAGGTATAGCCCTCAGGTGCCACACCATTGTATCGGGTTTTTTTTATGTCTTCTTGACTTGATTTCATAACTTTTGTAGGCCCACCAGGATTCGAACCTGAAATATCTCATTAGAAGTGAGAGGGTATATCCCTTTACCTATGGGCCCTTTGTCTGTACAAATATAATAAATAATTTATAAACTTTCAAATATTTTTCTGCGGAAAAGGAGGGATTTGATTCCCCGATATGGTTTACCTTATGTCTGATTTTAAGTCAGGTGCCGTACAACAACTTGGATACTTTTCCGTGAGAAACCATAATAAATAAATTATTTTTTGTCAACAGGATTTAAAACATCAAACAGAAACTGACAATAATATTTTCTACAAATCTGTGGTCGGATATCATAAATAGAACAAGAACGCAATGTAGAATTATAAAATATACATGGTTTCCGTTCTTTTTCGATATCGATTTTTAACGCCGGATACGAATTAGGATTTTGCCATGAACTTCTTTCAGGAAATAAACTTGAACCTTCCTCGAATGAATAAAATATTTCTTCAAATTTTACTTTTCTATTGAATCTATCAGATAATCTTTCAAGAAACTCTTCGGGGTCCGTGTGAGGTCCAATTATGTAATCTCTGTCTTCTATGTGACAACAACTACCATCATAATCTTTCCTACCAAAACAATTGTTACTACAAATATTTGCGTGTTTACTCATAGTTAAAATATAGAAAATTATTAGTGATAAAAAAAGGGGTCCGAAGACCCCTCTGCGTCAAAGAGAAATGTAAATTACTCTGCGGTAGCTTCTTCTCCTAAAGTTTCAACAACTTCTTCAGTTACAAGGGTATCCTCCTCGGTAACAACAGTTGTGGTGTCAATAACAGTTTCTTCAACTGTTGATTCACCGCCACAAGAAGTTAAAACGACAGCAGCAAAAATAGATGCGATGATGTTTTTCATTTTGTATAAATTATATTGAATATTATAATCGACAATAATTATCTGTCAAGTAGTAAAAAATAATAAAACTTAACATCAAATTTTACATAAATTATAAATCTAATTTATGAACAAATGAAAAGGTCTAATTAAAGACCCTTTCAAATTTGTCCACGGTGGAGGTGGTGGGATTCGACACAAGTGGACTATATCATCATCTTTTTCAAGATGTCGGACGCTAATGTGGTATTACGGTAGAAGCGTCTACCACCCACTAGTCTCTGCACCTTCCTATTCCTACCAGGCTTGGCTCAGGATAATCCCGAAAGACTTCCCCTGAATTCATCCGATTTTCGACATATCTCACGATATGAAGGGGCTCGATTTTTAACCCACGTCTTGCTCAGTTTACCCATAAAGGACTACATGCTTAGGTCAGGGTTTGTTTAACCCTCCGAAATATCTGATTCCTATTTTGCCATCGTCATCAGAAACTGTGGAGTGTTCACTCAAATCGGTAGAACACCAAACATTACCTCCATTTCTTTTAAGGTAGAAACCACACCATAAGGACTTCTGTTTCAAGGTATATGTCCCCATCGACCCACGGTTATTATAGCCTAAGCTACAGTAACCGCTTCAGTTGTAAGAAGACCTACAGCCTGAAGCTTTTCAAAAGTGTTGCCACTTAAAAAGCACTCCCATAGATTAAAGTGATAGGAAACATCTCACTGCATGCCCCGTATGATTAACCCTGCCAATCAATACCGTTCACCCCCATATTTCAAAGAACTCTACAAATATAAGTATTTATATTAATATGACCAAGTCCCGAAGAATAATTTCAGAAAGTACTAAGGATTTTCCTCAGTTGGTTTACGATTACATCAAAGGTAAAGTATCTGCAGAGGATGTTTTAGCTCAGAGTGTGGTAGATAAAATAATAGAAAATCCCAATAGGGTAAAATCTATCTTTGAAATAAAGATGGATGGTAACGAGTTGGTAGATTTTTTTAATTTGGGCGAGTTTGATTATTGGTGGTTATCTATGTTTTTGGATGGGGGCAACATGGAGTATGAAGGTCCTGATATCATCTATGATAGGATGGCGGAGACTGATTTTTTCCTTGGAGATTATTTCGATAGAAACGGTGAGGAATATCAGATGATTTTGAAGTTGTATCGGAAGTTCAACGAAAATTTTACCGCAAATACGGATACAAGGCCTATCAACGAAACAATCTTAAAATCATATCCAAGAGAAATTACTCAAATTTTAGATGTCATTTATGAATATCAAAATGAGGAGTTTACCGAAAAAATGGGGAAATTGATATCAAATCAATTGAGTGAGGTATTAGGACCTTATGGTGTGAATATAGAAACCAATGAGAAATATAGTAATTATTTCAATGTGTCTATATCGGCAGGAAATTTATACTATTTGATGAAAATTTATCCGAACAAAAAAGAGGAACAATCAGATTCGGTAAGTATCTATTCAACAATGAATGGATTGACTCGAGGAAAAGATATAGGGGGTTGGGAAGAAGAAAGATGGAACATTGATGTTCATGTATTTAAGAAGAATCCGAGGTATGTCTCTGAGACTAATCGAATGATTACGGATTTACTTGAGAAAGTGGACGAGGAAGTTTCACCTCAGAGAACAGAAATTTTGACAAAAATATTAAAACAATTCGGAACGGGTAAACCCATCAATGTGCCACAGAAGAATATCAGATTCGCGATAAGTCACTATGACGCAGGTTCTAATAAACTCATTCTTTTTGTTAATAAGGTAACAGACGGTAGATATTCTGATTTACCAATTCGTAGATGGGGTAGTGATGAACTAAAAATATCCCCTCTGAATTTTTACAACTGGTACCACAATTATGAGCTGACTTTGGAATCAAAGAATATTTTACTATCTTTGCGTAAAATATTATCTCATGACTCACAGTAAAATTGAATTCTTAAAGAAAGTCTTATCCGTTCCAACCGCAACATACCGAGAGGGTATGATGGTCGAGTTTATTTGTGAGTGGTTAAAGGAAAAACAAATCCCATATTTCGTGGATGAACATCTAAATGTTTATGCAACTAAACAAACTGATGAGAATATTGAATATTTCCCTTGTGTGATTTCTCATACCGACACCGTACATGGGTTGGGACCTATCAATATCCGTGAGGAATTTTTGGTAAATGCTCAAGGGGAGCAACGCCCTTCTCTTAAAGCTTATAACGACCATGACGAGCCCACAGGAATTGGGGGTGATGACAAAGCTGGTGTTTTTGCTTGTTTGGAATTATTGGAGGAACTACCGAATCTGAAAGCGACATTTTTTGTTTCTGAAGAAACGGGTTGTCATGGTTCAAAAAAAGCTAGTCCCGAGTTCTTTGAAAATGTTGGATATGGTATTCAGTTCGATGCTCCCGAAAATTGGATGGTGACTGAATATTGTTGGGGTCAGCAATTGTTCAACCGTGATTCTGAATTCTTTGATGTTTGTAATAACATTTTAACTGAGGGTATTGGTGAAGACTTAGAGTATATGGTTCACCCCTATACAGATGTATGGGCTTTACGGGGTAAATTTGACATCTCCTGTATTAATTTCTCTATTGGGTACTACGACTACCACACCCCCTACGAATATGTTGTAATCGAAGATGTTTTTAATGGAATTGAGATGGGTAAAAAAATGATTGAAAAATTGGGATATCGTAAACATCAAAAAGATTTGAAACCTCAAACAAATCCGTGGGTGTTCTAATTAAAAGTTTCAAAATCTAATCGTACAATGTCAGCCCAAAGTTCAAACGGTGCATCTATCTTTTTTTCTAATTCTTCACTAATTATTGCCTTGAGTTCTTGGATTACCTCACCATAAAATTCAGAACCTTCTAAGTTTGACAATAATTGGTAATCTACATTTGTAAAACTGAAATCTTCGGAGCTGTAAGTACTACCTGATATTGAGGTATCAACAACTACCGAAACATTAATTTCGTGAAAATTATAGTTTCTTTCCACATCAAACTCATCAACATAATACTTGAAATTATATCCCCCACATTCTTTACAATCAAAAACTTGATTTTGAATTTTATCTGATATTTCTTTTATAAATTTTTTGGTACCACCAAGATACTCTATGGCAAAAGGAAATGTTAGTGAAGAATCTAAAATATATTTACCAGCCATTTTTTCCGATTTCCGAGAGAGACCAACTTTATCCCAATATTTTTTTACTAAAAGAAAGTATTTGTCGAAACTTTCTTGATTGGGGTGTTTGTAAGATTCTTTTAAATTTTTGGGTTCGTTGTTGTGATTACACTGATGACAAATATATGGGTCATGACCCCCCTCGGATAGTTTCCAAGACCAACCACAATTGTCACAAGTAACCTTACCTTTACTAACTTCTTCTTTTAATATCTTGATTATAATGTCCCTCATATGTTATAAATACAATTCTGTATAAATAAAAAAGGGGGACTTTCGTCCCCCCTTTTATGTTAAGAGATTTTCACCTCTTCATTTACCACCTTTAGGGTGTATTTTCGATTTTCTTTAAGTTTACCTATTAGGATAAGTTCCGATAGGTAATCTTCGATTTTGTCTTGGATGGCTCGTTTTACTGGACGAGCTCCGTATTCATCATCGAAACCGACTTTTGCAATGTACTCTGTGAGGGTGGGGTCCATCACCACTTTGTACTTCATGTGACCTAGTCGCTTGGAGAGTTTACTAAGTTCTAGTCCTACAATCTTCTCGATGTTCTCCTTTGTGAGTGTTTGGAACACAATGGTGTCATCGATACGGTTTAGGAACTCGGGGGAAAAGAAGTTCTTCATTTCCTTCATCAAGATTTGTTTTTTAGCCTCCTCGTTTGAGTACTTGTTAGAGGAGAACCCGATACCAGCTCCAAAGTCTTGAAGTTTCTTGACTCCGAGGTTGGTGGTCATGATGATAAGGGTGTTCTTGAAGTTGATTTTTCGACCGAGGGAATCGGTTGCGTGACCATCATCAAGAATCTGAAGGAGAATAGAGAAAATGTCCTTGTGGGCTTTCTCAACCTCATCGAATAGGATAACCGCATATGGTTTGTTTTTTACCTGTTCGGTAAGCTGTCCACCTTCTTCGTAACCGACATATCCTGGGGGTGCTCCCACCAAACGAGACAGTGTGTGCTTCTCTTGATATTCACTCATGTCGACTCGAATCAACGCATCCTCTGACCCGAACATCTCCTTAGCAATCTGTTTTGCTAAGTGGGTCTTACCCACACCTGTTGAACCCAAGAAGATAAATGAACCAATAGGACGGTTAGGGTCTTTGATTCCGATTCGGTTACGACGGATTGATTTGACAATCATAGACACCGCATCGTCTTGACCAATTACCTTTTCCATAAGGGATTTGTCCATATTAATAAGAGCGTTAATATCGTCAACTGACATTTTACTCACAGGAATTTTGGTCATATTGGAAACAACATCGTAGACTTGTTCCACCGAGATAGGGATACGAGTTGTTGAGGATTCTTCCGCGTATTTCCGCTTTTCCTCTTCGAGTTTAGCAAGGATTTTACGCTCCTTGTCCCTTAGTGCTGCCGCTTCTTCGTAGTTCTGTTTCTTTACAACATCCATCTTTTGTTGTTTGATTTCCGAAGCCTTGAGTTTTAGTTCTTCAATTACTTCAGGAATCTTTTGCTCGGTTTGACTACGAGCACCAACTTCATCCAAAATGTCAAAGGCTTTGTCGGGGAACTCACGGTCGGTGATATATCGGTCTGCGAGCTTCACACAAAGTTCGATTACTTCTTGAGAGTATGCCACTTTGTGGAACGATTCGTATCGGTCTTTAATGTGAGTGAGAATTTGGATGGTCTCCTCAACTGATGAGGGGTCTACAATGACCTTTTGGAATCTACGCTCCAAAGCTCCGTCTTTTTCAAATGACTTACGATACTCATCCAAGGTAGTTGCACCGATACATTGAATTTCTCCACGAGCAAGTGCGGGTTTAAAGATGTTTGAACCGTCTAAACTACCTGTTGAGTTACCTGAACCAATCAATGTGTGTATCTCATCGATAAAGACAATGATGTTGGGATTGTTGGAGAGTTCCTCAAGGATAACCTTTAGACGCTCCTCGAACTGACCACGATACTTTGTCCCTGCCACCACAGCGGTGAGGTCTAAATTGACAATACGCTTGTCAAGAAGATTTTTGGGACATTCTCCATTGATAATAAGAGACGCCAATCCCTCAATCAAAGCGGTTTTACCTGAGCCTGGTTCCCCCAAGATAATAGGGTTGTTCTTCTTTCTACGGGAAAGGATTTGAGCAATACGAATAATCTCTTTCTCCCGACCTATCACTGGGTCAAGTTTTCCTTGTTCTGCCAATTTGTTCAAGTCACGAGAAAAGTTATCCAATACGGGAGTACCCGATTCGGAGGTAGGTTTCTTCCTTGAGAGTGTCTTATCGTCGTCGCCTAATGTGTCGTTCATAATTTATAGAATTGATTTGTACAAAGGTTAATCAAAAAAAGGACAATTCCAAACCCCTGTCAGAATTTTGTTAGTAATTGACAAGATGTCATAAAAATATTTCTAAATAAAACTAATTCAGACATTTTGTCAGTTATTTTGATTTGGTACGGGGATTGACTTATCAGGTTCAAATAAAAAAATTAAAAAATACAAAAAATGTTTAGAAGAAAATTATTTAATGAATTTGACAACCTTTTTAACTCACTGTTAAACCAAGACCCATTTATCTTTAAAGGTAAAACGCAAAAAGAGAATGGTAAGGATGAGAATGGTGATTGGTCAAAAGAAACCTTTACCTCTGAAGATGGTATGATTCAATTCACCACGATTTTTAGGTCAACCTACGGGAACACTCCACAACCCGAAGAACAAAATACCTTGGAGCGTCTTAGAAAAGAACTCCAAAATGCGGTGAACCTTCAAGAGTTTGAAAAAGCGGTGGAGCTTCGTGACAAGATTAAAAACTTGGAAGACAATAAAGTTAAACTTGAAGACCTTAACTTACAACTGACAAAAGCAGTTGACCAACAAGACTATGAAAAAGCAATTCAATTAAGAGATGAAATAAAGAAACTTTCCTAATAATCAAAGACCCTGTTTTTGACCCTCCGCGTAAGTTGGGGGTTTTTTGTATTTATCAATTAACAATACACTAGTAAATTAACTTATAAAAACATCTTTACAATGGGAGTAAAAAAAGAAACTATAGACGGAACAAAAATCATCAATGAGATTGATTCAACAACAATCATTAAAAGTGTCTATGATACGGAGTCAAAAGAAATGGTCGTAGAATTTAAAAATGGAACAAAATACCAATATAATGAAGTTCCACATCAAACCTACACAAAGTTTAGAATGGCAGAATCTCAAGGGAAATACTTTTCAAGTGATATTGCCAAAAAATTTAAATACACCAAACTCTAACAAGGAGGTATTTATCTCAGATGGCCCAACTATCAACCATACTTCAGAGCTTCACAGTTAGAGACACCCTTAACCCAAAGGTATGGGAAAACTATGACGATGCCTCAGAAGCGGTGATTAAACCAAAAGTAAGAGACGCTCTTATGAAAATTGCCGAAGCATTTGGCGATACATTAATAGATGACTTGGAAGTTGAAGATGTAGTCCTAACAGGTAGTCTATCAAACTACAACTGGTCAGAATATTCAGACTTTGACCTACATCTTATTATCGATTACAAACAATTCGGAAAACAATCTCAACTTTACAGAGATTTATTTGGTCTTAAAAAACAGATATTTAACGACAAACACGATATTAAAATTTTTGGTTACGAAGTTGAACTATACCCACAAGATTCTCAGGAGATGCATTTTGCCTCGGGAGTATATTCGGTGTTAAATGATGAGTGGATTTCTAAACCCTCAAAAGAAAAACCACAACTCGAAAGAGGTGTTCTAACGACCAAAATCGATGGTTGGAAAGACAAAATAGAAAATCTTATTACCAACATCAAAAAAGAAGGACTCAAAGCCAACGAAGAAAAAGTTGAGAAACTGAAAAAAAAATTAAAAGATTATCGTAAGTCGGGACTCGAAAAAGAGGGGGAATATTCCTATGAAAATTTGGTGTTTAAGTACCTTCGTAGGTCAGGATTGTTGGAAAAACTCTATAATACTGTTAGTCGTCAAACAGACAAAGAATTATCAGTTGAAGTAAAATTGGTAGATTAATACCATTTTAGATATTTATTTATTAAAGTTATTATTAACTGACAATATTTATAGAAAAAAGTCCATGGCGTTGAATTATTTTATTGGAATTTCTTGTACGGGGCAACCCTTCAGATATTTAGCTACTGAAGCTACAATTGTTTCGGGTAGAATTTATGAATTATTAGCAGGGGCAACAAACATTGGTTGTTGGACCCTTACTACTTTTGATGAAACTCCACTTGCACAAATTGTAACAGTATTCAATGGTCCATGGGAAAATTGTGTTGATTGTTTGGGAGACTTAACACCAACACCAACGGAATCACCAACATCAACACCCACACGAACACCAACAAACACCCCTACGAACACGGTGACTCCAACACCAAGTATAACAGCTTCTCGTACACCAACACCAAGTATAACTTCATCCGCCACTGCAACGCCCACAAATACTAGTACACCAACCACCACTCCAACAAATACTCAAACACAAACACCAAGCTCAACTGTCACTCAAACACCAAGTTCTACCAAGACACCAACACCAAGTATTACCGCAACACAAACAATTACCCCCACTAATACCGCAACAGTTACCAACACCCCAACAGCGACCCTCACAAGAACACCAACTCCAAGTATTACCGCTAGTCCTACGGCAACGACAACTTCAACTCCAACACCTACACCAACACCTTTTGGTGTATTTGATGTAAATGTTCAGTATGAAGCCGAGGCTTGTGTAACTTGTGGAGATGCTGCACCAACCACTGCTCCATACCCACATCCAGCCGATTGGGTTCCTGTTGGTCCCGATGGTGGGAAACAAGGAACTGTAATCGATTTAAGTGCGGTACAACTAGGGGGTATGCACGGCCTTAACAACTAAAAATTAATTAAAAAAAACCATGGCAAAATTAAAAGCAATCGGTAGCGAAAAACTCGAAGGAGCCGATAAATTAAAAAGAATTATGGAGATTGCCACCTACCGTACGTCATCAACAGGCATTAAAGAAGGTGCAACAGAATATTCCATTAATTTACCGGATGGAATGGATTACCACATTGTAAAAGAAAAACAAGGTTACATTATCAAAAAGGGGATTAACGAATCCACTTTAGATTACATGGAACCAATGAAAAATAGAAAGTATCACTCCTCATACTCACAAGCTCTTAGAAAGTTAAATTTAATAATTAAAGAAAACAATGAGCTTAACGGACAAAACGAAGAAGTTAAATTGTTTGGTGAACAAAAGAAATTTGTTTTAAAAACACCAACCCCACCAACACCTGAAGTTGTTACACCTGCGGTTCCCGCAGAACCAATGGCGCTTCCCGCACCTGAACTACCTATGGACGACATGGGTGGTGACGATGAACTTGATTTAGGTATGGACACAGAACTAGATTTGGATGTTCCTGCTGAAGAACCTATGACAGGTGGTGAAGATATGGAAGAAAGAGTTTCTTTTAAAGTAATTCAAAAACTTACTGGTAAATTGACTCAAAAAATGAGAGCCCTCGAAGACCAAGAAGGAATGTCTTCTGAGGACATTAAATATGTTATTAACATGGTTCTTTCAGCTCTTGATTTGACTAAATTAGACCCTGAGGACATGGAGGACATTATGTCTAAGTTTGAAGATGTGGAAGCTGATGTTGAAATGGATTTAGATTTTGAGGATGAAGTTTCTATGGAAGAACCTATGGAAGGTATGGGTTCTGAAGACTATGACTACAACTCGGTTAGGGAAAGCAATATCGACAAAGTCCTTAGTAAGTATTTTGAGGTTACGGATTCAGAAGTAGAACTTTCAAAAAAGTTGTTTGAGGAAAGAAAAAATGAAAACAAGAAAAAAGTTAATTCGTTTATTTCAAAAATTGAAACTTTATCAGAGACCATCGAACAAGAGTTGGCAAGTAAGAAGTTTTTAGAAGAAAACTCAAATTTTGAATTTGTTGGTAGAACAAATAAAAAGAATTTGGTATTTGAAAATAAAAATAAACAAATTAAAATCTCTGTTGAAGGAATAGTTTTATGAGATATCTAACTTATATCAATGGACTAGGTCCTGATTATAAGGGAAACAATCTCTACGAATTTATATTTTCTGAAAACTTAGATGTGTGGGGTGATTCATGGGAGTCGTCACCTTCGGGTGGATATCCCACACCACCTAAATTAGAACATATCAATAAAGTCGGAGTACTTAGAAACTCAGATGTCAAATTGGAACTTGTTCAAAACTCAGATTATTTCAATATGTCCGATGCCATGGACGGTGTTATTGCTTTAGGTTGGGAAATTGAAGAGTATGATGAAAACAATCGATTGGTGTTTAAATTTGGTGAAGAAGAAGAATCGGTAAAAAATAAACTTTACGAAAAAGACCTAATTCTTGAGTTCGAAAAAAAAGTTGTATATGAAAACTAAGGAAAAAATTGTTAAATTGGTAGAAATGGGGTTATCACCAACAACCGTTGTAAAATTAAATGAAACTCAAATCGATGTGCTCTTAGAAAAACTTGCAATCTTAGAACAAGGTGCTGTTATTATTTCCCCTGAAAAAGCGGAACCACAGAAACTCAAAGATTTAACTTCAAGAGGTATTAATGTTCGTATTGAAACTGAGATGACTGAAGATGATGTGGACTATATGGGTAGTTCTCAAGGTGGTGCCACCACTCAAGCACCACACCAAGTTCAAGCCCCTGATGGTATGGGTGATTTAGGTGATACCGAGATTGATAAAAAGGAGGATATGTCAGAAGAAGAAAAAGATGAAAACAATCCTTGGGCAATATGCCACGCACAATTAGGTCCTAAGAAAAACGCCAAGTTTGAAAGATGTGTTAAACAAGTTAAAAAAAGTTTAAAGGAAGGAAAATCTCCGATGGATTTTTTTATTGAAGAAGAAATTGTATCTTTGGTTGAAAATTATTTAGAACCAAAAATGACAAAAACAGAAATATTGAATATGATTGCCGAACAAGGTGTCATTCGTCGCTCGGTTTACAAACCAAAATCTAAAAGAGGAAAGAGTGTTCGTATGAGTCGTCCTATTGGGGATTTAGGGATGTTACAATCTATGGGTGAGGCAGAAACTGAAACTGCACCTGTTAAACCAACTACCAAACCTGGTACGAGACCCTCTATTCGTCCTGCACATCCTGGTAAAAAACCATTCGAAGGACCAAATCCCAAACCAAAGGCCTCTAATAAAGAAATGGAAGGTGCTAAAAAAGATGTATTACAACTAATTCAAAGTATTCTTCGTGATGGCAAAAAATAGAAAAATTCGAGAACAAATCGATTACGGGGATTATCCCGAGCGTATGGACCCAAGTCTCGAAAGAAAACTCCGAGACCCTGAGAGTCCTTACGCAAAAAATCCTGCAATGGGAAAAGGTTCTGAAGATGTACAAAGATTGGTTACAAACCGATTTAAACAAGTTGTGGACAAAGTTCGAGAGGTTACAGGAAGAGAAACAATTAATTCTCAAATGTTGGGAAGGATGTTAATTTCAGAAATGTATCAGAAAGTACCCCAAGTTATGCAAATTGAATCAAGACACAGGGATGCTTTGGAAAACTTGGCAATCGAGGCTTGTTTGGAAGATACCCAAGTACCCTCTGATTGGTTTATTGTTGAGGCAAATTTGAATCGTGAAACAATCGATGTTAGTAACTTTAGATACGAAGCCGAGGAGTTAGAGGAAAAAAACGAAGAGGACGCTCAAAAGATTATGATTGACTCAGGTTTTGACATCGATGAGGTAACCCCTGAAGAAGTTTTAGAATTAGAAAAGCATAAGAGAAATATTATCAACGCAATTATCCAAGGGTCAGCAAAAAAAGGTCACTATCTTTTTCAAAAACCTGAAATTAGAAAAAAACTCGATGAAATAGACCCAAGACTTTATCCCGCATATTTGGAGATAATGTCCTTAAATGATTTTATGTACTTTACCATGGAACAAATGATTGAGATGATGGGTGCTACAGGTCAAGGAGTTGCTGGGAAGGTTGAACTTGAGGACGCCGGAGATGATGGTTTTGAAGACGAGGATGGTGATAGTTCTCCCGATACGGTAATTAAAGCTTACGGGATGTTGTTTCCCATTGTGTGTCATGAAATAATCAAAGGATTGGAAGAGGCTAAAGGTCGTTATGGTTTACCTGAAGACCCCACAACTCGTGAAAAAGTTATGGGTCAAACCGATACTTTACCTATGGAAGCATGGTCCCTTAGAATTGGACCGCAAATTGTTGAAAAAATTCGTTTTGCGTTACCTGATGAAGTTTATGATGAACAAAACAAAGGTTTGATTAATTGGTTCCAAATGGAACTTTATAAACTCCCTGCTGAGGAATTCTTAGAAATTGTTGGAAATGCAATTTCCGAAGACACCAAAAAAATTGCAAAGGCTACCGACTCTTTTCGTGAGTTGATTACAATTGCAAAACAAAATAAGGAGGAATACGAAAGTTTTGACACGGACGAAGATTCCGAAGATGATGGTTTAGATTTCTTATCAGGTTTGGGAATTTCCCGTCCTGACTAAGAAATTATGACAAAAGAACAAGTTATTATTGAGTATAAAAAGTGCATGAAAAGCACTCCGTATGCGCTGAAGACTTATTTACAAACTTACGATAATACGGTTTCCCGTTATGTACCTTTGGAATTGTTTCAAGACCAAGTTCAACTTGTCGAGGATTATGAGGAGTACAATGAAAATATTGCCCTGAAGTATCGTCAAGCGGGGGTATCGACAGTTACCGCCGCTTGGGCAAGTAAACGACTAGCATTTGCAAGAAAAGAAAAACCCGAGAAAGTTCTTATAATTGCAAATAAATTAGATACTTCGGTGGAATTTGCAAACAAAATCCGTGGATTCACCGAACAATGGCCAAGTTGGGTCGGAATAGGGTTTGCACCTGAAAAAAATTCCGCTCGTCACTTTAAATTATCAAACGGATGTGAAGTAAAAGCTGTTGCAACTTCAAAAGATGCACTTCGTGGTTACACCCCCACAACATTAATTTTTGACGAAGCAGCTTTTATTGAGGCCGATAGTGATTTTTGGGCGGCTTGTATGGCATCTCTTTCTACAGGAGGTAAAGTGGTTGTAATTTCAACCCCTAATGGTTTTGATGCAATTTACTATGAAATTTATGACCAAGCGCTTCGTGGTATGAATGATTTCAAAATCACTGAAATGTATTGGTATCGTGACCCTAGATATACCAAAGATTTGTATATGGTTAAAACTAAAGACTTAGTTCATTACCTTCTTAACAAACATGAATACACATTAGATAGTATTATTGATTTATCACTTGAAAATAGAAAAGAAAGAAATTTAGATACTTTACACAAATATATTGAAGACGGTTATAAACCATGCTCATCTTGGTTGGAAAGTATGGTTAAAAAACTAAAATATGATAGAAGAAAAGTTGCACAAGAATTAGAATGTAACTTTTTAGGTTCAGGTGACAATGTATTTGATTCTGAACTTTTACAGAATATCCAAAAAAATGATATTAAGGAACCAAGTGCCAAATTAATAGGTGGACAGTTATGGATATGGAAAGAACCTGTAAATGGTCACAAATATGTCATGGGTATAGATGTTTCTCGGGGAGATTCTGAAGACTTTTCTTGTTTTGTAATTATTGATTTTGATGAAAAAGAACAAGTATTAGAATTTGTTGGAAAATTACCACCCGATACATTAGCCGAAATTGCATATAAGTGGGGTATTATGTATAGTGCCTTGTGTGTTATAGATTTGACTGGTGGTATGGGGGTTGCAACGGCAAGAAAACTTCAAGAAATGGGTTATGAAAATTTTTTCTATGATGGGGTTGACATGTCAAATAAATGGAAATATGACCCAAGAGTTAAAGAAAAAATACCTGGAATCAATTTTAACAATAAAAGGGTTCAAATCATCGCTTCCTTTGAAGAATCCCTCCGTCATGAATTTAAAGTAAGGTCGAGTAGGCTGGTAAATGAAATGGGGACTTTTATTTATATCAATGGTCGACCTGACCACCAAAAAGGTCACCATGATGATTGTATTATGTCAATTGCAATGGCGACTTATGTTGCGGAAGCGGCATTCCCCTCATTGGTTAAGGTGGTAAACCATACAAAAGCAATGTTGGATTCTTGGTCTACTATTGTTACCGAAAATAAAGAAAAATCCGAATATTTTAATCCTTCTTTACCACAATTTAATCATTCGGGGATGAATCACTCTAAAAATTATGAGGCTACCCGAAATGATTATCAAAAGTATGGTTGGTTATTTGGAAGGTAAAAGTATTTATAATAATCCATAAGGGATTAAGTTTGAGTAAGAATGAAAAATAGAAATTTAACGGTTTGGCAGAGGTTAACAAGGGCTTTGGGTCCTAATGCCTTGATGAATCAAGATTTTCCTGTTTACAAGTTAGATAAAAAGGAATTACTCAGAACTACTGATAAAACTGAATACGAAAGGGAAAAACTTCAAGCCAAACAATCATTTTATTTAGCAAATCAATTTGCTAAAGTTGAAAATAACCTCTACACTCAAGCCGTATATTATGAACCAAATCGTTTGGCTTCGTATTACGATTACGAATCTATGGAATATTGTATTCATGGTGATACTAAAATAGCCACGCCTGATGGATTTATTACCATTAAGGAGCTTGCAGATAAAGGGATAAACTACGAATTTATAACATACTCTTATGACCACAATTTAAAAAAGGTTGTACCAGCAAAAGCAAGAAATGCTCATTACACAAGGGATGAAATGACATATAAAGTCACCTTTGATGATGGTTCATTTATAATTGCAACATGGGAACATCAATTAATGAAACGGGATGGTTCTTTTGAAAGAGTGATGAATTTACGAAAAGGTGATTCAATGATGCCATTTTATCGTAAATCTTTTTACAATAATGAAAAGTATAATTGGATTTATACCTGTAATTCTAATGAAGGGCATAATGGTTGGATTTCCGAACATAATTTAATTGCACAATGGTTTTATGACATTTCGATAGAAAAAGACGAAGAAGTTCATCATATTGATTTTAATGGTAAAAATAATCAACCAGAAAATCTTCAAATAATGAAAATCTCTGAACATAGGGCTTATCATGCAAAATTGAACAACGAAAAATTATGGTCTAATCCCAAATTCAGGGAAAAAATGTCTGAGGTTGCGAGAAGAAAAGGTAAAATGTCCTGGGATGGTAAGCGTTCTGGTGTAAACAATCCATCGTATTTTACAATTGGTTTTGACAATATTATTGAAGCTGCTAGAGGTGAAAAAACTCTTAAAAAAACTGCAACAAAATTAAATGTTTCATATAGAAAAATACAAAGAGAAGTTGTTAATTCAGGATATTCTGATTGGCAAACATTTTTAGATGCTTATGGTATTGAAAAGTCAAAATATTCCACAGCAAAATCAAAAGGTGATGTAATCAATTTAAATCACAAAATTGAATCTATTGAACCTTATGGTGTTATTCCTGTGTATGACTTGACAGTTCCTGGTTATAAAAATTTTGCCACCGACACTATTTTTTCACATAATACTCCGGAAATTTCTGCGGCCTTAGATATCTACGCTGAAGAATCTACCACACCTAACGAAGATGGTCAAATTCTTCAAATTTATTCTGAATCAAAAAGAATTAAATCCGTTTTATCAGATTTATTTAATAATTCTTTAGACATCAATACTAATCTACCCATGTGGACAAGAAACACCTGTAAGTACGGTGATAATTTCGTTTATATGAGATTAGACCCTGAAAAAGGTGTTGTTGGATGTCAACAACTACCTAACATCGAAATTGAGAGATTTGAACAAGGTTTGTCAACAAGAAATGCATCGGTTGGTGTCACAAAAAATGATACTGAAGACAAAGGGTTAAGGTTTACTTGGAAAACCCAAAATATGGAATTTCAAACTTGGGAAATTGCTCACTTCAGATTATTAGGGGACGACAGAAAACTCCCATATGGTACCTCAATGTTGGAAAAATCTCGCCGTATTTGGAAACAACTTTTGTTATCTGAAGATGCGATGTTAATTTATCGTACCTCACGAGCCCCTGAAAGAAGAATTTTCAAAGTTTATGTTGGAAACATGAACGATGATGATGTCGAGGCTTATGTACAACGTGTTGCTAACAAGTTCAAAAGGGAACAAATTGTTGATTCCAAAACAGGCAATGTTGATATGAGGTTTAACCAAATGGCTGTAGACCAAGATTTCTTTATTCCTGTTAGAGACCCAGCACAACCATCTCCAATTGAAACTTTGCCTGGAGCACAGAATCTTTCAGAGATTGCTGACATTGAATACATTCAGAAAAAACTTGTTACTGCACTTAGAATTCCTAAGGCCTTTTTAGGTTTTGAAGAAGTTGTCGGTGACGGTAAAACTTTAGCATTGATGGATATCCGATTTGCGAGAACCATTAATAGAATTCAAAAGTCGATGTTGCAAGAACTTAATAAGGTTGCAATTATCCATTTATTTCTACTTGGTTTTGAAGAAGAGATTTCTAATTTTACTTTAGGTCTTACAAATCCATCAACACAAGCTGACTTACTGAAGGTTGATATATGGAAAGAAAAAGTTCTTTTGTATCGTGATTTAGTTTCAGACCCCGGAAATGGTATTCAACCAGCTTCATCTACTTGGGCTAAGAAACACATTTTCAATTGGTCAGATGATGAAATCAGAACTGACCTTCTACAACAGAGAATGGAAAGAGCCATTGGTGAGGAATTAAAAAACACTCCGACAGTAATCTCTAAAACAGGATTGTTTGACCAACTTGATAAGTTGTATGGAAATAAACCTGGTGAAGGGGCGCCACAAGCACCTCCTGGTGAAACCTCTGAACCAGCCGCTGCTGCGTTTGGTGGTGGTGGTTTTGATGTTGGTGCGGACCTTGGTGGAGACCTTGGTGGTGACTTAGCTGGTGAAACACCAGACTTGGGTGCAACAACCCCTGAAGAGGGTGAAATTACGCCAGAATCAACACAAAATAAAGATATGAATATTTTGATAGAAACTGGTTTGTATGGTAATCAGTTTTTAAATTTAGGTATTGCACAACAAAGTTTAGGTAAAATAGAAGACGAGTTAGATAAGTTGTTAAATTCCTAATATTTATTAGAGAATAAATACGACCTCATGACTTTCGGACAAATCAAATCTATTATCGAAAAAAACTTGGTAGAGTCTTACAAAGATTCCTCTACTTTCAAGCAAACATTAAAAGAATTCAAACATAATGTTTTGAAAAATAAATCATTTTCAAAGGTTTATTCCATTTATGATGACCTTAATTTACCACAAGGTTTATCTGAAAACGATGCTAAAGAATTCTTAGAAGAGTCTGTAAATGTAATTAGACATTTATTAGAAAATACTTCATTACCAAAAAATGGGGAAAAATCCCCAAATATTTACCAAAATATTGATAATTTGGTATATTTTGAAAATGTGAATATTCACGAAAGGTTGTCGTCAAAGAAAATGTTAATCGATAATCTTATGTTAACCACAAAAGGTTTAAATGAAACCCCTAAAATTCCTTTAAAATCAATGGTTTTGATTGCCAATCAAACTATTGGAAAATATATTGAGAGTTTAGACGAGGCAACAAAAAAAGAGGTATTCTATATTTTGGCATCAAAGAATGAAGATTTAGAAATCGAGTACACAACACTTAAAGAATCAACAATTAACAAATTGAAAGTATTACTTAACAAACAAGAGGAATCGGATATTCAATCCAAAATTAACGAAACGATTGAAAGGATTGAGATTGAAAAATTTGACCAAGTTAATTATGTAAAGTTAAAAAGATTAGAAGAGTCTATTCTTCTTGATTCTTAAACTTTTGAACATAAGAAGCTTTGATTTTTTCGGCTCTTATTTTAACAGATTTTTTTTGGTATTCTTTTAAAGAATTTAGTTTCTGATTCTGTTTGGTTTTAATTACTTTAGACTTAAGCATCTTGAGTGCTTTTTCAATATTTTTGTCTACCTGTACTATTAACATATAATAGAAATATTTGGATTTGGGGTAAAAGTTTGTTATGATTTATAAAAAAATAAACAGATTCCAATCTGAATATGAATGAAAAAAGGAAAAACGGTTAAGATTAACCAATATGAATCAATTAAAACTCAATACGGAACAGTAGATTCAAAACAGCTAAAATCACTTTACATAAACATGCAAACATGGGTAGCCCCAAAAGTCGAAATGGAAAATTGGGACCGTATAGTGGGTGGTCTTTCAAGAAATGTTAAACACAGTGTTTATGAGAGTATTAATAGAGAACTTTTCGCAGAAAAATTTATTGTTGATTTAGACCTTAGAACTAGTGGGATTCAATTAGGTAAAAAATCTTTTATGAATCTTGAGATAAATCTTTTTACAAAAACAGAAATAGATTTCAAAGGTTCAATTCTTAAAGATGCAATAAAAAAAATTATAAGAGAAATTTATAAAGATTGTGTTATTAAAAATGATTACTTCACATTTACTTCGAGTAAAGAAAAGATAAAAATAAAAACTATGAACTAACATTATATTTATTTTAAAACAATATAATGAAAGATTTACGCATTCTTGGGCCAAGAGAAACAGGTAAGGGGATTTTAATCGAAATGGACGCAGGTTACATTTCACCATCTGACCCACTTAACGAATCTTTTTTGAAGGAACAAAAACAAATGGATTATAGAAACCCATTTGAGTTTTATGCTGTTCTTCAAAAATATGGTGTCCCAAATAGAAATGGAAGAGTATACCCTGAAAGAATATTAAAAAGAGAATCCGATAGATACAAAACCGCAATCAAAAAAGGTTTATCAACCTCTGAGTTAAATCACCCAGAATCATCTTTGATTGATTTGGATAGAGTATCACACCTTATTACAGACATATGGTGGGATGGTCACATTCTTATGGGTAAATTAAAACTTCTAACATCACCTGGATTCCACGAGAGTGGTATTGTATCAACTAAAGGAGATATCGCCGCAAACCTCATTAGACAAGGTGTGACAATGGGTGTTTCATCTCGTGGTGTAGGGTCATTGGCAAAAAAAGGAGAACAAAATGAAGTTCAAGACGATTTTGAGTTAATTTGCTTTGACTTGGTCTCTTCCCCGTCAACCCCTGGTGCTTACCTATTTAACTCCCCCGAAGAGAGGTCAATGTACGAGGAAAACCTCGATGAAGAAAAAAATCAAAAAATTTCTGACTCAGGAATGAACAAGTCAGTTGATTTAATGAAAAAATTAACCGATTATTTAAATCGTTAACTAAAATGAATTAATAATTATGGATGAGAAATTTTTTGTAGCTAAAGTGGTTTATGATTTACCTGATGAAAATTCAGGACGATTTAAAAAAATCAGAGAAGAGAAACTTGTTAATGGTTTCTCAGTTACCGATGTCGAAGCTAAAGTAACAAAGAAATATACGGGGTTCCAACACGAATGGCGTATCGTTTCAGTTGTGGAAAGCAAAATTGACGAAGTAATCGAATAACTTAAAAGGTGGTTTTCCACCTTTTTTTTGTCCGTTTTAAATCTTTTTCGTAAAGAAGGGGGTTTATAAACGGATTTTTTTATTTACAGAACTATTTATAAGGTAAATTAAAAACAATTTTTATGCAAAAAACTAAAAATTTAGTTGAAGAGGCACTTATTCAAATGAGAAATGTTGAAGAAGTCATTGCCGAAAACGCAAAAGGAATACTTGCTTCTACAATGAAGGAAGAAATCAGTCAGTTAGTAAAGGAATCTCTTTCCGAACAAGAAGATGAGGTTGAAGTTGATACTGAGCTAGACATGGATTTTGACATGGATAGCGATGTTGATAATATGGAAGATTCTGATAATGAATTCAATATGGATTTTGATTCGGATGAAGAAACTATCGATATGACAGATATGTCTGATGATGAAGTTATTAAGGCTTTTAAAGCTATGGGACCTGAAGATGGAATTGTAGTTGTAAAAGACGAAGGTATGGTTCACATTACCGACGATAATGAAGATGTTGAATACATTGTAAAACTTGACGAGTCTGAAATGGATGAGGAAGAGGATATGATGGAAGAGATGGAAATGGAAGAACAAGAAATGGAATTCAATGAACTTGATGTTGAAGAAGACCCCGACTTAGATGCTGTTTTAGATGCTCTTTATTCGTCGTCTGAAACTATGGAAGAAGACGAAATCATGTATGAGATAGAAATGGATGAGGAAGAATTAGACCTTTCTGAGTACATGGATGAAGAATCTATGGAAGAGATGGGAGAATCCTCACATGAGGAATATAACCTTGAAGAAGCTAAAATGACTGTAAAACCAAAAGGCGTAGGTATGGGTCATCCTAAATTTAAGTACGACAGTACTTTACCAAAAAAAGGATTTGATGACCACAAAAAGGCTGGACCTAAAACTATGGGTACTGGTAAAGCAAAATTTGAATTTAAAGAGGGTGAAATGGAAGAAGATTCTAAGAAACGCGAATACAGACGTAAGAAAGTAGACGGTGTTGAAAAGAAAGCTGGTGAAGGTAAAGATGGACACTACAAAGACTACGAAGGAAAGTTCGGTGGTAACAAAGGTGACAAATCTGAAACTAATCCTGGCAAGAAAGACTATGAAACCAAGGAGGAAACAAAAGAGGCTGCTAGAACTTATGGTATGGGGTCAAAAGAAGGTAGAGGGTTAAGAAAAGGTATCACAAATAACAGAAATTATGTTTATGGTGATAAAGGTGTAAAAGTAGAAGCTGTTGAAGTAGAATTAAATTTGTTAAGAGAAAAGAATGAAGAGTACAGAAAGGCTCTTAATGTCTTTAGAGAAAAACTCAACGAAGTTGCTGTTTTTAACTCGAACTTGGCATATGCTACAAGATTGTTTACTGAGCATTCCACTACCAAAAAAGAAAAAATAAATATTCTGAGAAGATTTGATTCTGTAGAATCACTTAAAGAATCAAAACAACTCTACAAAACTGTCAAGGATGAACTTTCCAACACTGAAACGAAAAATATTTCTGAAAGTGTTGAAAGACAGTTGAACACAGCAAAAACTTCTGGTTCATCTACAACCTTGATTGAGTCTAAAACATATGAGAATCCACAATTCTTAAGAATTAAGGATTTGATGAATAAACTCTAAAAATATAAATTCCTAAAAACAAAAATTAAAATGGGAGCATTATTAGAAAGTGGTCTTGTTGGTAACATCGGTCTTAAGCACCTTAAAGTTATCAAAGAAGATACAATTAACAAATGGGACAAGTTAGGTTTCCTTGACGGGCTTAACGGACACCTAAAAGAAAATATCGCACAGTTGTATGAAAACCAAGCGTCATATTTGATTAACGAAGCGGCTTCGACTGCTGATACCGGTTCATTCGAAACTGTTGTATTCCCAATTGTAAGGAGAGTATTCTCTAAGCTTTTGGCTAACGACATCGTTTCTGTACAAGCAATGAACCTTCCTATCGGTAAGTTGTTCTACTTCGTACCAAACATTCAGTCATATCAACCAGGAACAACTGAGCACTTTGCACCTTTTGGAGCACCTAATGCAGCTGCTGGTCAAACCCCAAACAGTGGTTATGACTATAACACACAAAAAGACCTTTACGATAGATTCTACGAAGGTAACGAACCTGCTTTAGACCCTCCAGGTCTTTACGACTACTCTAAAGGTTCATTTTCGGCATTAACTCCAGGTGTTACATCAGGAGTTGATGGTGGAACAAGAACAGTTGCTTGGCTAGCTGACCAATTAGTTGTTTCTGCATATGCGTCTGACAACTACAGAAAAGTTCTTATTATGTTATCGGGATTTGCATCTGCAGGTGCTGGTCAACTTATCGGACCAAACGGTCAACCGATGGATACCGAAGAATTCTTAACTGACCTTCAAATCCGTGGTGCTGCTGGAAACGCTTACACTTCTGGAAACACTTCGAACAACTACTTGTTCAGAGTTGTAACACAAAGATACGGTAAGGGTATTGTTGAGTATGGTGAGAATGTACCTTTAGCATTCCCAAATAGTTTGACTGACGGTGGTACTTACTACAATGTTTGTGACGCTGAAGGTAAAATCTACCTCGAAGTTGACCTTCAAGTTCCTGTTTGTATTTCTTGTGGTGATTCATCACTCGACGGGTACACGGGTTCAACATTCTCCTCTTCAACCGCTAACAACAACGCGTTCTTAGCAACTTACAGAATCTACAAGAATCTTGAATTTGAAGATAAAATTGGTGAAGTTTCTTTTGACCTTCAGTCTGTGACTGTTTCGGTTACTGAAAGAAAACTTAGAGCTCAATGGTCACCTGAAATGGCTCAGGACGTAGCTGCGTTCCACAACATCGACGCTGAAGCTGAATTGACAGCTTTGTTGTCTGAGCAAGTGGCTGCTGAAATCGACCGCGAAATCTTAAGAGACTTGAGAAAAGCTGCTTCTTGGAACCTTCGTTGGGACTACAACGGATGGAAGAGATTTAACGCTGGTACAACTCCTTACACTCAAAAGGACTGGAACCAAACTCTTATCACTGCAATCAACCAAATTTCAGCTCAAATCCACAAGTCAACTCTTAGAGGAGGCGCAAACTGGATTGTTGTATCTTCTGAGGTTTCTGCAATCTTTGATGACTTGGAGTACTTCCACGTATCAAACGCAGCTCCTGAGCAAGACCAATATAACATGGGTATTGAGAGAGTTGGAACATTGGCTGGTAGATACCAAGTTTACCGTGACCCTTACTTCCCTGCAAACCAGGTGTTGTTAGGACACAAAGGTACTTCATTATTGGATACTGGATACATCTACGCTCCATATGTACCTTTACAACTCACTCCAACAATGTACAACCCATTCAACTTTACACCTATCAAGGGTATCATGACCAGATACGCTAAGAAGGTTGTAAATAACAGGTTCTATGGTAGAATCACTGTTGATGGTGTTAGAACGTTCGACTTGAGAGAATTGAGATAATATCTCAAACTACAAAAAGAAAGGGGACTTCGGTCCCCTTTTTTTATTTTTTATATCTTGAATTACAATATGGTGAATCTTCACCAAAATATAGACACCTTAATACACCAACTTCAGTTCTTATTTTTTCATATTCATCACCAAAAAAAGGTTTGTGTCCATTTCTGACAACTTCGGTTAAAATGTATTCCCCATCTATTATTCTTTTACTTATCTCATTCAGTGTCATTTTCTGAAATTGTTTCAGTATTTTTATTTTTTAATCTGAGAGATTTTGAAAGTATTTCACTTTCACTTAAACTATAGATACCTGAATTGAACGCCTTCTCAAGAGCAATTTTAATAATATAATCTCCCTGTTCCTTTGTCAGAGCGTCTATTAAATTATCAAAATCTTCTGAATTTTGAATTTGAATTCTATCGAATAAAGGTAAAGAATTTAAGTCTTGCATAAAAATTTAAATATTTATTAAAATATAGGATTATGAAAATAAAAATCAACGAGAGTACTACATCATCGAGCGATGGTGTTTTTAAAGGTAAATTGAATATTACTCCACGAATTTGGAAAGATAAAGAACTAATACCTTACACCGAGAAAGTTTCGGGTTATATCAATAATGGAACCGCCTTTGATTCGTATGATGGTGAGATAAAAAAAACAAAACAAGAAATTGCCAAAGATGAAAAACAAACTAAATCAAATGTTAAAAAAGTTGAAAATATGAGAAAGAAAATTTTTAAAGAAGATATTTTAAAAGAGGATTTGGCGGTTTGGTTTGGTACTAAAAAAAAACCTAAAGGTAGTAAACAACCTTCAGGTCCTTGGGTTAATATTTGTAGAAAAAAAGAAGGTGGTGGACATCCTCCTTGCGGTCGACCTGAAGGGGAATCTAAAGGATACCCTAAATGTAGAGCTGCGGGAGTTGCTTCTAAGATGTCTGATTCCGAGAAGAAAGCGGCTTGTGCACAAAAAAGAGCGGCTGAGAAAAAGGACCCAAAAGTTGGAAAAGGTAACAAACCAACTATGACCTCTTACAAACCAAAGAAAAAAAATGAGGGATTAAGGGACTTAATTCAAAAAGTTCTCAAAGAGTCTATATTGAATCGTTAGTTCCTTTTACTTGTCGCATTTGTTCCGTTATATGATTTGAGTCCTTAGGGGTTGATTTTGGTATTGAGTCACCAACAACTTTTGGTTTAGGGCTCTCGAGATTAGATTCAATTTTTGGTTCAACTTTAGACACCTTGACCTCGATAAAAGGTTTTGGTGTAAATGTTTCCAACACAATAGGGTTCATTAATATATCTGAATGTTTTTTAAATGTTTTTTCTTTCGGTATAAGGTGTACAATATTTGAAAGATTATAAATTAATAATCCACCAAAAATTAATAGTGAAATTAGAACGGAAAGACCTGTATAGTATAGAGTGTGAAATGGATGTTTCATTTTTCGGCAATAATTTTTTGGAGTGAAGTTTTAATATTTTTCGTGATTTGTTTTTCGAAATCCTCTCTTCGTTTTTCAACTTCGTTATCAAAAAGTTTGATTAATTGGTTCCATGACCTGTCATTCATAAGTACATCATAAGCATATACATGATTGATAATTTTTACACGATGTGATTCTAAAATAATAAAAATTTGATTGTTTTCACTTCTAATGTATCTTTTACCAGAAATGGGTGTTAATAACATTATTGAATCGGGTTCATAAATAAACTTTTTACAAATAGCAATACAGTCCCGTTCATAAATTGACCTCTCTTGTTCGGTATTCAGATACCGAAATAATTTCAAAGCCTGTTTTTGAATAAAACGACGAAATGTGTGTTTGAGATTTTTCATTACCATTGTATTTGACAACAAAGGTAAATAAAACTTTTCAAATTAACAATAGGCTCCTGAACATCTTTTCTTACCGTCCAAACCTTTGATTTTACCTTTACAGACTTGTACTGCGTGACCATTACTATATGCGCTGGGAAATACGTCGTACCTCGCCATGGCGGCGGCTTTACCACGAGCGCATAATTTAGTACCCGCTTTTTTCCTACCTTCCATAACAGCAATATCATCAATCATCATGTCTTCGTCATCTTCCCCGTGAATTTCATTCATCATAAAATCAAATACTTGGTCAAGATTTTCTTTAGCAACGGTGATATGGTCATCTGCCCAATCGTGTCCATCCTCCAAAATAGAATGAATTTCGTCTGAGTCAAGTTCTAATAACCTCTCAGCCTGTCTTTTTAGTTGTTCTAAGTTACTAAAAAACATGTAACGGTTATGTTCATGTTCCGCCTCTTTTAAAGCTCTTAGAACTATATTTTTAATATCTGTTTCGGTTAGTCTGATAACTTTTCTCATTTTTTGTTAACAATTTGGAATTGAATTGTGTCTTTATAAATATCTTTTTCACCACTAGTATTCACTCGGATGTCAACAAAATATTCATTCGGAATCTTGTCTTTCATATCAAAGATGAAATAATATTCATTAGGAGTACGATTTACAGGGGTCCAATTTTGTACCTGAACTTCAGTAGTTCCCTCTCTCACATAAACTCTATAGTAAATGTCAATGTTTTCCAACTGATGTTGGGAAGTCCATTGTTTCTTAGCAACAACTCCAATCTTTCTAATTTCTGTATTGAGTACTTTTTCATTTTGTAAAATACCGTAGAAACTGAATCCGTATTTACTCGGTTCTTGGGAGTTACTACCTATTTGAATTCCCGCACTGTAGGCTTGAAGAACAAATTGGTTTGTTACATTAGGTAAGGATTGTCCGTTGATTGTAAGACCTGTCCATATATCATAAAACAAACATGGTACAGGTTGATTGGTAAAAATATTTGGAACAGTAACCTCATATACACCTTTTGTGACCTGACAAGTTGTAAGTCCTGACCCCCCCGGTACGATGTCCCCATTTTGGTTTTCTATGTTTACACCTGGTAGATTATCTAAATTGGCAAAATCACCATTTTGGTAAACATAAAGGTAGAGTCTGTTTGTTTGGTTTTTAAGGAACAGGTTTCTGTCGTCTTTAATCAAATCATCGTAATCGGTAAGAAGATATGGTTGATAGAATGTCTGTGTATATTTTCCAAAAAATCCAACAGAGTATGATTCTGTTAGACCTGTGATGTTTTCGATATCGGGTTTATAGGCGATACCCCATCCTGTGACTCCTGTTATTGACCCGTTTAATATTCCGTTAATTTCATTGGTCATATCAAATTGGATATCTTCGTTACCCAATTCAAATCTTTGTTCATCTACAATTGTAATTGATGAGTAGTTAAGACCTGTAAGTCCTGTAAGGGAGTTTGTATTGTTGTAGATTCCCGGTTCAGACCAATTTGTTACGGTAGTTGTTTGGTACCAGTTTGATGGTCTTAAAGAAAAACTTTTATTGTTAAGTTGTTCCAATGATGATTGCATCCCTGCAAGACCATTTTGGGTTGTCCCAAAATCATTATAGTCGTATCCAACACCTTCATCCCATATTTGTGGTGAACCTGTGGTTCCTGAGAATTTTGGTATTCTAAAGAGTATTAAATCAAATGATGTTGCTCTTTTTCTTCCGTCAGTCATGTTGGTGTTAAGGAGTTCATCGTCAAATGATGATGTGTTTGTCATCATAAGTGTGTGTGTCATCCCTGTGGTACAACCTGTGGAGATAACCTTATCGGCAATCATTTCCTCTAGACCCTCTAAGTCCAAATCAAATATAAAACGGGTGAATCCAAAATTGGGTACAACAAGGTCACTACTACCAAAATTGAGTTGTACCACGGGGTTTCTCGCGGTGTTGGTGTAGAGATTCGATAATAAAGTATTATTTCTATTGAAATACGACCGATAAATTGACATTATACTTTTTCTTTATAAATATCAATTCAAACGAATATATTGATTCAGTACTTTATTATATGCGTCATTGAGTTCTCTGATAAGGTTGTCAACAGTTGAACCGTCCTCGGTAATTGAAATTGGGGGTTCACCAGGAAATCCGTGGGTGTGTGAAACTAAGAACCTTACAATTACATTAAGTAGTTGAAGTAGTTCTTCACCCCTTACCATACTTGAGGTGTTAGGTTCAATTTCTAATGAAAATTTTTGTTCGTCGATTCCGTAGAGACTATTGTCAAAATTAATTTTTCCTTTTCCCGGTATTTGAGAAAGTTGGGAAAGAAGGTAAACATGTTGTGCCCCGAATGAACCATAGGTTTCAGGTAACGCATTTGTTTCGATTTTTCTAAAACTCTTGGGTGTAATTTTAATCGGGTCTCCGACTCTTCCTTGCTGAAATATCAAACCATAACCCCCCACTTTATCGGTGGGGATGAGTTTAACCTTTGAAAATATTGTTGTAAGGTTTTGTCTAATCACATTCTGTGATGTGGTTTTCATTTGGTTGTAGAAATTGTTTGATGGTCTAAAATACATCGGGAATTTCTCATCCAATACATTAAACAATACAACTCCTGTTTCGGTTTTCAATTTACTATTACAATCACTAATGAATTGATTAATAAATTTAATGGTGTTGTCTAAATTTAAAAAACTAAAACTCTGAGAAGCTTTGATAAACTTATATTGTTCAACATCGGAATCTACCTTTAGATTCTGAGATGTGGTTGCTGTGTTGGGTATGAGTCTATAAAGACGGATTGTTCCGTTAAAAAGGTTGAATGTATTCTCAGGGTTGTTGATATCGTACTCTATAAGGTAATTTACCTGTAAGTTTTGAATACCGATGTCGGCTTGTCTTACAGTATCCCCAATTGATGTTTTGTTCTGAAATTTGCTCAGTTGAATAAATGCTCTGTTCTTGTTTCCTTTGGGGTCTCGGTTTGATACTAACTCACCTGAATATTTTCCAGCCCTTATAAGGGTTGTATGTTCTTTGAAAATAATATCGGTACTACCTCTACCTAATACGGCTACATCACCTGGGTCAGGAAATACTCCATCAGGGTCAGGATTTTTGTAGGTGCCATCAGGATTTCTTAAATTCTGAGCTCCAATGATTTGAACCCCTGAGATATCGGTGTACTTTTGAGATTCATTAAAGTTTTCTTGTACTATATTCTGTATCCTGTTGAAAGGTCCTTGGATGTAGTATGCGTTGAGAAACTGAGTTGTTTCTGGCTCGTGATAATAAATTTGGATTAACTCATCAACTTTCGGTACGGTCCAAACATAAAGTGGTAAGAGTGAATTAAATACAAAAGGGTCTTTTGCTGTCCAATAGTCTTGAGGACCAAAACCATCATAACTTTTTTTGATAGCGCTGACATCGTCAGTAAGCAGATTTGCTCTGACTCTACCCAAGTTAAGGGGGTCTTGGTTATCAATTACTACGGCATAAAACCAAATTCTACTCGCCATTTCTTTCTTGGTACTCTTTTAACATTGTGTTATACAATTCCTCAATTTTGTCCAAATAAAAACTTAACCCCAAAATACTCTGTTTTGTTGTTTCAAATTCTTTTGATAATTGGTCCATGGTCTGTTCCAACCTCATATTGGGAACATTCTTTGCGTCTTTTGCAACCTCAACTAATATTTTAAATTCTTCTTGTGTCATATCAAAATGCTTTACCAAATATTTTAACAATACCACCAGTAACTGGTGGTACAATCACCCCACCATTTATTTTTCCATTTTGAATAAATTCGTCGTAACCACCTTTTTGAATTGCAGTGTTGAATCTTATCATTCTATTTGGTGACCCGTCAGGTAATGCACCCACTTTGAGTCCATATGCCTCCATATATTCAATGGAATTCAAGACACCCCTTTCGGGACTTATACCTGGAAGAAAATCTGACAAAGCTAAAAGTGCCAAATTAACCCCTGATGGTGGAGTTCTTGGTGTACCTCTAAGTAGGGAAATGATTCTTTGAATTTGTTGTATTAAAGACTTACATTCTCTATAGTTTAAAAACCCTTGTATTAGGGGTTGGGCATAGTCCAATATTGCGTTAATCGCTTTAAGTCTTGCGTCTTTACTTGAACGGGCAATGTCTCTTAGGATTTCCCTTAAAAGTCTTAATAAATTTTTCTTTAACATATTGAAAAGAAGTTCCAAGAATCTATTTACGATTCTCCCCACAACATTGAAAACAAACTTTTTGTATTGGCGAGCAAAATCCACACCATTATTAATTTGGGCGGCAATTATATTATTAATTGTGTTTGCGGAATTAATTAAGGTATTTGCTGAGGTGATTATCGTGTTAGCGGATGTAATAAGTGTGTTTGCAAATCCAACAACTTGGTTATTAAGATATTGTTTGAAAACAAAAATTGGTAGTAAGACCTTGGGAGTGAAAAGTGATGATAATAAAGCCAACAGAATTTTTTTTAACAAACTTTGGTTAAATGGGTTGGTAGCATTGAACGAAACACCCCCAAAACCAGTTTGTGAAAACTCTTGGGTTATTGAATCTAAAATTCTGTCAATCTCGAGGACTTGTTGTTCGACACTAAGGTTGTCTATGTTATCTGCAAGATTTTGTGCCTCTTGAAGTAAGATACTATTATTTATTGGGAGTTTGACCGTATCACAATCTATAAATTCAATTACGCCTTGTTTTTGATTTACAGATTCTGTATTAATATCGTTTAATTCTGTTTCTGTAAATGTGAAAAATTCATCATCATCTAAATCTAACTCCGAAAGTTTAGCAACACCTGAAACATCAATTTCACTTTGACCTGGTTCACATCTTCCGATAATTCTATTAAGAATCGTCACAAATCTATTTTGATTTTCAATTTGTTGAATTGAAATGGATTGTGAAAGAGTGCCCGAAACCAAATTTAATAAATTACCCAAAAATATTTTAGAGTTGTATATTTCAATTGATTGGTAGTAATCACCCAAGGTATCTGCAATTGTATTTGCAGAATATAGTAATTGACTGACGGTGCCTCCTGTGGGGGGTGGGGCTGTACCTTCTCTATCTAACAAAAAAACTCGAAAATAGTCACCTGTTGCCCCAAAACTATCTTGTGTGGTGTACTCAATATCAAAAACACCTTGTCTACTTCGACCATTATAAGGAACTGAAAATTCATCACGAAAGGTAGTATTTTGTTGTTGAATCCTTTGATTGAGTTCAAAGTTCATTGGAAAAGGTTGTCTACCAGCATAGTTATTGTAAACCGCCAAGGATGTTATACCGGTGGTTTCGTAGTATAATTTACCTATCTCAGTTTGTGGTTTTATCTTTAACGAACTATTAAAATCAACCTCACTTACCTTTACATAAATTCCATCTTGTTGTGGTAAGAGTGAAAATGTTGAACCAGTTGCAAGAAGTGTGGTTGGAAATCCTTGATAAGTTTCTTGTTGTGCGCAGTTGAGTACTTTAAAAGCTTCCTCGGAGATAATTTTTTTTATCTCGTCTTTCATTTTGAAAACCAACCCTAAGAGTTCTTGTCGTATAAGAGTTGCAGTATTCGACGCGGTAGAGTTAGAACTACTTTGATTAATTAAAGAAATTAATTTATCAAAACTCGATTCTTGATTTCTTTTATTTCGTGACTGATTTGCCTCAACCGATGACTTTTGTCCTGCCAATATTTCTAAAGAACGGGCTAAACTGTCTCCTCGAGTTTTATCACTCTCTATTTGACCTTGACGAGCTTCATTATAGGCTTGAAGCGCTGATATCCTTGATGAGATACTTTCAAACCCACTTGAGATGTCTATAGATTGATTGTTGAATATTGGCATGGATATTACATTCGATATTTTGGTTCGTCGGAAACATCGGAATCTTTTTCTAAAAGTTTTTCAAATAAATCATCATCCATATCTGAAAGTGAGAAAGACTCTTCTTGATTGGTAGTTTTTTCCCAAATAGAGCTTTGTAGTCGAGATAGACTAATTTTTTTCTCCACACAATCATTAACAATTTTTTGTTGTTTTTCTAACACAGTTCCGATTTCTTTCATATCCTCGGCGTCTTTCATCATAGATATCATTTTGTTTTGAATCCTTATGGCAGTGTTTCTTTGTTCTACAAGTTCATTGTAAATCTCTTGCATCAAAGACAAAATTGAGTCCTTGGAAAATTTAATTTCTTTTCGTTGCGGTCTTGGCATACTTATAAATAGTATTAACTATAATATCACTTAAAAAAACGAAAAGTTAATATTTCATCTTTGTTTGTAGAACAGTATACAACTTTTTGAACTTTTTCATCGAATTTCTTATCTCCTTTGTTGATAAATTTGTCATTTCTCTCAGAGACAGAAGAATAATATTTTTGTTGAATTTGTTATTGTCAGTGCTTGAAAAAATACTTTCGTAGTTTTCGAATAAGTCTATTAAGGCATATCCCAATTTTACTTCGTTGTCGGACAAAGATTCTGAATTAATAAATTCTCTCAAATCATTCAAATATTTCTTGATTACAACCTCCATATCCAATTGGTCGGAATCAATAGTATAAATCATATCAGGTCTTTGTTCCAATGAAAGTGAAATATCTTCATAGGAAACTTTTCGATTCATATCTTTTTGGTCTTTGATGATTTGACCCATCAAATAATTTTTACAAATGGTACCAAAATAGGAATATGCCTTTTTGTTTTTTGCTGGTTGAAACTTATCAACTTTAGTTATTAAAAATGAATGAGTATCCACATGAATTTCTCTGAAATCCATATCTTTACGATATAATTTATACCTTCGGATAATTGATGAAATCATTTTATCCAAAGGGTCTTTTAAAAATTCATTATAAATCTTATTTCTTTCCTCATAGTCTTCCTCTAAAAGGAAGGCTTTTACCGCATCTTCCTCTCGAACATCAAAATAGTTGGTAGTAGTTGCCTTCCTACCCCTTTTTTTTGATGAAACATCTTCGGTATTTGCCGTTAATGTTTCTAACATCAATCATTACTTGCTTGGAAATTTATTGTTCTATCTTCTTTGAAGAAGTACTCTTTTTTTGCCGATTGAACCCAAAACTTGACTTCTTCATCCAACATTTTTTCTTGACCGAATTTGTAATTCCAAAATAGAGAACCCTCTCTCATGTTGGTGTGTTTGTATCCAAGTTTTGGAATTGTCATAATTGATGTAGAATTGTATGTAAGTCTAAGTAAGAACTCATATACAAAAGTCAATTTGATTGATGATTTAAAACCACCAAAATCATCAATAACATCTTTACGAATAACCATACCCGAGGTTTGGAAATTTTGATAGTCTTGAAGGATATCGTTAGTTAAAAAACCAACTTCTTGTGCGAAGTTTGCGGCAAATACCGCTTCATTTGTAAAACCAGCGAAGGTACCTTTTTCATCGGTATCAACAACAACTGGTAGGAATGCCTGTACCATTGGGTAATATCCCATGTACTTACGAACATTGTCAAACCAAATTGTTGAGTATTCATCATCAAACTCAAAAAATGAAACCCATTTTGTAGTTGCGTTTTCGATACCAAAGTTAACTTGAGATGCAAAGGTTGCTTCCTTGTCCCAAACAATTTTTCTCATATTAATTTCTCCAAAATCGAATCCATCAACATAATTGTTTAATTTTTCTTCTGTTGTAGTAACAATCAATAGTTCTTTTACAGATACTTTTTGATTCTTTATCGATGTAATCGCTTTTTCGAAGTAATCTTCGAAATCTCGGGATACCGCAGATTTAATTGGTAATACAATTGTAATGTCTAAAGGTGTGTTCATAATTAATCGTTAAATTTAGAGATTTGTTCTTCCATAGATTGTGCTCTTAATTCGAGATATTCTGTGAATAAATCTATGGTTTTATTTTCAAACTGTTCTTTTGTCGGAAGTTTATCGACAGTTTCTTGCATATTCGTATACATTTCTTGAGAAATGTTATCTTCTAACCAATTTTGGGTCCAATCAGCAATAATGTCTGATAGAAGAATTTCATCTTTTATCCAAATACCGTTATTTTCATTCATCCACTCAGGAACCAAGTTGGGTGTAATACCAATTACTGGAACACCTACTTTCATGGATTCTAATGGGAAAGTACCGTAGGCACTTTGTCTGTCAATCCAAACTGAAACGAAACACTCCGAAATTGCATTAGCAAATTCTTCTTGGGAAAGACCCCTTAAATCACGGAAGGTAAACCATCTGTATTGTGGAAATCTTAGATAGAATGTTTTGATAAGATTGATAGTGTCTTCTTGTTCTCTAGAGTGAATACCAATAATAGGTAGTGGTGGTAAATTTCTTTTTTTGAAAATATCAGAAATAAATGGTTCGATGATATCATACGATTGACCTCTCATTACTTTATTGATGTAATCTTTTTGTACTTCAGATGTGGTAATGGTTTTAAAGAATCCATACTGATTCCAAGTCTGACCAGGTTGAAGAGTTTCCAACATATATGCGTAAGACTGTGTCAACACAATTTTACCACAAGGTAGGTTTTTAACTTGGTCCATCATGAAACCGAAAATTTCGGGAACAATCAAGAAATCTTCAGGTGCAATTTCAACATTTTGCCCATCGATTACTTGGTGTGGAATTTCAGTCATATATTCTTCACCCAACCATGAACCAACTCCTGTATAATCGGGTTTCTCATGTAGGATAATTGAATTAAATCCACTGCGTTTAAGTGTGAATGCCAAATCATAAATGTATTTGATAGAGGATTTGGCATTACCTTTAGTATCGTGAATGAAAAAATATAGTTTTGATTTTTTCTCTCTTAGATTACTAATTGAAAGTTTGACTTTGTCTATTTGTGGTTGGTCCATTTTAATATTTGTTAATAATTTTTTTATTTAGTAACGAGTTAAACGCTAATCTAAATGGTATGGATAATTCTGAATTTTTAATTCCGAGTTTTTCATCACCTTCAGGATGTTCAGTCATAATGACCTCTAACATCATCTTTACCATTTCAAACTTGACAACATTAATTTTATGTTCGTTAGTGTTACCACTAAGCTCTTCATTGATAACATTAGTTAAATCAATGAATTCTTCGATTCTTTCTAAATCGATATAGTAATTTTCATTCCAAATTGGTATCATTTTCTATTAAATTTTTAAGTTCTTTGATATTATCAATGTTCGGTAAATCTGTTATATTAGTGTTATAGTTTGTATTATACTTGATAATTTTTTTATCTGTAGGATGATTTAATAATAAGTCGGGATTTGCCGTAAGTAAAAGGTCTATTTCGTTCCAAACTGTTTGTAGAGTAAATTGGCTATAGAAAACGATTTTTTCTATCTGGCAACCAAACTTGGAAAGGAAAAATAATGTTGCGGGTTTCGACTTTCCAATTTCATCAGAAATAAGTATGATATCGTGGTTGTCCCTCATGTCCACATAGAAATCATTTAAGTCGATAAAAGTACTGTATTCAGTTGACGATGCGTGTCCGAAGATTTCCATACAATGTTCGGTATAAAGAAAATCATAAAGTTCGTCGTTGTCTCTGAACTTTAGATGGTCTTGTAATCTCAATGAAGTTATTGGTGAAAGAATCTCGTACTCAAAATCTCTTTTTTCATTGAGAATATTCTCAACATAAAACTTTTCGTATACCTGTTCAATTTTTTTAACGGTATCTCTTAGAACACCGTTGATTTCTATTGCAATTTTCATTGGTCGTATTTTTCTAAGATTTTTGTTATTAATGAATTTCTAACAACATCTGATTGACTAAACTCATGACACAAGATTGAGTCAACCGATTTAAATCGAGTAATTGCATCATAGAGACCTGAATGTGTTTTGTCTTTGTATCGGTCTGTTTGTTCCAAATCACCCGAAATAAAGAATTTGGAATTAAAACCAATTCTTGTTAAAAGAAGTTTCATTTGATTTGGTGTGGAGTTTTGAGCCTCCTCAAAAATTAAAATTGAGTTATCAATGTTCATCCCTCTCATATATGCAAGAGCGAAAACTTCGATGACTTCAAGCTCCTTCAATTTTTCTCTTGCATCTTTACCGATAATTTTATTAAGGAGGTAGTATGTTGGGAAAATGTATGGGTCGAGTTTTTCTTCAACATTACCTGGTAGTGAACCAAGTTTTTCTTCCGCCTCAACTGCAGGTCGAACAATAATAATTTTTTCATAAGGACTCAAAGGGTCTACCAACAAGTCAATTGCCGCTTTCATGGCTATGTAACTTTTTCCAACACCAGCAGGACCCGCACAAATTGTTATCTGTGCTTCGTTTAATTTTTTATAATATTCTTTTTGACTTTCAGTTAAAAATTTTTCTTTTGTTTTTTTCTTTAAAATAGAGCCGATAATTTCCTTTTTGGTTTTAGAGGTTTCTTGTACCATGTAAGATGGTGTTGGAGATGGTTTTTTTCTCATATATTAGTTTTTGTAATCTTCGTAACTTTTTTGCTCTTGTATTTCTGAATTTGACAGAAGATTAATTTTATTTTTCAGTTCGAATCTCTCATCATTAGTATAATAGACCGACCTGGCAAGCTCGATGAATTCCTCATCGAATTTTTTATTTTTTTCACGAACTCGTAACTTATCTTCTATTTCCCATAGTTTAGAGTTAATCAAAACTAAATCGTCATATAAGTTAAAATAATCTTTAACGGTTAAAAATTGTGTGGACAATTCATATAGAAAAGAAAATTCTTTTTCAACCTGAAACAATTTGTCAGGATTTGTTAATCGGTTTTTTTTGATTGACAAAATCGATAATTTGTCCAAAAGTTCACCCACACTAATAGGAGTTGTAATCATAATGTTTTTTTACCAAAATAGTGGTAAAATATAGAAAAAAAACATTTTATCGTCTTAGGTAGGTATTTAAATCCTCAGGAGTACCCAATCCCCACATTTTTGTGATTTCAAAAGTTCTAATTTCTTTATTGTCCTGTATAGCAACATTGAATACAGGACATACATAAAATTCGTTATTGACCCTTAGATTTTTTTCAATCATCTGTTCTGCATACCTAACATAGTCAGAACCTTTCTTCCAATAGTACACCCCCACTGTTGCAATGTTTGAAATAGGATTCTTCTCTGCAACTTCCGTGACTAATCCGCTTTCGTTAACCTTTGCAAAAGACCATTTAGGGTGTGTCGATTCAAATGTTACAATACCCCCATCACAATCGGTCTCTGACATCTTATACATAAACTCGTTTGAATCCCACTCAATAAATTGGTCTGAGTTTGCCATAACCAATGGGTTATCATTATCGATATATTCTTTTGCTAAAAGTGTGGTACTGGCAGCGCCCTCAGTAATTCCTTCAACTTCAACGATTTTACACCCAGGAGAAACCATACCAAGTAATGTGTCCAAGTTATACTTCTCCCTGTGGGATTTTTGAACAATATAGATGTAGTTGGCTTTGATGTTTAAGTTTTCAGTTACTACTTTAATCATAGGGTCACCTTCAACATCAATAAGAGGTTTAGGAAAGGTATAACCCGCTTTTTCGAATCTTGAGCCAGCACCCGCCATGGGAATTAATACATTAAGGGTCTCGTCAGTCCATTTGGGTTTCTTCATTTTGAACTTGTTATTTAATTCGTTTAATTTTCTATACAGATTATCAATATTAACCTCTTTGGGGGACTTTACCCTCAGTATTGGAGCATGTGTTCTTGACGCGGCTAAAAGTCCGTAAGGAGAGTCCTCAACAATTAAAGTCTCCTCTGCAATGACACCCATCTCAGAGATGACCTTCCAATAAATCTCAGGGTGGGGCTTGCTGTTTTTAACATCCTCATTAGATAGTATTTGGTCGAAGTATTCGATAATATCTAACTTTGATAAAACCGTGAGTACAGTCTTTCTTATTGAATTACTACAACACGCAATTTTAAACCCATCTTCTGATAGTTTTTTTAGTAGGTCTATCAAATTAGAATGGGGGGAAATATTTTTTAATTTTTCGTTCGTGATTTTTTGTTTTTCTTCCCAAACAACATTATGTAAATCACGGTCAAAACCTTTTTCTTTACTTAACATTTCAAGTTTCTGTTTGGTTTTTAAACCATCATATTTAGATAGGTGTTCATTCCAAGATATTACACAATTTGGTGAATGTAGATTTAGGGCATCATTGAGAGCTTCATAGTGTAATTGTTTTGCCTCAATTAACACACCGTCTAAATCAAAAACAATTAATTTTATCATTTGTATCTCAAAATATTATCTGAACAAATTCCTAAACAATTTAACATAATATTTTTATAGGTGGTCTTCTCGGGTAAAACCCAAATGGCGTTATCGTAAACTTTTTTACCGGGAAAAACCCAAGGTATCCCTTTTGAGGTTAGGGTGTAGTCATCAGTTTGATGCCAAAAACAATGTATTTTTGAATTAGATAACATTTTGTGAAACGATTCTCCATTTTTAGCGTGACACCAAAATTTTTCATTCTCTAAAAACTCTTCATCCACCAAATAAAGAGGTTCGTCGTGACCCAAATAAAATGAGTCATTGACGAACCACACATCGATTTCCACTTCATATCCTCGAGATAAAGCATTTGAGATATGTTGGGGAGAATTTTCGGCATTCATTATTCTCCCGTCTATATTACCTCGGTGTGAAATGTAATGTTTAATCACACAATTTCTCTTTCAGAATGTGGTTTACCAAATTCACGACGATAGACAGTATTTCCACCGTCAGGACTTTCATAAATGAAAACTTTTTCTGAGTTCTTTTTTTCAACTTGTTCTTGAATCCAAGAGTAAGTTTTTTCCATTCCAACTCTTAGTGGTTGTGAAACTTCCCAACCAATCTTTTCTCTGAACAATTTGTTGTCTGAGTTTCTACCACGAACACCAACTGGACAACTAAAACCATATTTTTCAAGAAAATCTTGACCTCCCAAATTTTTGATTTTAATATCTTTTTCAGAAATGTTAATTGCCATTTCTGCTAATTGGTTAATAGTTACCATTTCTTCTGAACCTATATTGACAGGACCTATAAAATCAGATTCCATCATTTTCAAAACAGCTTCAACACATTCGTCAACATAAAGGAACGAACGGGTTTGTTGTCCATCACCCCAAACCTCGATTTCTGATTCCCCTTCAGCAACTTTTCTACACATTGCAGCTGGCGCCTTTTCTTTACCACCAATCCATGTCCCCATTGGTCCGAAGATATTATGAAAACGAGCGACTCTTACATCAAGTCCGTAGTTTCTGTGGAAAGCTAAAAACAATCTTTCAGAAAAAAGTTTTTCCCATCCGTATTCGGAGTCTGGGTTTGCTGGATAAGCTGACGATTCTTCGCAATTTGGGTTATTAGGGTCTAATTGATTGTGTTCAGGGTACATACACGCTGATGACGAATAAAAAACTTTACCAACTTTTTTCCTAACACATTCATGTACCACATTCAAGTTTATTAACGCAGAATTGTGCATTACATTAGCATCATTATCACCTGTAAAGATGTAACCAGCGCCACCCATGTCAGCGGCAAGTTGATAAACTTCATCAATAGTGTCGTCGATAACTAAAGATACTACTTCAGGATTACGAAGGTCACCAACAATAAATTCTTGACAAATATCTTCATTGTCCCAATATTCATGTCTTTTGATATCACAGATGCGGACCCAATGTCCATCTTTTTTTAATTTGTGTGCAAGGTGTCCACCAATAAAACCACCACCGCCAAGAACAACTATTTTTTTCATTCTAATCTATTTTTTAAAAATCATAAGTTTTTATTTTTTGAAGTAAATCATACCCCACAAGGCTTTTCTACTTGAGTCTAAAGTGTCAATCAATTTAAAATTATCAAAATCTGACCAACTTATTTGCTCATCAAATAATACTGGGTCACCCTCAGTATACGCAAAATTTTTGTAGCCTAACGCATTTATGTGATTCAAGATTTTAACAATTTTTTCTTTTTGTTCTTCTGCCCATTCGAAAGCAAATAAGGTATTGGGTAAAAACTCATGAAAGTTAGTTAATATTTCATATTCATACCCTTCAGTATCAATTTTGATGTAATCTGGAATTCCGTATTTGGCAATTGCATCGGACAATGTTAATGTCTCAACCATAATTGAGTTATCCCAGGTATATTCACCTGTGAATCTTGAGTTTTCAACCCAGTCAGTTGATAATGTAGAAATTGTATCCACATTTGCAAGTTTGAATTCTTGTGTTCCTCTTGCGTGAGAAATTGCACGATTGTCAATGTGAAGTTTCGAATTAGGAAAAAGATGTTTCAGATGATTAACCAAACTAGGATTTGGTTCAAAACTAATAACTTTTTCCGCATGATTTAGGAAAATCTCTGCTGTACGTCCTCTATTGGCCCCAATGTCAAAAATAATATTCATTTTAATTAAAATGTTTTTGGTAGATTTCAAAATACTTTACGGTTTGTTCCGGTAAAATAGTTTCGTAATCATTTATGTTTTCTAATAATTTTAAAGTGTTTCTGTATCCGATTACTTCGTTCTCTAAGTTTTTTACCAAGTCTTGTGGATTTCTTGCTTGGTATACTGAGGCACTTGTAAAGATTACTGAATTTGGGTGGTAATGTTGCATTACATATGCACCCCATATATCATCCATTCTACCTGTGTAAGGAAAAACTGAATAATTTTTTAAAACACTTCTGTGGAGGAATGTGTTTTGTGAATTAAAAGGGGTTAGTTGGTTAGTAGTAAAAGGTGCAAATTTATTAAATTTCACAATTGGTTTTTTACTTAATCGACAAATAGCATCAATGTCGGGGTCACCATCCCAAAACTCAGCTTGAACTAAAGGTGTAATTGTTGTTTGACCTTTATATTCGATGTTATTTTTTACCTGAAGATATTCAATCGGAAATCCTCTATGCCATAAGTCGTTATGTTCGGTTGTTGATATTGCATCAAAGTAGGGACATGAAATGTTTTCATACAAGTCAACAATCATCTCTTTACCTACCATGATATTATCTCCCCAGATATCGTAGGGAATATTGTCATCATCTACGGTAGCAACAACATCTGCACCATGTTGATAAGCATACACAAATCCAATGTTTCTCCTTTGAATTGTCTTCCAACCTATTATTTCTGAAAGTTCCGGATACAAAAGTTCCTGATTTTCAGGCGCAAGATAAATTACATTCTGATACTTTTTTTCAAGTAATCTGTATTCGTCATGCGGAGTTTTTGTGTCTCCAATAATCACAAATGTAAAATCTTTTTTATCCGCAATTTCACAAAATTTAATTGTTGCCTCCGTGGGACTGTTGATTGTAGTTGTAATAATGTATTTTTTCATTTTCAAAAAATTAAATATATTTGATTCCCTAAGCCGGTGTTTATAGTTTTATATTTTGGATTTATTTCCATAATAATTCTTTCAAAGGTTTCTTTACTTGGAAAATCTCCTCTACCCAAATCAGCCCCGTCATCAACAATAATAACATGGTTTTTACATTTACTAAAATCACGAATTACCTCAAGCTCTCTTTGTAGTGGCCCCTTTTCATTGTGGTGAGCGTCAAGTAAAATAAAAAATCTATCGTCAGGAAACTCTTCAAAAAGTTTTTCGAGAAAAATTTCTGAATCACCCTCAGTAAATGATATATTCTTATATTTTTCTTTTAATGTCTGATAGAGATGCCAGTTGTTTTTACCGGTATATGGATTTTTTGTAACAAATTTTTCTACCGTAAATACACTATCAAAGTGCTCTGCCATAATTTCTGTTGTTTGTCCCTCAAAGGTTCCCGTTTCAACAGCAAATTTTATCTCATTTAAATTTGAAATTTGGTTTTGATATTCATAAAGGATATGAATAAACAAATTTGGTAATCTTAAATTTTTGTGATTGTCACCCATTCTTGCCCATCGTGGGTCATCTTTGTAATCTAAATTAAGTTTCATCTATTATTTGTTATAATGCATTTTATGACCTTGTCATTATATTGTGCAACCAACTCGAAGGCTTGTTGAATTTTTTCGAATTCATATTTATGGGTTATTATTTGTTCCATCTCAGAGTCTTCGCCGTAGTTTATCACACAATCATCAAGAGTCTGATTTGACCTTCTTACGTTTTTAATTGTCAATTCTTTACTTCTCATTCGATGAGGATTGTAGCTAACCCAGTCTGCTTCGGGTATACCAATCAAAGCAACTCTACCATTGACAGCGGCCACATTAATACATCCATCAATAGAATCGGTAGTTCCACCAGTGTCAATTGCTAATGTTGTGCCTAAGTTTTCTGTTTGACTTTTAATTTTTTTAATCCAATCATCACTTAAAAGGAAAGCATCTGTTGCTCCAAACTTTTTTGCAAAATCAACACGGTATTTCAACTTATCAACCATAAATATGTTTTTTAATCCCATCTTTTTTAAAATTGAAAACATAGACAAACCTATTGGTCCCGCACCAAAAATAGTTGCACTTTCAATGAACTTGGGTTCAATAAGGTTGGCGGTGTGAAGACAAACCCCTAAAGGTTCCATTAGTGATGCCAAATCGTAAGACATGGAATCTGGTATTTTTACCAACTGAAGTTCTTCAACAATAACATAATCTGCAAAAGCACCCTGAGCATTTGCACCCATAAATGTGCCTTTGTCACACAGATTATGTTTACCCTTTAACGACCAAAAACTTGTAATACAAGGCATACCAGGTTCAACAGCTACTCTGTCCCCCTCTTTAAACTTAAGGGAACCATTTGCATCTATTACCTGTCCTGCAGGTTCATGCCCCATATACATTGGCAGTGGGGTTTTAAAAGACCCCAATCCCCCCTCTTTGAAGTAGTGCATATCTGAGCCACAGATACCCACCGATTTCATTGCAACAAGAATTTGTCCTGGTTGGAGTTTAGGAAGTTCTTCTTCAAATATTTCTATTCTTTGTATTTCTACTAGCTTAGCGACTCTGTTTTTCATTATCAAATTTTTTCAAAACATCACAGATGTAATCCACTTCTTTAAAAGTAAGTTCTGGATAAAGTGGGGGACAAATGTGTTTATTAGCAATATAGTTTGTGTTTTTAAGTTGTATAGAATCAATGAGGTTTGCATAGAGAGGTTGATGATGTACAGGTATTTTGTATACCTCTCCAGTTAGTGAGATTGAGTGTTCTTTACAATATTGTTTTAGCTCATCGGTATTGTATGGGGAAAGCAGAATACACTTGTAGTAAGAACATCTACCTTCTTTTTGGATAATTACTTTAAATGAGGTGTCTTCCAAGTTTTGTTCATATCTTTTGAGCAAATTTGTTCTTATTAAAATCCTGCCCAATACTCTATCACATTCGAGTGACCCCATTAATCCAGTAAACTCATGGATTTTGAAATTGTTACCGTGAGGATTTACTATTATGCCTGCGTTTTGATTGTCTCTTCCGAAGTTTTTTAAAGATTTGATTTTTTCAAAATAGTCTTTGTTGTTTGTTGTTAACATTCCCCCTTCTCCGGTGGTCATTACCTTTGTTGGGAAAAAAGAGAAGCATGCAATGTCTCCAATTGTTCCTGCTGTGTAACCCAAAGTTTGAGAACCATGTGCGTGAGCAGCATCTTCGATAAGGGTTATATTATGTTTCTTGCAAAGACTAGCAATCTTTGCAATATCTTTTGATATTATTCCCCCAATATGAACTATAACCACAGCAGCAATTTCATTCTCTGATATGATTTTTTTGAGATGATTGTATGAAATTGAAAAGGTTTCCTTCTCGCAATCCGCTAATACAACCTCGGCACCTGCGTTATTTATTGCAACAGTTGTTGCAAAAAAGGTATTAGAGGGACATAGCACTTTTTTTCCATTAACATCGATTGCTTTGAGAGCAAGTTCAATAGCAGTTGTTCCGTTGCTGCATGCAATAGCATATTTGCTTCCTACCAGGGAGGAAAACTTGGTTTCAAATTCTTTAACATATTTTGATTCTCCCAGGGGTCTATCAGAGGATAAAATATCCCAAGCACCACGTAGAAACTTTAATTTGAATCCAAGGGAAAACTTAAGTCTAAAAATCGGAATATTAAATTTCATGATAATCTTTCTTTTTAATTTTAGCAGGAACACCAGCAACCATTACATTTTGGGAGATGTAATCAATTACGACACTTCCTGCCGCAACAACTGATTTATTGCTTATTTGTTTGTTGGGGATTATTGTTGAGCCAGCACCAATAAAACAATACTCACCAACGCTTACTCTACCACAGAGAGTTGCGTTTGGTGAAATCTGGGCAAAGTTTCTAACCTTGCAATCGTGTTCGATGATTGCTCCAGTGTTAATTACTGTGCAGTTTTCAATTTCAGCGTCTGTGTGAATTACCGCCGTAGGACAAATCAAATTGCCATATCCTATCTTAGCAGAAGATGATATTACTGAAGATGGGTGAATGCAGTTTAGGGGTTCTAAAGTGGTATTGGTCCAAATGTATTTGTAAATCTCAGCTCTTTGAAAATTATCACCAGTTGCGATAAAGTATTCATATCCCCCCTCTCTTAGAAGGTCCGGAACTTTTTTATAGTCACTGACTACTTGAGTTTCTTTTTCACGTTCAAGGTAAGTTTCCGCATATAAAATATCGCAATGAGGAAAATTTATTGTAAATATTTCTGCGGCTATTTTAGCTCCGGCATTTCCCCCGACAATTATTATTTTCATATTATTTCGGTTATAAATTCTTCATTTATAAGTCCCCAAGTTTCTAAGTTAGTTGTCTCAACAAAATCTCGGATTATTGAGTTTTGGTCCGACATAGGGGGCGTTAGCTCACCCTCAAATCTATCACCACTTTTTCCATGGTTTAAATGAAAAACATTATAGGGTAGAATTTTAATTTGCGCATAACTGGATGCTTTCTTCATTATATTAGTGTCAATACCACATCCATACAAAACAGATTCCTCAAATCCTTTGATTTTGTACCAAATGTCTCTGTATCCTATTTGAAAATCCCCACAGCAAACAACCAAAGACCATTTGTCAGTTGGGCTATCAATTTGTGGTTTATCCGAGTAATTATTTTGATTTTCCCAAAGGTGATTTTTTAAGACCTGATAATCAGTTTGCCCTAAGTGAAAATTTTCTTCAACATCTTTTCTTGATGTTGTATAGAATTCTGAAGTGTTGAGCTGCGAAATATCTAGCGGAGTTGTTACGATATCAATATTTGAAGATGCTATCCAATCTCCTGTTGCTCTTCTGATACCAATGTTTCGACCAATAGCTTCCAAAATATTCCATTGATACAAGTTGGGGTATTTGTATTTTAGAAGTTCACTACCTACTTCTATACTTTTTATTTTTCCAACGTGAGGTATTTCATTGATGATGGTGGATAACAAAGTATTTTTGTTTCTTGTTTTCCAATCCACGACCACAACCTCATCAAAGTTTTCGACCATTGAGTTGATACACATTTTTGCACGGTGAGTTAGATTACCCCCGTAATTGTCGTTTTTAGCAAGAATTACAACTGAAGTTTTCATCTTTGGTCTTCAAATTCGTAATTAAAATACTCAATTTCTCGTGCGAATTGCTCTCTCACAACTTCAATTGTTTTATTGTCATAATATAACGAATAGTGTTTGTCCTTTCTTGTACCGCAGGCTTCGTTATTCGATTCTATTTTATTGTTTATCAATTTTTGATGGGGGATTCCAATTATTTTTGTTGCTATTTCCCAATTTTCTTCGAGATGTTTGAAATCAAAAATTTTATCAACCAACAGATTGTCTCCTTTTGCGACCATATCCCACATAGTTTTTGTTTTACTTTCATAATGCATATCCAAAAACCCAGGTTCTTGTGCCCATTGATTAAAATCACAACTAAAATGTGAGTGTACTCTTTCGCTTTTGGGTATCTTATGAGTATTTACAACATGCCAACCATGATGGAAAAAAAATTTGCTAACCGCAACTTCCCAAGGATTTCTAAAAAAAGCAAATTTAAAATATTCGTTAGTATTTATATCATTTTTAAGAGTCCATATCGGTAAATGTGCGACATTTGCATTATGGTCAATTCCAAACGGAAATTCATCAATAACATTTACTTTTGTATCCCTATATTGATTTAGTGCGTTTCTGATTGCGGTTGAAGCAGAAGAGCCAACTTCAACAAAAATAAATTTGTATTTTTCAGATATTGTCATTTCTTTTATACAATTTGTCACAAAAAGTTTTTCCGTTTATGCTACTCTTGTGATGTGTGCTATCACGAATAAATTTAAAGCCCTTATCAATAATATATTGGTTAACATTGTTGTCGAATTCACTTCCAATGTCACTGACTTCGATGATTATGTATGTGAAATTTTTAATGTTATCACCGATTCCTTTGAGTACTTGTAATTCAGCACCTTCAGTGTCAATATTAAGTAAATCAAAATTTTCGAATTGTAGAGCTTCTCTTTCAAAAAGAGTTTTGATAGTAATTGTTTTTGTTTTAAGAACATACCCTTTTTGTTCTAACAAAGAACTTGAATCTTCATTACCACTAGGACAATATAAATTCATTTCTATGTCATCAATATCCCAAGCAGCAAAATTATAAATCTTTTGTCCAAATTGCTCAATTTCATTTCTAAATCTTTCGAATGATTGTGGATTTGCTTCTATAAACACAGAATTATTTCCGCAATAATTAGCATATTGCTTTGCTTCCCAAGCATCCCAAGCTCCAATGTGCAAAACACCTTTTGGATACCAATTCAAATTGTAAAATAGTCCTTTATTATTACCAAATTGTTGTTCACCAACAGGATTTGGGTCTTTGTCCCAAAATGCACCAAATAGACTCATAATTATTTTCTTTTTAATATTATTTCTTCAGTTGCAATACCAACATTTGTAATCCTAATTATTTCCCAATCCTCAGCGTTTTCTTTTAACCATTTTTCACTAATAAAAACAACTCTGATAATTTCTGAATTATTCCAACCATCGAAATTAGCTTGTTGTTTACTATCATGTTTATGTGTATTATCGTCATTTAACATTCCGTCATACATAACGAGTAAGCATCCTGGATTTGCTATTTCTGCTAAGTTCTTGAAAACAGACGCTTTGAATTCTAATGGTATGTGGGGTAATACCGCGTTAGTGAACATGAAATCAAATCTGATGTCAAATTTATCATTGAAACTTTCAGTTAAATCTGCTTGAACAAACTTCAAGGTGTTTGTTTCATATTGCTTAGCATAATTGATTCTGTTTTCGGACAAGTCTATTCCATAGGAATTATCAAAAGTATTGTTTAATATTTTTGTAAAGTATCCAAAAGCACAACCGACGTCCAAACAATTTTTATGTATGCTTTTATCAATAATATTTTCAATTCTTGGAACTAAATTTGATTCCATCCAATTGACGTCTCTTTCAGGGTATCCAGTTTCATGACCTGGAGTTCCAAGTGGATTAATTAGACTTTCATCTTCAAAATAGTTTTTCAGTTGGTTTTTTAAATTTGTATTCATAATTTGTATACCCAATTTTTGTTGAAAAATCCTTCTACTTGGGCAAAAGAAGGCGGATTATGTCTTGAATATACGGTAACATTTTCAACACCTAGTTTGTATAGAATATACAAAAGAGAGGTCTCAACAGTATGAATTTCTTTAGCTTTAATGGCCAATCCAATCCAATCGAATAAGTTATCCCAACCTAAATATTCCATTTCAATAGAGTTGTCATAATCACCCATGTGGGGACATGTTTTTGAATCTGGCGGGGAACCAAAATTTCGATTTACAAAAATGTATTCTTTGTTGTCGGGATTTTTAAATTGAAACAATTTTTCTTCTCTTTCCAAATCTCTCTCAAAATCAAAAAAGTTTACCCAATCAGAATGGTCTATACCTAACATTTTGTATTTTGCAATCATGACTGACATTCCAGGGAAATTTCTATCAAAATTTTGAATTGGAAGAAACACATCTTCATTATCAAATTTTACTGGAACTGAACTTCCAGTACCATAAAGGTTTTTGTAAGGGAAATTTTCAAGTTCTGAGATTAAATGAAGCCTCGGTATTTTAATATAATCTTTGATATATTCAAATTGAGGTATTACTGGAATCCACACATCATAATCTTTGTTTATAAAGTGGTTAGCAATTTTTTGTATAAAAAAAATATCTCCTATCCCTGCTGGTTGTTGTATCAAACAAATTTTAGACATAATGAATCAAATAATTTTCATATAACCAATCATCCAAAATACTATATTTTTGTACTCTTTCATAATTGTCTTTTATTGCATCCATTTTGGAGTAATATAGGTCGGGGGTTAAAGAGTCCAAATCATAAGTACCATCAAAAAATAAAATACCTTCTGGATTGAAATATTCAACAATTTTTTTTGTTCCCATGTAAATGGGTATAGTACCTGTGGCAAAACAATCTAAAATTTTTTCCGTAAAATAAGTGTCGTAGGTATCATTTTCAGCTGCAAAAGAAAACATATAATCATTTAAACCCATTTCTTTTTTTGGTATTTCTGCAATGCCTCTACCAAATACATCAATTCGTGTTTGGTTAGCCATTGCAAAATCATGTCGTATTTCATGTTGTTTGGTCCATCTTTTATTTGAGACTATCATCGAAGCTAACTTTGTTTTTTCATGAATACCAAAATCAGTAATGTAGCTTCCATATGCTGGTGCCCATTTAAATTTTGAGTTTAAAGCTAACAACTCATCATTGTGTGTCCAAATTTGTTCATAAGTGTCCAAGATAGCTTCTAAATTATTTTTTATCGTCTCACTTGCACCTCCATCAAATTTTTTTGATTCTATTAGCCACAAAAAACTTAGTTTACCGTTTGATTTATCTTGCACCCCTTGCATAGCGTCATTATCCAAATATACTGATATTGGATTTTCATAAGAATTGAATGCCCACTCAATATTTATGGGAGCTTTATTTGCTGTTGACCCTTTGTCATGAGCAAAATTTCTTGATAACATATTAATTTTAACCATATCTTTAATATAACCAACCATCTTTATATGTAACCTCTAATACGGTCCAGTAAGGTTCGTAAATATCTTTAAAATTTTGAGGACCTCGTGGCCCGAACCATATTGAAGGAGCAATAATTTTTTTATTTTCTTTTTTATTTAAAAAAGTTCCCCACCAAGAAAATGTTGAGTTTGATATTATGTGATTTTTACAAAGTGACATTAACCACATTTCCTCATAATCTTCTAATTCATCGACAATTATCATATTTGGAAAATTAAAATTTTCTTTTATCCAAATTTTGTCATCAGAAAAAATAAAAATATTTGAATATTCTGGTACCAATTCAAGGGCTCTTTCAACATATTCTTTTGTAACCATTGGGTGTATATCCGGGTTCATAAAACAATCTCCACGTCTTATATGAACAGATAATGTCTTTTCTTGAGTAAGTTCTGGATACCTGTTTATCATTCGGTCAATAAACTCCTCAGTAGGTTCAAATGTTTTTTGTATTTCTTTATCGTATCCTAAAAAGTTTTTACTACTTTGAAAATAACCATAAAATTCTTGTGGTTGGTCCCACTGAGGATTTAATTCGGTGTATTCCCACGGACCTTCACTCACTCTTCCAACATGACCAAAATCTTCAACAAAATTTAAATTTCTAAAAATATTGTTACGATAGTTATCTGTTTGCCTACCTTGCATTGGTGTCCAAGATTCTGCTTTGAATTTCGATTCAACTCCTTTTTTCCATACTTGCGATAATGCGTGTGCGGCTTGAAACATTTGATTACCTAAACCGCCCATGAAATAACAAGTTCCAAAAATATTGTTTGTGTTCATAATTTTTAATTTATATTTATTTTAAATCCTTTTGGATTTGAGCCTAATTTATAAAATTTGACTTGATTAGGATAGTTGGATTCAATTTCATTAACAAATTCCGAATTGTTTAAAATGGAATCTTCTTCGATAATATTAACAGAATATCCTTCATTTAGTAAGTCTTTAGCTAATTTTAGTTGTTGGGACTCTACTAACATATCTGTTCCTTTTTTGTATGAAATGTAGTTGAAAACAAAGGGGACTTTTTTGTTTGGGTTTTGACTTATGAAATAACTTTTTAAAAAATTTGAATGTTCTAAATTGAAGTTGTCGATTGTATAAGGAAGATTTGTTTCAAGACCCAATTTTTTTGCATAATTACCTAAAGCTCGATTATCTCTTGGTAAGCAGGGTCCTCCAAAACCGAAACCGTAGTTCAAATATTTATGCCCAATTCTACTGTCTTTACCAATTGTAGTCAAAACTTCATCAACTTCATTATGTAATTTTGATGATATTAAAATTTCACCAATCATATTAGCATAACTTATTTTTGTTGTCAAAAAACAATTAATACCTATTTTTGTAATTTCAGCCGCTGTTGGGGACATTGGACACATTTTAACATCTGTTTTTTGAATTTTCTCGTATATTTGTTTTAAAATGTTTATTGTTTCCAAGTTTTCAGTTCCAACAAGAACTAAATCCGCATATTCAAGACCTTTAACTATTTCTCCCTGAGCAATAAATTCTGGGTTGTAGGCGACAATAACACCAAGGGGTTTTAATTTTTCTTCAACTGTTTTTGTATCTCCTGGATTTGTTGTGCAACCAATTACAAAAAGTTTGTTTTGAGTTTTTTGGTCATAATTTTCAAATTTTTTGAAATCTTTAACTACTTCCATTAGATACGTAGTGTCATATTCTCCAGATGGAAGAGATGGTGTTTGTACAAAAGTATAAATCACATCTGACTCTAAAATTACTTCACTGTTTTTTTGAGTTGCTCTTAAGTTTTTTGATTTTTGTAGCATTAATAATACTTCTGGCTCAGCCGTATCAATAGTCTTATTATTGAGTTTTTCTATGTATTCCTCTCTGATATCTGAAACAATAACATCATAACCCGCTTTTTCACAGAGTAATGCAAACGTAATTCCTAGCCTTCCAGCACCTATTACACCTATTTTCATGATTTTTTATAAATTGGTATTGGTAACATTTTATGTTTATTTTGAGAATTTAATTTTTTGTAAATCGATAAAACCTCCTGTTCTCTTTCCGTAATATTTCTATTGTTTTTAAATTCCATGGCCCATTCTAACTCAGGATAAGTAGCACCAATTTGGTTTTCGTCATTTCTATCATCCCCCCATAAACCATCTGTTGGTGTTGCATCAATAATTTCTTGATTTATACCTAAATGTTTAGCGATTTCGTATACTTCAGTTTTCGTGAAATCTGCAATTGGTGAAATGTCCACACCACCATCTCCATACTTGGTAAAAAATCCAACGCCAAAATCCTCGATTTTATTTCCGGTCCCCACAACAATACCATTAGTACTTGAAGCTATTTGATATAGTGCGGTCATTCTTAATCGTGAACGAGAATTTGCAAACCCTAAGTCACTTTTTGCATAAGACATAGTATCAACAAAGATATCATAAACCCCCGATAAATTAAACTCATGTAAATCAATCTTTTCAAATTTAGTTTGTAACCAATTTATGTGGTTCGAACCTCTTTTAGTGTGTTCGGGATTTTGATGAATTGGCATTAACACGCAATGCGTGGGTAAACCTGTCATAGCACATAAGGTGGAAACCACAGCAGAATCTATACCCCCCGAAACTCCAACAACCAATGATTTTATTTTATTTTCTTTAGCATAAGATTTTACCCATTCAGATATTCTTTCGTGTTGTTTTATTTTCATTCTATAAAAAGTTGTTTTAGGGGTGTTTTTTTTCTTATAATATTGGCCACTCTAGACTGTTCATTCAAACCACCACTGGCGCTTCCTTCTTTATGGTCATTGTAAGGCGAGTTTGCATTATAAACATATAATACACTAGATATAAATTTGTAGTGTTTTTCACCGGCCAACTCTAGTAAAGGGAAGGTATATGCAACATCAACACCTGATTTAAAGTATTCCCCATTGGTTTCTTTAAAGTTTTCTACGGGGATGTTCTTCCAAAGAAAGACCTTCCATGTTCTTAAGTGTGAAAATCTGAAAGTTTCTCTTCGGATGGTCTGAGGATTACATTTTGCGGAAAATCCTTTAGAACCATTTGAATAAATAAAAGAACCATTGGTAATCCAAACTAATGGGTCTTGATAAGTTTTGTTAATCTCCTCTAATACGGTTGGTAAATATAACCAATCGTCACCGTCTAATTCGATTACAACATCATCGTCATCAAAGGTTTGTATCAGTTCATCCAAGTTTTTTAATTTGAATTTTTTTTCCTGATTAATAATTAATTCAAATCTTGAATCATCATCAATTAAATTTTGTATTTTAGAAACCGAATTGTCCGTAGACATGTCATCAATAAGGTAAACTTTAAAGTCCTTATACTTTTGCATTTGTAACGATTCAATACACTTTCCAATGTATTTTTCCGCATTCCAAAAACAACTTACAACTTTAATCATGACAAAATCTTGATATATTCTTCTTTTATTTGTTTTGCAACATTTTCGGAATAAAACTTTTCTATATCTTCAGGAGGTGATGTTTTTTCTTTGGAAAGGATATCTCCATTTTCATTAACCTTATAAATCCAAGAATCTTTCCCACTCATCCAACTCTCAATTGTTGTTCTTCCAAGTTGGATACCTGCGGTTTCATATGCACCTTCGATAAATGGTTTGAGATTCCATGTGGAAGGAAAATGTTTAATTGTGGGATGTTCCAAGTAACTTTTTAAATAAATAGATTTATCTTCACCAACTAACCACAATTCTTTACCTATGGAAATTGCATATTCGGCAGCATCTTTAATTGCCATTTCTCTCAAGTAGTCAACAGTACCCACAAAAAGAATGTAACCGTTATTATTTTTGGGGAGAGTTAGAAATTTGTTTTTA
>Ga0247843_1000592_pt1 | contig 84619 bp, 77 predicted proteins | sample LaCruzMarch2017__FD_192420 | JGI IMG/M metagenome (GOLD analysis project Ga0247843, IMG submission 192420) | Freshwater microbial communities from meromictic Lake La Cruz, Castile-La Mancha, Spain - LaCruzMarch2017_8m | ecosystem: Environmental > Aquatic > Freshwater > Lake | place: Spain... | reverse complement strand
AATGTCTGGATCGCTCATGCCCTGATTGTCTCAGGATGTGAGGCCTGCCTTGAGGGCCCAACGCACAGTTTCACAAGGAAGCGTCAGATCCAGGCTTTCAAGTATTCCTGCCAGTGAGACTCTTGCAGGGCCAAGTCATGTGCGGTCACCTTGGGTTGACCGCCGACTCTGCGCTTCAGCGCGCAGGCAGGTATTTGGCCGGGTCCACCGGTTTGCCTTGACGGCGAATCTCGAAATGCAGCTTCACACGGTCGGCATCCGTCTTGCCCATTTCAGCGATTTTTTGGCCTTTGCGAACTTTTTGGTCCTCTTTGATCAGCAAGGCCTGGTTGTGCGCGTAGGCGGTCAAAAAGGTGTTGTTGTGCTTGAGGATAATCAGGTTGCCATAGCCGCGCAAACCTGCGCCAGCATAGACCACTTGCCCATCGGCTGCGGCCAGCACAGGGTCACCAGCCTTGCCACCAATGTCCAGGCCTTTGTTCTTGGCCTCGTCAAAGCCGCCGATCACGCTGCCGCTGGCGGGCCAGGCAAAGCCCAGACCCTCGTCGTTGGCAGACGGCGCCGGTGTGGGCGCTACAGCTGGCTTTGCAGCTGTGGCCACTTCGGCACTGCCCAAAGGCTGCACCACCACGCCACTGGCTTCCACCATGGCGTTGGGAGGTGCCACACGCAAGACCTGCCCCACCTCAATCAAGTGGGCATTGGGCAAGCTGTTCCAACTGGCCAGATCGCGCCAGGAATGGCCGTGGTCCAAGGCAATGCGGGTCAAAGTGTCGCCGCGCTGCACGGTGTAAAACCCTGGTTTGCCGGCGTTTTCTGTACCCGGCATCGCCTTCACCGTCTCTGCCACAGGGGCAGTCACCGTCGCCTGGGTACTCACTTTGGGGCTGGAACCGCGAGTTTCCACCGGTGCCGGGGTACGGGGCGAAGAGGTACACGCGGCCAATACAAGCAGCGTCAAAGCTGAGAAAACCAAACGAAAAACTTCACGCAACATCATCCGGTGCCATTCCTTCATGCAATACCCGATTTTAGGGGTACAAAGTGAACGGCCTCCAAGACTTGTCGGTCATAGCCTGTGGCCGTTCTGCGGATCACCACCAAAGCCTGATGCCCCGAGGCAGTGACCGTGGGGGCCACCAGCCTGGCCCCGACGGCCAGTTGCTCCAGCCAGACTACGGGCACCTCATCGCCACCGGCTGCCGAAATGATCCCGGCGTAAGGCGCCCCTTTGGGGAAACCCAACATGCCGTCGCCCAGCATCAGGTGCACATTGGGCAGGCGAAACGGCAGTAGATTTTTTTTGGCTTTTTCGTGCAATCCGCGCAAGCGCTCGATGCTGTAAACCTCACTCGCCAGGTGGCTGAGCACTGCAGACTGATAGCCACAGCCGGTGCCGATTTCCAGCACCCGACCCAGTTTGCCCGGCGCGTCTTGTCTCAGCAACTCGATCATGCGGGCCACCACATTGGGCTTGGAGATGGTCTGCCCCAAACCAATGGGCAAACTGGTGTCTTCGTACGCTTGCCCCGCCAAAGCGGTTTCGACAAAACGGTGCCGCTCCACCTGGCCCATAGCCTGCAAGACCCACGGATCCTGCACCCCCTGCTCGGCCAATTTGGCCACCATGCGGGCACGCACTGCGCCCGAATCGAGCCCCAAACCGCTGGACACAGGCACAGACAACAAAGGCGATGACCGCCCCGACGCCGGACTGACCCGACCAATGCGTGGCTCCTGGCCCACTGCAACAGGGCGGGGATTGACCTGGACCGCCAGAGGGTTCAAAGCCAACGCAGGTTGCCCCCCAGCAGGCGGCAATTTGGCCGGAAAACTGGGCCTGGGTTTCATGCCTCATCCTGTGGCCAAAGGCGAGCGCAGTTCTGACTCCAGGCCTGCAGGTGGTCGTGCTCGGTCAAATCCACCTTCAAAGGCGTGACCACCACATGCCCAAGGTCTGCCGCGTGGAAATCGGTGCCGACGCTGTCGTCCATGGCGGCACCGGCTGCGCCAATCCAGTACATGGTCTGGCCCCGTGGGTCCACCTGGGTGATGACCGGCTCGGCCGCATGACGCCGACCCAGGCGGCACACCTTGGGCGACTTGATTTGCGCCACTGGCAAGTTGGGAATGTTCACATTCAGCAACCAAGGCTGCGTGCCAATCAAATTTTGATGCACCATTTGTTGAACCATGCGTTGGACGGTGCTGGCTGCTGCATCCAGATGCGCCCAGCCTTTGTCGATTTGCGACACCGCGATGGCCGGAATGCCAAACAAATACCCCTCCATGGCCGCGCCCACGGTGCCCGAATACAGGGTGTCGTCACCCATGTTGGCCCCGTTGTTGATGCCCGAGATCACGAGATCCGGGCGGTAGCCCAACAAACCCGTCAAGGCGATGTGCACACAATCTGCTGGCGTGCCATTGACGTAGCGAAACCCGTTGTCGGCCCGGTTCACATACAGCGGCGTGTGCAGGGTCAGGGCATTGGATTTGGCGCTGTTGTTGTGCTCTGGGGCCACCACTTCGACATCGGCCATGTCCTTGAGCGCGTTGTACAAGGCCACGATGCCCTCGGCCCGAAAGCCATCGTCGTTGGAGATCAGGATTTTCATAGATGAACGCTTGTGGAATAGGCCATTGTAGGGCGAGGATGTGGCGAAATCGGCATGACGCTTTCAGCGAAACGGCCAGACTTGGCATGCGGTCGCTAGGGGGACATGAAGGGAAGCGCCTAGTTGCCTAAGATCACCGTTTTTGAAAACTGATTCCATTTGGAGACACGGCATGCATGCTTGGCTTTGCGAGAACCCCACAGGCGTTGACGCCCTCACCTGGACAGAACTGCCCACCCCCACGCCCGGGCCAGGCCAAGTGCTCATCCAAATTGAGGCAGCCAGCCTCAATTTCCCCGACCTGCTGATCGTGCAAAACAAATACCAGATGAAGCCCGAGTTGCCCTTTGTGCCGGGCTCGGAATACGCCGGCACGGTGCAAGCCCTGGGAGAAGGCGTGACGCACCTCAAAGTCGGGCAAAGCGTGGCTTGCTTGTCAGGCACGGGCGGCTTTGGCACCCACACCTTGGCCCCGGCCAAACTGTGCATGCCCTTGCCCGCTGGTTTTCCGGCGACCGATGGCGCGGCCTTCATCATGACCTATGCCACCTCGCACCACGCCTTGGTCGACCGCGCTGCCTTGAAAGCCGGCGAGACCGTGCTGGTGCTGGGCGCTGCAGGCGGCGTGGGTACAGCGGCCATCCAGATTGCCAAGGCCATGGGGGCCAAGGTGATTGCAGCCGCATCCACCGATGAAAAATGCGCCCTGTGCACCACACTGGGGGCTGACGCCACCATCAACTACAGCACCCAAAACCTGCGCGAAGCCATGAAAACCCTGACCGAAGGCAAAGGCCCCGACGTGGTGTACGACCCCGTGGGCGGCGATCTGGCCGAGCCCGCTTTCCGCTCCATTGCTTGGCGTGGACGCTACTTGGTGGTGGGCTTTGCGGGCGGCCCCATCCCGTCGCTGCCGCTGAACCTGACCTTGCTCAAGGGCGCCTCTTTGGTCGGTGTGTTTTGGGGCGACTTTGCCAGGCGCGAACCCCAAGCCAACGCGGCCATGATGGGCGAGCTAGCCCAGTGGTATGGCCAAGGCAAGATCAAACCCGTGTTGGACCGCACCCTGCCCATGAGCGACATCAAAGCCGCCTACGCCTTGATGGGTTCGCGCAGCGTCAAGGGAAAGCTGGTCATGGTGAACTGATGGACTGAAAACTGCCCTCGGCAACGGGCAGTGGCCAAGAAAAAAGCCTGTGAAACGAATCTCACAGGCTTGGTTCTGGCGGAAACGGAGGGATTCGAACCCTCGATGAGGCTCTACACCCCATACTCCCTTAGCAGGGGAGCACCTTCGGCCACTCGGTCACGTTTCCAGTGGGTTAAATTATAACTCAGGCTTGGTCCAGGTCGAAGGCCTTGTGCAGGGCGCGAACGGCCAGTTCCATGTATTTCTCGTCGATCACAACCGAGGTTTTGATTTCGGAAGTCGAGATCATTTGGATGTTGATGCCCTCTTCGCTCAGGCTTCGGAACATCTTGCTGGCCACGCCCACATGGCTGCGCATGCCGATGCCGACAATCGAAACTTTGCAGATCTTGGCGTCGCCCAACACTTCAGCCGCGCCCAATGAAGGCAGCACTTTTTCCTTGAGCAGGTCGATGGTCTTGGCGTAGTCGTTGCGGTGCACGGTGAAGCTGAAGTCGGTCTTGCCGTCTTTGCTCAGGTTCTGGATGATCACATCGACTTCGATGTTGGCATCGGCAACAGCGCCAAGAATTTGGTACGCAATACCAGGCTTATCAGGTACGCCCACCACGGAGATTTTGGCTTCGTCGCGGTTAAAAGCGATGCCGGAAACGACAGCTTGTTCCATTTGTTCGTCTTCCTCAAAAGTAATCAGGGTGCCAGATGCGGCTTCTTCGTTGATGTCAATGTCCCAGGGCGTGAAGCTCGAGAGCACACGCATGGGCACTTTGTATTTGCCCGCAAATTCGACCGAGCGGATTTGCAAAACTTTGGAGCCGAGAGATGCCATCTCCAGCATTTCTTCAAAGCTCACGGTTTTCAGGCGACGGGCCTCGGGCACCACGCGGGGGTCGGTGGTGTAAACGCCGTCAACATCAGTGAAGATCAGGCATTCGGCCGCTTTGAGGGCAGCAGCCACGGCCACGGCCGAGGTGTCCGAGCCGCCACGGCCGAGCGTGGTGATGTTGCCGTTGTCGTCCACGCCTTGAAAGCCGGTGATGATGACCACCTTGCCAGCGTTCAAGTCACCCATCACACGCATGTCATCGATCGACTCGATGCGTGCCTTGGTGAAAGCGCTGTTGGTCTTGATGGCCACTTGCCAGCCTGCGTAGCTGACCGAGGGCTGGCCTTCGGATTGCAAGGCAATGGCCAGCAGTGCCGACGAAGCTTGCTCGCCGGTCGAAGCCAGCATATCGAGTTCGCGGCTGTAGTCATCGCCGGGTTTGGCCGGGGCCAACTCTTTGGCCAGGCCGAGCAAGCGATTGGTCTCGCCGCTCATGGCGCTGGGGACCACCACGATCTGATGGCCAGCGCGGGCCCATTTGGCCACGCGCTTGGCGACATTGCGAATGCGCTCGGTCGAGCCCATCGAGGTGCCGCCGTATTTGTGAACGATCAAAGCCATGTGAAGTGATGAATATAAAAAGAATGCAGATGCGCTCTGTCGAGGCCACATCGGCAGTGAATGCCACGGATTGCCAAGGTTTTGTCAGTGGCAAAGCCTGTCGATTGTACCCATCGTGCTGACACTTTCTTGACCCGAATTGCCCCCAAACGGCAGCAAACTTGAAGGTTCAATTGGATGGCTGCGTGACCGCCTCAGGCGGCTTGCCAGCTCAGATGCTGGCCATCGCGCTGGACAAAGCCCATGCCCACCTTCAAATGGATTCGGTGGCCACGGGTGGTGCATGCGGTCAGTTGGTCCAGCAACTCGTTCAGTTGCGCCGTGCTGGGCGTAGTGGCGTGCTGCAGCCGCAGCCAATGGCGCAGCACCAGTGCCTGCCGGGCTTGACTCAAGCGCTGCAAAGCCTCGATGCGGGGCGGCACGCCAATGTGTGCCAAGTCTTGCGCGGCCACCTCGTTCAAAACCTCTTGCGCCTGCGCGGCATGGGCGGCACTGCGGGCAAAGGTCTCACGAAAAGCGGGCAAGGCTTCGGCCAAGGCGGGCAGCACGCGGGCGCGGATGCGGTTGCGGGTGAAGCTTTCGTCAGTGTTGCTGGGGTCTTCGACCCAGCTATGGCCTTGGCTTTGAATCCACGCGCGCAAGGCCGCGCCGGGCACCGCCAAAAAAGGCCGGTACCAATCGAGACCCTGACGCTGCCAATGAGAGGGCATGCTGGCCAAGCCGGGCAAGCCCGCGCCACGCGACAAGGCGATCAACAAAGTTTCCACCTGGTCGTCGGCATGCTGGGCGAGTGCGATGCCGTGCACCTCGGGCCACTCGCTTTGCACTGCTTCGGCCAGAGCCGCATAACGTGCTTTGCGGGCAGCGTCTTCGGGGCTTTGGCCTTGGGCATGGCCCGCCTGCACCTTTCTCACGGTCAAAGGCACGTTCAGTTGTTGGCACAGCGCTCGGCAATGCGCTTCAAACGCGTCGGCCGCTAATTGCAAGCCGTGGTGAATGTGCACCGCCCTCACCTGCCCAGGCCAGCGGCGGGCGCAGGCCCACAGCAAAGCCGTGGAGTCGGCCCCACCGCTGAAGGCCACCGCAAAAGGAAGGCCCGGGCTGAAGTCAGCGAGGGCCTGTTCGATGGGCAGCAACGGTGTTAGGGCCATGCGTGAAGCCTGAATCACCAGCAGTTTTTATTTACCCGCTTTGGTGTCGGTGAAACGCCCGTAGCTGTTCAGCCGCTCATGGCGGCGTTCGAGCAGCTCTTTGGGTTTGAGGTCGGCCAGCTGACGCCAGGCATCACCCAAAGCGCGTTTGAGGAAGGACACCATTTGGTCGGTATCGCGGTGGGCGCCGCCCACAGGCTCATTGACAATCTTGTCAACCAGGCCCAAGGCCTTCAGGCGGTGGGCGGTGATGCCCAAGGCGTCGGCTGCGATCTCGGCTTTTTCGCTGGTTTTCCAAAGGATCGAGGCACAACCTTCGGGGCTGATGACCGAGTAGACCGAGTACTGCAGCATCAGCACCTGATCGGCCACCGAAATGGCCAATGCACCGCCAGAGCCGCCTTCGCCAATGATGGTGGTGATGATGGGCACCTCAAGCTGGGCCATCTCGAAAATGTTGCGGCCAATGGCCTCAGACTGGCCGCGCTCTTCGGCGTCAATACCAGGGTAGGCGCCAGGCGTGTCGACAAATGTGAAAACGGGCAGCTTGAATTTTTCGGCTGTCTTCATGAGGCGCAGCGCTTTGCGGTAGCCCTCGGGCTTGCTCATGCCAAAGTTACGCAAAGTTCGCTCTTTGGTGTCGCGCCCTTTTTGTTGGCCCAGCACCATGCAGGCCTGGCCATTGAATCGGGCCAAACCGCCCACGATGGACAGGTCATCGGCAAAGTGGCGATCACCGTGCATCTCCACAAAGTCGGTGAAGATGCCGTGAATGTAATCCAGCGTGTAAGGGCGCTCGGGGTGACGCGAGATTTTGGTGACCTGCCAGGGGGTCAGGTCGCTGTAAATGTCTTTGGTGAGTTGCTGGCTTTTCTTGCTCAGTTGATCAATTTCAAGGGTGATGTCCACCGCCGACTCGGTCTGCACATAACGCAACTCTTCGATCTTGGCTTCGAGTTCGGCAACGGGTTGCTCAAAATCGAGAAATGTTTTTTTGGCCAAGTTGGACTCCTCTGTTCAGTTTTCGGGTGGACGCGGTGTCCAGCCCCTCAATACGCCACCGGCACAGGGTCCAGCGAGCGCCAAATATACCAAGTTGCCACGGTCGAATACGGGCTCCAGGCCTGCGCGACCTCGCGGGCGTCACTGCGGCTCACCGGCTCGCCCGAAAAATAGTTACGGCTGATGCCGCTGATCAACCCCACATCATCGAGCGGCAACACATTAGGTCTGAGCAGGTGAAAGATCAGGCACATCTCTGCCGTCCAGCGGCCAATGCCGCGGATCGCCACCAGCTCATCAATGATGGCCTCGTCGTCCATCTCTTGCCAGGCCTGCACATTAACCGCGCCCGAGCTGAAGTGCACCGCCAGATCGACCAAGTACTCCACCTTGCGCGCCGACAAACCCGCCGCCCGCATGTCATCGACCTTGAGCTTGAGCACGGAAGCCGGCGACATCCGTTTGGGCAATGCCGCAAAACGGTCCCACACCGACTGTGCGGCCTTGACCGAAATTTGTTGGCCCACGATGGAGCGCGCCAAGGTGACAAAAGCATCGCCCCGGGTCTCCAAAATGGCATCGCCAAACTGCGGGATAAGCTTTTTCATGACCCGGTCTTTTTTGGCCAGGTGCGTGCACGCCTCGGCCCAATAAGCGGGCGTGACAGGGATCACCGCTAGGCTTGAGCTGAGTGTCATGGCGCCGACTCCCAAGTCGTGCCAGCGGCCGAGTCTTTCAGCAAGATACCTTGGGCCAGCAAGCCGTTGCGGATGCGGTCGGCTTCGGCAAAATTCTTGGCCTTTTTGGCGTCTGCCCGGGCCAGAATCTGGGTCTGAATGGCGGCATCGTCCAAGCCAGCACCCGCTTGCAAGTAAACCGTGGGGTCGGTTTGCAGCAAACCCAGCAAGCCCCCCAATGCCTTGAGCAAACCCGCACGCTCGGCCGAGCCATTGCGGTTAACTTCACCAGCCAATTCGAATAACACGGCCACCGCTTCGGGCGTGCCAAAGTCTTCGTCCATGGCGGCCTTGAATCGGGCGGCCATGGGGTCAGCCCAATCGAGCCTCACGTCAGCGGCCGGCACGGTTTGCAATGCGGTGTACAGGCGCTTCAGGGCCCCTTTGGCATCGTTCAGGTGCACATCGCTGTAATTGAGCGAGCTGCGGTAGTGGCTGCGCACGATGAAAAAGCGCACCGTCTCAGCGTCAAACTCTTTCAGCACATCGCGGATAGTGAAGAAGTTGCCCAGGCTCTTGGACATCTTCTCGTTGTCCACGTTGATGAAGCCGTTGTGCATCCAAAAGCGCGCCAGAGGCTGGCCGTTGGCGCCTTCGCTTTGGGCAATCTCGTTTTCGTGGTGCGGAAACTGCAAATCGGCCCCGCCGCCATGGATGTCAAAGGTCTGGCCCAGCAGCTCACAGGCCATGGCTGAGCACTCGATGTGCCAGCCGGGACGGCCCGTGCCAAAGGGACTCGCCCATTTAACGTCCTCGGGCTCGGTGGGCTTGGCGCTCTTCCAGAGCACGAAGTCGAGCGGGTCATTTTTGTCCGTCTCCACCGCCACGCGCTCACCGGCGTTCAATTCGTCCAGCGACTTGCCAGACAACTTGCCGTAACCCGCAAACTTGCGAACCGAATAGTTCACGTCGCCATTGCCAGCGCGGTAAGCCAGGCCCTTTTGCTCGAGCGTGCCGATCATGCTGAGCATCTGGGGCACGAAGTCAGTCGCGCGGGGCTCGTGTTGGGGGCGCTCAATCCCAAGGGCGTCAGCATCCTGGTGCAGCGCATCGATCATGCGATCGGTCAAGCCGCGGATGGTTTCGCCGTTTTCAAGGGCACGTTTGATGATCTTGTCGTCGATATCGGTCACATTGCGCACATAAGTAACCTGATAGCCACTGGCTTGGAGCCAGCGCTGCACCACGTCAAAGGCGATCATCGAGCGGGCATGGCCCAGATGGCACAGGTCATAGACCGTCATGCCACAGACGTACATGCGCACATGGCCGGGATCGGCAGGTGAAAACTCGGAAACAGCTCGGCTGAGCGTGTTGAAAATGCGCAAACTCATGTCAAATCGAAAAAATGGCAGTCAACAAATGCCGCTTGAGCATTGCGCATCTATGACGGCAGCTCAGACAACGGCGCTACAACGGCTCAAAAAAGCCAGCGCACACGGGGCTGGCGGCAACTTTCGTCTATCGGAAAACAGCGAAGGGCTCCGCTACAATGATCAATCAGTATATCCCCGAGCAAGGCCTCTGGTGCTCTTTTTGCGCCGGCCCGCGTCACCCACAGCGGCTCGGGTGCGTCTTTTTTAACCCCCCTATTTCTTTGGGTACGCATGCGAAACTGGCTCAGTTGTATGGCTTTTTGCACTCTGTGGACTTGCAGTCTGGGCGTGCGGGCTGACGTGTACAACGATGTCAACGCCTTGGTCCAAAGCGGCCAATGGGCGCAAGCCCAGGCTTTGGCAGATGCCCGTCTGAAAACCGCGCCCACCGACCCGCAAATGCGCCTTTTGCAAAGCCATATCCAGACCGGACTGGGCCAAACCCAGGCGGCCATGGACACGCTGCGTGCTTTGACCCAGTCATTCCCCGAATTGCCAGAACCCCACAACAACCTGGCGGCCTTGCTGGTGCGCGAAAACCGCCATGACGAGGCGCTGGCCGCCTTGCACGCGGCCCTCAGGGCTAGGCCTGACTACGCGCTGGCCCTGGAAAACCTGGGTGATCTGCACCTTGCCATGGCCTCACAGGCCTTCGCGCGGGCCCGACTCGTCACACCCACCCAAACCCGATTGCAAACCAAGCAACTGGCCACCGAACAGGTGATGCGCACGCCCTGAAAACCCGCGTCGCCAGCGTCGCCTGGATGACGCCCCCACCGATCAACCTCCCATGCCTTTAACCATGTCCCCTCTGAACCACCGCCGCCGCTGGGCCGCCCTGGCCCTGAGCCTGAGCTTGCTGGCCCCATGGGGCGCACAGGCCCAAAACCCCAGCACGCCCTCCAACACGCCCAAAGTGCGCATCAGCACCTCCATGGGTGAGATCGAAGCCGAGCTGTACGCCGACAAGGCCCCCAAAACCGTGGCCAACTTTCTGCAATACGTGAACGACAAGCACTACGAGGGCACGATTTTCCATCGCGTGATTGCCGGCTTCATGGTGCAAGGCGGCGGCTTCGATGCCCAATTCAAAGAAAAGAAAACCCGCGCCCCAGTGCAGCACGAAGGCCGCCAATCGCTGGCTGCTGGCCTGAAAAACACCACCGGCACACTGGTCATGGCGCGCACCAACGACCCACAATCGGCCACCGCGCAGTTTTTCATCAACGTGGTGGACAACGCCTTTTTGGACCCCACCCCGATCCCCGACGGTGACCCGGTCGCCAAATTTCAATACCAGGGCCGTGTTTACGAGAACGTGGCCCGCGCCCAACTGCTGAACGCACCCCAACTGTTCGGCTACACCGTTTTTGGCAAAGTCACGTCCGGCATGGACGTGGTCCAAAAAATCCGCAACACGCCCACCGGCGCAGGCGGCCCATTCCCGACCGATGTTCCCCGGACGCCGGTTGTCATCCAATCCATCACTTTGTTGAAGTAACACCATGAGCAACCCACAAGTCGAATTGCACATCACCGGCTACGGTGTCATCACCCTCGAACTGGATGCTGAAAAAGCCCCCAAGTCGACCGAAAATTTTCTGGCCTATGTGAACAAGGGCCATTACGACAACACGGTTTTTCACCGTGTGATCCCCGGCTTCATGGTCCAGGGCGGTGGTTTTGAGCCCGGCATGACCCAAAAACCCACCGATGCCACCATCGAAAACGAAGCCAACAATGGTCTGAAAAACGACGAGTACACCGTGGCCATGGCGCGCACTTCGGCGCCCCACTCGGCCTCGTCCCAGTTCTTCATCAATGTCGCCAAAAATGACTTTTTGAACCACACCGCACCCTCCATGCAAGGCTGGGGCTATGCCGTATTCGGCAAAGTGGTCAAGGGCACCGAAGTGGTCGACCAGATCAAGGGCGTGAAAACCGGCAACCGCGGCGGCCACGGTGACGTGCCGAAAGAAGACGTCGTGATCGAAAAAGCTGTTGCCCTTTGATGGATTGAGCCGTGTCCGCTGACCCGCGCACCACAGCCCCGACGCTCCGTCGGCTGACAGCGCCAGCGGCATGGCAGACGGTAGACTTGATCTCGGACCTGCACCTTCAGGCATCAGAGCCAGCCACTTTCAAAGCTTGGCGCCATTACATGGCGAATACGACGGCCGATGCGGTGCTCATTCTGGGTGACCTGTTCGAGGTCTGGGTGGGCGACGACGCCGCCGAAACTGACCCCTTTTTACAAAGTTGTGCTCAGGTCTTGCGCCAGACCGCAGAGCGCTTGCATGTGGCTTTCATGAAAGGCAACCGGGACTTTCTGGTAGGGCCGCGCTTCTTGTCCGATTGCGGCGTGCACGCTTTGAGCGACCCCTGCTTGCTGCTCTTGGGCGAGAAAAGCATTTTGCTCAGCCACGGGGATGAGCTGTGCCTAGACGACCGCCCCTACCAAGCATTTCGCCAGCAGGTGCGCAGCGCCGACTGGCAAACTGATTTTTTGGCCAAACCCCTGCACGAGCGCCTGGCGCTGGCCCGCGGCATGCGAGCGCAAAGCGAATCCCAAAAACACAGCGGCACCGTTTATGCCGATGCCGACTCGGACATGGCCTTGAATTGGATGAACGGCGCCGAGGCCGATCGCCTGGTGCATGGCCACACCCACCAGCCCGCAGACCACCCACTGGGATCAGGGCAAAGGCATGTGCTGAGCGACTGGTCACTGGATCATGCACCCGCTCGGGCCCAGGTGTTCAGGATTCAGCGCGGCGGTGATTTCACCCGTTTGGACCTGACGCCAACCACCCACAACATTTTGTAGGTCGGTGCCTTCAGGTCCGACTCACGGCTTGTCAGCTTCGCAACAGGTTCTTCAGCACGTTTTGCAAGCGCCGTGCAGTGGGTTCGTCGTGCGGGCCTGACAAGACCTGCGCCACATCGAGTGCCCAGGTTTCATTGGGGCCAGGTTGATTGCGCTGGGTCAGCAATTGCAACTGCAAAGCGCGCCGGTCACTCAGATGGTCAGCGGGCGTCGGCACATCGGCTGCCATCTCCAAGCGCAGCAAGGCTGTGGCACCCGAGGTTTTAGGCTCGGCGCTCACGGCTTGAGCCCAGGCTTGGCGGGTGGCGGCGTTGATGCCTTTGCCCAGCTCTTGCACAGTCGGCAAGTCCTCGATTTGGCGCGCTTGCCAAGCCGTCATCACACGACCCAGGGTCTCGCCGTGCGCTTGTGCCGCCAGCTTTCGCAGCGACATTTCAGCCCGCTCCATGGCTTCGCGTTGGGCGCGGAAAGCCGCATCTCCCAGGCGCGGGCCGCGGTCTTCTCGCGGAGCGCGGTCGCCAAAGCGATCGCCCCCGCGTTCAGCTCCTCGGTCACCAAAACGGCCGGCACCTGGACCCCGGTCGCCACCGGGGCGCGCCCCGCGCTCGCCAGGGCGGCCATCACGGCGGCCATCGCGCCCAGCAGGTGCTTCGGGTCGCTTTTGGCCAGGACGATCGTCGCCGCGCACCGCCACCACGGGTTTGGCGGGCTTGGGTGCAACCACGGGCGGCGCAGGATCTTCTGAGCGCCCGCTGTCCGAATTGGGCGCTGCTTGCGGCGCTTCGGCAGTTGCCGCGTCGCTGGCTTGTTCGTCTGATGGAGCCTCTGCGGTTGCGGCTATAGCGGCTGCAGCCTCATCACCTTGGGCCTCGGCCGCTGCTTGAGGGGGCACCAAAGCCGCACTGCTTGAAGTGGCTGGAGTAACTGGTGACTGGAGAGACTGAGTTGCTTGAGCAGCTTGCACCTGCAAGGCTTGCCCACGCAAGGCCGCGTCAAGCGCGGCCATGGCCGCGCGGATTTTGGCCGCATCGCCACTGGCGTTGGCCGAATCCAAGGCTTTGGAGGCATCCAGGACCGCTCGGTCGTGGGCACTGACAGGGCCTGTGGGCTGAGGGCGGTCTGTGCCTTTGCGTTGGAAGGCCTCGTCCAGCGGGGCGCGGAACACTTCCCATAGTTTTTGCTCGGTCTTGCGGTCCAGCGGCACCGACTGGGCCTCCACTTGCCAGCGTTGTTGCAAGGCTTTGACGGCGTCGACACGCAAGGTCGAAGCAGCACCCACTTCGCGGGCCTCGTTGATCAGCGCCTGGCGGCGCTCAATGCTGGCTTTTTGTGCCGCTTCGAGGGGGGCTGCGGCGGCTTTGAAAATGCTTTTCCACTGGCCCTGCATTTCGCCAAAGGCTTTCTCGCTCAAGTGGCCGGCATTGCGCCAACGGTCGGCAAACTGGTGCAATGCGCGCAACTGGGCGCGCCAGTCGTCGCTTTGGGCATGCTCTTCGGTCCAGGCCTTGACCTCGTCCATCAGCGCCACCCGTTGGGCTCGCTGATCGGCAGAGTCTTTTTTCATTTGCTCCAGCCAAGCCAGCACGGCTTTGTAGGCCTCGTTGCAAGCGGCATCAAAACGCTTCCACAGCGCGTGGTTGGGCAAGCCACCCTGGTCAATTTGCTTCCAGCCGTCGCGCAATTGGCGCAACTTGTCTTGCATTTTTCGGCCCCCCACGGTGGGGACCTTGTTGGCGTCGAGCAAGGCTTCGGCTTGAGTGACCAGGTCGGTGCGCACCTGATCGGCCAGCCAGCGTTGCCAGCCTTCGGCATCGCCGCCGGCCGTCAAAGACTTGTGCAGGCGCTCGTCCAGACTGGTGTCCAACTGTTTGCCGTGGGTCTTGAGCACGTTGCGCAAAGCCACGACAGCATCGGCAGGCGATGCACCTTCGCCCTCGGTCAGTTGCTTTTCCAGCACCTCCAAAGCTTGGGTCACAGCCAACTCGGCTTGCTCACGCAGCGCCTGGCGCTGGGCGGGGTCGATTTTGGGTTTAACCGCTTTTTCAGCTTGCTCTGTTTTGGCGGGCTTGGCCGATTCGGCTGCAGCAGGGACCTGTTGCGAAAATTCTCCTCGCAGGCGGCGGATCTCGTCGGCCCACACGGGCACTGGTGGCAAAGCAGTTGTGGCATCGGTTTGGGCCAGAGCAGCCAAAGCCGCTGCGGCCGAAAAACCGTCCCAAACAGCCTGCAGCTGCTTGCCTGCAGCGTCCAATTGAGGTGGGTATTTCAGCTCCACGCTGGGCCAGACGCTGCTCTGCGTCAGGGCTTGGGCCTGGTTTTGCCACTGCGCCACGTCGGCCTCCAAGCCGGTTTGACCGCCCAGGGCCTCGGCCAGCGATTTGGTAGACAGGACCTCAATCCGCTGGGCCAGCAGCACCGCCGCTTCGCGCTGCACCATGACCTGGTGCTGCAGGTCCTCCACGCCCTTGACCACTTCGGTCAAGCGATGTTTGAGGCCAGCCAAGGGTTCGCGCGACAGCGGCGCACCGGCTTTGGCGGCATCTCGCTGCCAGGCCAGCGCATCGGCCATGTTCAGACGCGGCGCTTGCAGCAACTGTTCGGCTTTTTTGGCCCACTCGGTGGCCAAGGCTTCCTGGCCATGCAGGCGCTTGAGCTCGTCGAGTTTTTCTTTGAGCAACTTGGCCACGCCCTTGTCTCGGCCCGACAGTTCGCGATAGACCTCGGCCATCAAATCATCAGAGGGCTCGGTCAGCAACCAATCGCGCAAGCGGGCACTGCGCTCGCTGGAAGTCGGGGCATTGAAAAGCCCTGCGGTCAATGGGTCAAGGGCGGTGATGTCGAAAGGCTTGGAAGAAGTCACAGTTAAAACTTTAAAAGCACGGTGTTGCCAAATGGGCATACAGGCAGAAATGGCGGCACTTGAATCGACAAGTGAGCCACGCGGGCATGAAGTTGCTATTTTCGCTGTTATTTGCGCTGGACAGCCTGTTGGTCTGCTTTCGGACCAAATCTCTGATGAATTACAGACACAGAAGATTTCTTTATAATATATTTAAATGTTTTTAGATTTTAATATACTTGACCAGGTATGAAAAGTTTCTAAAATCCGCCCCACTTGGTGACCATACGGGATAAACCGACATCACAGCCGTCACCGGCTTAACCCACGACAGAACAGGTCGAATCCTGCGACTTACCTACCCCAACCCATCAAGAGCCTCTTGCACATGCCACTGGTTTTTGAAATGAGAGGAAGTGCTATGACAGCAACATTGACTTGGCCCCACCTCAAACAGGCCATGTCGACCGTGGCCTTCGATGTGCGAGAAGGCTTCGTGGAAATCACCCGGCACTGCCTGGCCGTGATCGGCTTGGCTGTGGTGGCCTTGGCTTTGGCGCTTTTGGCTCGTCCCTCCTTGCAGCAAACGGCCAGCGAGACATTGATGGGATGGCTTGAATTGCGTCAGGTGGAACAAAATGCCTCCTCGGAACCTCAGATACCGACAGCAGCAGCCCGTTCCACCGCATCCCATATGCAGAACCTGAGCAGCGATCAAGCGTCCGTCACCCGTTGGCTCAGCAACAAATACAAAGTCTCTAAAGAGCCCTTGGCAGCCTTGGTTACAGAAGCCTGGTCTTTGGGTGAGCGCAGCCAGATCTCACCCACTTTAATCTTGGCTGTGATGGCCATTGAGTCGCGCTTTAACCCATTTGCCTTTGGCGAACAAGGCGGCTTGGGTCTGATGCAAATAGAACCTAGCGCACACATCGGTGCACTGTCCCCTTTTGGAGGCAGACTGGCTGCCTTTGACCCGCTGACCAATCTGAGGGTCGGCACGCGGCACCTGCAGGGCTTGATTCAGGATGCGGGGACTCTGGAAGATGCTCTTCGCTTGTACGCCATTGCCTCTGGGCAAGGCAATCACAACCAATACGTGGACCGCGTATTGGCTGAAAAAAAGTTGTTGGACAACCTGAGCAAAGGCCAAAAAACAGCCTGGTCAGACAAAAACAATGCCGATTTACCCAAATCGCCTCAAGCCCGCATGTGAATTTGCCGTCCAGATCCTCCGGCAGGCTGGGCTACACTTCATGGGTGCGCAACTGGCGATAGGAGCCTGTTTTAACTGTGAAACAGGGCACTCTGACGTGGAGCGTGGTGACCCGACTCACTGCCGAACCACTGGGAAGCGCGCAGCCTGACCGCTCGTCTTGAATGGCGGACCAGGTTTTAAGCCGTTCGCCTGGGCAGCCCTTGTCAATGAACCGCTGGTTCGGGTCAAGGTCACCTCCATCCAAAGGACTGCCATGTACCACCGCAACCACCTGATTGAACAAACAGACCCCGAAATTTTCGCCGCTATCCAAGCCGAAAACGCCCGCCAAGAGCACCACATCGAGCTGATCGCCAGCGAAAACTACGCTTCGCCCGCCGTCATGGCTGCCCAAGGCAGCCAGCTCACCAACAAATACGCCGAGGGCTACCCGGGCAAGCGCTACTACGGAGGCTGCGAGCATGTGGACGTGGCCGAGCAGTTGGCCATTGACCGCATCAAGCAAATTTATGGTGCCGAAGCCGCCAACGTGCAGCCGCACTGCGGCGCCTCGGCCAACGAAGCTGTGTTTTTGGCCTTCTTGAAGCCGGGCGACACCATCTTGGGCATGAGCTTGGCCGAAGGCGGTCACCTGACCCACGGCATGCCGCTCAACATGTCGGGCAAATGGTTCAATGCCGTGTCTTATGGCCTGGATGCCAACGAGGCCATTGATTACGAGGCCATGGAAGCCAAGGCCCGCGAAACCAAGCCAAAACTGATCATTGCGGGGGCATCGGCCTATTCATTGCACATCGACTGGGCCCGCTTTGCCAAAGTGGCCAAAGAAGTTGGCGCGATCTTTCTGGTCGACATGGCCCACTACTCGGGTCTGATCGCCGCAGGCGTTTACCCCAATCCCGTGCCCCACGCTGACGTGGTGACCTCGACCACCCACAAGAGCTTGCGAGGCCCACGCGGCGGCATCATCTTGATGAAGACCGAGCACGAAAAAGTCATTAACAGCGCCATCTTCCCTGGTCTACAAGGCGGCCCTCTGATGCATGTGATTGCGGCCAAGGCCGTGGCCTTCAAGGAAGCCATGGCGCCTGAGTTCAAGGCCTACCAAGCCCAGGTGATCAAGAACGCGCAAATCATTGCCGAAACCTTGACCCAACGCGGCCTGCGCATTGTCAGCGGCGGCACCCAAAGCCACGTCATGCTGGTGGACTTGCGGGCCAAGGGCATCACCGGCAAAGTGGCCGAAGCCGCTTTGGGCAACGCCCACATGACCATCAACAAAAACGCCATCCCGAACGACCCTGAAAAGCCGTTCGTGACCAGCGGCGTGCGCATCGGCACACCCGCCATGACCACCCGCGGCTTCAAGGACGAAGAAGCCCGCGCCACGGCCCACCTGATTGCCGACGTGCTGGACAACCCGCTGGACGAAACCAACCTGGCCGCTGTACGCGCCAAAGTGCACGCCCTGACCAGCCGCTTCCCGGTCTACGGCTGATAGGCCCGCACGATGAAATGCCCGTTTTGCAGCCACCTTGAAACCCAAGTGGTGGAGACCCGTATGGCCGAAGACGGGGATTTCATTCGTCGTCGCCGCCAATGTGGCGCGTGTGAAAAACGCTTCACCACTTACGAAAAGCCGGAAGTCAACTTTCCGGCCATCGTCAAGAAAGACGGCAGGCGCATCGATTACCAACGCGAAAAACTGCGCGCCAGCCTCAACTTGGCTTTGCGCAAACGCCCAGTAAGCACTGAGCAGGTCGACGGCGCCATCGAGCGGATCGAAGAAAAGCTGCTCAACCTGGGCATTCGGGAAGTGGCCTCGCACCGCATTGGCGAGTTGGTCATGCGCGAGCTGAAAAAACTCGACAAAGTGGCCTATGTGCGCTTTGCCAGCGTGTACCGCAACTTTGAAGACATCGACGCATTCAAGACGCTGGTCGACGAAGTGCAGCGCTGACCCTCACCCGTGCTGAGGCGACTTCAAACTCTCCCGGCATCGGGTATGGACTGAGGATGGGTCTGATCCGATCCTGCTTCAACAAGGTGTGCTGTCCAAGCGCTGGGCTTTTTCAAGTCGGGGCTTGCCCACCGCGTTGATCACCACACGCCAAACATGGGCTTGCCCTGCCCCACACAGGGTCAAGGTGCCTGCTTGAAAAGCACCCGATGTGCTTTGGCTGCGGCCTTGCGGGCCGTAAGAAATGTAGCGGTTCACCATGGCATTGCCTTGCAGCGTCAAAAAGCCAGGCAATGCCTCTTGCACTTGCAATACGGTCTCAGCCGCCTCGCGGCGTCCGCTGTCGTTGCCGTCAACAAACACCACCCAGCCTTGCGCCCAAGATCCGGACGGCGCGCAGTCCTCACCTTCACCGACTGCTGTTGCACGCACGCACAGGGTCACCCGTTGCTGGCGCCTCAAGGCCTCAGAACGCGCCAGCATCAAGCTGGCCTGCAGTTGCTCAGCCTGGCTTTGCATCTGGTGCTTTTGCCGCAAGCCTTGAAGGCTTGGAGCCGCCAAAGACAGCAGCACCGCCAGCATGGCCAGCACCACCAGCGCTTCAAGCAGCGTGAAACCTCGGTCGCGCATGACCTGCCCTCCTGTTTGATCCGTGAAAACCTGCAGCCGCTTTGGCTTTCCTAACCACCCGTCCGACTTGACTGTACAAGTGATTATTAAGTATTCACAATATCCATCTTTTAACAGTAAAGGGAAATGACCATGCCCACAAACTGCCAAACCACGGGTGCTCCCGCCCAGTCTTCGGGCTGGACCTTGAGTGAGCTGCTGGTCAGCCTGGCCTTGATGGCCGTTCTGGCGGCCGTGGCCTGGCCCGCGTTTCAGGTGCAGCAGCGACAGGCCCGGCGCAGCGACGCACAAAGCGCCTTGCAGCAACTGCAACTGGCCCAAGCCCGCTGGCGTGGCACCCACAGCAGCCATGCCAGCGATTTGGCCAACTTGGGCTGGGCCAGCGACTTTTCCCCTGGCGGTCATTACCGCCTCGCAATCGAAGACGCCAGCAGCGAGGGCTACAGCCTGATCGCGACCCCCATCGGGGCGCAAGCGCGTGACAGCGCCTGCACCCCCATGCGCCTGCAACTGCGGCACTTGGCCACCGTGGTGCTCAGCAGCGGCGCCGATCTTACGGGTGATCCAGGTCGCTGCTGGCGGCAGTGAGTCGATCATGCCCACACGCTACAGTGCTGACACCCGCTCATCCCAGCCCATGATTGAGGACCCCAAGGTTTTTTGCGGCAGGGGCCAGGCCTGTGTTTGCGCAGCCAGCGCTCAACGAGGCGAAACTTTGGTGGGCTTGTTGGTGGGTCTGAGCGTGGGATTGGTGGTACTGGCCGCTGGCAGCCAAATGCTGGCGCAGCACCTGCAGGGACATCGGCTGGCCTTGCAAGACAGCCATCTGCACCACGACCTGCGCTCAGCGCTGGACACCATCGCCCGAGAGTTGCGCCAGGCGCAATCGCTCGGACAAGCTTGGCGTGAACGTGCCAAAACCCATTGCGCAGACGCTTTTTGCGCAGGCCAGGCCGACTTGCTGGTGCAGGGCCAGCGCATCAGCTTTGGACAGGACCGCAACCAAAACGGCCTGCTGGACAACAACGAGTGTTCAGGCTTTCGATTGAAGGACCATGAGTTGCAGATCCGCACCGCCTGCACACCCGAGGTCTGGACCGATTTGACCGATGCAGGCAGCCTGAAAATGACCGACTTGGCTTGGCAGGTGCACTGCGAAAAACGCGGGCGTTGGGTGGCGCGTTGGGTCACGGTGCAGCTGAGCGCGCAGTGGCCGCGCGACGCCACGCGCGCCCTGAGTCTGTCGCAAACCGTGTCGCTGCGCAACGACGTACCCGCCTCGCCTTGGCCTGCGGTTTGTGGCGCCGTCTCATGATCCAGCCGAACAAGCTGCGCCGTCCATGCGGCCCCTCGGGGCACGCAGTGCAAGGCGGTGCCATCAGCTTGCTGGTGGCAATCAGCTTGGGGCTGTTGGCCAGTCTGGCCAGTTTTTACAGCGCCCGAAGCGTGCTGGTGGACCGGCTGGCCAGTCACAACCAAAGCCAGGCCGCTCAAGCGCGACTGGCCGCCGAAGCGGCCTTGGCCTGGGCACGGGCCGAGATGCAGCGGGAACACGCCAGCAGCCCGACGCCACCCGTTTGGGCCCCAGGCCCAGCCGCCGCGCCCTGCCCTGCCGCTTTCAGCGGGCCACGTTGGCAGTGTGTGGCCTTGCTGCCGCCTGCACACCCGGGCTTGCCTGACGCGGTGGTACGGGTGATGGCCGTGCGTGACTTGGTCAGTTCACCCCATGTGGCCCAATTGCTGGCCAGCGCCAGCCTCAAAGATGGCACAAGCCGAGCACAGGTTCAGGCCCAGGTGTTCATCCCCACCTTGGCACCAGCCCCAGAACATCCCAATACGGCCGCCGTGGTGCTCAATGGCTGCGCCGCGCCAGCAAACGGTGCTGCGGTCAGCGTGTGTCCGCTCAGCAAAGCGGGCATCGCCTGCAGCGGCACGGCAACCGGTGCAGCGGTTCACAGTTTCTGGTTGGCCGATAAAAACAACAACGGCCTGATCTCCACAGCCGAGCGGCGCAATTGCTTGGCTTTTGGCGCAGAGCATTTGCCCGCAGGCGGCACACTCACCGGACCGGACACCGCCACGCCCCGCACAAACTGCGGCACCCAAGCCTGGAGCAGCGTGCTGGGCGAGATCACACCCGAACAAATCCGTGCCTGGTCTGAGGCGCAATCGAACAACGGCCTGAGCGCTTTGAGCCAACCCGCACGCAGCGTCTACTGGGTGGACAGCTCCGCCACCTGGAGCCAAAGCCTGGGCACCCCTGAGGCCCCGGTGATGCTGGTGTTTTCGAGCCAAGCCTGCGCCCAGCGCTGCCCATCCCTCGCCCCGGGTGTGCGCGTGGTGGGCACGGTGGTGCTGCAAACCCAATGCCAGGACGACAAAGCCCGGGCCTGGCACGCCGGGCACATTGAAGGGCAACTGTTGGTCGAGTCGGGCTTGCCCGAGTTACAAAGCGGCAGCCGCATCGAGGCCCGCGAACTTCACCAATCCCCTCACCGACTGCCTTGGCCCCCGGGCATCGACGCGCGGCAGGTACAGCGTGTGCCTGGCAGCTGGCGCGAGGGCGAGCCATGAAAGCCGCTTCCGCCAAATGCCGAGCGCCTTGCCAGCCACCCCACGCCAACTCAGGGCGCACAGCCCGAGGCATGGCACTGATCGAGGCGCTGGTGGCCTCGGCGGTGCTGGGCATTGGGCTGGCCGCTGCCACGCGCCTGACCCTGCACACCCTGCTCACTGCCAGTGAAACCCGGCAACACACCGTGGCCCTCGCTCTGGCCTTGGATGCCATGGACTGCCTTCAGTCCAGCCGCTCTGGCTGCTCACTGCAGGCCTCCACCACGGTACAGGGTACCACCTACAGAATGCAAAGCCAGGTGCAAACGCGCTCCGGTCTGGCCTTGGAGGACCTGCAGGTGCGCGTGCAGTGGCCCACCGTCGGACCTGCATTAGGGGCTAAAGGTGGCGGCTTTGGCGGGAACTCGTCCGGGCAGGCCCAGCCGCGCATGGGCGAACTCACCCTGCACAACAGCCGCGATGCGGTGCCCGCTTGGCTTGGCGTATCCTTGCCATGATTTGTTGCACCCGTCTTTCGCCGTGACCCTTTCGAAACCGACACCCCAAGCCATGAACTTGGCCCTGAACCTGGCCCGCCAGGCCCTGTGGTTGACTTCACCCAACCCGCGTGTGGGTTGTGTGATCACCGCCGCCGACGGCACGGTGCTGGGCCAAGGCCACACCCAGCGTGCAGGTGGCCCTCATGCCGAAATCATGGCGCTGCGCGATGCCGCCAAACGCGGGCTCAGCGTGCAAGGCGCCACCGCTTGGGTGACGCTGGAGCCCTGCGCCCACCACGGCCGCACAGGCCCTTGCTGCGATGCGCTGGCGGCAGCTGGCATTGGGCGCGTGGTTGCGGCACTGACCGATCCCAACCCCCAAGTCGCGGGCCAAGGCATGGCGCGGCTGGCGGCTGCGGGGGTGCAGACCGACATCTTGGATGCGCAGGATGACACCGCCGTTCAGGCCCGTGAATTGAACATCGGCTTTTTCAGCCGCATGGAACGGGGCCTGCCCTGGGTGCGCATGAAAGTGGCGGCCTCAATGGACGGACAAACCGCTCTGCAAAACGGCCAAAGCCAGTGGATCACCGGCCCCGAAGCCCGCACCGACGGCCATGCCTGGCGCGCCCAGGCCTGCGCCATCCTGACCGGCATCGGCACCGTCCTCGAAGATGACCCTTTGCTCAATGTGCGCGGTATGGACACCCCGCGCCAGCCGCACTTGGTGGTGGTGGACAGCCGCCTGGACATGCTCCTGAATGCCAGGCTGCTGGACACGCAAGGCACCGCCGATCAAGCCCGGCAAATCTGGATCTACACCGCCACCACAGCACACTTGGACAAACGCGCCGCACTGACGGCACGCGGCGTGACCGTGATCGACTGCCCCGGCCCCGGTGGCAAGGTCGATCTGGCGGCGATGTTGCGCGACCTGGCCCTTCGCGAGATCAACGAGCTGCATGTCGAGGCTGGGCACAAGCTCAACGGCTCGTTCATTCGCGAAGGGCTGGTGGACGAATTTCTGGTCTACCTCGCCCCACAGCTGCTGGGCCCAGGCCAGGGCCTGGCCAATTTACCTGCGCTCACCGAGTTAAGTGGTGCGGTCCAACTGGCCTTTCATGCGGTGGACCGGGTGGGTCCCGATTTGCGCCTGTTGCTGCGCCGGGCTTGAGGCTGTAGAACCACGCGTCAGAACGCCAGCGTCTTCACGCCTTGAGCAGTGCCCAGCAGGCACACCTGCGCTTTTTGCAGCGCAAACACACCAACCGTGACCACGCCAGGCCACTGGCTGACTTCGGTTTCAAAAGCCACCGGGTCGGTGATCGTCAAACCCTTCACATCAACGATGTGCTGGCCGTTGTCGGTCACCAGAGGCTGACCGTCTTTTAGGCGCACAGCGGCCGTGCCGCCCATGGCCACAAACTGGCGCATGACACGGGCAGTCGCCATGGGGATGACTTCTACCGGCAAAGGGAACGCACCCAAAGCACCGACCAATTTGCTCTCGTCCGCGATGCAGATAAACTGTTTGCTCTGAGCAGCCACAATTTTTTCGCGAGTGAGCGCCGCACCGCCGCCCTTGACCATGTGGCCCTGGTGGTCGATCTCGTCCGCACCGTCGATATACACCGACAAGCTCTCAACCTCGTTGCTGTCAAACACCGGGATGCCCAGGGCCTTCAGCCGCACGGTGGAAGCCTCGGAGCTGGACACAGCGCCCTTGATCTGGTCTTTCATCGTGGCCAAAGCGTCGATGAATTTGTTGACCGTGGAACCGGTGCCCACGCCAACGATCTCCCCGGGAACAACGTATTTCAGGGCGGCTTGGCCCACCTGCGCTTTGAGTTCGTCTTGGGTCATGGGGTTGGGTGTGGGTAAAAAATAGAAGTACGCCGGGGTTTGAGACAATCAGGTCAATTGTTGTCAACGCCTTTGCTGCCCGGAATTATCCAATGTCCCTGATCCCCTACGCCTTCGCCCGCCCCTTTTTGTTCAAAATGGACCCCGAGGCGGCCCACGACCTGACCATCGAAGGCCTGGCCCGTACCCAAAACACCCCGCTCGACTGCGCTTACCGCCAGCCCTTTGTGGCGCAACCCATCACGCTGGCGGGTCTGCACTTTCCCAACCGCGTCGGCATGGCCGCTGGCCTCGATAAAAACGCCCGCTGCATCGACGGTCTGGGTGCGATGGGCTTTGGCTTTGTCGAAGTGGGCACCGTGACGCCCAAAGCCCAACCCGGCAAGCCCAAACCCCGCATGTTCCGTGTGCCTGAAGCGCAAGCGCTCATCAACCGCCTGGGTTTCAACAACGACGGGCTGGACGCCTTCATCGCCAACGTCAAGCGTTCCAAGTTCCGTCAGCAAGGACGCTTGCTGGGGTTGAACATCGGCAAAAACGCTGCCACGCCCATCGAGAACGCCACCGACGATTATTTGATCACGCTGGCAGGCGTCTACCCGCATGCCGACTATGTGACGGTAAACATCTCGAGCCCCAACACCAAAAATCTGCGCGCACTGCAAAGTGACGAAGCGCTCGACGGCCTGCTGGGCGCCCTGGTGGCGCGGCGCGAAGAGCTGGCCACGGAACACGGTCGACGCGTGCCCATGTTCCTCAAAATCGCGCCCGATCTGGACGAAATACAAGTGGGTGTGATCTCCGCCACGCTTCAAAAACACGGCATGGACGGCGTGATCGCCACCAACACCACGCTGGCGCGTGAAGCGGTGAGCGGCCTGCCACACGCTGAAGAAATGGGCGGCCTGTCGGGCTCGCCTGTGCTTGAAGGCAGCAACCGCGTGATCCGCCAGTTGCGCGCCGCTTTAGGCAAAGACTTCCCCATCATCGGCGTGGGCGGCATCCTGAGCGGACACGACGCAATTTCAAAAATCGAAGCGGGCGCTGACCTGGTGCAGATCTACACCGGCCTCATCTACAAAGGCCCGGCGCTGGTGACGGAAGTGGCCAGTGCGCTGCAGCAGATGAAGCGCTGAATAAGAAAACGGCATGCCCCACCGGTTCATGCCATTCGCGCATCAAAGTTCCTTCGAATAAATGATGAAACCTGTATGGCTGGCCACTTTGTCATACAAGGCTCGGCCAGACGCATTGCTGATCTGCGTTGTCCAATAAACCCGGGAACTGCCTTCAGCGCTTGCAGCCGTGTAGACGGCCTCAATGAGATGCTGCGCAATGCGTCGGCCTCTGTGGCTGGGGGCGGTGAACAAATCTTGCAAATAGCAAACATCATGCAGCCGGGTTGTGCTGCGGTGAAAAAGGCAGTGCACCAAGGCCACCAGCGTGTGACCATCCACAGCCACAAAGGCGTGAACCGGCTCGTCAGTACTGAAGAACCGCGCCCAAGTGGCATCGGTGATTTTTTCTGCCAATGCTGTCTCGCCTTGCCGGCCATAAAAGGCGTTGTACCCATCCCAAAGGGGGCGCCATTGGGCATAGTCCTCGCGCTGAATGGGGCGGATGATGATGTCCGTGCGCATGATTTTTCAGTCCTTGAAATACACCAACTGGTGCGTGCTCGCCAGCAACTGGCCTTCGGGGCTCCACAGTTCGCCGGTCTGGTCAAAGTAGCCGTGGCGGTAATTGAGGGCCTTGGCCACGCCCAGCACATGGTGCGTGCCGACCTGCGCCAGCAAGGCCCTGTCGGTGTGAAAATAGGTAGTGAGGGACACCGTTCCGACCATCGCTTGGCGGCGGCGGCGAATATAGATACGCGGAAAAAAGCTGTCGCTGATGGCCGCCAAAGAAGCAAAGTCCAGGGCCCGCTGGGGCTCGTCGCGCACCCACAGGATCGAACGGGAATGGGCTTGCTCTTGCTCATCGAAGGCAGCAGGAAAAGCGCCTTCGACAAAACGCATGTCGTAGCGCTGTGGCCAGGCGGGCATGCCTTTGACGGGCATGCGGGGCACAGCATCGGATGCGGGAATGTTGGCGGGCATCACCGCCTCGACGTCTGACCAGGTTTCGCGGCGCACGGCAAACACGGCTGTGGCAGTGGCCACGACGCCTTCAGCCTGATGGGCTTCAATGATCCAGTGCTGAGTCGATCGGTTGGTGCGCACGGGCCGCGCCACAAAACGGATCGCGCCATCGGCCACCGGAGCCGCAAAGTTGACTGTCAGGGCCACGGGGTCACCGAGGCGATCGGGGTGCAACATGGCCGACTGCAGCAACTGCGCTGAAGTGGTGCCGCCAAACGGCCCGATCATGTTGGCGTAGCCGGGGTGGGTGGAACCCGTGAATTCGTGGGGCGTGACCTGAAGTTCAGAGGCGCGCAGGTCAATGGCTTCGTCAAAAGGATGCATGCGGGCCATGATAGGTGCGACTGGTCCCCCTGCGCTGTCTCAAAAGCGATCCATTGCGCGTCGTGAACTCCCTCGGGAAGTTTAAGTGCCTTGGTTGAGGCACCTCGCACGCCAACGGATGTGGCGGCAGTAGGCCACGAAGCGGCTCGCGCGACGCTGTAACCACCTCACCCAAAATGGCCCTGCACCACGCCAACGCCCTACCCTGGAGGGCAAATGATGGATCAACAACAACAGCCCGGTGTAGAGGATCAGTTTGCCGATGAACACCATCGCGCCAATCGACTTGGGGGATACGCCACTCAAGGCGAACAAAGCGATGGAGGAACGCGGAGAGTCTGGAAAGACCGAGAAAAACACCATGCTGACCGGTCCCCAGTCCCGCAGCATGGCCAATACTTGCGGCCCTTGCGCACCCATCAGCTTTTGGCTCAACGAATCGGCAGACGCCGTCAGCGTCCCCATGCCCAAGGCCAACAAAAAAGCACTCAACGCAGAAGCCAGTGCAAACACCAAGACAATGACTTTGCCCTTTTGCGGCTGAAGAACACACAAGGCCAGCACAAACATTTCTGCGGGCAACATGGGCAAAAAACCGTCCAAAATTGAGAAAATGGCCAGGAGAAAAATGGTTTTTGGCTCAGTGCCATGGCGCAAAAGCGCGGTTTCTACCCTTTGAAACAAGCGCTGAAAGAATGAAGACGAAGCGTGCATGAAGGGGTTAGCAGCGGATCATGCTGGCCTCAGGCCAACCGAGCACAGACCTCTTCGGCAATCGCCAGCGAGCTGGTCAAGCCCGGCGACTCGATGCCCAGCAGGTTCACCAGACCGGGAACGCCGTGCTCGGCGGGGCCTTGAATCATGAAGTCGGCTGCTGCTTCGTGCGGTGCGTTGATCTTGGGGCGCATGCCGGCATATCCTGCCTGCAAAGCGCCATCGGCCAAACCCGGCCAATATTTGCGCACCTCGGCATAAAAGGCGTCGCCCCGGCGCGGATCGACTTGCAGGTCAGCGGGGTTTTCGACCCATTGCACGTCCGGCCCAAACTTGGCTTGGCCACCCAAATCCAGCGTCAAGTGCACCCCCAAACCAGCCTTTTCGGGCACGGGGTAGATCAGGCGGGAGAACGGGGCCTTGCCCGCCAGCGTGAAATAGTTGCCCTTGGCGTAATGGGCCTGAGGCAAAAGGCTTGTGTCCAGCCCGTCCATCCGCTCGGCCATCGCCACGGCGCTCAGCCCGGCGGCATTGACCAGCACCTTGCACGCAAGTTCGGTACCGTCTTGTGTGCACACCCGAATCGGGTGTGTGGCTGTGCCCTGCCGCACGGCAATGCGCTGCACAGGCGAGACCAGCGCCAGCAAGCCGCCTGCGTTTTCCATATCGCCTTGCAGCGCGAGCATGTAGCCGTGACTGTCAATCACTCCGGTGCTGGGCGAAAGCAGCGCCGCTTCGCAAGACAGCGCGGGCTCCAGCGCTTGGGCTTGGGCAGCCGTGAGTTTTTGTAGGTCGTGCACGCCGTTGGCGGCGGCTTTGACCATGATGCCGTCCAGCGCCAGCACTTGCTCTGGAGTTGTGGCTACGATGAGCTTGCCCAGCTGCCGGTGCGCCACGCCACGCTCGGCGCAATAGGCGTAAAGCATCTGTTTGCCCTGCACGCACAGCCGCGCCTTGAGCGAGCCCGCCGGGTAATAAATGCCCGCGTGGATGACTTCGCTGTTGCGCGAGCTGGTGCCCGTGCCGATGGCATTTTCCGATTCGAGCACCAGCACCTCGCTCCCCGAGAGCGCCAGCGCCCGCCCCACAGCCAGGCCGACCACGCCAGCCCCAATCACGACAGCATCAACTTGTTCCATGGGCAGCATTGTGGCTCAGACGTTGAGAGTCCTGAAGCGGTGACACCCGCAAGACAGACACCCGCACCGCGCACAGGCAGACTGCCAAACATTCAACAAGGAGACCGTTTCATGTCGCTGTTCAATCTGCAAGGCAAAGTCGCCGTCGTCACCGGCTCCAGCCGGGGCATTGGCCGATCCATCGCACACCAGTTGGCACTGCAAGGCGCCAAAGTGGTGGTGTCCAGCCGCAAGCAAGACGCCTGTGAAGTGGTGGTCAAAGAGATCCAGGCCGCTGGCGGCGAAGCCATGGCCATTGCGGCCAGCATCTCCAGCAAGGAGCAGCTGCAAAACTTGATCGCGCAAACCCGCCAAACCTGGGGGGTGATCGACATTTTGGTGTGCAATGCGGCCACCAACCCCTATTACGGCCCGGCCACGGGCATGAGCGACGAGGTGTTTGACAAGGTCATGCGCAACAACGTGCTGTCGAATGCCTGGTTGTGCAACCTGGTCTACCCCGACATGAAGGCCCAAAAAGACGGGGCCATCGTGATCGTGTCGTCCATTGGTGGGCTGCACGGCTCCTCGGTCATCGGAGCCTACAACCTGTCCAAAGCGGCCGACATGCAGCTGGCGCGCAACCTGGCGGTGGAATGGGGACCGGACAACATCCGCGTCAACTGCATTGCCCCGGGCTTGATCAAGACCGACTTTGCCAAGGCACTGCACGAGGACCCGGTGCTGAGCGCCAAATACAACAGCCAAGCCCCTATGCGCCGCATGGGTGAGGCGGATGACATTGGGGGCATCGCGGTGTTTTTGGCGAGCCCGGCGGCCAATTACGTGACCGGTCAGACCATCGTGGCGGATGGGGGGATGATGATTCGCTGAACGGCATAAACTTCAGTTCTTCCAACTAAGGTGGCTCGCCGGGCCTTGAATGATGAATATGCGAGTTTTTACTCTTTTATTGGTTTTAACTCTCTCAGCCTGCGCCACTTTGGATGACTTCCGAAAGATGTCCCCGGCTGAGCGCGCTCGCCTCGTTTGTGAGCGCAAAAACGACATCCAGCAACTTTCGGCAGAACAGCGCCAGTTGGCCGGCGCCATACAGTCCTCACAGATGGATTTGGGGCGGGGTTATAAAGTTCACACACAATGCCGTCCCGTCAAGGTGTATGGCCCCGTCACCAAGACTTGCAAAAAAGTAGGCAATGTCACTGAATGCACCGAGTTCCGCCCAGAAGCTTATGAAAAGCGCTGCATTGAAACACCGGTGAGTATCAGCCCCGATCTTGAAAGACAAAACATCCAAGCTTGGTCGTCCGCCCAAAACCAGGTTACAAAGAGCCTGCAAGAGGCTTGGAGAAATTGCACGAATTTTGTGGAGCGCTTATCCCCCGAGGAGGCGTTTCAACAATACAAATAAAGAGCAGGCGACAAACTCACACCGTCATGCAGAAGTTCACAGGCGAACGGAACCATCACCCCAACTCATGCAAAGGCAACGCTGACACTTCACCCTCGGGCCAGATCAATAGTCCGGCGCGAAAGCCTATAAAGTCCAAAAAAAGCCCGCATCTGCGGGCTTTTCGCGTCGGAGAAAACCTCAATCAGGCGAAGTTTTGCTCAGCGAAAGACCAGTTCACCAGGTTGCTGAGGAAAGTCTCAACGAACTTGGGGCGCATGTTGCGGTAATCGATGTAGTAAGCGTGTTCCCACACGTCCACGGTCAACAAGGCGGTGTCGCCAGTCGTCAACGGGGTACCAGCAGCGCCCATGTTGACGATGTCGACCGAGCCGTCGGCTTTCTTGACCAGCCATGTCCAGCCAGAGCCGAAATTGCCCACTGCGCTCTTGACGAAGGCTTCTTTGAAAGTGGCGTAGCTGCCGAACTTGGCGTTGATGGCTGTGGCCAAAGCACCAGTGGGCTCGCCGCCGCCGTTGGGCTTCATGCAGTTCCAGAAGAAGGTGTGGTTCCAGATTTGGGCCGAGTTGTTGTACACACCGCCGCTGGATTTTTTGATGATGTCTTCGAGGCTCATGCTCTCGAATTCAGTGCCTTTTTGCAGGTTGTTCAGGTTCACCACATAAGCGTTGTGGTGTTTGCCGTGGTGAAATTCCAGGGTTTCCTGGCTGTAATGAGGTGCCAAAGCGTCGATCGCGTAAGGCAGTGCGGGCAAAGTGTGTTCCATGAGAGGTCCTTTTGTCGTTGCGGGTTGAAAAATTGTTTACTGCATTTTAGGGGAGCGCGATGCCCCTTACCGGATTCAGGGTCACTGCAGTGTTAGCGGTGCGTTAGGACAGGGTGGGGCCGGGGCTCCTCATGCTGGGTTACCAGAAATCGTCGATCCGGCCCCACCCCGCCCGAACGCGCTGGCGTATCAGACTTTCACGACCAAGAGCACCACGCCATCGGACAAAGTGGCCTGAACGCTCTGTCCGGGCTGAAATTGCCCGGCAAGGGTCAGAGCCTGACCCTTGTCGTCACTGAGCCAGGCATAACCGCGCTCAAGCACCTGACGCGGGTCCACCGAAGACAAGCGCAAAGCGGCACGCTCTAGGCGCTGGGCGCGCTGCGGCACCTGCTGAGCCCGGTTGAAACTCAATCGGTCGCTCAGACGCTCCAACTGGTGGCCCTGCGCCATGAATTGACTTCGCACCCCCGTCTGCAAACGACCGGCCAACCGCTCCAGCCACTGCTTGTGCTGGACCAGCAAGGCTTGCGAGCGGCCAAGCCGTGACGCCACCGCATTCAGGCGTTGGCTCTGGCGCTCTTGCTGACGGACCAACCCCACGCCCAACCGAGCTGCCACCGCGTCCAAACGCTGTGCCTGTCGGTCTTGCTGGCGAATCAAACCCCGGTTTAAGCGGTGCTCCAGCACCAACAGGGCTTCAAGGCCCACGCCCCGGTCGGTCGCCGCCAGCTCGGCGGCGGCCGTAGGCGTCGGGGCACGCACATCGGCCACAAAGTCGGCGATGGTGAAGTCGGTCTCGTGGCCCACGCCGCAAATGAGCGGCACAGGACTCTGGGCAATCACCCGGGCCAGGTTTTCGTCGTTGAACGACCACAGGTCTTCAATCGAACCGCCACCGCGCACCAGCAGGATCACGTCCACGGGCGGGCACAGCGGGTTGTCTTCGGCCGTAAGGGCGTACATGTTTTGCAAAGCCAGCGCCAGCGTGGCCGCAGCCCCTGCACCCTGCACCAAAGCCGGCACCATCACCACAGAGATGTGCGGAACGCGCCGCTGCAAGGCGGTCATCACGTCGTGCCATGCGGCAGCGCCCAGCGAAGTCACCACGCCGATGGCACGGGGCTGGGCGGGCAAAGTGCGTTTGTGCGCCGGGTTAAACAAACCCTCAGCTTCGAGCTTGGCTTTGAGGCGCAAAAACTGTTCAAAGAGTGCGCCCTGCCCTGCCCGCTCCATGGATTCGACAATCAACTGCAAATCACCCCGGGCTTCGTAAACACCCAAGCGGCCCCTCACCTCGACCAATTCGCCATCACGGGGCGCAAAGTCCATCAGACTGGCGGCACGCCGAAACATGGCGCAGCGGATCTGGCCCGTTTCGTCCTTGATCGAGAAATAACAATGCCCGCTGGCTGCTCGCGAAAAGCCCGAAATTTCGCCGCGCAAGCTGACCGGGTTGAACTGGGCATCCAGGCTATCGGCCACAGCTCGGCACAAAGCTGAAACGGTCCAAGCGCGTGTAGGGGGCATCTCTGGAGGGCTCATGCCCTTGATTGTCCTACAGCCTGCAGACCCAACGACAAGTGCGTCTTTTGCCATTCGTCCACAGAGGAGAACGTGGTTCACAACAATGCAGCATGGCCAACACACTGGTTTGGCCAAAAGATAAGCCTTTGATTTAATTGCTTTTTTTAATTATTAATGAGTACATGAAACATATGTGTCCATCACGAAAAATGGGGAAACACAGAGATGGTAAAACTTTTCCACAAAGTTATCCACAGCCCATTCAAGCGATGGGCTGGTCGTTGGCTTGGTGCTCGCAGCGGGCCTGAAGAGCTTGCCATCATCCATAATGATGCTCTTTAGACACTTTGCCTCTCGAAGAAGGAACTGTTTTGTTATCTATCATTCAAGCCGCCGGATGGCCCATATGGCCGCTGATCTTGTGTTCCATTTTGGCTTTGGCCTTGATTCTTGAGCGCCTGTTTCAGCTTCGCGAGCACAAAGTCATGCCAACCCGAACCTTGGAACAGGCTATTGAAATCACCCGACGTGGCCTTGTGACCGAAGAAGCTGTTTTGCAACTTGAGAAAAATGGGGTTTTAGGTCCTGTTCTGGCCAGTGGACTGCGCTGCCTGCAAAAAAATCCTTCCGCCTCGGATGAAGACATCCGGGCGCAAATGGAAATGGCTGGCCGCTTGGCCGGACAACAACTGGAGCGCTATTTGACGGCCTTGGGAACCATCGCTTCAGCAGCCCCCTTGCTGGGCCTGCTTGGTACCGTGATAGGCATGATCGAGATTTTCGCGGCCCAGACTGCAGGCAGCGGACAACCGGCCCAATTGGCCTATGGCATTTCAGTGGCGCTGTACAACACCGCATTTGGTTTGATCGTGGCCATTCCATCACTGATGTTCTGGCGCCACTTCAGAAACTTGGTGGACAACATGCTGCTGTCCATGGAGGTGGCCAGCGAACAATTTGCCCGCCACTTGACGCACCTGCGCCACTGAACAAGTCCGCTGTGAACTTTCGCAAACGCACCCCCTCGGTCGAGCCCGAGATCAACCTTATCCCCTTCATCGATGTTTTGTTGGTGGTTCTCATCTTTTTGATGCTCACCACCACTTGGTCTCGGCTGACCGAAATCAACATGACATTGCCCTTGGCAGATGCCCAAAAGCAAAAAGATCGGCCGCAGCAGATTGTGCTCACGGTCAGTGCGCAAGGCCAATATGCAGTGAACAAATCCCCCATTGATGGCACCTCAGTGGGCGCTTTGGCTGCCGTTTTGGGGCCCTTGGCCTCCAAAGAGGCGACCTTGGTGATCAGCGCAGACGCGAAGGCCAATCACCAATCGGTGGTCAATGCCATGGAAGCGGCTCGCCGCACGGGTCTGTCGCAAATCACCTTCGCCACCCAATCTTCAGAGTCCTCGGGCTCCTGACACCCATGCGCCTGTCCGTCTGGCTGCACCAGCAATTGCCACGGATCTGGACTTCTAGGGGTTTGATCGCTTGGCTGCTGCGGCCCGTGGCGATCATCCATGCAGCTTTACTCTGGATACGAGCCCTGCTGTGGCGCCGGGGCTGGCGTCATTCGCATCGTCTGCCGGTGCCGGTGATTGTGGTGGGCAATGTGGTGGCTGGCGGTGCAGGCAAAACCCCACTCACCATCGCCGTGGTGAAACATCTACAGCAGCAGGGCTGGAATGCAGGTGTGATTTCACGTGGCCATGGCCGCGTGTTCGATGACATCCGTGGCGTCTCGCCCGACAGCTTGCCCAGCGAGGTGGGAGATGAGCCCTTGCTGATCCATCAAAAAACCGGTGCCCCCGTGTGGGTAGCGACCCTCCGTGCTGAGGCCGGTCGTAGCTTGTTGCAAGCGCACCCCGAGGTCAATGTATTGGTGTGCGACGACGGACTGCAACACTGGGCCTTGGCTCGGGACCTGGAAATTTGCGTCATGGACGAGCGCGGCGTGGGCAACGGTTGGCTGCTGCCGGCCGGGCCTTTACGCGAGCCCTGGCCTCGATCGGTGGACTTGCTGCTGCACACCGGAGCCAATGGCTTGCCAGGCGGCTTTCAGGCGCAGCGTCAATTGGCCCCACTGGCGCATGACGCGCAAGGCCGCGGCATGGCTTTGACCAGCCTGATCGGTCAGCCCGTCGATGCGGTGGCCGGTCTGGCCCGCCCCGAGGCGTTTTTTACCATGCTGCGCGCAGCCGGTCTGCAACTGCAGCACACCCACGCTTTGCCCGACCATTTTGACTACGCAGACGGGTCGCCAAACCCATCAGATCGCCTCTTGCTGTGCACAGAAAAAGACGCGGTCAAACTCTGGCTGCACCATCCTGAGGCCTTGGCCGTACCCTTGGTGCTGACGCCCGAATCTGCGTTCTGGCAAGCGCTGGACCAGCGGCTTGCTGAAAAATCCTTTCAATGAAACGACCCGATTGGACAGCCTAAGCCGCTGGCCGGCTGGCCTTACCCCGTTATCATTGCCGCATGGACACCAAACTGCTTGAACTGCTGGTCTGCCCGGTCACCAAAGGGCCGCTGGATTTTGACCGAGAGACCCAGGAGCTGCTCTCGCGCAGCGCCCGCCTGGCTTATCCCGTGCGTAAGGGCATTCCCATCCTGCTCGAAAACGAAGCGCGCACCTTGAGTGACGAGGAAATCGAGAAACTGGCTGCTTTGCGTCCCCCGCTCTGAAAGCCTGCCCATGCGTCAGAGCCTTCCCGACAGTAACTTCAGCGTCCTGATTCCCGCCCGCATGGCGTCCAGTCGCCTGCCGAACAAACCCCTGGCCGACATCGCCGGCCTGCCCATGGTGGTGCGGGTAGCCCAGCGCGCCATGCTGTCGAACGCCCGCCAAGTGGTGGTGGCCGCCGATGACGAACGCATCGTGGCTGCCTGCGCGGCCCACGGCGTGCAGGTCCTCTTGACCCGCCAAGACCATATCAGTGGCAGCGACCGCTTGGCTGAAGCTTGCCAGCTGTTGGGCCTGAGCCATGAGGCCGTGGTGGTCAACGTGCAAGGCGACGAGCCGCTGATCGATCCCGCACTGATTGACCAAGTGGCGCAACTGCTCATCGATCGGCCCGAGGCCAGCATGAGCACAGCCGCCCATGCCATCACCCTGCTGGCCGACTTCTGTAATCCGAATCTGGTCAAGGTGGTCACGGACGCCCGCCAGATGGCGCTTTATTTCAGCCGCGCACCCATTCCCTGGTGGCGTGATGGGCAAAGTGCCGCTTCCAACTTGGGCAAGGACCACGAACCCTTCACCCAACTGCCCACCCCGCCACCCCTGCGACATGTGGGCATTTACGCCTATCGCGCCGGTTTTTTGGCCCAGTTCCCCCAGTTGCCTCCCGCCCCTATAGAGCAATTGGAGTCTCTGGAACAGCTGCGCGCCCTGTGGCACGGTCACCGCATTGCCGTTTACACCACCGACCAGGCCCCCGGACCAGGAGTGGACACCCCAGAAGATTTGGAACGCGTTCGGGCAGCGATCGGAGCGTAAGCCTGGTTTGAGCCACGCGTGATATTCTCACTGCAGTCGTTTGCCACACCATGGGTCCCCTCGAGGCCCGGCAGACCCACTCCATGACAAGCCATAAGGAACTTCCATGAGACTGATTTTGTTGGGCGCACCCGGCGCAGGCAAAGGCACCCAAGCCACTTTCATTTGCCAAAAATACGACATTCCCCAAATTTCGACTGGCGACATGCTGCGTGCCGCCGTCAAGGCCGGCACCCCACTGGGACTGCAAGCCAAAGCCGTCATGGAATCGGGCGGGCTGGTCAGTGACGACCTGATCATCAACCTCGTCAAGGAACGCATCGCCCAGGCCGATTGTGCCAACGGCTTCCTGTTTGACGGCTTCCCCCGCACTATCCCCCAGGCTGACGCCATGAAGGCTGCTGGGGTCAAACTCGACTACGTGCTCGAAATCGACGTGCCCTTTGACGCCATCATCGAACGCATGAGCGGCCGCCGCTCACACCCCGCGTCGGGTCGTACCTACCACGTCAAGTTCAACCCGCCCAAAGTGGCTGGCGTGGACGATGTGACCGGTGAGCCCCTGGTGCAGCGCTCTGACGACCAGGAAGAAACCGTCAAGAAGCGTCTTCAGGTTTACAGCGACCAGACCCGCCCCCTGGTGGACTACTACTCCAATTGGGCGCTGGCCGATGCCGCTTCCGCCCCCAAGTACCGAGCTATCAGCGGCACGGGCAGCGTGGAAGACATCACCGCGCGCGCATTTGCCGCACTGGCCCAATAAATCCATGGCGCGCAGCCGTCAGGCTGCACCCTCCCGATAAGCCCCTTTTAGGGGCTTTGTTGTTGGCGGACGACACACCACGCCCCCCCAGTGCACCGGCTGGTTCAGCAGCGCTCCGCACAAATGTACCTTAGCGCCCCTCGCGCCAGCCCCTGCGTGCAAGCCCCTGTTTTCGACCACTGCACCGTCCATCCGGCTGCGCCAGTGAGGGTTAATTTCAAGCTTTTTTTCATTGTGAGCTTGCACAACCTATAAAACTGTTTAAAAATACAGTCACTGGATGAAATAACAGCCCCAGTCCCCACTAGGAGACCGCCATGACCGACAGCCCCAAACTCACCGCCCGCCAACAAGAAATTCTGGAATTGATCCAGAACACCATCGCCAACACCGGCGCGCCACCGACTCGCGCCGAAATCGCCAACGTGCTGGGTTTCAAATCACCCAACGCCGCAGAAGAGCACCTGAAGGCCCTTGCTCGCAAGGGCGCGATCGAGTTGGTCAGTGGCACCTCGCGCGGCATACGCCTTAAAGGCGGCTCGCGCAGCAGCTTGCGCGCACCATCTGATCTGTTCAGCCTGAGCCTGCCAGGGCTGGGTCAGCTTTGTTTGCCCTTGGTGGGGCGTGTGGCAGCAGGCTCGCCCATCCTGGCGCAAGAACACGTCGACCGCACCTACCAGCTGGAAAGCAGCCTGTTTGCCCAGCAACCCGACTACCTGCTGCGGGTGCGTGGCATGTCGATGCGGGATGCGGGCATCATGGACGGCGACTTGTTGGCCGTCAAATCCACCAAGGAAGTACGCAATGGCCAGATCGTGGTGGCCCGCCTGGGTGACGAGGTCACGGTCAAACGCCTGAACAAAACGGCCACGGGCATCGAACTGTTGCCCGAAAACCCCGACTACCCGACCATCGTGGTGCACCCCGGCGAGCCTTTTGACATTGAAGGCCTGGCCGTGGGCCTGATCCGCAACAGCTTCGTCATGTGACATTTTTCGGTCGCGGCCTCAGGTGGCGGGCGCTGTTCATCAGCCCTGAAGCCGACGACTTTCTCCATCAATCCTGCCTGTGTCCAACCTCCATGCTTTTGAAAGGTTTCACATGGGAATCGCTCTGCTTGCCCTTTCAGGTCTGTTCAAGAACCTGACCTCCTTCTCCACCGGCACCCCAGTGCAGGTTTTACCAAAAAGACAGCCTGTACGCCCGCATCCCGAATGGGCTGTTCGGTCCTTACCTTGTGCCTCACCATCCCAAGGCAAGACGCCCGCGAACAAACGTCAACCCAGTCTGCGCGTCCTGCGTGTCCATGAGTGTGGTCAAAACTCCCTTGGTGCCGGCCGTATGGTGATCTCTGGACGCATGGCCGACGTCTGCGCCGAGCTCGATCGACTGGTGGCCTTGGAAGCGCGACACCGCCCCTACTGAGGCTGACATCTGGCTTGTGCCCACAAACACCCCCTCTATTCAGGTTGGGGGTGCTGTGGCACAAAGCGATTGGCCTGCGCACGCGTTAACGCATGACCGATATGTGCCCGGCTGACGAAAGTCAGGCACTTGACAAGGCACAATGTCGGGCATGAACATTGTGATCCTTGACGACTACCAGGATGTCGTGCGCAAACTCGACTGCGCAGCCAAACTCGAGAACTACCCAGCCAAGGTGTACACCAACACGGTCAAAGGCATTGGCCAGTTGTCGGTTCGGCTCAAAGACGCCGATGTGATTGTCTTGATCCGCGAACGCACGGGTCTGAACCGCGCCCTGATCGAGAAGCTGCCCCGACTCAAAATGATCGCCCAAACCGGCCGCGTGGGCAGCCACATCGACTTGGCAGCCTGCACCGAGCGCGGCGTGGCCGTGGCCGAAGGTGTGGGCTCTCCCACTGCCCCCGCTGAACTCACCTGGGCCCTGGTCATGGCGGCCACCCGAAGGTTGCCTCAATACATCAGCAACCTCAAGCACGGCGCATGGCAGCAATCGGGCCTCAAGTCCAGCTCGATGCCGGTCAACTTTGGTCTGGGCACCGTGCTCAAAGGCAAAACTCTGGGCATCTGGGGCTACGGAAAAATAGGCCAACTGGTAGCCGGGTACGGCAAAGCTTTCGGCATGCATGTGCAGATCTGGGGCAGCGACGAATCACGCGTGCGCGCGGTCAAGGACGGGCATGCCGCAGCCACCAGTCGAGAAGCTTTTTTTCAAACCGCGGATGTGCTGAGCTTGCACTTGAGGTTGAATGAAACCACCACCGGCATCGTCACCAGCGATGACTTGGGATTCATGAAACCCACGGCCTTGCTGGTCAACACCTCGCGTTCCGAACTGATCGAAACCAATGCCCTGATTGGCGCTCTCAACCGGGGTCGGCCCGGTATGGCGGCAGTCGACGTCTTTGAATCCGAGCCGATTTTGCAAGGCTCGGCCTTGCTGCGGCTTGAAAACTGCATCTGCACTCCCCACATTGGCTATGTCGAAAAAGACAGTTATGAACTGTATTTCAGCTCTGCTTTCAACAACGTCATCAACTTCATCAAAGGCACGCCGACCAACATCGTCAATCCGGGCGCATTGCAGGTTCGACGCTGAACAGCCTGGCCAAAGTCGCAATAACTGAGGACATAATCGTCGGTTACCGTCTAACCCACACGTCCATTCGCGCAGCAATTCAACACGTTTTTTGACCAGGCCTTGTGCGCCCTTGCATTCATACTTTCAACATGACTCTCGCATTTTCCAAAGTTGCCATCATCGGCGCCGGCGCCATGGGCCGGGGCATTGCCCAAATCGCCGCGCAAGCTGGCAGCCAAGTCTGGCTGTTCGACACGCAAGCCGAATCCACTCAAAAAGCCCGAGATGCGGTGTTCCAGCAATGGGACAAATTGCAAGAAAAAGGCCGCTTGAGCGCCGAAGCCGTGGCAGGCCACAAAAGCCGCCTGCTGGGCGCTGTCAGCCTGCAAGACCTGGCCGAGTGCGAGTTGGTGGTCGAAGCCATCGTCGAAAGGCTCGACATCAAGAAAAGCCTGTTCACCGATCTGGAAAAAGTGCTGGCACCCAGCGCCATGTTAGTGACCAACACTTCCTCGCTGTCCGTGACTGCAATTGCTGCCGCCTTGCAGCGGCCAGCCCAGTTTGCCGGTTACCACTTCTTCAACCCCGTGCCCCTGATGAAGGTGGTCGAGGTGATTGCAGGCCTCAAAACCGACCCTGCGGTGTGCCAACGCCTGACCGAGTTTGCTCTCCAAATGGGCCACACACCCGTTCAAGCACAAGACACGCCGGGTTTCATCGTCAACCACGCAGGTCGCGGTTATGGCACCGAAGCGCTGCGCATTGTGAGCGAAGGCATTGCCGATTTCGCCACCATCGACCGCATCCTGCGCGATCAGGTGGGCTTCAAACTCGGCCCGTTTGAGCTGTTTGACCTGACGGCTCTGGACGTGTCGCACCACGTCATCGAAGCGATCTACCACCAGTACTACGAAGAGCCACGCTACCGCCCCAACGTCATCACCGCCCAGCGCCTGGCCGGGGGCGTGGTCGGCAAAAAAGTGGGCGAAGGCTTTTACAAATACGTGGAAGGCACAGCCCAAGTGCCCGCCGAGCCACCGGTGCCTGTGGTGGACAGCATCCCGCCCGTTTGGGTATCGCCCCGCGCAGCCCGCCGCACGGAACTGCTGCAGCTGCTCAAGGACCTGGGCGCCACCATCGAAACCGGCGCATCCCCCTCATCCGATGCGCTGACCCTCGTCGCCCCGTTGGGCTTTGACATCACCACCGTCGCCGTGGTCGAGCGCCTGGACCCGGCCCGCACCGTGGGCATCGACATGCTGTTTGAGGACGCTTCCACCAAGCGCCGTGTGCTGGCCACCAACCCGGCCACGCGCATCGACATGCGCGATGCGGCTCATGCTTTGTTTGCCCGAGACGGCAAAGCCGTATCGGTCATCCGAGACAGTGGCGGTTTTGTCACGCAACGTGTGGTGGCGTCCATCGTCAACATCGCGTCCGACATGTGCCAGCAGCGCATCTGCAGCCCGCAAGATCTGGAAACTGCCGTCACCCTGGGCCTGGCCTACCCCATGGGCCCCTTGGCCATGGGCAACCGCTTGGGACCCGACAGCATCCTGGAAGTGCTGTTCAACCTGCAAACGGTTTATGGCGACCCCCGTTATCGCCCCAGCCCCTGGTTGCGCCGCCGCGGTGCGATTGGCCTGTCGCTCATGCACACGGAAGAATAATGACTTTGTGGGACAGATTTTTAGCTCTGCCCCGATCTGAATGACTTTGTGGGACAGATCTTTAGCTCTGCCCCGATCTGAATGACTTTGTGGGACAGATCTTTAGCTCTGTCCCCAACTAATTAAGAAGCAAAATGACCGCACAATTGCTTAGCACCAGCGAAGGCCGGACCCTGGTCCTGACCCTCAGCAACCCGGAGTTTCGCAACGCCCTTGGCCCCGAGATGTACGCCGCAGGCGTGGAAGCCCTGATCGTGGCCGAATCGAACCCCGATGTGCGCAGCGTGGTGATCACCGGGGCCAACGGCATCTTCAGTGCGGGCGGCAATTTGCAGCGCTTGCAAAACAACCGCCAATTGCCGCCGGAATACCAGGCGCAAAGCATCGAAGGCCTGCACAACTGGATCGAAGCCATACGCACCTTCCCCAAGCCCGTGATCGCCGCCGTGGAAGGCCCCGCGGCTGGCGCCGGTTTTTCGTTGGCGCTGTCCTGCGACATGATCGTGGCCGCGCGCAACAGCGTGTTCGTGATGGCCTACAGCTCCATTGCTTTGTCGCCCGATGGCGGCGGCAGCTGGAGCCTGTCGCGCGCCGTGCCGCGCCAATTGGCCACCGAGCTGCTGATGTGTGGCGAGCGCATCGGTGCCGAGCGCCTGCAGCAACTGGGCGTGGTGAATCGACTCGCGGATGCAGGGCAAGCCTTGCAGCAAGCTTTGGATCTGTGCGAACAAATCAACGCCCGCGCGCCCAATGCCTTGACCAGCATCAAGGACTTACTGGCCGATGCCGATGGCAGTAGCTTGACAGCGCAACTGGCCCGCGAACGCGACCACTTTGTCAAAAACCTGCACCACCCCAACGCCGGTATTGGCATTGGTGCGTTTTTGAACAAGCAAAAACCCGAATACGAGTAAAGCGGCTGGTCCCCCAGGCGACAAAAACCCGATCATCAGTCACTCAAAGGACAGAGCATGGACGAACCCATTCTGACAATGGAGGAAAGAGAGGCGATCAATGGTGGTCGCTGGTTCTCAAGCCTTTCACCTTCACTACGACACGACATACTTCGATGCGCTTACGTCAAACGACACAAAGACGGCGACATGCTCGCGGCACGGGGCGACCCGCCCGAGCAGTGGATCGCCTGTGCCAAGGGCGCGGTGCGCGTGAGCTCGACGTCGGTGTCGGGCAAGCAAATCACTTTGACCTATGTGGAGCCGGGCATCTGGTTTGGCGATGTCTCGATCTTCGACGGAGACCGTCGTACGCACGACTGCTACGCACACGGCGACACGACCACGCTCAACGTGGCCAAGGCCGACTTCAAGAAAATCCTGACGCAGCACGTCGAGTTTTACGAGGCCATGTTGCGCCTGCAGTCGCGCCGCATTCGCCAGCTCTATGGCTTGGTGGAAGACCTCAACACATTGCCCCTGCGTGCGCGTCTGGCCAAACAACTCAACCACTTGGTGCGCAGCTATGGTGTGCCCAGCTTGTCGGACGCCAAGGCGATCCGCATCAGCTTGCAACTGGCGCAGGAAGAGCTGGCGCAATTGCTGGGGGCTTCACGCCAACGCGTAAACCAAGAACTCAAGCAAATGGAGCGCGAGCAAATCATCCGCATCGAACCGGGCGGCCTGGTGGTGCTCGATCGCGACGCGCTGCTGCTGATCGTCAACGCGGACCACTGACACGACACATTTCCACCCTATCGCCGCTGACTGCGGCGACCACTGATTTTCAACGGGTCAACCCATGAGTGCTTTTGATCATTTCGTGGGGACCCGGCCTGTCACGGGCACACACGCCTTCGACATCCCAGCCCTAGAATCCTGGCTCAGCGCCAAACTCCCCGGCTTTGCAGGCCCTTTGAGCGTGGAAATGTTCAAAGGCGGACAGTCCAACCCCACCTACAAACTCATCACGCCCACATGCCAATACGTGATGCGGGCCAAGCCCGGTCCGGTGGCCAAGCTGCTGCCTTCGGCCCACGCCATCGAGCGCGAATTTGCGGTCATGAAAGGCCTGCACGGCACCGACGTGCCCGTAGCCCAAATGCATGTGCTGTGCGACGACGAAGCGGTGATTGGCCGCGCGTTTTACGTCATGGAGTTTGTGCAAGGCCGCGTGCTGTGGGACCAATCCTTGCCTGGCATGTCCCAGGCTGAGCGCGGCGCTATTTACGACGAAATGAACCGTGTGCTTGCGGCGCTGCACAAGGTCGATGTGGCCAAGCAAGGCCTGTCCAGTTACGGCAAACCAGGCAACTACATCGAGCGCCAAATTGGCCGCTGGAGCAAGCAATACGCCGCCTCCATCACCCAGCCCATCCCCGAGATGGACCAGCTGATTGAATGGCTGCCCAAAAACATCCCGGACAGCGCCAAAGACGCGTCCATGGTTGGCGTCGTGCATGGTGACTACCGCCTGGACAACCTGATGTTTCACCCCACTGAGGCCCGCGTGCTGGCCGTGCTCGACTGGGAACTGTCCACGCTGGGCCACCCGCTGGCCGACTTCAGCTACCACTGCATGGCCTGGCACATCAGCCCCGGCACCTTCCGCGGCATTGGTGGACTGGACTTTGCTGCCCTGGGCATCCCGTCCGAGCAAGAATACATCCGCCGCTATTGCGAGCGCACCGGTTTCACCTCACCCGAGGTTTTGGCCAAAGACTGGAACTTTTACCTGGCCTACAACATGTTCCGAATTGCCGCGATTTTGCAAGGCATTGCCAAACGCGTCGAAGACGGCACTGCGTCCAGCGAGCAAGCCAAAACCTCCGGTGCCGGTGCGCGCCCGATGGCCGAGTTGGCCTGGCAGTTCGCCTGCAAAGCCTGACCCCCCCTTTTTACGACCCATCACTTCAAGGAGATAGACCATGGATTTTGAATACACCCCCAAGGTCAAAGACATGCAGGCCCGTTTGTTGGCCTTCATGGACGAGCACATTTACCCCAACGAGGCGAGATTCTTCGAAGAGATCGCCGAAAACCGCGCCAAGGGCAACGCCTGGGTGCCCACCAAAATCGTCGAGGAACTCAAGCCCAAGGCGCTGGCCGCCGGTTTGTGGAACCTGTTCTTGCCCAAGTCGACACGCGCACCCCAAGGCCTGTCCAACCTCGAGTACGCACCCCTGTGCGAGATCATGGGCCGCGTGCCCTTTGCAGCCGAAATTTTCAACTGCTCAGCGCCCGACACCGGCAACATGGAAACGCTGGAACGCTATGCCAGCGAAAGCCTCAAAGACGAATGGCTGGAGCCCCTGCTGCGCGGTGAAATCCGTTCGGCCTTCTTGATGACCGAGCCCGATGTGGCCTCATCGGATGCGACCAACATCGAATGCGAAATCCGCCGCGACGGCGACGAGTACGTCATCAATGGCCGCAAGTGGTGGTCGTCCGGCGCGGGCGACCCACGCTGCACGATCTACATCGTCATGGGCAAGACCAACCCCGATGCCGGTCGCCACGAACAACAATCCATGATTGTGGTGCCCGCCAACACCCCCGGCATCACCGTGGTGCGCGCCTTGTCGGTGTTTGGCTACGACGACGCGCCGCACGGCCACATGGAAGTGTTACTCAAAAACGTGCGCGTGCCAGCCGAGAACATTTTGCTGGGCGAAGGCCGTGGCTTTGAGATCGCGCAAGGCCGCTTGGGCCCTGGCCGCATCCACCACTGCATGCGCACCATCGGCATCGCCGAACGCGCCCTCGAGTTGATGTGCAAACGCCTGAACGAGCGTGTCGCCTTTGGCCGCGAAGTGGCTCGCCAAACCGTGTGGCAAGAGCGCATTGCCGAATCGCGCTGCATGATCGAACAAGCCCGCTTGCTCACACTCAAGGCCGCACACATGATGGACACCGTGGGCAACAAGGTGGCCAAGGCCGAGATCGCCATGATCAAGATCGTGGCCCCCAACATGGCTTGCCAGATCATCGACTGGGCCATTCAAGCGCACGGTGGTGGCGGTGTGTCGCAAGACTTCCCGCTGGCTTATGCCTACGCCCACCAGCGCACCTTGCGCTTGGCCGATGGTCCGGACGAGGTGCACCGCAACTCGCTGGCCAAACTGGAACTTGCCAAGCAACTGGCTTTGCCGGGCGAAGTCCGCATGCCCGTCACGCGCGGCAGTTGATCCCCTGACCCGGTCTGGCCCGCACCCAGCGGGCGCTGCCGGGCCGGTGGTTCTGGGTGTCCACTGCCCCGGGCAGGGACACGCACCAGCGACGCTCAGTGCACCGAGCCTGCGGGCAAATCGGGTGGCAAGCCGGTGAACAAGCCGGCCGCATCCACCGGGTCAAAGCGGTATTGCGCACCGCAAAAATCGCAACCCACTTCAACCTGGCCCTGCTCGGCAATGATGCCTTCCACCTCTTCGGTGCCCAGGCTGCGGATCATGTTGCCCACGCGTTCGCGGTTACAGCGGCAAGCAAAGCGCGGGCCAGACTCGCCAATGAACGGCGCAAAACGCGCCAGCGGCTCCTCCCAATACAAGCGGTGCAGAATAGTTTCGGCATCCAAACCCAGCAGCTCTTCGCTCTTGATGCTCTTGGTCAAAATCGAGATGCGGCTGAAGTCTTCGCTTTGACCCAGCACCGACTCGCGCATCAAGGAATCCACCTGCCCTGCCAAATTGCCCTCCCCTTCGATGGGCAAACGCTGAATCAGCAAGCCCGCTGCCACCTTGTCATCGGCCGCCAGCACCAACACCGTGTCCAGCTGCTCGGACTGCAGCATGTAGTGCTCCAGCACTTCGCTGATGTTCTCCAGCTTTTCGCCCCGGTCGCCAAACAGCGGCACCACGCCCTGGTAGGGCTGCTGACCCGGCAAACGGTCCTGCGGGTCGAGCGTGATGGCGCAGCGGCCTTCGTTGTTCACGTTGACCATCTGGCTGAGCGTCGCGTCGTCAGCCACCTTGCCCACCTGGGTGCAGGTGGCGCGCAGGCTCAAATCCGGTTGCACCTCGACCACGCCCAGCTTGACTGGGCCATCGCCAAAAATCTGCAGCACCAAAGCGCCGTTGAACTTGATGTTGCCCTGCATCAACACGCCGGCCGCGGCCATCTCGCCCAGCAACTGACGCACGGGCGCGGGATAAGCGCCGGTCTCGGAGTTGGCAGCGCGACGCGCCAAGATGTCTTGCCAAGCATCGGTCAGGCGCACCAGCATGCCGCGCACCGGCAGGCCTTCGAAAATGAATTTATGGAGTTCGGACAAAGTTCAGTTGACAGCCCAGTGGGGCCGATCCTCAAAAGTTAAAAAGCGTTTGGACTGGTCAAAAAATCATCCAAAATGTCAGCTGATTTTTTTCAGGCCCTCCTTGAAGCGGCGGGCGTTTTCCACGTAGTGGCGGGCACTTTGGCGCAAGCCTTCGATCTGCTCGGGGCTGAGTTCGCGAACCACCTTGGCGGGGGTGCCCATGATCATGGAGCCATCGGGGAACTCTTTGCCCTCGGTCACCAGCGAGCCCGCACCCACCAGGCAGTTTTTGCCAATTTTGGCACCGTTGAGCACCACCGCGCCAATGCCTATCAACGACTCATCACCAATCGTGCAGCCGTGCAGCATGACCATGTGGCCCACTGTGACGTGCTTGCCGATCTTGATCGGCTTGCCATGGTCGGCATGCATCACACTGCCGTCCTGGATATTGCTGCCCTCACCGATCTCAATCGTTTCGGTATCGCCGCGCACCGTCACGCCAAACCAGATGCTGGCATCGGCGGCAATTTTGACCGCGCCCATCACCTGTGCGTTGTCGGCCACCCAGGCGCTGTCGGCCACATTGGGGCTTTGATCATCCAGTTGGTAAAGTGCCATGGGTCTCTCCTGTCGGTGTTGGGGTTTTGAAAACCTACAATTGTAGGGATGCCCACCATCTGCCGTGGGCGCAGTCACCCATCACCATGCACACCCTGCGCACTGCCGCCCTTCTCCCTTGGGCGCAAACCGACCCGAACCTGAAGGCCCAGGCCACTTTGGCACTGGACCTGAGCCTGCCCGTGGGCGCACACGACGTCCTGAGCGCCCCCACTGCTGGTCCCGGCCGCGCCGCCCGCCCGCTGCTGGTGCCGCACACCCAGCTCAAAGCCAAATCCATGGCCACGCCCGAAGGCCGTGCCATGCTGGTGCACTCGATCGCCCACATCGAGCTCAACGCCATCGACTTGGCCTTGGATGTGGCCTGGCGCTTTGCGGGCATGCCCGAGGCTTTTTACACCGACTGGGTGCGCATCGCCCAAGAAGAAGCCAAGCACTTTTTGCTGCTGCGCGAGCACTTGGTCAACATGGGCTTTGACTATGGTGACTTCCCGGCCCACAGCACTTTGTGGGACATGGCCGAGCGCACCCAGGGCGACATCCTCGCGCGCATTGGCATCGTGCCGCGGACCATGGAAGCGCGCGGTCTAGACGCCTCACCGGGCGTGAAAAACAAATTGGTCAGCGTGGGCGACCACCGGGCGGGTGAGATTTTGGACATCATTTTGCAAGACGAAATCGGCCATGTGGCCGCCGGAAACCGCTGGTACCGCTACCTGTGCGATCAACGCGGCCTGGATCCAGTGAGCACCTACGCCCAGTTGATCGCGCAATACGACGCCCCCAAATTGCGCCCGCCTTTCAACATGGCGGCGCGCCAATCTGCTGGCTTCAGCCCCGAAGAACTGCAACTGCTGGGGCAATGATCAGTCCCTTTGCGTCAAGCCCGCTGGTGAGGCCGCATAGCCCGTGAGCGTTTTGTCAGCGTGCTTGAGACGCCAATTGAGCATTTTTTGCGCATAGGCCAGCACCAGCGCAACGTACTCGGGGTCTTGCGCGCAGTTGTGCAATTGCGCTGGGTCCTTGCGCAAATCAAAAAACAAGGGCGGCAGTGCGGCAAAGTGAACGTACTTGTACTGTTCATCTTGCACCACGGCCAAGGCACTCTCGTCCATGTCTGTGCCCAACACGTCTTCGGGCTGTGAATAAAAGATGTTGCGGAAATCAAACTCGTAGTGCACTTCGGTCCGCCAGTTTTGAGGCGCCTGACCATTGTGCAAAAACGGCAACAGCGAAGCACCATCACAGGCCCGCGGAATCGCTTGACCCATCCAATCCAAAATGGTGGGCATGGTGTCCACGGTCTCGGTGAAATGGCGAACCATCTGGCCCCGTGTGGCATCGGATTGAACACCAGGATCGCGAACAATCATGGGGATGTGAAAGCTCTCATCGAAATAGCCGATCTTGCCGAGCAGGTGGTGGTCACCCAACTGCTCGCCGTGGTCGCTGGTCAACACCACCAAGGTGTTGTCCCATTGGCCCGTTTCCTTGAGGAACTTGAAAACGCGGCCGATCTGGTCGTCCACCTCGCTCATCAGGCCGTAATAGGTGGCGCGCATTTGGCGCACTTCGGCCTCGTCCATCTGACTGGCCAAGCCCTGGCCGTTTTGGAAAAAGCTCTTACGGGCAATGTTCTCCAAATAGAACTTCAGCAAAGGGTGCTGCTCGCCCTCGGCTTGCGGTGAAGCGGCGCGAATCGGTGCAGGGCATTGCGCCGGGTCGTACATGTCGTGGTAAGGCGCTGGCGCTGCAAAGGGCGGGTGGGGACGGTAGTAACCCAGATGCAAAAACCAGGGCTTGTTTTGAACGCTGCGCAAATAGTCCAAGCCTTTGTCCGTGAACCAAGTGGTGTCGGACAACTGGGCCGGAATGCGGCTGGGCCGGGCGGTGGCCCCGACGTCATGGGCGTCCAAGCCTTCGGGCAACCAAATGTCCCAAGGGTTGTCGGGCAACTTCACACCTTGGGCAGCAAGCCAGCCAAAGTAGGCTTCCATTTTCAAGCCCCACGAACCCACCGATTTCCAGCCTTCCATGTCTGCACCCAAAACGGTGTAGCGAGGATCTTGGGCCGCCGTGACGCGCGGATCTGGCGTGGTGGTGGTGTAGCCGACCAAAGCAGGTTCATAACCGGCCTTGCGCACCTCTAAAGCGATGTTGGTGTGCCGTGCGTCGAGCGGGATGGTGTTTTGGACCGCCCGGTGGTTCATCATGTACAGACCGGTGAGCAAACTGGCGCGGCCTGGCCCGCAAGGCACGGCTTGTGTGTAGTGGCGCGCAAAGGTCACGCCCTCGCTGGCCAGAGACTCAATGTTGGGCGTTTTGATAAGCGGGTGGCCCAGCATGGGCAATGTGTCGCCACGCCATTGGTCAACCACGATGAGCAAAACGTTTTTGTGTTGGTGCATAAGGGTCTTTCGTCTGGGGATAAGTTTCAATTCAAGGTCGGATCCAACAGGTCGCGCAACCAGTCTCCGAGCATGCTGACTGAGAACGTGGTGACCACAATGAACAGACTCGGCGCAAGCAAAATCCAGGGCGCCGATTGCAGGTATTCACGGCCATAACCGACCATATTGCCCAAGCTGGTCATGGGGGGCTGAACCCCCAAGCCCAAAAAGGACAGACCGGACTCCAACAAGATGACCTCTGGAAATGTGAGCGTGACGCTCACGATCAAGGTGCTGGCAATATTGGGCAGGATGTGCCTAAGGTAGACGCGCCAAGGCGATGCCCCCAAGTCATAAACAGCGGACGCGTAGCCTTGCTCATTGGCGGCAATCGTCAAGCCACGCGCAATGCGCGCAGACCGCTCCCAGCCATAAAAACCCATCAAGGCGATGAACAAAACCAAGGTGTTTCCGAAAAAAGCTAACACGGCCAGCGCAATGATCATGAACGGCATCGAGGCTTGGAAATCCACCAAAGTCAAAACCAACTGCTCCACCCAGCCTCTGAAGTGCGCGGCTGCAAAGCCCATCAGTACGCCCACAGTGGCCGACAACAGGGTGCTGATGAAGGCCACCAGCAAACTGATGCGGACCGAATGGAATAAGCGTGACAACACATCGCGACCCAACTCATCGGTTCCAAGCCAGTGGTCTGAACTGCCGCCCCAAAACGCGGGCGGGCGCAGGCGGGCCAACAAATCCAGCTGGCTGTAACTGTATGGCGAAATGAAATCGGCGAACAAAGCGATCCCTAAAACCACCACAATCCACAGCGAGCATAGTCGGACCAATAGGGGCATTGATCGAATCAGTTGAATCGCAGATTGCCCAAAAGACGGTGAGGCCGCGGTCTGGCTTTGTTCAGGCAAGGAGGGTGTGTTCATGCTTTTTTTCCTTGTGCGGCTTGGCCTGAGCGAACACGCGGGTCAATCCATCCGTAAAGGATGTCCACCATCAAGTTGGCAGACACCATGGTGGTGGCCACCAACAACAAAAGACTTTGCACAACCGCCAAGTCCCTGTTGGCCACGGAAGTCACCAACAAGCGGCCAACCCCTGGCCAAGAGAAAACGCTCTCCACCACCACCGCACCCGCGATCAAACTGCCAACCATGAAACCAATCACCGTCAGCGTCGGGATGGCCGCATTGGGCATCGCGTGGTGCAGCACAACGCGACGCCAGACCAATCCCTTGGCACTGGCCGTGCGGATATAAGATTGCCCCATGACTTCGAGCATGGCGGATCGGGTGAACCGGGCCAGCACCGCAGCACCGCCCAAACTGAGGGTAATCACAGGCAATATGGCGTGCTGCCAAGTGGCGTCCCCTCCGCTGGGCAGCCACCCCAAGCCCACCGCAAAAACCAGCACCAGCACCAGACCCAACACAAAACTGGGCATGGTGTAGCCGGCAATGGAAAGGCTGATCAAGAACCGGTCAATCCAGGTGTTGCGATGCAGCGCGGCATAAACACCTGCAGAGATACCGATCAGCAGCTTCAAAACAAAGGCCGGAAGGGCCAAGCTGAGCGTGGCTGGAATGCGGGCCAAAACCAAATCCATGGCGGGGCTTTTGTCGCGCATCGAGTAGCCAAAATTTCCCTGCGCAAGGTTTTTAAAATAACCAAGATACTGCTGCCACAAGGGGGCGTCCAAACCCCACCCTTTGCGAAAAGCCTCCAGGGCTTCCGGCGGCGCGTCGGCAGACATGATCAACATGGCGGGATCCCCGGTGGATCGCAGGATCAAAAAAGCAAAACTGAGCACCAAGAACAAGGTCAAGAGTCCGCGTAAAAACCGGATCACCAAAAATCGCATCATGCGAGGGACTCCAAAGGTGCATCGGGCATATCCGCCTGCTCTGAGACCAAATGACAGGCGACTTGACGCTCAGAGCTCAGAGGGGTCAAACGCGGCGGCACCTCACGGCAAATGGCTTGCGCGTGCGGGCATCGATTTTGAAAAACACAACCGCTTTGAAGTGACAGCGGGCTGGGAGGATCGCCTTGCAAGATGTGCCGCTTCGGGTTGCTTCGTTGCCAAAGAGAGGGCACCGAAGACACCAAAGCTTGGGAGTAAGGGTGCAAGGGTTCACTGAACAATGGCTGGGGCGGCGCCTGCTCCACGATGTGCCCCAAATACATCACCGCCACTTGGTCACTGACTTGACGCACCACCTTGAGGTCGTGGCTGATGAACAAATAGGCCACACCCATTCGCTCTTGGACGTCTTGCAACAAATTGATCACTTGGGCCTGAATCGACACGTCCAAGGCCGACACGGGTTCATCACACACCAACAAGCTGGGCTTGAGAATGAGGGCGCGCGCGAGCACCACACGCTGGCGTTGCCCACCCGAAAGCTCATGCGGATAGCGTTGCCACAAGGGCTTCGGAAGCCCCATGGAGGCCATCAAGTCCTGAGCCTGCTCCACCCTGGAAAGCGCATCACCCAAGCCGTGAATCACCAAAGGCTCCAACACTTGTGAGATCACATTCAGACGCCTGTCCAATGCCCCCAGCGGGTTTTGATAGACCATTTGCATGTTTTGTCGCTGGGCTCGCCAGGTGGCATCGCGCTTCGCCGCGACGGGCTGGCCGTTGAACAAAACTTGGCCCTGGGTGGCCTCGGTCAAGCCCAGCACGAGACGTGCCGTGGTGGTTTTGCCGCAGCCAGACTCACCGACCAAGCCGAGGGTTTGACCCGCGTGCAAATCAAATGAAATGCCATCGACGGCGCGCAAGTTGGCTTTTCGCTGACGCCAGCCTTCAGGCACGCTCACCTGAAAGTGCTTGCGCAACTCTTGAACTTGAAGCAATGGGGTCATGGTGTCGCCAAAAAACAAGCCACTTGGTGGTCAAGTGCAACAGAAGAAAGCATCGGAACAAGCCCACTGCACTGCGCCATCGACTGCGCACATCGGGGCTCAAAGCTGCAGCCTTTGGGCAATCGGCCCGCTTCAGGCACTTGCCCTGGAATGGCGGTCAGGCGTTTTTGGGGTGAAGCCACATCGGGTACACAAGACAACAAACCCTGCGTGTAAGGATGCTTGGCGGTGCGAAACAAGTTGTCGGTGACTGCAATTTCGGCAGCGCGCCCCGCGTACATCACCATGACCCGAGAGCATTCTTGCGCAATCACACTCAGGTCATGCGAGATCAAGACCATGGCCATTCCCTGGTCGCGGCGCACTTCAGACAGCAAATCCAAAATTTGGGCTTGAATCGTTGCATCCAAAGCGGTGGTCGGCTCGTCCGCGATCAGCAAATCCGGCTCTCCAGCCAACGCCATGGCAATCATGACGCGCTGGTTCATGCCGCCAGACAGTTCATGCGGATAGGCATCGAAGCGTTGACGCGCATTGGGAATGTGCACCTGATCCAACAAACGCACCGCTTGCGCACGGGCGGCCTCACCTTGGAGTCCTTTGTGCAAACTCACGGCTTCTACCAGCTGCTGCCCGATCCGGTGCACAGGATTCAAAGCCGAGGCGGGATCCTGAAAAATCATGGCGATGCGACGCCCGCGAATCAAAGACAAAGCCTTGTCACTCAGGCCATCAAAACGTTCACCCGCCAGACGAAATTCACCTTGAACCTGGGCATTCGCTCCGAGCAATCCCAAAGCGGCCAGCCAGGTCACGCTTTTGCCGCAACCGGACTCGCCGACCATGCCCAAAGACTCGCCCGCATGGACTTCCAAATCAAGGCCATGGAGCACTTGGACTTGCGACGCGCCAGATCCAAAGCTCACCGTCAGCCCACGCAGACTCACCAAAACTTGAGGGGCGCTATGGTGAGGCTGTTGGGTCACCAATTCAGTCATTTGCCACTGACGGGCATGGTCAGGTTGGCAGCCCGAAAGTCCATGGTGAAGGTGGGGGACCATTTCCACTGGATGTCTTTGCGTTTGCCATAAAACACCACGTTTCTGTGCAGCACGGTGTAGGCGGGATCTTCACGCTCTGCAATTTCCAGCATGCGGCGAAAAGCACGGTTGCGGTTGTCCATGTTGGTGGAAGTTTCCAACAAGGTGGACAAGGTGTTGAACTCGCTGTTCCGCCACTCGCCCATCTGTTGTTGTTGGCCGTTGGGGCCGTGTTGGTTCACGATGGAGCTGACCGGGTCGTTGAAGGGCGCAGAATTCGACCAGTCACGCACACCACGAGAAGAGCTGGCTGTTTCAAAAATTTGACCCCAGTTTTCTTTCATCTGCATGTCCACGTTCAGGCCGACGGCACGCCACATTTCAGCCAACACTTGTGCCGTTTGCACTTGGTTGGTGTAGTAATTGTTCAAGACACGAAATGGAATGGGTTCTCCCTTGTAGCCAGCCTCTTTGACCAAACGGGCCGCCAGTGCGGGGTCGTACTTGGGAACGCTCCAGTTTTTCTGGAACATGGGTCCGTAATACTCCCACTGCAAGCCAGCGGGCACGGAGGTGCGGTTGCTCCACAAAGATTTGACAATCGCGTCACGGTCAATCGCATGGGCCATGGCCAGACGAATTTTGGGATTGGCCATCTGCGGGTGGTTCTTGTCGAAGACGATGATGCGGTGATTGAGCACGGGGCCGCCGACCACTTCAAACTTGGGGTTGGCTTCGATGGTCTTGATCTGGTCCGGCGGAATGTCGGTGACGAAATCGTACTCGCCACTGAGCAAGCCATTGACGCGTCCCGAAACTTCCGGCACGACTTGGTAGCGCACTTCTTTCACGTTGGGTTTGCCGCCGAAATAAGCATCATGCGCAGTCAACACCAAACTGTTGTCCGGCTTGAATTCTTTGATTTTGAAAGGGCCCGCAGCCACAGGCGAACGCGCCCAACTGGCCCAGTCTTTGGCTTCCAAAAAGGCGCGCTTGGAGATGATTTCAGACGACCGTGCCAAACGTCCCTCGAGGGTCAAATCGGGCGCCAGGTTGATGAATCGCACGGTGTATTTGTCAATCACTTTGACCTGCGCCAACGAAGGCCACATGCGCCTGGCGACTGCAGGCACCTCAGGTGGCAAAGTGGCCGCAGGCAGCTTGACTGCCGTAGCAGGCGTTTGATTGGTCGTGGTGGCAATGGTTGCCGCGACTTGGCCTACGACCAAGGGTTTGGTGCTGCCAAACATGTACTCTGGCCCAAAAGTGAAGGCCACGTCGTCAGCGGTCATCTCATCACCGTTGTGGAACTTCACGCCTTTGCGCAGTTTGAGTTCCACCGTGAAGTCATCGATGCGCTTCCAAGAAGTGGCCAGGCCCGGCTTGAGTGACAAATCGCCTTGGCGATCCAGTTCAATCAGCCCTGCATAAATCATGGGGAAAGAACGAGAACCCACATTCGATTGTTCGCGCAAAGGCGTCAAAGTTCCCGAATTGGCAACCTGCTGAACGGCCACGCGAACAGTTGGGCGGCTGTCGGTTTGAGCACCTACATGGGTCACCACGGCCATGGATGACACCAGCAACAAAGTCTTAAACAAATGATATTTCACGGCATGCGCCTCAGTAGACTAAAAGACTTATGTTGCCCGTGACATGTGAATTCGCTGTGGCGAAGGGATGAAGCTTTTATGACCTCTTCAAAGATGCATGGATTGTTTGTATTTCCATCTGTAAAAACACCCACTAGAACGATTTAGCCGCGCGGGTGGTGCTGCGCATGCAGCGTCTTGAGCCGTTCACGCGCCACATGGGTGTAGATGGTGGTAGTGGAGATGTCGGCATGGCCAAGTAGCATCTGCACGGCGCGCAAATCGGCGCCATGGTTGAGCAAATGCGTGGCAAAAGCATGGCGCAGCGTGTGGGGTGACAGTGGCGCAGAAATGCCCGCATCAATGGCGTAGCGCTTGACCAAGCCCCAGAACATAACGCGCGACATGGCTGTGCCAGGCGTGGTGCCGCTGGTGGTGACGAACAGGTCTTGGGTTTGTCGCTGGCCCAACATGGCCGGTCTGGCCTGGCCCATATAGCGCTGCAACCATTCACGCGCCTCTTCGCCAAAAGGCACCAAGCGTTCTTTGCTACCCTTGCCCATGATGCGCAGCACCCCTTCATTGAGCGAGACATGCAGGGTTTTGAGGCTCACCAACTCGCTGACACGCAGGCCACTGGCGTACATCAACTCCAGCATGGCGCGGTCGCGCAGGCCCAGTGGGGTGGTGACATCGGGCGCAGACAACAACGCATCGACCTGCGCCTCGCCCAGCGTCTTGGGCACACGCAGTGCCTGTTTGGCGGCCAGCATGCGCAAGGTGGGATCGGATTGAACAAGGCGTTCGCGCAGCGCCCAACGAAAAAACCGCTTGAACACGGTGAGCCTGCGGTTGGCCGATGTGGCCTTGGTCTGGCCATGGCGCTCGGCAAAGTAAGCCTGCAGGTAGTGTTCTTCGGTCGCCTCCAGCGCCAGCCTGTGCGTCAAAAACAACCAAGTGGCGTAGAGGGACAGATCGAGGCGGTAAGCCGCCAAGGTGTTGGCGGACAGTCCGTCCTCCAGCCAGAGGGCCTCGGCAAATCGGTCGATGGCGCTCTGGCTGGCCTCGTGCATGGACTAAAAATCAGTCCAGCTTAAGTTTTTGCTGGTCCACCACCTTTTTGTAGACCTCGAACTCGGCCTTGATCTGGGCCGTGAACTCTTCAGGCGTGTTGGCCACCACCAAAGAACCGGTGTCATTGATGCGCTTGGTCACGCCCGGCTCTTGCAGGGCTTTTTTCACACCCGCGCTGATTTTGTCGACCACCTCTTTGGGCAGGTTTTTCGGGCCCAGGATGCCGTAATAGGCCATGCGGTTGACAGGCTCAAGACCAACATCCTTGAAGGTGGGCACATTGGGCAGCTGTGACAAGCGCTGGGGTGCGGCCACCACGATGGGCACCAAACGGCCGGACTGGATGAATGGCAGCGCCGAAGGCAGGTTGTCAAAAATGATCGGCACCTGGCCGGCCACGGTGTCGTTCAGGGCCGGGCCTGCACCGCGGTAAGGAATGTGGGTGATGAACACGCCCGCCAGGCTCTTCCACAACTCGGTCTGAAGGTGGCCAATGCCGCCCGTGCCCGAGGATGCGTAGGAATATTTACCGGGGTTCTTCTTCAACTCGGCCACAAAGCCGGCGTAATCCTTGGCCGGAAAACTGGGGTGTACCGCGATCACATTGGGTGTGGCCGCAATGTTGATGATGGGCGTGAAGTCGGTCAGCACGTTGTACGGAATCTTGGGGTTGATGGCCGGGTTGGCGGCCGTGGTCGACACGGTGGCCATGCCCAGGTTGTAGCCATCGGGCGCAGCGCGCACGGTTTCGGTCGCGCCCACCACACCGCCGCCACCGGCCTTGTTCTCAACGATCACGCTTTGGCCCAGGGCTTTGCCCAGAGGCTCGGCAATCACGCGGGCCACGATGTCGGTCGTGCCACCGGGGGCAAACGGCACCTGCAGACGAATGGTTTTGCTGGGGTAAGCCTGGGCCCATACCGATCCGCTGGCCAACACGGTGGCAGCCAAACTGGCTGCAGAAACCAAACTACGACGCTTCATTTGATAAAACTCCATAAAAGATCTCACATGATAGGCAAAAAATGGGGTCTGGCGTGAGGGGGGAAACCCACAAAGCCCTGAAACCGCGCACGAAGGCGTTAGAGGTGACAGCCGCTCGTCAAGGACACACCCGCACTGGGTTATCCTAGCCCCGTGAATTTTGCCCAACTCCTATTTCCTGATTTTTCCCTGATCCTGTGCGGCTATCTGATTTGCCGCTTCACGGCCCTGAACCGCCCAGTCTGGCAACAGGTGGAGAGCCTGGTGTTTTTCTTCTTGTTCCCGGTGCTGTTGTTTCACTCCATCGTGAAAAGCCCACTGGACCTGGCGGCTGCCTCCAGCCTGATCGGAGCGGGCCTGAGCCTGGCGCTGGGGGCCATTGCTCTGACCTATAGCCTGCCCTACTGGCCTGTGCTGGGCCGCTATCTGGACCGGCGTGACCACGCTGCGGCGGCGCAGGTTGGCTTTCGCTTCAACTCCTTCATCGGACTGGCGCTGGCCGAACGCCTGGCTGGGCCCGAAGGCTTGCTGATGATCGCGGTGCTGATTGGTTTTTGCGTGCCTTTGTTCAACATGGGTGCGGTCTGGCCTATGGCCCGACAAGCCCAGACTGGCTTTTTGCGAGAACTGGTACGCAACCCCCTCATCATCGCCACCGTTTCAGGCTTGGCTGCCAACTTGCTGGGCTTTCGCATGCCCGATGTGCTGGAGCCCAGCGTCAGCCGCATTGGTGCAGCCTCTTTGGCGCTGGGTTTGATGGCGGCCGGCGCAGGCATGCAACTGGGCAGCTTGCGCCAAGGCAAACTGCTGAGCACCGCTGTGCTGCTGATCAAACACATGTTGATGCCCCTGATGGCGATGGGTCTGTCGCTGCTTTTTGGCCTGAACCCCAACCAAACCACCATGCTGCTGGCTTTTTCAGCCTTGCCAACCGCCTCCACTTGCTATGTCCTTGCCGCCCGCATGGGCTACAACGGACCTTATGTGGCGGGCCTGGTCACACTGTCCACCTTGGCCGGCATGTTGAGCTTGCCGTTTGCATTGGGTGTGCTGCGCGGCTGAACAAAATTGGCACCACCAGCCAAGGCTCGGTTTTGTAGGTCGGCGCCTTCAGGTCCGACTTCTTGGCGCAAGGCGGGCTGCATTTTGGGCCTGAGACCATGCCACTTGCTCTTGAACCACCGGATCTGGGTGACCTGTGTGCACAGCCAAAGCCTGCAGCAAAACCTGACGTTCACTTTCAGACAAGGCCGACGAGGCCAGCGCATTGCCCGCCGCCAGCGCCAAATTGCGCAACCAACGGGCGTGCCCGATGCGGCGGATGGCACTGCCTTCGGTGCGGCGCAAAAACTCGGCTTCATTCCAAGACATCAACTCAGCGATGCTGCCCGCGCCCAAGCCTTCGCGCGCTTGCCAGTCGGGCAAGGGGCTGACTTGTGCGAACTTGTTCCACGGACAGGCCAGTTGGCAATCGTCGCAGCCATAAATGCGGTTGCCGATCAGCGGACGCAAGGCCTCGTCGATCGGCCCGGCGTGCTCGATCGTCAAATAAGAAATGCAGCGCCGCGCATCCAGCTTGTAGGGGCCGACGATGGCCTGCGTGGGACACAGGTCCATACAGGCGGTGCACTGGCCACAATGCCCCGACACGGCGAGCGTTTCGGGCAAAGCAAAGTCCACAAACAACTCGCCCAGAAAAAACATCGACCCGGCCTCGCGGCTCAGCACCAAGGTGTGTTTGCCACGCCAACCCAAGCCACTGCGGGTGGCCAGCTCGGCCTCCAGCACTGGCGCCGAGTCGGTGAACACGCGGTGGCCAAAAGGGCCAATCGCCAGGGCGATGCGGTCCTGCAGTTTTTGTAGGCGGCTGCGCAAGACTTTGTGGTAGTCACGCCCCCGGGCATAGAGCGACACCACCGCCTCTCCTGGTTGCAGGCTGCGGGCGGTTTCGTGGGCCAGCCAGTCGGGCGGCGTGTCCTGCGGCAAGTAGTCCATGCGGGCGGTGATCACGCTGACTGTGCCCGGCACCAGCTCGGCCGGGCGGGCGCGCTTCATGCCATGGCTTGCCATGTAGCCCATGCTGCCGTGAAATCCTGCGGCCAACCAAGCCTGTAATCCGGGCTCTGCCGAGGACAAATCGATACCGCTCACGCCGATTTGGGACAATCCCGACTCAAGCGCCCAGATCTGGATCTGGGGCCACAATTCAAGAAGGTCGATTTGAGTACGTTGAACAGTCACCCTCCGATTGTAGAAAGCCCCGCCCTCCCGGCGCATTGGGAGGGTTTGTGGCTGCATGAGGCCGACACCCAAGCCTTTGCCGAACAGCTGGCGCAAGGCCTCGGCCAATGGCCCGGCGGGCGCGATGCGCGCATCGAGCTGCTCGGCAACCTGGGCGCGGGCAAGACCACCCTGGTGCGCCACCTGCTGCGCGCCGCCGGGGTCACGGGGCGCATCAAAAGCCCGACTTATGCCGTGGTGGAGCCGCACCAAGTGGTCAACCCTGCGGGCACAAACGATGCCGTCTGGCCCATCTGGCATTTTGACTTTTACCGTTTCAACGACCCCCAAGAATGGGAAGACGCCGGCTTTCGCGACATCTTTGCCGGGCCGGGCCTCAAACTCATGGAGTGGCCCGACAAAGTGGCCGGGCAACTGCCCCCGCCCGATTGGGTGATCGCGCTCGACGCCATCGACGAAAACCAGCGCCAGGTGCGCATCAGCACAGGCACAGAGCGCGGGCGCATGTGGCTTCAAGCCTGGATGCAAGGCGCAGCCCATGCGAAGTGACCGCCGTTGCCTGATCAAGGCGGGTTTTCTGGTGCTGAGCCTGGGCGCTGCACAGATCGCTCGGGGCGCCAACATGCTGGCGGTGCGCATTTGGCCTGCGGCCGATTACAGCCGAGTCACGCTCGAATCGGATGCGCCCATCCAAAGCACCCAGACGTTCATCGCCTCACCACCGCGCCTGGCGGTAGACATCCAAGGCATGCAACTGAACGCCGCATTGCGCGAGCTGGTGGGGAAGGTTCAAGCGTCTGACCCGAACATTGCCGGCATCCGCGTGGGCCAATTCAGCGCCAACGTGGTGCGCCTGGTGATCGACCTCAAGCACCCCATTGCACCGCAGGTCTTTAGCCTGCAACCCGTGGCCCCTTACGCACACCGCTTGGTGCTCGACCTCTACCCCAGCCAGGCCATTGACCCTCTGGAGCAACTGATCCAGGAGCGCACCGCGGCCAAAACCCCGTCTGCCGTGGACAACCTGCCCGGAGCCTCGGCCGCAGTGAATGACCCCTTGGGCGATCTGATCGCCCGGCAAACCCAGCCCGGCGCAAGTGCCTTGCCTTTGCCCGCGCCAACGACCCGGCGACCCGACCTGTCCCGCAGCGAAGGCCCCTTCATGGACAACCCGAGCCGCCCGGGCAAAACACCCGAGCCACCACGCACCGACCGGCTGATCGTGGTCACGTTGGACCCGGGCCATGGCGGCGAGGACCCGGGTGCCATTGGCCCAGGCGGCACGCGCGAAAAAGACGTGGTCCTCAAAATCGCCAAAATGTTGAGCGAGCGCATCAACGCCAGCAGCGTGGGCGGCAGCCCCATGCGGGCGTTCCTGACGCGAGATGCTGACTTTTTTGTGCCCCTGCATGTGCGCGTGCAAAAAGCCCGGCGCGTGCAATCTGACTTGTTTGTCAGCATCCATGCCGATGCCTTCTACACCCCGCGCCCGCAAGGCGCCAGCGTGTTCGCGCTCAGCCAGGGCGGGGCCACGAGCGCTGCGGCGCGCTGGATGGCGCAAAAAGAAAACAAGGCTGACGACATCGGCGGCGTGAATTTGGGCGGGCAAGATGCTCAGGTGCAACACGCCTTGCTCGACATGAGCACCGCAGCGCAAATCAAGGACAGCTTGTCTTTGGGCAACAGCTTGTTGCGCGAGATCGGCAGTGTGGGCAAGTTGCACAAACCCCGTGTCGAGCAAGCCGGTTTTGCGGTGCTAAAAGCCCCCGACATCCCCAGCGTGCTGGTCGAGACCGCCTTCATCAGCAACCCGGAAGAAGAAGAAAAACTGCGCAGCGAGGCGTACCAAAATCAACTCACCGACGCCCTGCTGCGCGGCATCCTGCAGTATTTTTCGCGCAACCCACCGCTGGCGCGCAACCGTTCCATTTGACGGTCACTGGGCTCAACCACCCAGACCGCCTCAACGTGCCGCTTTGAAAGTATTTAAAGGTGAATCGGCTGATTCACCGTCAATCTTTCGCCCACCCTACTGTCCATTCATCAGCCCCCTGCCCCATTGGCGAGCAGCCAAGCCCTGAGCCGCTCGACACCTTGCGCCAGCCGCGCCAGATCTTTGGAAGCAAAACACCAACGCAGCCAGCCCGCCGCTTCAGGGGCAAAGGCCTCGCCAGGGGCCAGCCCAAGACCGGCTTCGGCCACCAAGCGTTTGGCCGTCTGCACCGCATCCGGGTGCCCGTCGAGTTTGAAAAACGCGTACATGCCGCCCCGTGCTGGTGCCAATTGAACACCCGGCACAGCCTGCAACAGCGGCACCAAGGTGTCGCGGCAGGCTTTGAGGTGGGCCACCACGCGGGGTGTGATGTCGGCGGTGTTTTGCAAGGCCACCACACCCGCCTTTTGGGTGAAGACCGAAGCGCAGGAGGTGTTGAACTCGATCAGTTTGCCCATGTGCGGCGTCATGGCGGCGGGCATGACCAACCAGCCCAAACGCCAGCCCGTCATCAAAAAGCTCTTCGAAAAACTGTGCACCACGACCAGGCGGTCGTCGGGCTCGGCCACATCCAGAAAAGACGGGGCGCAGCCATTGGCCGTGTCGGTTTCGTAATACAGGCGCTCGTACACCTCGTCGGCCAGCACCCAGGTGCCGGTGTTGCGGCAGTGCGCCAGAATGTCGGCCTGCTCGGCGCGGCTGAGCGTCCAGCCTGTGGGGTTGTTGGGCGAGTTGACGATCAACATGCGGGTGGCGGGGGTGATGGCGGATTTGAGCGCCGCCATGTCGAGTTGCCACTGGCCATCCACCGGGCGCAGCGACACGCAATTCAAATTCGCGCCCATCACCAAAGCCTGCGCCGTGAGGTTGGGCCACACGGGTGTCACGGCAACCACTTCGTCACCGGCGTCGATCAGGGCTTGCGCCGCCAGCATCAAGGCGTTCACGCCGCCCGAGGTGATGGCCAGTCTGTCCACGCCGATCACTTGGGTTTGGCCGTGCAGGGCCGACATGTAATCGGACACGGCCTGGCGCAACTCCGGCAGGCCCAGGTTGTGCGAATAAAAGGTCTCGCCTTTTTGCATGGAATCGATGGCGGCCTGGCGCACGATGTCGGGCGTCACTTCGTCAGACTCACCAAACCAAAAGGCCAGCACATCGGGGCGGCCCATGCCCGCGTTGGCAACTTCACGGATGCGGGATTCTTCCAGGTCCATGACGGCCTGGCGCATGAAAGGGACGGTGTTTTTGTTCATGCCGCCATCCTAATGGCTACCCGTCAAGGAATGTGTCGCCACTTGCGCAAAAGCTGCGCTTGCCTATGATGAGACCCACAACAAAAGACAGGGAGATCGCCATGAACACACGGCATTTATCGTCAACACTTGCGAGCCTCGGATGGGGACTTTGTTTGCTGGCCATGCCCCCCGCCAGCGCCGCAGCAGACAGCTTCACGGCCGTCACCTCTGCAGACAAATCGACTAAGCCCCAAAAACCCAAAGCAGCCAAACCACCTAAGCCACCTAAACCGACCCCGTCCGGCTCGGGCGAAAGCAAAGCCGAACGCGACAAACGCCTGCTGCGCGAATGCCGGGGCAAGGCCAATGCGGGCGCGTGCGAAGGCTTTGCCAGTTGAGGACTTCGGGGGCAGCTCTTCAGCTCTTCAGCGCCGTGCCCGAGTGATCAAACCCACCATCTGCTCAAACCGCTGGCGCGCACGCTGGGGCGGTGAATGGCCGCTTCCAGCAAACCGGCTTCTGCCTCGACCAAAGTGAACTGTTCGCGTGCCCGCGTGAGCCCGGTATAGACCAGCTCGCGGCTGAGCACCTCGACGCCACCGGGCGGCAGTACCAAAGCGGTGTGCTCGAACTCCGAGCCCTGGCTTTTGTGCACCGTCATGACAAATGCGGTGTCGACCTGCGCCAAGCGCATGACGCTCACCGAACGCAGGGCTTCACCGTCCAAAAACCAGACCTTGGGCTTGCCTTCGGTACCCGGCAACACCACGCCCACGTCGCCGTTGAAGACGCCCAGCTGCGCGTCGTTGCGTGTGACCATGACGGGCCGCCCCTCGTACCACTCTCCCGTAATGTGCAGCAGGCCCGCATCGGCCAGGGCTTTTTGCACCGCCGCATTCAGCGCTTGTGTGCCCCAGTCGCCCTGGTGCACCGCGCACAAGATGCGAAACCGCTCGAAGGTCTTGAGCACGCCGCTGACCCAACTGGTGTGCGCTTTCATACCCTGCCCTGCCGGGCCAGTTTGCATGAGGCGCAGGTAATCGGCATAGGAAGGCTTGCCCGCTCCGCCCAACGCCAGGGCGCAGACGGCTTGTGGGCTGCTCGGCTGTAGGGCCAGCAGAGCAGCAAGTTGCCCTGTGGGAGCGGTCTCCGACCGCGATAAATTTCCAGCCAAACCATCGCGGCCAGAGGCCGCTCCTACAAACACGGCGCGGGCCGCCGCCGCATCGCCCCGGTTCACGGCCAGGGCCAACTGGCCAATGGCGCCTTTGAAGCGGCGGCTTTGGCGCAGCATCACGGTTTGCTGGGCCAGCACGGGGGCCGGATCAGGCAACACAAATCCGGCAACCAAGGTCTGCCCGGCGACGCGCTGTACAAACTGCGCCGTGGCCCCGCTGTAGCGGCCCGCTGCCGCGTCGTGGCACAGGTCGCCCAGCACAGCACCCGCTTCAACAGAAGCCAGCTGGTCTTTGTCGCCCAGCAACACCAAACGCGCCGTGTGCGGCAAGGCCAACAGCAGCGCGTCCATCATTTCCAGATGCACCATCGAGGCTTCGTCCACGATCAGCACATCCACATCGAGCGGGTTGGCCGCGTGGTGGCGAAAAGCCCGGGTGTCGGGCCGCGCACCCAGCAACGAGTGCAGCGTGCGCGCCGGGCCCATGCGGGCGATCAGCGCGTTCAGGTCCAGCCCTGCAGCGGCAGGCACGGGCAAGCGGGTCAGGGCATCGTCGATCGACTGCTTCAGGCGCGCCGCCGCCTTGCCGGTAGGCGCAGCCAGCGCCACGCGCAGCGGCGGGCCTTCGGGGTGCAGCGCCAGCAGCAGCGCCAGCAAGCGGGCGGCGGTGTAGGTCTTGCCGGTGCCGGGCCCACCGGTGATCACCGACAGCCGCGCCCGCAGTGCCACAGCGCAAGCCACTTTCTGCCAGTCGATGGCGGTGGGCGCTTCGGGGTTGGGCACAAAGAAGCGGTCCAGCCATTCGCGTGCCGCAGTCTCAGACACGGCCAATGCCTTACCCCCACGCTGCAACAGGTTCTGGCCCACGCGCTGCTCATAGCCCGCATAGCGGCGCAAGTACAAGAGCGGCGCATCGGCCGTACCACCCAACACCAGCGGCTGGCCTTGGTCGGGGGCGTCGACCCCGCGCCAACACGGGCCTGACACAGTGCCCTGCAAAGCTGTTTGCCAATCGACCAGCGTGGCGGGCAGGTGCGTCCACATGGCCTTCAGGCCCTGGGCACCGTCCACTGCCGCCGCAGGCCAGCCCAGCAAGGCCACGGGCGGCTGACACAGATCGGCCAAAGGCAGACAGGTGTGGCCTCGACCTTCCATGTGCGCCAACATGGCCGCAGCCACCAGCAAAGGTGCAGGCGCCCCGGCATCGAGCCGCAGCACTTGCGCGGCGAAAGCGCTGTCGATGTGGCGCAGCAGGCCTTGGCCGGTCCACAGGTTCAGCCATTGCAGGGTTTGGAGAGCGTTCAAGCCCCGGGCGGGCAGGTCCTTGAGCCAATCCATTTGCGCGGTGGGCACATTCGTGAGGCGTGATGAATTTTTCAAACCCATGCCACCACCTCGCTGTTCAACATGGCATCCAGGCCATCGAGCAATGCCAGTGGCGCGGGCAAGGTACAGCAGCCGCCTGCAGGCCCGTCGATGCCGCGCAAGAACAAATACACCGCACCGCCCAGCTGCTGCGCCGGGTCGTAGGCACTTCCCAATCGGGCGCGCAGCAGGAGGTGCAGCGCCAGCATGTACAGCGCGGCCTGCACCTCATAGCGGTGTTGGGCCATGGACGCATCCAAGGCCTGTGCGTTGTAGGCGGCGTCATCGGCCCCCAGGTAATTCGATTTGTAGTCGAGCACCCAGTAGCGGCCTTCGTGCTCAAACACCAGATCGGCAAAGCCCATCAGCATGCCGTGCAGTTGCGCATCGGGCAGCTGCGGACGGCTCACACCGGGCAACAGGTGCTGTTGGCACAGGGCATCGACCTGGCGTGCATGCAGGCGCTCGGCGGGCAACCAAAACTCCATCTCGGGCAGCAGGTCACCCAGCGCGTTCAGCGGCGCGTTCGGCCCGCGCAAAGGCTGGGCCACCACGCGGCTGAGCCACTGCAGCACGTCGTTGGCCTGGGCCTTGTAACCGGCGTTTTCACATCGGTACTTCAGGCGCTCGGCCTTGGCTGCATCCATGGCAAAGCCATCGGCCGCCAGCCATTCGAGTTGGTCGTGCAAAAAGTTGCCCGCTGTGGGGCCTTTGGCAAAGCCGTGCCATGGGGACACAGCACCGGGGTTGGTCGTGAAGACCGTGGGCATGGCCACATCTTCTGGCGGTTCATCGTCTGCGGGGCGCGGCGGGTTCAGGTGCAAGACCAAGGGTACCAAGGTCTGCGAAGACAGGTCACGCGTCAGGCGTGAAAAACTAGCGATCGTCCACGACTTGTCGATGCGGGCGGTGCAGTTCAGCGCCTCGCGCAGTGCGGTGGTGTGCGCAGGTTTTTGCCACAGCGTCAGCGGCACCTGGGCGGGGGCGACTTGCATGTGCACCAACAGGGCCTGGCCTTGCGCATCCGTCTGCAGGGCTTGCAACTTGTTCAGCCAATCGGCGGCCTCCAATTCTTGACCACCACTCAGCAAATGCCCGGCGGCGCAGGTATGGTTCACGCAGGTTTTGCCGTTGCCGCGTTTGACCGCGCTCCAGCCCACCCACAGCGCGTGGCGCGCCCGCGTGAGCGCGACGTACCACAGGCGCAGGTCTTCACGCAGGCGGTCGTGGTCCGCGAGCTTGGAGTCTTCCTTGTCAAAGTCAAGCGTCCAGTGGCGGTTGCCCTCGCCCTCGCCCTTGCCATCACGCCCCTCCAGCTGCAGCACAGCGGCTTTGTCGGCCGTGACCACGCGGTGGCTGTGCGCAAACGGCAGGCACACCACCGGGTACTCCAGGCCCTTGCTGGCGTGGATGGTGATGAGCTTGACCAGGTCCTCGTCGCTTTCGAGCCGCACGGTCTGCTCTTCGCCACCGCTGGTGTTGCCCGACTGCGCTTCGTCCATTTGCTGGGCCAGCCAGCGGATCAGAGCCTGCTCACCATCGATTTGGCCGCTGGCCGCTTGCAGCAATTCGGCCAGGTGCAGCACATTGGTCAAACGGCGCTCTCCGTCGCTCTGACCTCGCCAGCGCCCCGCCAGCTGCAACACATGCAGCGACTGGCGCAGCATGGCCAGCACGCCTTGGCTTTGCCAGGTCTGGTGCAGTTCGCGCATCTGCTCGGCGCGGGTGTCGAGCAGTTCGTCTTGTGTGGCCAGGTCGTACAGCTCGGCCAACGACAGGCCTACCGTGCGCGTGCCCAGCGCAGCGCGCACCCGGCGCATGTCTTGCGGCTCGGCCACGCCGCGCAGCCACAGGCACAGGTCTTGCGCTTCGTCGCTGGCAAATACCGAGTCGCGGTCTGACAAATACACCGAGGCCACGCCACGCACCCGCAGCGCATCGCGCACGGCGGCGGCCTCTTTGCCGGTGCGCACCAGCACGGCAATGTCTTTGGGCTGCAAGGGTTTGTCGCCGTTTTTCGCATCAGCAAAACGCGCTTGTGGGTCGCTCAGCCAGGCCACGATTTGCTCGGCGCACAGGGCCGACAGATGCGTCTGTGCATCGCGTGTGCTGCGCAAAGTGGCGTCGTGCACCACGGTCATGGCTTGCACAGTGCCTTCGCTTGTTTTGAAGGTTTCATCGCGACCCTTCGCGCCCACGCGCTGGAAGGGCAGCGGATCCTGATCGTCTTGATCGCCTTGCTTGTAGCCAAAGGCGTCTGGCGTCATATCGAACCAGCGGTTGACCACCGCCACCACCGCTTGGGTGGAGCGGAAGTTGGTGCCCAGCACATGGTGGCGGCCTGCGGTGGCGCGGCGTGCGGCCAAATAGCTGTGGATGTCCGCACCCCGAAAACCGTAGATCGATTGTTTGGGGTCGCCGATCAACAGCAGCGCGATGTCAGGCAGGTTTTCGGCCGTGCGGTAGATGCGGTCAAAGATGCGGAACTGCAGCGGCGAGGTGTCCTGAAACTCATCAATCATCGCCACCGGGAACTGCTCGCGCAGGCGCTGCGCCAAGCGCTCGCCCGAGTCGGGATCGGCCAGCGCGACATCGAGGCGCTGCAGCATGTCGGCAAAGCCAAACAAGCCGCTGCGCCGCTTGAGCTCGGTCATGCGCTGCAATACATGGGTACGGGCATGCAGGCGGGCGACTTGGGTGGGATCGGGCAAGGCCTCAAGTCCTGCCAAAAGCTGCGCATAAGTTTGGCTTTCTGGCGGCAAATCCACCACATCGCCATCTTTGCGGCACTCAAAAAGCCCTTCGGGCGTGAACCGGCTCCAGCCTTTGCCCATTGCGTCTTTTAATGCTTTGAAGTCGCCATCGCTTTGAGCCCAAGACTTGAGTGCTTCGAGCCACTTTTGGGAGCGACCAACCTGCAGCAGAGTGCCATTCCAGCCGTGTTTTTTGACCGCCAGCTGCGCCTCGATCCATCCCAACAAGTTGTCGGCCTTCTCGCCCCAGCCCTGTTTGAGGGCCTGCAGTTGTGCGTCGCGCTCGGCCTGCGCCGCACCCAACACCTGCGCCAGCGTGCCGGGTTCGGCATCGTCCAGCGGCACAGCCATCAGGGCGCGCATGTCTTGTTCAAGCGCGGGCACATCGCGCCAAACGTCCAGCACCTGCGTCACCAGTTCCGTGCCCATGGGGTAGAGCTGCTGACGCCAGTAGTCCTGCACAGCTTCGAGTCGCAGCGCGGCTTCGTCGCCCACCAGGTTTTCTTCAAACAAGCTGCCGCTGTCAAACGCGTGTTCGCGCAGCATGCGCTGGCACCAGGCGTCGATGGTGTAAACGGCCGCGTCGTCCATGGCCTGCGCGGCCAGCGCCAAGCGGTGCGCGGCTTGCTCGCGCAGCTCGCCTTCGGGGTACTCGTCTTTCAGTTGTTGCAGGAAGGCGTCGTCGGTTGTGGCCATGCTCCGGAACACCTGCGCCGCCTCGGTCAAGCGGGCTCGGATGCGGTCCGACAGCTCGCGGGTGGCCGCCCGGGTGAAGGTCATCACCAACACGTCTTGCGGCAGCATGGGGCGCACAGGTGTGGTGCCCTCTTGGCCGTGGCCCAGCACCAGGCGCACATACAGTGCCGCAATCGTCCAGGTCTTGCCCGTGCCAGCGCTCGCCTCGATCAGATGGCTGCCGCGCAGGGGAAAGGTGTGCGCATTGAGGGCGTGGGGGGCGATAGCATTGGAGGTTTCGGCATTGGGGGTGTCGACATTGGGGGCGTGGACGGTGCTCATGCCAGTTCGCCCTCTTCGCTGTCGTGGGGCGCATCGGGCAAGCCCTCGATCTCGGCTTGCTCGGCCCAGGCCTTCAAGGGCGCGTAAACGGTTTGGGCCAAGCGCTCGAAAGCGCCCGTTTCCAGCAAGGCACCGATGTGGGTGTAGGTGCGGGCCAGCGCCGGGTCTTTGTCTTTTTCTGCGCGCTTGAAGTCACTGCCCTCGTAAGCATCTGCCAGCGCGTTGGGGTTGTCCGGGTCTTTGAGCCACTGCAGCGCCACACCGGGCGGCAGCGGCAGCGGCCAACACATGCCCTCGGCCCAAACGGCCAACAGCGCGGTCAACTGGGCGCGGGCGGCCTCTGGATCAGGCTCGGCCATGCGCAGCACGGCGTTGCGGCCCACCACCACACACTTCAAGGGCTGGTCCATGGCAGCAGCGGCCAGCGACAGCAACCAAATGTCGATCAGCTTGTCCGGGTGGGCCTGTGGTGTTTTGGTTTTCAGGTTGGCCAGGTCGCTGGCGCGCAGGTGCAAGGACATCTGACCTCCCTCCCCTACACGCACATCGCCCAGCGCGTCTTGCAAGGCCACTTGGGGATGCGCCCAATCCACCAACAGGCGTTCGGCCGCATCGGGGTAAGCCTGCCGCTCGTGCAGCGCTGCACACAGCATGGCCTGCAGGCGGGCCTTGAGATGCTCTGCAGCGAGCTTGCCCACACCCGCCAGCGGCAAGGCCCCAGCTTGGCGCAGGCGCTGCACCACCTGCTGCACATGCGCGGACAAGGTGTCGGCGCTCAGCTCGCTGGGAACATGCTGCAGCTCGTGGTCGATCAACTGGTACAGGTCCAGACCCGCCAGTCCAAACAGCTCTTCGTCATGCAACTCGCTGCGTTCGTCCTCCAGGTGCACCTGCAAACGCTCCCGAAAAAACGTCCCCACAGGTTTGCGCAGAAAGCGGGCGAGTTGGGTGAGCGTGATGACGGGCACGCCCTGCGCGGATTCGAGCGGTGGCAAGAGAGAAACTGGTCCTTCGAGGGGTGCCTTGCGGGGCTGGGTGTCCTGCGCCGCACGCCACTCTTTGGCATAGGTCTGCAAACCACTGTCCTCTTCAAAATAAGTGCGGCTGAAGGCTTGCAGCGGGTGCACCGTGGTCAGCCGCTGGGCCGTGCCCTTGCCCCACAGCAGGTCGATCTCGTCACGCAGTTGCGACACCAGCACCGAAGGCGGTTGTTCGCTGTTATCGCGCACGCTGCGGCCGCTCCAGCTGACATAAAGCACTTGGCGCGCCGACAGCAAGGCTTCGAGCATGAGCTGGCGGTCGTCATCGCGGCGCGAACGGTCGCCGGGGCGGCTCATGCCGGGCAGACCCATCAGGTCAAAGTCGGCGCGCGGGCTGCGACGCGGGTAATCGCCGTCGTTCATGCCCAGCAGGCAGACGGCCTTGAAAGGGATGGCCCGCATGGGCATGAGCGTGCAAAAGGTCACGCCCCCGGCCCGAAACCGTTGCTCCAGGCGGGGCGTTTTGAGCGCTTCGAGCCAGGCCGAGCGGGCCACGGCCAGCGGCACGCTTTCTGCAAAACCCGCCTCAGCGCAGGCACGCACCCAGTCGGTCAGCGCTTGATCGAGCGCAGCCATCGCGTTGCGGTCGTTGTCGTCTCGCGGCTTGAACATCGCGGTCAGCAAGGCACGGCCACGCTCGACCCATTGCGCGGGCGTGGCGTCTTGTGTGGCGGTTTGCCACCAGTCGATCAAGGCTTGCAACAGGTGCGCCAAAGACCCGGCCAACTCGGCATCCAGCCCACCCACTTCGGGGTAAGGCGTGGCACCGGGCGCATCGACATTCACAGGGTCTGCCCCGCAGGCATAGCCCATGAGCATGCGCTGCACACCAAACAGCACCGAGTTGTCCTCGCCGCACACGCCCAGGCCCAGGCCTGCGCGGTGTTCAACCGACAGGCCCCAGCGGATGCCAGATCCGGCCATCCAGCGCAGCAGCGTGGGCAGGCCGTCTTCGTTCAAACCAAAGCGGGCAGCGAGCGCAGGCACTTCGAGCAGCTCGACCAACTCACTCATCCGACCGCGCTGATGCGGCAAGGCCAGCAACCATTCCACCGCATGAATCAGTCCACTTGTGGCCTGCGCGCCCAAGTCGGCAATGTCGTAAGGGATGAACCGCGCATCGGCGCGCTTGTACTGACCAAACACGGCGCGGATCGCCGGGGCCATGGTTTCGATGTCGGGCACCATGACCACCACGTCGCGGGGCGACACAGGCTGATCGCCCGGCGGGTTGTGGAACCACTGCAGCAATTGGTAGTGCAATACCTCCAGTTCGCGCACCGGGCTGTGGGCGATTTTGAAAACGACCGATTCATCGCCTGTTACCAATAGCTCAGGCGCCGTACCACCGCTGGACGGCTCCAGGTCGCGGATACGCCGCTGCAACTGCGCCAGCAAGCGCGTGCCGTCTTCGCCAGGCACATCGTCAAAAAAGTCCAGGCGCGGCCACTGCGTGAGTTGCTGGGCCGCTTGCAGGTCGTCAAAGGCGTCGAGCTGGCGAATGAAGTCGCGCCCCTGGCGCCCCCAAGCCGCCAGCAGCGTGGGCGCATGCAAGTGCATCTGCGCCAGCGGCAAACTGGCCAAGGCCTCGCCCCGGTAAGCGTGGCGACGCCGCTCGGCTTGCAGCCATTCGCGCCCGTCGATGATGTCGCCCCAGTGGTACTGGCACGGGTTGGGCACGGCCAGCATCACCTGACTGTGCGTGGCCAGCGCCGCCAGCATCTCCAGCAGCTGCCCGGGCATGTGGCTCATGCCAAACACCGACACGCGCCGCGCCACGGCGCTGGCCAAGGGCTGGCCCGACTGCAAGTGCGCCAGCGCCCGCGCATGCAGCGCGGGGCGGGTGGCTTGGCGCTGACTGTCATCGAGTGTGGCCAGCACGCGCCGCCACAACTCGGCCTGCCAAAGTTGGTCCTCGGCCAAAGCGTCAGAACCTGCCGATTTGCGCAACACGTCACGCCCAGTGGCCCAGTCCTGCAGCCAATCGGGGCGGTAAATTTGGTACTGGTCAAACAAATCCGCCAAGCGCGTGGCCAGCTGCAGCAAGCGGTCGGGCTCATCGCCCCGCAAAAAACCCGCCACGGGCTTGAAGACGGGATCACCCAAGCAGCCGGGCAGCAAAGCCATCAGCCGCCAAGTCATGGGCAATTTGTCCAGCGGCGAGTCGGGCGGCACATGGTGTGTGCCCAGCACCTGCCGGTATGTGCGCCACAAAAAGCGCGAAGGCAGCTCCACACGCGTGGCCGCGCACACCCCGCTTTGGCGCGCCAGCTCGATCTTGATCCACTCGGCCATGCCGTTGCTTTGCACCAGCACCACTTCGCTCTCGAGCGGATCCAGCGGATGCGCACGCAACCAACCCGTCAGGGTGTCGGCCAGCCGCTCGGAGCGGTGGCTGTGCAGGGCGATGAAACCGGGGGAAATGGTGGAGACAGACATGCGGTGAACAAGTGCAGACATGGAAGCGAAGAGACAAGAATAGCCGCAATCGTGCCCGCCACCAGGCTCATGACATGAACCCTGCATTGCCCAATTTTTAAGCACCAGCTGCCACGCCAATCAGAATGCGGCTTGGCGCAGTTGTGCAAGGACTTATCCACACCTTTGGGCACGGGGATTGGGGGGAAATCACACCTTGGGTAAACTTCATCTCACCAAGCCATGCCACAGAGGTATACCAAAGTAGTGGCATCAAGTGGCACCTGCTGTAGCCCCAGCACTTGGTGCATAAAGAGCTGAGCCGCTTAAGGGAATACGCTGAAGAGAAAAACCTGCAGCCAGAACATACTTTGGTCATCGATACAAAAGGAACCCCCATGACCGTCTCTTGGATCAAACGCGCGGTGTGCCTCACGGGCGCGCTACTGGCCATCGGCATGCCCCTGTGCGCTTGGGCCCAAGCATGGCCCAGCAAACAGCCCATCAAACTGGTGGCCGTGTTCCCGCCGGGCGGATCGGTGGACCAAGTGGCGCGCATTTTGTCTGGCCCCTTGTCTCAGCAACTGGGCCAAAGCGTGGTGGTCGAAAACAAAGGCGGCGCATCGGGCGTGATCGGCACGGCGGGCGTGCTCAGCGCCCCCGCCGATGGCTATACCTTTGCGGTGGTGTTCGACACGCATGGCGTCAACCAAAGCCTGATGCCCAACATGCCGTACGACAGCAAAAGGGACTTGACCCCTCTGATTCTGGTGGGTACTTCGGCCATGATGCTGACCACGCACGCCAACACCGAATACAAAACCTTTGCCGATGTGGTGGCCGCAGCCAAGGCCAAAAAGAACGTCTCTTATGGCTCCATTGGCAATGGCAGTCTGGCTCATTTGGCCATGTCTTTGTTGGGCAAAAGCGGCGGCATGGAATTCAACCATGTCCCTTTCAAGGGCGGTGGCCCCTTGATGAACGACGCCATCGCAGGGCACATCCCCCTGTCCATGGCGACCGTCTTTTTGAACAAACCGCACATCGACAGCAAGCGCTTGAGGCCTCTGGCGGTGACATCGGCCAAACGTGTCGCCGAATTTCCTGATGTCCCGACCATTGCCGAAGCGGGCTTTGCAGGCTTCGAAGCCCCCGCATGGTGGGCCCTGTTGGCCTCGTCCAAAACGCCCCCGGACATCATCCGCCGCATGAACGAAGAGCTGAACAAGGCGCTGGCCAACCCTGATGTCTCCAAACGCCTGGTGGCTCAGGGCATTGAAATTTCAGGCGGCAGTGTTGAAAAAGCCAAGACCTTCATCGACGGCCAGATCGACACCTGGGCCAAAGTGGTGCGCGACAACGGCATCAAACCCGACTAAGTTCAAGCCGCCGCATCCGGCGGCGATGCGTCGACCAACAAATCCGCGTTAAGTGCGCGGACCCGGTGGTCCACGTAGTAGCCGCCAAACTCGGTGTACCTGAGCAACAAGCGTTGGCAGCGGTTACAAGAAAAAACATCGCTTCGGTTGCAGGGGAAAAATTGTGGTGCAAAGGGCGCAAGCGGGCTGTCGTATCGGGTGCCCTGAGGGTGGAACTCTTCAAACGTGGGCTCGCTGCCTGCAGCATTCCCCCCTTCAGCGAGTGCTGCACGCAGGGTACCCACAGCCGTCATTTGTGGGCCGGGCCAACGGTCTTCCGTCATGCTTTCCCAGCCGGCACAAGGCCCCAAAGCGCATTGGCATTTTTGGGGTGCAGTGGCCTGAACCAAAGCTTTCAACGCTTGGGCGTCGAGGCGGGGTGGTTGGGGTGACATATCGCGGGCGCTTCAAGGTTTGTCGCTGGTTCCATCGGATGATGTCGCCCAGGCGAACAGCATAAATATTTCAGTGGATAGAATTTTAGCGATGCACTTCTACGAACCCCACCTGGGCCACGGCCTCAAGCACGACCCGTTCAACTCAATTGTCGGCCCCCGCCCCATTGGCTGGGTGTCCAGCCGCAGCGCCAGCGGGGTGCTCAACCTGGCGCCCTACAGTTTTTTCAACGCCTTCAACTACGTGCCCCCGCTGATCGGGTTTTCCAGTGTCGGGCGCAAGGACTCGTTCAACAACATCGAAGCCACGGGTGAGTTTGTCTGGAACCTGGTCACGCGTGACTTGGCCGAGGTGATGAACCAGACCTGCGAGGCGGTGGCGCCCGAGGTGAGCGAGTTTGAATTGGCGGGCTTGAGCCCAGAGCCCTCACGCATCGTGAGCGTGCCGCGTGTGGCGCAAAGCCCGGTGAGCTTTGAATGCCGCTGCACACAAATCCTGCAACTCGAAAATCTGGACGGCAAAAAGATCGAGACCTGGATGGTGTTTGGCCAGGTGGTGGGCGTCCACATCGACCAGCGACTGCTGAACAACGGGGTCTACGACACGGCCAATGCGGGGCACATCTTGCGCGGGGGAGGCCCGGCCGATTACTTCAGCATCGGACCCGAGCAGCTGTTCAAGATGCACCGTCCCGAAAGCGGTGCACGCGATTTACCCAAGTGAGCTGGCCCAAGTGACACGGGCCTTGGGTTTTCCCTAGCCCAAGCGGGGCACGGTGGGCCGCATGATTTGGGCTGACCCGTTCAACCCACGCTCTTCATGACCACAGTAACCTCACCAGCCCCTGCCCAGCCCCCCATCTGCAGCACCATGATGCAGGTGCCGCTGTCGCTGAACCACTTGCTCGAACGCGCAGGCACTTTGTTTGCCAGCAACGAGATCGTCTCGCGCCTGCCCGACAAGTCGCTCGTCAGGCACAGCTATGGCACTTTCTACCAACGTACCCGCCAGCTGGCGCAAGCCCTGCAAAACCTGGGGCTGCAAAAAGGAGAGCGCGTGGCCACGCTGTGCTGGAACCACCACGCGCACCTGGAGTGTTATTTCGGCATTCCGGCCGCAGGTGGCGTGATGCACACCCTCAACCTGCGCCTGTCGCCCGAGGAAATCGCCTGGATCGCGGGCGACGCACAAGACAAAGTACTGATCATCGACGACGTGTTGCTGCCGCTGTACCAGCAGTTTGCGCACCTGTACCACTTCGAACACGTGATCGTGTTTCCCTTCTCCGGTGCCGCCGTGCCCGCTCCCTTCACCGACTATGAACAGCTGCTGGCCAGCACAGACGCCCAGGGCTTTCAATACGCCCCGCATGCCGAAGACGATGCGGTGTCGATGTGCTACACCTCGGGCACCACGGGTCGACCCAAGGGCGTGGTGTACTCGCACCGCTCCACCATCTTGCACACCCTAGTGGGCTGTTTGGGCGACTTTTGGGCCCTCAAAGGCAGCGACGTCGTCTTGCCCGTCACCCCCATGTTCCACGCCAACAGCTGGGGCATCCCCTACGGCGCCGTGATGATGGGCGTCAAGCTCGTGTTTCCAGGGCCGCACCTGCACCCAGAGGATTTGTTGGACCTGATGACGTCCGAGCCGCCCACGCTGTCGCTGGGCGTGCCCACCATCTGGATGGGCCTGATCCAGACTTTTGAGGCCGCGCAAACCACCCAGCCGGGCCGCTGGAAGCTGCCAGCGGGCATGCGCTCTTTGGTGGGGGGTGCAGCCGTGCCGGAGGCGCTGATCCGCGCCTTTGACCGGCACGGCATTTGGCTTTTGCAAGGCTGGGGCATGACCGAAACCTCGCCTTTGTGCACCGTGTCTTACCCCAAGTCGGAGCTCCAAAACGCTTCGCCGGACGAGCGCTACCGACGCGCCGCCATGGCGGGCGTGCCTGTGCCGCTAACCGAGCTGCGTATACGGGGCGAAGACGGGCAAGACGCCCCCTGGGATGGCCAGCATGTTGGCGAAATTCAGGTGCGTGGCCCCTTCATCACTGGCAGCTACCACCAGGTGCCCGTGAACGAGGAAAAATTCAGCGCCGACGGCTGGCTGCGCACGGGCGATGTGGCCAGCGTGGACGCGATGGGCTTTGTGCGCATCACCGACCGCACCAAAGACCTGATCAAGTCCGGCGGCGAATGGATCAGCTCGGTCGATCTTGAAAACGCCCTGATGGCCCACCCCGACGTGGCCGAAGCGGCGGTGATCGCCATCCCTGACCCCAAGTGGAGCGAGCGGCCGCTGGCTTGCATCGTGCTCAAACCTGGCAAAGCGCCCCGGCCCGAAGACTTTGCCGCGCACCTGCTTCAACACGGCTTTGCCAAGTGGCAGGCGCCCGACCGCTACGAGTTCATTGACGCCGTGCCCCGCACCTCCACGGGCAAGTTTTATAAGCTCAAACTAAGAGAGCGCTTTCCGGCCTGACGAAGTTGAATGGTCAGCGCAGCCCCTGCTGCTGTCACCCCGGGCGAAGACCCGGGGTCCATCCGCTTTCGCCGACATTTGATAACGTCAAAGCGCTGGATCATTAGGCTTTCCGTGCATGAGGTTAAGAGGCAAGGCACAAAATAGAATTGCGCTGCTGTAGCGCCAATTTTTCTAGGGGATGGGCATGCATCACCGGTTCTTGACCGTTTTATGCGCAGTCTTGTTGTTTTGCACGCTGGCTTGGGCGCAGCCTGTCAGCCCGCTTGAAGCCAAGCCAGGCGAAACCATCACCTTGCCGCCAGAGCCTCTTCAGAGGGTCATGCAATCTGTGGTGACGGTGCAAAGCCGCAGCGATGCGCAGGCAAATACCAGTCGCACTCTGGGCCAGCGCCGCGAAGGCACGGGCGTGGTGATTGGCCCCGACCTGGTGCTGACCATTGGCTACCTGCTGCTCGAAGCAGAAAGCGTGGACCTGATCGACCACCAAGGCCGCCGAATTCCAGGCCAAGTGCGGGCCGTGGACAACCTCAGTGGCCTGGGGCTGATCCGCACCTTGATCCCCTTGCGCCTGGATGCCGTGCCACTGGGCGACTCGGACATTCTGCCCACACCCGGCAAGCTCTGGACGCTGGGTCAAAGCGAGAGCGCCCCCACCGAGCTTGAGTTGGTCTCCCGAAAGGTCTTCGCAGGCAGTTGGGAATACCTTTTGGAAGCCCCCCTGATGACGCTGCCCGCGGTGAACAACTGGAGTGGCGCGGGCTTGTTCGACGACCAAGGCCGCTTGGTCGGCATCGGCTCCTTGTTGGTGCAAGACGTGTTTGGCGACCAAGTGCCGTTGCCGGGCAATTTGTTTGTGCCGGTGAACCTGCTCAAAGACCCTCTGCCTGACTTGGTGCGCAGCGGCAAACGCACTGGCCCGGCCACGCCCTGGCTGGGCATCACCAGCCAGCGCCTGCCCAGCGGAGGCTTGGCCGTATTGCGTGTATCGCCCGACAGCCCGGCCGCGCTGGCGGGCATTGCCGTGGGCGACACCTTGCTGGCCCTGCAAGGCCAAATGCTGCAGGACCTGCCTGACTTTTACCGCCGCCTGCGGGCCTTGGGGCCAGCGGGCAGCCGCTTGACCCTCACGGTGCGCAAGGAGGGCCAAAGCCGTGAGGTCGAGTTGCTGAGCACCGACCGCGCAACGGCACTGAAACGACCCAGCGGGATTTGACCTATTGATCCCTCTTTTTTGAAGCTTGATCCCAAGCCGTCCAAGGAATTTGCAGGAGCCCACCCCGTGGGCCATTGGCGTGGAACACGCCCTCAGGCCGAAAACTTCGGCAGACGTTTCTCAATGAACGCGTTCACCGCTTCGTGGTGGTCGGTGGTCATGTGGGCAATGGCCTGGTACCCGGCTGACAATTCCAGCAACGATTCCAACGAGCTGCGCTCACCTTCACGCAGCAAACGCTTGGTCATGCGCAGCACACCGCCCGGGTTGGCCGCAATCTTGCGCGCCAGCGCCAGCGCCTCGGGCATCAATTGATCGGGTGCCACCACCCGAGAGACCAGGCCGCAATCGAGCGCCTGCTGGGCCGTCAGGGCTTCCCCCGTGAACGCCATCTCGGCGGCTTTGGACGCGCCCACCGCACGCGGCAAGAGCCAGGCCCCGCCGTCGCCCGGCACGATGCCCACTTTCACAAAACTCTCGGCAAAGGTGGCCTTGTCCGACGCGATGCGGATGTCGCACATGCAGGTCAAGTCAAGCCCTGCGCCAATGGCTGGGCCGTTGATGGCGGCGATCACGGGCACATAGAGGTTGTACAGCGCCTTGGGCAAGCGCTGGATGCCGTTGCGGTATTCCTCGCGGATGACGTCGGGCATGAGTTGTTGCGTCTGGTAACGCAGCATGTCCTTGACGTTGCCGCCCGAGCTGAAGACCGGGCCTTCGGCCGTGAGGATGACCACCCGGATGCTGGTGTCCCGGGTGATGTCGGCACAAGCCTGCACAAATTCTTCGACCGCCGTGTTGCCGGTCAGGGCGTTGCGGGTCTCGGGCTGGCTCATGGTGAGGATGGCGATGCTGCCCTCACGGGTGATGTTGAGAAATGAACTCATGGCAATTCCTGAAATAAAAGGTCAGACAACAACGTCGGTGAGTGTGCGCATCAGGTCCAGGCTCAAGGGCTCTGGGCTGTCCAGCAGGGCCTGGCCCAGCACGTCGTGCCAGTAAGACTCTGACCCGGCCGCCTGCCGCCAAGCGTGCAGCCTGCGGGTGTACAGCTGCAAATCAAACTCGCGTGTGAAGCCGATCGCACCGTGGATAGAGTGGCTCAGGCCCGCCACCTCGAGCGCAGCCTCGCTGGTGCGGGCCTTGGCCATGGCCACGCGCAGACGGTCAGGCACCTGGCCCGTCGCGCACAAGCCCAACTGGGCGGCCATACGGGCGGCAAAGGCGTGCTCGGACATGAGGCTCAGCTGGTGCTGGATCGCCTGGAACTTGCCAATTGGCTTGCCAAACTGCTGGCGGTCGTTGGCGTATTGCAGCGTGCGGCTGAACACGGACATCAAAGCACCTGCCAACTGGGCTGCGTACAGGGCCGCCTGCAAGGTCATGAGGTCGTGCGCTCCAGGCACTGCGTGTGCAGCGTCCCAAGCTGATTGCGGCCAGCTCAGTTGTGCGTCAAGGCAAAACCCGGCCACTTGCATTTGAGCCGCCGCCACGGGCAGCAAGCGGCACGCACCACCACACGACACCAGCACCCAGTCGGCTTGTGTACCGCATCGCACCTGCGCGCAATCCAAACGGCCATCGCTGCCCAGCTGCCCCGTGCCGAAGACCACCGAGCCCCTTGGCACGGACACACCGGCATGGGCCAACAAGCCACGCGCCAGCAAGGTCTCGCCCAAAGGCACGGGCACGGCAAAGCTGCCGCACAGCTCCAGGACCGGGTACACATAGGCCAAAGCCAGCCCCGCGCCCCCAGCAGATTCGGGCACCAGCGCATCGACAAAGCCCGAGTCTTCGAGCTGTTGCCACAAAGGGGCGTGGGCTTGCCCCGCTTCGATGGCGCGCACCACGGCGGGTGTGCAGTGGTCCGTCAACAGTGCCTTCACGGCGTCAGAAAAAAGATCGTCCATGGTTTTTCCTTTTCAACGCAGACCCAGGCCACGGGCGATCATGCCGCGCAAGATATCGCGCGTGCCGCCGCGCAGCGAGTAGCTGGGCGCCACTTGCGTGATGTAGTTGAGCGTGTTGAGCAACTCGGCCGGCACATCGGCCGCGTCACGCGAAAACAAATCGTCGGCAATCGCCGCCGGAATCAACTGCTCCACGCCTGTGCCCAGGTCCTTAACCAGGGCCGCTTCAACCACAGGGCTTTCACCCCGAGTGAGTTTTTCGGTGATGGCCACCGACATGGCGCGCAGCGGCGCCAACTGGCTCAGGATCTTGCCCGCCAAGCGCTGGGCCTGTGGGGTGCGGCCTTGCGGCGTGCGCACATAGGCCAGCCATTCGTCGAACAAGGCGATGCTGGAAAACAACCGCTCGGGTCCGCTGCGCTCAAATGCGAGCTCAGCCGTGACCTGCTCCCAGCCCCCGCCTTCGTCGCCCACCAGGGCGTCAGGCCCCAGCTGCACGTTCTCGAAAAAGACTTCGCAAAAATGGCTGTCGCCCGACTGGTCCACGATGGGCCGCACCGCGACCCCCGGCAAGGACAAGTCCACGATGACCTGCGACAAGCCCTTGTGGCGGTCGGTCGTCTCGCCACTGGTGCGCACCAGCGCGATCATGTAATGGCAGTTGTGGGCGTTGGTGGTCCAGATCTTCTGGCCGTTGAGCAGCCAGCCCGTTTCGTTGGGCGCGGCGCGGGAACGCACGCTGGCCAGGTCCGAGCCGGCACCGGGCTCGCTCATGCCAATGCAAAAGAAGGCCTCGCCCCGGCAAATGGCAGGCAGGTAGCGCTGTTTTTGCGATTCGGTGCCGTACTTGAGCAGCAAGGGGCCACTTTGGCGGTCGGCGATCCAGTGCGAGCCCACAGGCGCGCCAAAGTTCAAAAATTCTTCCACCAGCACATAGCGTGCAAACGCGCTGCGCCCTGCTCCGCCATAGGCTGGCGGAAAGGTGATGCCCAGCCAGCCTCGGCGGCCCAGCTCACGGCTGAACTCGGAGTCGTACCCCGACCAGGAACGTGCGCGCACATGCGCGGGCACGCCTCGCATGGCCTCCACCAGAAAGGCCCGCACCTCTTGGCGCAGCGCTTCGTCTTGCGCAGGAATGGCCGACGGGTTCAGCGAATCGAGCTGGCTCATGCCCACACCCCTTTTTCAAACAACGTCTTCATGCTCTCTCCATCGATGGCCAACAGACCGCCCAGCCGCACATGACGGACACTGGTGCAGCGCATTATTTCGACGGTTTGCGTTTTCACCTAGTGCTGGCTTTGCTTTGCGCGACACCCACGGGCTGTTCATGGTCAAGCACCGTCTGCTGCACTGGGCGCTTCTTCCGATTTAGAGCCATGGAAATCCTGACGGCTCTGGAAAACCCTGATATCCACTGCGCGACAGCCTACAGCAGGCAACTGCCTATAGTCCGAAAAATCGTTGGGCATGTCCCCCGCGCTCGACTTTCAAAGCAGCAAGGTTTTAGACAGATGCATGACTTGATCATCCGCAATGCGCAGGTTTTTGACGGCACAGGTGAACCGGCAAGACAGGCCGACGTGGCCGTCTCTCAAGGCTGCATCACCCACATCGGCCAGGTGGACGGCCCAGCCCGGGAAAGCATCGATGCCCAGGGTCTGGCCCTGATGCCCGGCATCGTAGACCTGCACACGCACTATGACGCGCAAGTCACCTGGGACCGCACCATGTCACCTTCACCCGCACTGGGGGTGACCACCGCCGTGATCGGTAATTGTGGCTTTGGCATCGCGCCCTGCCCTGCGCCGCTCCGCGAGACCATGCTGAAAAACCTGTCGGTGGTCGAGGGCATGGACTTGCAATCCTTGCTCACCGGCGTGGACTGGCAGTTCGAGTCCTTTGGCCAATACATGGACCAATTGCGCCGCATCGGCCCTTACGTCAACACCGCCGTGTTCGCAGGCCATTCCGTCATCCGCACCACCGTGATGGGTGCAGACGGCTCTGCCCAGGTCGATCCCACAGAGCAACAACTGCAGACCATGCAAGCCCTGGTGCGCGACGCCATGGACCACGGCGCGATTGGCTTTGCGTCTTCGTTTTCGCCCAACCACAGCGGCTTCGGCGGCATCCCCATGCCATCCACCATCGCCTCCGAAGGCGAGTTGCGTGCTTTGGCCGGGGTGCTGGGCGAAAAAAACAAAGGCGTGTTCATGATGGCCACCGGCAGCCGCGCCAGCCCCGATGTGATGGAGTCCATCGTGCAGGACACGGGTCGCCCCGGCTACATCTCCACCGTGCTGACCATGTACAACGAGGCGAACCCGGCGCTGGGGGCCACTTATTACGAGCGCTGCGCCCAGGCCCTGGCCCGCGGCCACGAACTGTATGTGCTGACCAGCTGCCAGCCGCTGTCGTTTGACTTCACCTTGAAAGACCCCTATGTGCTGCTGAGTCATGCAGCCTTTGATGCGGTGAAGACCGCGACGCAAGACAAATTGCCAGCGCTGTACCGCTCGGCCGAATTCCGCGAAGCCTTCCGCCAGAACCTGCGCCAACCCGAGGCGGGCATTTTATTTCTGGGCAACTGGCGACACATCGAGGTGGGGCAATCCATGCGCCCAGAAAACCAGATGCTAGAAGGCGTGAGCATTCAAGCCCTGGCCGACCAGCGCGGCCAGGACCCGGTGGATGTCTTCTTTGATCTGGCCATGTCTGAAGACTTGGGCACGCATTTTGTGGGCAAGTTTTTCAACAACAACGACGACGGTGTGGCCCCCTCGCTCAAGCACCCGGCCAGCGTCATCACGCTGTCGGACGCCGGTGCGCACCTCACCTACATGTGCGACGCGGGCTTTGGTCTGTATTTTCTGGCGCACTGGGTGCGCGACACCGGGCACTTCAGCCTGGCAGAAGGCGTGCGCCGCCTGACCAGCGAGCCCGCTGACCGCTTTCGCATCCCCGACCGAGGCCGCCTGCAGGTAGGCTTGCCGGCCGACCTCTTGCTGTTCGACCCGGCCACCGTGGGCATCTCCAAACCCTTGCCGCGCCAGGACTTGCCGGGCGGCGGCACGCGCATGGTGCGCGAGGCCACAGGCGTGCACGGCGTCTGGGTCAATGGCGTGAAAGTACACGACGGTCAGGACTATGTGGACCATCCACACGGGCCAGGCCAAGTGCTCGACCAATTCAATTCATAAGGAGTGTGTTCATGTCCATTCAACGTCGCATCTTGACCGGCCTTTTGCTGGCCTTTATGGCCACCAGCGTGTGGGCACAAAGCTGGCCCACGCGCCCGGTGCGCATGATCATCGCCTTCCCGCCCGGCGGCCCCACCGATTTGGTCTCGCGGGTGCTGGCGCAACGCCTGTCCGAACAACTGGGTCAACAAGTCATTGTGGACAACAAACCCGGTGCGGGTGGCAACCTGGCCGCCGAACTGGCCGCCCGAGCCACGCCAGATGGCTACACGATTTTCTACAACACATCGGCCATCGTCATTGGCCCCGCCTTGTACGGCAAGGTCAACTACGACACCCTGAAAGACTTTGCGCCCGTGGCCCTGACGGCCAGTGTGCCCATGGTGCTGGTGGTCAACCCGCAGCTGCCCGCGCGCAGCGTCAAGGAATTTCTGGACCTGGCCAAGTCGCGCCCCGGTGCACTGAACTACAGCTCTTCAGGCACCGGCACCATCACACATTTGGCCAGCGCCATGATGTCCTCGCAAACCGGCGTACAGACCCAGCACATTCCTTACAAAGGCAGTGCGCCGGGCCTGGTCGATCTGGCAGCGGGCCAAACCCAGTTCATGATCGACACCATCAACACGGTCTTACCTTATGTGCGCGACAACCGCCTGCGCGGTCTGGCCGTGACCAGCATCAAGCGCTCAACCCTGTTGCCCGACCTGCCCACCCTGGCCGAATCGGGCATGCCCGGCTTTGATGCCGCCGCTTGGCAAGGCATCGTGGTGCCCACCGGCACACCGGCCGACATCGTGCAAAAGCTCAACGCCGAAGTGAACAAGGCGCTGGCCCACCCCGACCTGCGCGCACGCTTAGCCGCACAAGGCGCTGAGATTTTGGGCGGCACACCCGCCGAATACGCGGCCCACCTGCGCACCGAAATGCCACGCTGGGCCAAGGCCGTGAAAGACTCGGGCGCCAAAGCCGAGTGATGGTTCGAGGTGCGCTGCGGCGCTCCTTGACGCAACCAAGCCCCAGCTTCAGCCGTGGCTCACACCGCTTTTTTGCAGCCCTTCAATGGCCGCATCGCTCAGGCCCGCTTCTCGCAAAACCTCTGCGCTGTGCTGCCCCAACTGCGGGGCAGGTTTTTGGATGGGCAAAGTGGGGGTGCCAGAAAAGCGGATGGGCACCCCAATTTCATGCACTCGCCCTTCGGTAGGGTGAACCACTTCCTGCAACATGCCCACCGCCAGCAGGTGCGGGTCCTGCAGCAAGCTGTCGATGTCGTGCATGGGCATGCAAGGGATGTCGGCCTCGGTCAGCCAGGCCATCCAAACTTCGGTGGTTTGCGTGGCCATGGCCTGCGCCACCAGGCGATACAAGTCGTTGATGTGCCGGGTCCGCGCACCAATGCTGGCAAAACGCGGGTCTTGTTCAAACAGCTGCCCCTGCCCTATCAGGCCTAAAAATTTTTCCCAGTGGTGGTCGGTGTAAATCAGCACGCACAAATGGCCATCTGTGGTCGGATAAGGCCGGCGCTCTTGCACCAGCAAGCGCGGGTAGCCGGTATCGCCCATGGGTGGCTCGAAGGTGGCACCGGCCATGTGATCGCCCAACACGTATTGCGCCATGGTCTCGAACATGGGCACCTCCACCGCCTGCCCCACGCCGGTCTGGTGGCGCGCAATCACCGCCGCCAAAATGGCATTGGACGCCATCAGGCCCACCGTGCGGTCGGCCAGGGTCAGGGGCACATAGCGCGGCTCGCCGCCACTGGCGCGGCTCATCAAGCTGGGCACGGCCGCAGCGCCCTGAATCAAATCGTCGTAAGCCGGCTTGCCCGCATAAGGCCCCTTCTCGCTGTAGCCATAGAGGCCTGCATAAATGATGCGCGGGTTGATGGCTTTGAGCCGTTCGTAATCGATGCCCAGGCGCAGCATGGCCTGGGGACGAATGTTGTAGACCACCACATCGGCCGTCTCCACCAGCTTGAAGAAGGCTTGCAGGCCCTCGGGCTTTTTGAGGTCCAGCACCAAACTGCGCTTGTTGCGGTTGACGTGCAAAAAAATCGATCCCATGCCCGCGTGGCGCGTGGGACCAATACCGCGCACCGTGTCCCCGGCGGGCGACTCGATCTTGATCACGTCCGCCCCCATGTCGGCCATCAGCTGCGTGGCAAATGGCCCCATCAGGACACTGGTCAAATCCAGGACCCGCAATCCACTCAATGCACCGCCCATGCTGCTTTCCTTCTAGGTTGGGATGGCATTATCGGTGCCGCGCATGCGGCCATGTGTCTCGCAAGGGCCGGTCATTGCCGCGAAAAAAAATCGGTACAGCGTGTGGCAGCGCACAGACGCCGCTTCGGCGATACTCGCCCTCCATGCACCGCACCATCTTCACTACCCCGGTCGTCAACGCCTTGCTGCGCTGGTTTTCCATCGGTTTTTTACGCCTCAAAGGCTGGCGTGTCGAAGGGGCCTTGCCCCCCGCCGGTCACAAAAGCGTGCTGATTGCCGCGCCGCACACCAGCAACTGGGACCTGCCTTACACCCTGATGGTGGCCTTTGCCCTGCGGC